>Ga0190360_1000202_pt1 | contig 33362 bp, 28 predicted proteins | sample 48721834_MG_FD_161271 | JGI IMG/M metagenome (GOLD analysis project Ga0190360, IMG submission 161271) | Hydrothermal vent microbial mat bacterial communities from Southern Trench, Guaymas Basin, Mexico - 4872-18-3-4_MG | ecosystem: Environmental > Aquatic > Marine > Hydrothermal vents >...
TCTCATTTTACGTTTTAACAGTTCTTCAAGATTTTCAGTCTTTAAATCTATAATTCTTAATAAAAATGAATACTCATATTTTTGATTTTTTTTTAGCCTATACTTACTTAAGACATCATTTAAACCAAAAAGTCCTCCTCCAACTCCTTTTTGACCATAATCAATGTTTAATGTGATTAAATCTCCTTTATTTAATTCATTAATATGGCTTGCATTTTCTAAATCCTCCATGGTATAAGGCCAAGCACTTATATTTAATAAAGTTCCACCAATATCTTGAACTAACAAACCAAATCCATCATTGTCTTTTAAAACTGCCCATCTAATATCAGTTCGATTGCCATTTTCTTGTGGTCTAACATAATTATGGATTAATTCATTAACTTTTCCTTCATATAAACCAACAGCCGCACTTCTATTTCGATCAATGTAATTTTCGTGAGGTCCTCTTCCAAACCAAGTTAAATTATCATACGTTGCCGGCATTTTCAATTGCATGCCGAATCTAATCATTTCCATCAAAGGTATTATGGAATTCGTGATTAAAATATCTCCACTTCCAAATATTGTATATGAGATATAGAATTCTTGTGAAAATAATGGTATGTCATAGAAAAATTCCAATTTTATTTTTTTAGCTGAACTTCTATCTATATTAAACTTAGATAATTTTCTCTCATTAACAGCATGTTTCCATCTATCATCAATTTCTACTGGTGCTTCTTTAACATAAGTTTCACCTAAATCATTGTCCGTGAGAGCCCTCCAAAAATTAGGTTTTAAAGGAGACAATAATATTTCTTTAGATCCTTTTTTCAAGCTTATAAGTTCTCCAGAGTTCTTATTAATTCTAATATTGATATCTGAAGCAAGTATTTCTAAATATTGCTCATCTTCATTAAATTTTAAAGTTGGTATTGATTCAAGATCTATTATTTTTCCTTCAGGAGTTTCAAATGGTATTTTAAATTGTTCCCAAGCAATAATATGGCCTTTAGGAGCCCATTTTTCATCTTTCTTTAATAAGAATTTTATTGTTAAGAAATATTCTGTTTTAGGTTCTAATTGAGGCTTAAAAAATGGAATTTTTAATTTGGATTTCCCATTAGGTTCTAAGTTCAATGGTGGTAAATGGCCCTCTTGAATTATTTTTCCATTAGCGGTCAATTCCCAATATAGTTCTACAAAATCTAATGATAAAAAATAAAATTTATTATGCACTTCAAAAATTCCTGAGTTTAGATCAACTGGTTTTACTGCTATATTTTGATAAACTTTCTTAACTTCATAAAGGCTTGGATTTGGCTTCCTATCAGGTAAAAGAATGCCATTTATACAAAAGTTTTTATCATTGGGTTCATCACCAAAATCTCCACCATATGCCCAAAATTCAAGTCCCTTTTCATCAATTTTTCTCAAGCCTTGATCTATAAAATCCCATATGAATCCACCAAAACAATTATCAAATTCTTCAAATACATCCATATATTCTTGGAAATTTCCAAGACTATTACCCATTGCATGAGCATATTCGCACATCATTACTGGTTTGTTTAAATTTTTCTTTAAATGTTGCTTGGCGATTTTCTTTATTTGATTCGGTAATCTATACATAAAACTAACTACATCTGCTAATTCAAATTTATAATCTCCCTCATAGTGAATCGGTCTTGTTTTATCAATATTATTGGCAGCGTCTTTCATTTCATAGAAAACATTTCCAAAACCAGCTTCATTGCCCAAGGACCACATTATTATGCAAGGATGATTTTTGTCGCGTTCAACCATTCTTGTCATTCGGTCCACTGCTGGTTTGACCCATTTGGGATCGCTATTTGGAAGTTTCTCTCTTAAACCATGTGATTCTAAATTACATTCATCAAGAACATAAATGCCATACTTATCGCATAAATCATACCAATAGGGGTGATTTGGATAATGACTTGTTCTAACAGCATTGATGTTATTTTGTTTCATTATGATTATATCCTGCTCCATCCTTTCTTTTGTAATTGCTCTGCCTTGATCAGGATCATGTTCATGACGGTTAACACCTTTTAATAAAATAGGCTTCCCATTAATTAAAAATTGGTTATTCTTGATTTCAACCTTTCTAAAACCAAATTTTTGCTTAATTGCTTCGAGAGTTTCATTCTTGTCATTTCTTAATATTATAATGAAATCGTACAAGTTTGGAGTTTCTGCCGTCCATTTCTCCGGATTTTTTATTCTCACTTCATATTTTATTATTTTTTCTTTACTTGATTCTATTGAAAAATGAAGTTTTTCTGAAAAAACTAGTGAATTTAATTCTTTTTCACTTCTTTTCATGATTATTTCAAGTTGATAATCTTTCACATTCTTATGGCTTGAATTTTTTATTTTTCCATTAAATATAAATGTGGCATCCTCATAATTTTCATCTAAATCGCAATAGATAAAAAAATCCCTCAAATAAATTGAAGGTACACAATATAAATATACATCTCTATAAATTCCACTAAGTCTCCACATGTCCTGATCTTCTAAATAACTGCCATCTGACCAACGATAAACTTCTACTGCTAAGAGGTTTTTTCCTTGTTTAACATATTTAGTTATGTTAAATTCCGCTGGAGTCATGGATCCTTGACTATATCCTACAAAATTTCCATTAATCCAAATATAAAAAGCTGATTTAACGCCCTCAAAGTGAATGAAAATTTCCTTGTCTTTCCAACTTTCTGGTATGTTAAATACTCTCCTATAAGAGCCAACTGGATTATAATCATGATCTATGCCAGGAATCTTTTCGGTATTAATGCTATAAGGATAATTGATATTTGTATATATGGGAATTCCATACCCTTTCATTTGCCAATTACTGGGCACGGAAATATCATCCCAATTTAAATCGCTAAAATTTAATTTATAGAAGTCTTTTGGGCGATCTCTTGGCTTTTTTACCCAATTAAATTTCCAAATTCCATTTAGAGAAATGTAAAATTGATTTTGTTTAATATCCTCCTGATTTATGGATTCCACATCAGGATAAATAAAAAAACTGCTATGAGGTTGTTCCTTATTTATATTAAATATTTCAATATCTTCCCATTCATATTTTTCTTTCATCAGTAGACCTTCTTTAAAGTTTATTTAATTATTCAAGATTAAAAAATTTATAAATTGCAATTAAATAAGAAAACCATGTTAGATTAATCAATTAATTCAATAATAATTATTTTTGTATTAATTATATATAACGAACTAATTAATTTAGCATGGAAGGTTAATCGTTTTTTAGAATATAAATCTATGAAATATATTGGTAAGTAATTCAAAATTGAATGCTGAATTATTTAATTCGTTATAATTATTAATAAAAGAGATTCATTTTGAAGAAGAAATTTTATTCTTTAATGAATGTTAATTACGATATGAAAAAAAAATCTTATAATATATTTTAAACGTTTAATAGAGCTTGATATATTTCTGCAATTTAACGATTTTATAGATATCTTCAATAATTGTTAACGGAATTATTATCAAAATAATAATAATTATCACTTCAAAGTCATCGATGAGTTCTGTAGCAATTTCTGGTGGCATGAATATTTCAGTGAAAAATGAAGATACATATAGAGAATTTAGGAGGTAGAAAAATGGCAACATCCATAATATCTTAATGATTATCAAGAGTACATGAATTACTTGATGTCTTTCTGGATAATTATTGCCAAAAATACCTCGTAATATGTTTAAAATGCTTTCGCCAATTAATAATAAACCCACGATTTCAAGAAAGTATAAAAAAGTATCAGTAAATATGAAACTCGGAAAAATATTGAAAACTAATAAGAATCCAATTATTAATCCTATAGAACCACCGATTATCACTGATGCAGGGTATATGAACGGCTCTGATGTTAAAAAATCTGCTGGTTGAACAGGCCTTCCTTCTTTTGCAGCAAGCTCGATTGCCTTTCTTCTATTTTTTCTTTTTTTCTTGGAGAGAAAATCCTCGGGGAAATATCCTTCCATTGATAAAATCACGAAAATTATCGTTACAATCGTAAATCCATATAAGAATCCTAATTGAATGTTATTAACAGCATTCCCTATTATTGAGTCATTAACCTGACCTGTTAAATAAATTATTATTAAATTCAACAGATTTAATGCGATGATTAATCCCAATATTATTCCTAAAACCTTGATATACAATGGCCACATTTCTTTTGTAATATAAATTTTGGGTTCTCCACGTTTTTTATATTCCTTAGCAATTTCCTGAGGAGTTCCTATTTGGGTCAATGCTTTTTTAACACTTTCTAATGTTGGCCTACCTGTTCCAGAAAGTTCTGTTGCTTTTTGCCATACATGCTCTTCCAATTCATCTAGAATCTCTTTATGTTCTTTTCTCTCTTTTAACCATCCTGGTAATTGTTTTTTTACCTTTTTAATAAATTCTTTAATCATTTTTTCTTTACTAATCTTACTCAATTTTTAACCCCCTCTTTCTTATTTCGTTTTCAATGTTATATCCGCAAACATCACAAAATTTTGGGATAACATCTTTAACTTCAATCTTATTTGCACACATTGGACAAAAGATGTATTTTTCTATTTTTAACTTGACTTTAATATCGAACAACGGAGCAATGGCTTCGATTAACTTAGATAAAAATCCTTCTAAATAATTGAAAACTTTTTTACCATAAGTCGTCATGTAATAAAACTTCTTTTTTCTGCCAATTTCTTCTCTTTGAGACCTTATCATCCCTTCTTCTTCGAGCTTTCTTAGGATAGGATATAATGTGCCTTCTTCAATTACAAATGCATCACCGGTTTCTTTTTGAAGTTCTTTTAGGATTTGATAACCATGAATTCCTTTGTCTCCATTTTGATTAATAATAGCCAAAATACATAATTTTGAAATGCCTCTATTAATTTCAGATTCAATTTTACTAGTGTAGAATTTCAAATTAGGGTCCATACCTTTTATTTTCTTTATCATTTTACTTTCCTCAATCAAATTTTTCTTTTAACGATGTGTTTTTCATAGAAGTCATCTACTATGGGGCACATACTATACATTATATAGTATATGATCTCCATTATATTTAAATTTTTAAGAGTCTAATTTTTGAAAAAGAAAAAAATCTAATGTTAAAAATTAAATATTATTTGAAAAACAGCAGCATTAAGTTTGGCATTTTTTAGTTTTTAAATGTTGATTAAGAAAGAAAAAATTACTTAAAAAATGAAGAATGTACTTTTTAAAAATTAAATTATTTAATAAATATAATCTAGATGAATTTAAATTTTTAAAATTAATCGTGTAAGGGAAAGGGAAATGGCTTTAGAATTTAACCTGAATAATTTTAGAATAGATCAATTGGGTTATATCTATAGAGATATAAAAAAGCAAGCAAAATTCCTTGAGCAAAAATTTAATATTCCTAAATTTGTTTTTCTTGAAAATAAGGATAAAAAATATTATTATCGAGGAAAAGAAACGATTATATCAACAGAAATTGGACTTAGTAGAATATTTAACACGCAAATTGAATTAATTCAATTAATTGAAGGTGAATGCATTTTTACGGAGTTTTTGAATGCAGGAAAAGAAGGACTACATCATTTTGGCGTTTTTGTAACGAATTTAAAAAAAATTGTAAACCACTATAAAGAAATGGGATTTGAAGTAGTTCATGAAGGAATTGCTGCTGGAAGGCAAAAAGTAGCTTATATAGATACTTATGATATTCTTGGAGTTTATGTTGAATTCCAAGAATCGATAAGGAGGAAAAGAAAGAAAAATAGAAAATAAAAATGTTAAATGTTTATTTATATATCTAAAATTTTTTTTACTAACCTTTTTTTATCATCCAGATCTGCTTGTCTTGATATCATTATTCTTTGAGCTTGTGGAGATCCAGCTCCGTGCATGGATTCCGTCCTATAACTAACGGATGCCACTCCCATTGTTAAATTCTCAATAAACCTCAGAATTTTATACCTATTTTCAACGTTAACACTTTCAGAAGTGGCTAAATACTTTTGAATTAATTTTCCTATTTCTTCTGAACGAAAATCCGCTTCAGACGGAAGCGTGCAAATTATTCCTCCTGCCAAGTCTTCAGCTAACCTTGCAATCTCATATGGAAATCTCGTAACATTTTGCTTGCAGACATTAGCCAATAACATGTCCATTTCATAGTTACCTGCTTCCCTTTTAAACCCTAAGGAGCTACATGCTATTCCGCAACTATATAATGTCTCATTTAAATGGACCATTTCAACGAGTTTATCTCTTACATGAGAAGTTTTTTCAGTTCCATTATATTCAGAAATTAAGGCTGTTGCCCCGATTAAAACATCACCTACTCCAACTTTGCAACCTCCATAAGATTGACGATGATAACCGGCAAATCTATTTACTAATTCTCCAGAAAATTCAATTTCACCTTTCATAAAAATCTGTTCATTAGGAATGAATACATCTTCAAAAATTACAAAAATCTCTTGTCCTCCATATTTAAAATTCCCTATATCTAATTTTCCCTTTTCCATCTTACGAGTATCGCAAGATTGTCTCCCGTAAACCATCGTTATTCCTTTTGCATTCGTATCTACTCCAAAACTTATTGCATATTCCTCTTCTCCTGGTCTTAACCTTAATGTAGGCATGATAATTGCTCTATGAGAATTTAAAAACCCTGTTTGATGTACCTTTGCTCCTCTTACTATAATTCCATCATCATTTTCCTCAACTATATGCAGATAAGCATCTGGATCTGGTTGATCTTTGGGCCTTTTACTTCTATCACCCTTAGTATCTGTCATAGTACCAGAAACCATCAAATCCTGAGTTTGCACTTCAATCCAATATTTCTTAAATCTTTCAAAATAATTTGTACCATGCTTTTTATCAATTTCATAGGTGATACTATACAGTGCATTTGCAGCATCAAATCCCACGCATCTTTGGAAACAACAGCCAGTTTCTTGGCCTATTAATCTTTGCATTTGTACTTTTTTAATTAAATCATCAATTGATTGGTGTATATGAGTAAATCTATTAATAATCTCTCCCGTTAAGCTTGATTTAACTGTCATGAGATCTTTATACTCTTCTTTTTGAGCTAATTCATATATTTTCATTACCGTATTAATGGACGGCTTTATTATAGGGTGATTCCAGAAATCTTTAATTTTTTCTCCAAACATGTACAAATTAACGGGCCTTTTAATGCTTTCGAAATATTCTTCAGGTGTTTTTAAAGGCAATTCAATTTCCTCTTTTTTATGATTTTTTTAAATATTTATAAATATTAAGGTTGAGTAAGAATATTAATCTTTTTAAGTTATTATAACAATTTTTTAATAGATTTTACTACACTCTCTATTTAATTTTCAGTTAATTTACTGTTTTAATTAATGAAACCTTATGGGTAAAGGCTAGTCCTTGGTTAGGAATATCTGCAAAAAGTGTTAATTAATGGAGAAAAAGTTTGTGAAAAATAAATTAAATTTAAATTACTAATTTTTAAATCTAAGTTAATAAATATATAGTCTAAGTAATCGAAATTGATGTTGTCAAAAGATCTTCTTTTCTTGATGAAGATCCTACATATATCTTATATATCATTGGCTCAACTTCCCAACTCTTTAGTTTAGGATTATACCATGCTAAATCCATCTTGTTGATTTGAATTGAAACCGATTTTGTTTCACCTGGATTTAATTTTACTTTTCTAAAACCTTTTAAAAGTTTTTTTGGACGCTTAATTTTAGAATTTTCAAGTCCAATGTATAACTGGACTACTTCCTCTCCAAACTTATTTCCAGTGTTACTGACATCCACCGTGGAGGTTATTACTTCTCCACTAATGTGTACTCTTAGATTTTCTATTTTAAAACTTGTATAACTTAATCCAAATCCAAATGCAAAAGCAGGTTCTATATTTTCTTTTTCTAAAAGAGTATATCCATGGAAATAATCATAAGTTATCTCATCAATATCCTTTTTGAAAAAAGGTAAATGACTTGAATCTTTTGGTATTGAAAAAGGCAATTTTCCACTTGGATTAACTATGCCAAATAAAATTTTAGCTAAAGCATTACCGCCTTGCATTCCAGAATACCATGCCATTAATATTGCTGCTACATTATCCTTCCATTCTTCCATGATTATAGCACTACCCCCAATTAATACAACAATGCAATTTTGATTTACCTTGGCAATACTATTAATTAAATTGATGTCTTCTTCTTTTAAACTTAAATTGTCCCTATCACCACCAATCTCTTTAATTATTTTGATATATTCTCCTTCATCTTCATAAGTATAGCCAACTATAGTGATTACTATATCACTGCTACTTGCAATTTCGATAGCTTTTTCAATATTTGATGCATCATCATATTTAACTTCAATTTTATCTCCTATTAGATTTTTAATTCCCTGAAGTGGGGTGATGATATTTTTCTGCCTAACATGAGAGCTACCACGATCTCCCGTATTTTTTAAATCTGCTAATCTTCCTATGATTGCGAGTGTTCTTATCTTATCAACATTTAAAGGTAAAATCTTATTCTTATTTTTTAATAATACCATGCTTTTTTCAGCAGCTTCTCTTGCTAATTCCACATGCTCCTTACAAGCAATTAATGATTTATCATATTTCATTGGATCTTTTCTTCTAGTGAATTTTAAAACAGTTTGAATTATTCTTTTCGCAGAATCATCAATTAATTCAATTAGTTCCTCATTTTCTTTTGCAGCTTTCAATAATTTTTTCCCATAATACTTAGCACGAGGCATTTCTACATCTAATCCACCTTTTATGCCAGCGATTGTATCGTGTAATCCGAAAATCCAATCAGAATGTACAAATCCTTGAAAATTCCATTCCTCTTTTAATATTGTCCTTAATAAGTATCGATTTTGTCCACAATATTCACCTAATAATTTATTATATGCGCTCATCACGGTAGCGCAGCCCTCATCAATACATTTCTTAAATTGTGCTAAATAAACCTCTCTGAGAGTTCTTTCATCCATCTTGACATTCACTTTAAATCTTGAATTCTCAATACTATTTGCTGCGAAATGCTTTACTGTAGCCATAACATTGTGCTTTTGAACTCCTCGCACTAAAGCAGCACCAAATTGTCCTATATGGTATGGGTCCTCACCATATGTTTCTTGAGCACGCCCCCAAGCCGGATGTCTCAAGAGATTAACGCAAACACCTCCAAATAAATTACCTCCATGAGCGCGAACTTCCTTACCTATAGCTTCTCCTATTTTTTCTTCTAATTCTAAATCCCAGCTTGCTCCTCTCGCCATGGACACGGGAAAACAAGTTGAACCTGGAATGATTACTCCTCTCGGCCCATCGGTGAATTTGAATTCAGGAATACCAAGTCTTTTTAATCCTCCCCCAGGATAAACCCTTTTTCCAAAACCTCCATCTCGTAATAGATATTTAAAAATTCCATGACCAGACATCAAGCTAATTTTTTCTTTTAATGTCATTTTTTTCAAAAGGTCTTTAGCTTCTTCTTCTATTTCGTTACTAACAACTATTTTCCTTAACTTAGCGATCTTTATCTCACCAAATTTTGTTTAATAAATCAATCTTCTTTATAAAAAAAACACTTTCATTATTTTCATATTGGATTCTCAACATTTTTAACTTTAATTAAAGAAATATTTATATATTTCTAATTTTTCATCAAAACTCTTCTAATATTTTCCTTAGCCTCTTAGGTAAAAACTTGGGCTTTCTTTCCATTGTTAGTAAGCCATTAATTTCTTGAAATTGATCATAAAGTTCAGTATAACAAAATCCTTGAATCCATGAAGTTCGCTTTTTAAATTCGTTAAATAAATTTTCTAATTTTTGTACTAATTCATCTTTAGAATTTACTTTATCTTGACCAAAATATTTCTTTAAATTTCCCTCAAGATCAAATGCAATGCCTCCTATTTCACTATATATTATAGGTTCGTCATAATAATTATATGGTTTGATATAAAATTTAGGTAAAATAGGTTCATGGCCATTAAATTTTTTTTCTTCTTCAAATGATTTTGGTAATAACTGCAATGGAAGATAAAAATGCTTAGAACATATATCTGTTTTAGCATGCCACCATCCATCATCGTCTATTATCAATCTATCAGGATCAATCGATTTAAACATATGATATAGGGAGAGGGTATAATCTAAACATCGGTTATCAATCTCAGGGTTGTTTAATCCCCAACCTTCATTTAACAACACCCAAACTATTATTGAGGGATGATTGAAATCCCTATTAATCATTTCCAAGTATTGATTGATAAAATTTGATTGAGATTTAGTAGAAAATGCATAAACACTTCCGATTTCTGCCCATACTAGAATTCCCATCTTATCGCACCAATATAAAAAACGCTGTTCAAAAGTTTTTTGATGAGCTCTTAATCCATTAAAACCGAATTCTCTGAGATAATCTAAATCTTTAATTATAGCGTCCTCGGAAGGGGCTGTATAATAAGAATCTTTCCAATATCCTTGTACAAGAACTAACTTTTGATATATTGGCTTGTTATTCAGAAGTATTTTTTTATTTGGATTTGCATTTTTAGAAATCGAAATTTTTCTCATTCCAAAATAAGATTGAATTTCATCAAAAATCGTGCAGTTTTCACGATAATGTAATTTAAGCGTTAGATCATAGAGATTTGGAGACTTAATGTCCCATAAATAAAGTTCTTCTTTAGGGATCTCAACTTTTAACTTAAATTTATTTGGATTCGATCCCATATCAAATAATCTTTGAAAAGTATCAAGCTTATCTCTAAGTATATTTTTGCCTTTTTTACTTTTTCCATATTTTCCTAAAAAGCTTAAATTTGTATCGAAATTTAATAATTCTTTACCCTTATAACTAATAGTAGTTTGTAAAAACAAATTTTCATTGCCAATACCAGAAATATCGCATTCTATAATAATAATAGAGTTCTCTATATCAGTATGAAACTTAATATCCTTTATGTAGAATTCCTTATGAACACATTCCACCCAAACTGTTTGCCATATTCCAGAAACCCGCGGATAATATATTAAACTTGGTTTTTTTCGCCAAAATTGCTTGCCTCTTGGAATCTCACAATCTTTACTTGGGTCAAAAACTCGAAGAACTAAATAATTTTCTTCTTTTAAATAATTGGTGATATCAAAATTAAAACCAGTATATCCCCCCACATGGCTGCCTATATATTTATCATTTAAAAATACCTTACATTCATAATCGACTGCTTCAAAATTAAGTAAAACCCTATTTCCATAAAAATTTTCAGGTAAATTAAAGACGCGTTTATACCAAATTACGTCATGAAAATTATTATCTCCAATCCCGCTCATTGGACATTGAAAACAAAAGGGCACGATAATCTTTTTATCAAATACTCTCTCATTTTCCTTCTTATACCATTCTTTTCTCAAACCTATGTTCTCATCATCGAATGCAAAATCCCATTCTCCATTAAGATTAATCCAATTTTTGTTTCTAACCAATTGAGGTCTAGGATATTCCGGTTTTGGAAAGTTATTTTTAATGGACATGATTGAAGAGAATATTTTTATACTTTAAAATTAATCAAATTAATTAAAATAATCGAAAAAATAATAAAATGAATTCCTTAGAGTTAACCCTCAGTGCGATTGATGGGATTCCAGAAAAAATCCCCTTTAACCCTTTTATAATGCATTTTGCAGCTTCATTAATAAATGTAAATTATAATTTTGAATATTGTAGAAAACCAGAAATTTTAACAAAAGCACAAATAAAATGTTCAGAAATTTTTGGAATCGATCACGTAAATGTTTCTACAGATGCTTATAGAGAAGCCAGTGCATGGGGTGTGGATATCGATTGGAGTAGCCACACTCCTGTTGCTAAAAAAAATTTAAAAATTGAAGAATTTGAAACAATTGATCCTCCAGATCTAAATTCATCTGAAAGAATATTAAATAGAGTTAATGCAGTGAAATTACTTCACGAAAAAGTTGGAGGAAAACAGTGTATTGTTGGTTGGATTGAAGCTCCTTTTGCTGAAATTTGTTGCCTTTTTGATCTAATTAATGTATTATTATTGTGCAAATATGATGACTGGGAAAAAAGGATTAAAGCACTTTTAAATAGGATATTACCCATACAAGAAGAGTTCGCAAAAATGCAAATTGAAGCTGGTGCTGATATCATAGGAGCTGGCGATTCTGCAATCTCTCAAATAGGACCAATGCGCTATGAAAAATGTTGTTTAGAAGCAACTAAAAAATTATTTAAAGCCATTCAAAAACATGTTCCTGTTTTATACCATACATGTGGCGATAATAATATAATAGATAAGGAAGGCAGAAATATGATACTATTAATTGCAGAAACAAATGCTTCTATAATTGATTTTGATTATCAATTGGATCTTAAATTTTTAAAAGAAACAATTGGTAAGGAGACGTGCATTAGAGGCAATACGAATACCCAAATTTTAGGGAGCCTTACATACCCGGTTGAAAAAGTAATATCTGAAATTGAGGAAACTATAAAATTAGGGAAGCCTGGAGGAAAATACATGTACGCTGCCGGCTGTGAGTGGCCTTGGGAACCCCTTTCAATGGCAAGTAGGAATTTGGGAATAGCAAAATCTTTAATAGAAAAAATGGGAAAGTATTAAAAATCATTTCTGATCCAAATCAATACCACCAATATTAATGGAAGAACTTGAATCAGATATCCCTTCTAACTTTTTGTAATCCTCTAAGGTTCGAGATGTTATCTTTTTATGATATTTTTCAAGTTTATGTTCTACATCTTTAGATAGATTTGATTCAAAACTCTCATTTAACAACTCCTGAACTTTTTCAGTAGCAATTTGAAAAAGTTCTTTAGCGCCATTTCTTATCCATATTCCTCTTTTTTCTCTATTTAGAATTCTTGGAACATGGATCTCTTTTCTAGTATTTTTTACGGAGTGTTTTGTTCCAAGATAATTTCTCGTAGTTGTTCCTATTTTTTGAATTTCTTTAGCAGCAATAGTTTCTTCATTGACTTTAATTCCTTCAATTCCACGCTTTAACAATCCTATTAATTCATCATCAATTACTAATAATTCCAAGGCTTCACTAATAGCAGATTCATAAGTTCCAGCGCAAGTTATGTAATTATGTCCAGCATTTACAGCATAAGATAAGCCCATAAATCGCTCGAATCCATTTTGGAGGTCAAAACATTTTGATTCTGTCAAGCAACCAGATCCTTTTGATGGGATCTGATAAAAATGAGCGATCTGAGCAGATGCTATGGTTAACAATGACATTTCAATGGAACCAAGAGCTATATTTCCTGTAATTACATCCATTATGGCATTTGTGGATCCATATAATATCGGTGTCCCAGGATTTATTATTTGAGTTAAAACTATGGTTGATAAAACTTCCATATTTGCTTGTGTTAAAACTCCTGCTAATGTAACTGGTGCTGTAGAACCAGCAGAGGCAGCAGCACTAATAAGTAATGGTTGATGATATTTAGTAAAAATGAAAAGTCCATTAAGTAAAATATGTGGTAAAATTAAGGGCGAAGTAGGATTAAAGACTCCAATCAACCTTGGCTTTTTTATTAATTCATCCTCAGAACCAATTATTATAGATGTGATTTTCATCATATCTAAGGAAGGAGTTCTTCCATAACAACTCATTCCAAATGGTTTAATTCCAAATCGTCCCCATTCTTTTAATGCATAATAGTGTAATTCAGTGAAAGGCACATCATTAGGCCAAACATCAAGATGAGAACAAGAAATGTTTTTTAACATATTTACTAATCTTATGTGGTCGTTCAAATCACTTAAAAAAGTTTTTCTCACCCTAGATGATCTATTTGGGTCATGTGTTTTTACGGCAGCACCAAAGGTTCCAAAATGTTGGTTATTCATATTAATTTTAATAGAATAATTTTCTTTAGGTGTACCATGCAACAAAAATTCTTTAGGAACGTGTTTAATTGATTCTTTTACCAATTCTTCTGGAAAAGACACAAAATTAGTCTTATTACTAATAATATTAGCTCCATGTTCTTCAAGAAGATCTCTTGCTTCTTTAGATTCCACGCATATTCCAACATTTTCTAATAATTTTAATGTCTCAGAGTGAATTAATTCTAACTCATCTTTAGATAATACTTCAATTATACTTGTTTTCATTATCAATTCATTATTTTTTTCCTTTTAAATAATATATTATATCTCGAAGATTTAATTAATTTTAAATTAAAGAAAAATAAAATTCTATATAACATTCGAGTTATTAGGATTAGAGATGTTTAAATGAAGGTTGATATAGAATTACTGAAGGAATTTGAAAAAACCATAGATACATTGCACCCTGAAAAAGGTAAAATGCCCATAAAAATACTTGGTTATGGAGAAATTAGCTTAGTTTTTGAAATTGTAGATGACCCCTTAAAATTGGCTTATAAAAGAATTCCTATTTTTGATACAGAAGAACAGGTTAAAAGGCATATTTGGGCGTATAATGCATATTGTCGCATCTTGCAAAATGAAGTTGGTTTAAAATTACCAGATCACGCAGCTGTCTGGTTCAAGGATCATAAAGGAAAAATACAGTTTTATTGCGTTCAAGAAAAAATTCTTCCGGAATCCGTAGGAAACGATGTCATACATGTTGTAAGTGATGATGAGGTTCTAAAGTTAATTTACTTAGCTATGAAGGAAATGAAAAAGGTTTGGACTTATAGTAGGAACAATAAAAAGATTGATCTGGGGTTAGATGGGCAAATCTCTAATTTTGCAGTCATAAATTTTGATCCTAATAATCCAAAAATCACGGATAATACAGAGTTATTATACCTTGATACAAGTACGCCAATGTTAAGAATCAACGGTGCCGAAGCAATGGAAGCAGTGTTATTTCTAAAAAGTGCCCCCTCATTCTTGAGATTTCTGTTAAAAGCCTTATTTTTAGAAGAAACTGTCGGAAGATATTATGATTGGAGAAAAGTATCCATTGATCTTATAGCTAACTTTTACAAGGAACAAAAGCCAGAATTAATTCCAGATCTTATTAATTTAGTAAACAAATTTTTTGAAGAAGAAGCCAGCGAGTTCGAAATTGAGCCGATCACTAAAGAAGAAGTGGATAAGTATTATCAAAGTGATAAAAATATGTGGGAACTGTTCCAGAAAGTTAGAAAGTTTGATCGTTTTCTGAAAACTAAAATCTTTAAGAAACAATATGAATTTTATTTACCTGGAGAAATTAAGAGGTAGAAAATTAATTAAAAAACATTTCATTTTATATTGATCATGTCCCAAAAACCTAAAGTATATTTTACATCAAAAGTGTTTACTCCTCAAATAATTGGTTCGAATGAGAAAATAAATTCATCCATACGCAAAGAAATATCTGATTTATGGAAAAAACTTCAAGAAATAGCTGAAGTTAAGATTTTTGAAGGAAGGTTTCCAAGTCTTGAAGAAATAAAAAGAGATATATCATCGTTTAATCCACAATTTCTAGGTTGTCATTTAAGTCATTCGATCACTAAAGAAATGTTAATAGACTCTGAAATTGTAGCTATTTCAACATCTACAGCCGGTTATAATCATATTGAACGCACTGAAGATGATGATATCATAATAACCCATACACCAGGAGTATTGCACGAAACAGTTGCGGATTATACAATCGCATTAATAATGGCAAATTTAAGGAACATAGTTGACCTTCATAATTATGTATGGAACGGAAAATGGACCAAGGATGATAAATGGGATTTAGATCAACAATTATCTTCAGTTATTAGCCATAAAACCATTGGAATTGTAGGAATGGGTGAAATTGGTTCAGAAGTGCTTAAAAAATTGTATCCATGGGGTCTTAAAATAATCTATTATGACATAAGAAAACGTGAAGATTTGGAACAAAAATTTCCTGGAATTGAATTTAAAACATCTCTTAACGATATTTTCAAGGAAGCGGATATAATTAGTCTACATATTCCGCTTAACAAGCATACTCAAAATTTAATAAATAAAAATTTGTTAAAATTGATGAAAAACAACTCTTTACTCATTAATACTGCTCGTGGAGGAGTACTTAATTTAGATGACATGCTGAATTTACTAGAAAACCGAGAAATTCAAATAAATTTCGCTTTAGATGTTTTTCCGGAAGAACCTATTGATAAAGAAACTCTTGAAAGATTTAAAAAAATTAAAGCAGAGCTACCTCATATTAGAATGATATTAATGCCCCATAATGCCTCAGCTGATGCAGATACGAGGGGAAGGATGGTTATTATCTTTTTAAAGGATATTATTAATCTAATCGAATCTAAGAAAATAGAAGATTTGGAAAAAGTACATGTGATTCCCGAACATAGAAGAATCCTTAATGAAAAAAGGTGGAGGATTCAAGAATACTGGAAAAAAAGAGATTAAAATGGTGAAATCATGATACGGACCTTTGTAGCGGTTGATTTGAAAGATGAAAGCACAATTAGTCAAATTCAAGAATTTACAAAAGAATTAAAGAGAAACCAACCAAAAATTAAACTAGTTGAACCAGAGAACTTACATGTTACTTTAAAATTTATAGGAAATATTCCAGAAAATTTTGCTCCAAAAATATATAAAATCATTGATGAAGATTTAAATCAAAAAATCTTTAAAAATTCTAAATCTCAGTATGTATTGAAAGGCGTTGGACAATTTAGAGGATATTCAGTAATATGGATAAAGATTCATGGTGATTTAAGCCCATTAAATGAAGCTAAAAGAATTTTAGAAGAAAAATTATTTAGAGAATTAAATATTAAAAAAGATAAACGTTTAAAGTTCCAACCTCATTTAACAATTGGCAGATTGAAAAAAGAAAGGGTAAATTATAAAACTTTTGATGTATTCAAGAAGATAATTAAAGAAAATAAAGATCGGGAATTTGGACCATTTACAATTACAAAAATAAAGTTTAAGAAGTCAACGCTGACTCCAACTGGTCCCATATACACTGATTTATCCTATTAAATTAACTTTATAAAAATTTAAAATTGATATTTATGGGAATAAAGGCGGTCATATGGGATTTAGATGGAACTCTCATTCATTTTAAAATTGATTTTATCCGTGCTAGAAGAAAAGTGATTTCAATTTTAAGAAAATTTGGAGCACCCCGAAAAATATTATCTATTAAAAATAAGTTCACAGATACAATAGAGATGGCTAAGAATTTCTTCTATGAGAAAGGTTATGATAAAGAAGAAATTAATAAGATCATTCAGGAAGCTAATAGAGCAATTATAAATGTAGAAAGAGAAGCTGCACTCCAAGCCACTTTAATTAATGGAATAAAACAAGTTTTAGATTTTATTAAAGCAAATGGCTTAAAACAAGCAATTTTCACTTACAACACCCGTGAAAATGCTGAACTATCTTTAAAAAAAGCAAACATTATTGAATATTTTGAAATTATTGTTGGCAGGGATAGTATATCTAACCCCAAACCTCATCCTGAACATTTACTATATATTTGTAAAAAATTAAATGTAAAACCCCATAAGATTGTAGTAATTGGTGATAGTGGAAGGGATATTGAAGCAGGGATCAAGGTGGGTGCTTATACTTTAGGATTAAAGACATTAGTACCAGAAGCGTTTCGAGATCATTATTTCTATAAAGCCAATAAAATAATTGAAATTGGGGAAATACCTTCTAAATTAATTAAAGCAATTCAAGATTTGATGTAATCTGATAAAAAAGTTATAAATAGATGATATATTATTACTTAGATAGCAAAATAAAATATAAAACAAAATAAAAATAATAAAAGAAGGTATATTGGAAAAGTGGGACTAATAGAATTTGATCTTGATGTTCTTAAGCCTCATCAACCATCAAATTACGAATTAGCTAGGGCTCTAGAAAGGATTCCAGGACTCACCTTTGTTCAGATAAAGACAGATGAGATTGATGATAGAACAACTTCAATTTTCATAAATATTAAAGGAACTGAAGAATTATCATTAGATTTAATAAAAGAAACCTTAGAAGATATGAACTGTGCACTCCATAGCGTAGATAGAGTCCAGATAGATAAAAGACAAGGTTAATCCTTAAACTTTTTTTCCTTATATATAAGAAAAGTATTTCAAGCGTTTCAATATGGCTATGGATTTGAAAAATAAATTGTTTAACTCAAATATTTCATGTTCTTAAAGCCTTTCGATTGATTTTAATCGAGCCTTACATTCTTTTTCTAAACTAATTAACTTCTCCATTCTATTATGAAAAACTATTTAAAGTTGAAAAGGTTTAAAATTTTTGAGAAAGAGTCATGAATGAAGAAAAAAATAATCTAAAAACTATAATACTTGAATTTTTATCGGAGGAAAATCTCTCTCCTAATAAATTTTCTGATCCAAAATTAGAGTTTGGATATAAATTTATATTCCCACCGGGTAGAGACCCTTTAGGCAGGCCCATTGGTCAAAAAATGCTAATATTTAAGCCAAAGCAAAAAGATATGGTAATAATTTCAATTGCAACTCAAATATCAAAAATTCATATTGAAGCTTTGAATTCGCTTGACCATAAGAAAAAGATGCAGTTTTTCATGGATATACGTAAACATTTTTTATTAAAAGATGTCTTATATAGAATTGATATTCCTAATTATCGCTATGAAATTTCAGAACAAATATTTTTCTCTAGATATGAAATAATTTCGAAAAATGCTTTATTTAAAGCCATAAGAAAAATTTTTGATACAATGGTATATAGCAATCTTATTTTAAATGAATATTGTGAAGGTAAAATTAAACCAGAGGATTTAGATAGAGCAAAGGATTTCTCTTCTGGGTCAGATTTTACCTTATATTCTTAAAATTATAGGTGTATGAGAATGGCATTCAAAGAATGGTTACAAGCAATAGGAAAGTTAGATTATGTTCAAGGAAAAGCTAGACCTAATGTAGATTGCATTTTATGTGCAGTTAGAGACAATGATGAGAGGGTAATTTCTTTGAAAATATTTCAGGATGATACTCTATTTGTTTCATTAAACCTTTATCCTTATAATCCAGGACATTTAATGGTTGTTCCAAACAAGCACATTGAAAGGTTTGTTGAATTGGAAAAGAGAGAATTAATTCATATTTTTAGGACCATACAAGGCATACAATTGATGTTAGATGAGTTATATTCACCTAAGGGATATAATATCGGAATAAATGAAGGAAATGTTGCTGGAGCCAGCATTAAACATTTACATGTTCACGTTGTACCCAGATACAAGGGAGAACTTGGATATATTGACATCGTAGGGCAAACCAGGGTCGTTCCAGAGGGATTAGAGTCTGTAAAAAATAGATTAGAGAAGAACATTAGTAAATATCTAAATAAGGATTTTTTTGAAAAATTCTAAATCAGAAAAAATAATAAAATTAAAAAAAAGAATTTTCAAATTAGATTAAAATTAACATTCATTATCTTGTAGCATTTCGAATGTCAGCAGCAGTGACTCTCTTCCTTTTATCTGCCTTGCAAATTTTAAGGGCTGCTTTAGTGGTTTCTGCTGCTTTCTTTTCTAAAAATTGTATTAGCTTGTCAAGAGCTTCTGCTGCAACAAGATCAGCACCTTCCTTTTTCATTAATCGCCTAATTGGTGCTTTTGCAATATATGTTTCTGCTTTCTTGGGTTTAGCTGGGGCTTTCTTTTTAGCCATAATTCATTCCTCCACTTTTTCTTTTATAATATTATTAGGTTTAAATTAAATTAATGGTTAATAATAACTACACATTTCTCTTATATAAATGTTATGTTTCCAAATAGCAGTTAGTGGAAATTTTATCAACTGAAATTTTACGATCTAAAAAGTCTTAAACATGATCAAATCGACAAAATACCAATATCAAAATAAATTTTTACTTTCTATTAAATGAAAATAAAATTTTTTTGGAATTTCATGATTAACGAACTTAACTATTTCATGCGAGTTTTTAAATTTCTAGGTTTAAGAATGACATGTTTATTAATTTGATAATAATTTTTGGATAAAAAAAATAGTAAGAAAAAAAATACAATTTTAATAAATATCTCACTTTTCTACATTAAAAGAATTAAATCTTTTGGAACTGTTTTAATATTTTATTAATATTTCTCTGAAAATACTTACAAATTTGAAAACTATTTAAATAGTTAGGTTTAAAAAATAAAAATTAAAATATTTTATCTAAGTTATCTTATTTATGAAATAATAACTGAAAAGATTGAAATAATCATTGAATGCTCGTTTAAATTCAGATAGTCTTTCGGAAACCAAAATTGAAAAGAATTTGCAATTGTTAGGTTTCACTAAAAATGATTCTAAAGTACTTTTAACTATTGCAAAGTATAAAATATTAAGTCCAGCAGACATAGCTAAATATTCCGGCGTAGATCGGGCAAGGGTATATGATAGTTTAAATAGATTGTTAGAAAAAGGTTTCATTCAAAAAGAACCAATTAAAAGAGGCGCAAATTATCAGATTATTCCATTAGAGAAAATTTTTGAAACAATCAGACAAGAATTAAAAAATAAAATTGATTTGACTAGAATTCTTGAAAAATCTTTGAGAGAACTAGAAATTAAGCAAGAAAATGGCGAACCACGAGTATGGTCCATAGCAACAAGGGATAAGATTAGAAAAAAAATAAAAGAATTAATTACTTCGGCACAAAAACGTATATTTTTTATTATTACCCCTGACCTTTTAATGGATGAATTAGGTGGACATGAATGGATATTGAAAGAACTATGGAATAAGAAATTTGCATCTGATATAGATATAATTATTGCACTAAAATATTTCGAAGATCTTAAAGAAGATATAATGAAATTACTCAAATTAAACGTGAAAGTTCATTCAATTGAAGGAGATACAGTCATTCCATTTGGATTATTGATTGTTGATAATCAATTTCTTTTTACAACATTAGATCAAGTATCTGAAGCACCAGAATATACTTCTGGTTTATGGTTGGAAAATGGAAACAGAAACCAAATTATAGGTTATGAACATTTATTTCGACATTTCATAAGCTCATCAACAAAAGAAATCAAGCTAATTGAAAGAAAAGCATCGGTCCCATCTTAAAAACCTCTATTTTTTATGTATTAAAATGCAAATAATTCTTACTTATTATGAAAAACATTTTTTTAATATACAAATAACACTTAATTTTTAAAATTTTAAAATTAAATCGCAATTTGATGAAATTCTTTTAAAAACAAGCAATGAAATATTCCAAAAATCTCTCTTAAAAATTGATAATGCTCCTCTTTAAAAATTAATTTGAAATTTTTGTTCGAAAAAAGTATTAAATGAATTAAGTTTAAATTTTAGAAAATTATTTTGATTAATATAAACTCATTAAAGTCGGGAGAATATAACAAAAGAAAAGAATCTAGGTGAAAAGCAATTTCGTATCGGGGTAAAGTGATTTTATGTGGATCGGCGGAAGTTGGAAAAACTAGCATTCTCTCTCGATATGTTGATGGTAAATTCAGTAATGATTATCATCAAACAACAGGAGCTAATTTTTTGATTAAAGAAATTGATTTAAGTCATATCATAGAAAAAATTTCGATTGCAGATAAAAAATTAAAAGAAGATATTAAGAAAAAGGGATTTAAATTATATTTTTGGGACATAGGAGGTCAAAAGCACTCATTATTTGCAAATGAATATTATTTTATGGACACTGCTGGAGCAATGGTCATATTTGATATTCTAAATCGTGAATCATTTAATGAACTTGATTTCTGGATCTCTAAATTAAAAGAATTAAGCGGTCAAGTTCCATTTATAATCATTGGAAATAAAGTTGATATGAAAGATCACAGAGAAGTATCATTTGAAGAAGCAGAAGAAAAAGCTAAAAGTTATGGAGTTGAATATATTGAAACATCTGCAAAAACTGATACAAATGTAAGCAAAGCTTTTGAAATGCTTTCAATAAAGATACTAAATTCTTTAAAATAATTCTTTTTCTTTTAAGTAATCCTATTGTTAATTTATTATGAAATTATCCGTAATGAGAAGATATAATCTCAAAGTTTTTTATTTATTTTTACTGATTTAAAAGTAAATACTTTAATTGACCATGAAATTTGATTTACTAAATTAAGAGTGATGGAAGTAAGTGAAAATTCTATTAATTCCTGTAGCACCATTGTCAAGAGCAAAATCCAGACTGAGAAACTATTTCAGTAAAAAGCAATTGGAAAAATTCATTATCGCTATGTTTACCGATTTATGCAATAAATTGAAGAATTTAACTTGTTTTGACAAGATCATAGTGTATTGTAATAGTGATGTTATTCTTAATATTGCTGAACTAAATAATTTAACACCCATTAAAGAGGAAGTTTCAAGTTTTAAGCAATCTTTAGATGAAGTTATAGATAATTTAAACAAAATTGCTATTGAAGAGTTTAATGCCACAAAAACTGTAGTTTCATTCGCAGACTTAGTCTTAATCTCTCCTGAAAATTTTATTGATATTGCGAATCTTATAGATTCTTTTAATGTAGTAGTTTGCCCAGCATACCATTCAGCCGGGATCTCAATTTTAGGAAGAAATCCTCCAGATATAATTCCTACCTCCTTTTCACATCCATATATGCCTTCATTGATGGCATTTATAAGCGAGGCAACTAAGAAAAATTTAAAGATAAAACTTTATGATTCTTTTAGAGCTGGATTTGATGTAGATATCAAAGAAGATTTGGTTTTAGCTTACGAATATTTAAAAGCATTTAACATGACAAGTACTGAAACATTTAAATTTTTAAAAATGAACCTGAACTTAATTCTTGAAAAAAGAAATGTAAAAAATAACAGAAATCTCCGAGTAAAATATCTAAAAAGTAAAATCAAAAAGAGAATGTAATATTAATTTTAACATCTTCTCCTATTACATCAGATACTAAATTTTGAAATTCTTCTCTCTCATTTTTTAACGATGATAAATACCTCAAATAATCTTTATTCTTTCGTTCTAAATCGCTTTTTAGATGTTCCAATTTTACTGTATTTGAAGAAACTTTGTTTTTAACATCTTCTAATTTTGCAGCTAAACCTGCATTACTGATGTCCTTCTCGATTTTTTTGATTTCGACTAATAAAGAACGTAATTTTTCCATATCATCATGAATTAACTTTTTATCAAAAATGATGTTGATTTGTTCAATTGTTTTCTCCTTTGTTTCTGTCTTCAAGTTTAATTTATTTTCCTCTAAAATATGTCTCAATTGAACCAATAAACTAGTTAATTTTGTCAAGTCTTTATCCTCATTCGTTAATGTTCTTATAGAATCTTTTAAAAATTCTTTTAAATAATTTAAATCAATATTGGAAAGGTGAAGATTTCCTTTTTCTAATTCAAATCTTAGTTTTTTAAGAGCTTTCTTAAAACCTAAATAATCATTTATTTTCATTCTCAATTTGAATAATTCATCTTTTTTTTGTTCTAATTGCTTGAAAAGCGGGTCTCTTTCAATTTCCAACAATTCGGAGGTCAATTGCTGCTGTATTTCTTCCTTCTTTTTATATTCTTTTTCTAAATTTTCCATGTCTAATTTTGCATTTTCAATATTTTCCTTTAACGTGAATAATTTTGGTAACTTTTTAAGTAAGTTTTCAGCTTCTCTTAAAGGTGTATATTTCTTTCTCAAAAAATTATCTAAAATTCCTTGCTTTTTTCCAAGTTTTCTAGTAATATAATTTAACTCCTTTATTTCGGGTTGAACCTCTTTTTGGAACTTAGGAAGCGACTTTCTCGCAATTTCATTAATGCTATTAAAAAGCTTTTTGATAGAATTCAATAGATCTGTAATGTTATCATAGTTTATGTCTTCTTCTGGAATATAAACATCATCAATTTCTTTTCGGATTCTATCAGAAAAGAAATGAAGTGATTTTTCTGCCTTCTCATCAATTTTACCTTCTGCGGCATCAATAAAATGATCAAGGCATATTTTAATTTCAATTAAATTTTCTTTTATATTAGAAATTAATTTCGTAACCGTTCTTTTTTCCTTAAAAAATAGTTCATTTAACCTTTCCTTATAAAATTCTTCAAATTCTTCAAGAGCAATTTCAATCATGATTTCTTAATCTTTTTTTATTGACATTATTATTTCTTTATCATTCATGTATTTTCGGAGGACTTTTGGAATTGTAATGGAGTGATCTTCATTTTGATAATTTTCTAAAATACAACATATTGTTCTTTCGGTCGCTATTGCAGTTGAATTTAGTGTATGAACGATTTCTTTTGGTTCTTGAGTTCCAATCTTTCCCATTCTAATTTTAAGTTTTCTTGCTTGATAATCCGTACAATTACTACAAGAAACTAATTCCCGGTATGTTTGTGAAGCTGGAAACCAAGCCTCCAGATCATATTTTTTAGCAGCATTGTCATTTAATTCCCCCGAAGCAATATTTACAATTCTATAAGGAATACCTAATTCTTTAAATATCTCTTCTGCGTTATTAATCAGTTCTTCATGAAATGCCCAAGAATCTTCAGGTTTGCAAAATATATACTGTTCAACCTTTTCAAATTGGTGTATTCGAAATATGCCTAATGTATCCTTACCATGAGAACCTGCTTCTCTCCTGAAACAAGAAGAAATTCCTGCATATTTTAGAGGTAATTTGCTAGGATCTATTATCTCATCATAATGATAGGCAGCAAGAGTTTGTTCGGAGGTTGCTATCATGAAAAGATCTTCGTTTTCTATTTTATATAATTGTTCTTCAAAATCTGCTAATTCTGCTGCTGCTTTAATTATATCATAGCGAATGAAAAAAGGGGTCCACATTGGAGTATAACCTTTCATGATCAACTTGTCTAAAGCAAATCTTATTAAAGCTAAATTCAATAATACTAAATCATTCTTGAGATAATAAAATCTAGAGCCCGTGACCATGGCGGCTTTTTCTGTATCTGCACCATCTATTACTTTAATTAAATCAACATGAGATAATGGTTTAAATTTAAAAATTCGTGGTTCTCCAACTTTTCTAACTATTTCATTATAATCCTCGGTTTCTCCAATAGGAACGGATTCATGAAGAATGTTTCCTACAATATATCTATATTTTTCTCTCTCTTCAAAATATTTTTCTTTTTTCTTTTCTAATTCATCGATTTTTCCTTTTATTTCTCTTGTTTTTCTTTTCATTTCTTCTGCTTTTTCATGATCTCCATTCTTGATATGCTGTCCTATTTTTCTCGATAATTCATTCCTCTCTTTTCTTAAATCTTCCAATTCCCTTAAGGTTTCTCGCCATTTTATATCGTATTCCAGCACTTTTTCTGCATTTTTAGGATCTTTAAATCTCTTTTTTTCCGATTCTATGATTAAATCAAGATTTTCTCTAAATAATTCGATATCTAACAAGGTATTCCTCACTAACTTTTTGAACTTGTATTATTTTAACAATTTTTCATGGGTTTAAAATATTTATCATGAAAAATATCTATTTTAAAATATCATCAATTATTAAATTAGTTTTAGATTCGTTCGGAAATTGATGCTCTTCGTAATGCGACTTTAATCTTGCGTTTATCATAACCTACAAGATCAATAATGCGCATGATCTCAATTCTTTTAGCTTTTCCTTTTAGACCTTGTTCTTCCATGAACTTCTTGGCATATTCTTCTTTTTTCTTAGCATCTTTTTCCAACATTATATTTTAATTAAATGCATTTTAAAATAAAAAATTGCCTAGAATGACTTTTTTAATCAAAAACATCAATGAAAATTGTGTAAGATTTTATTTAATAAATTACATGAAGGTTTAATCAGTAGAAAACATGAAAGAATTACATTCAAATGTAAGATTGTTGCATCTAATTAATTGGCTTTCTTTAAATGAAACGATTAAAAACTTTCAATAATAATAACTTTAAAATCAATTTGGATCATACAAATTTTCGAAACCGATCTTTTAACTGTTTGGAAACAGAAAAAATAAATTATTTGAATAATTCTCAAAATCAATAATTTAAATAGCTAAAATTGGCAATATTTAACATTTATAATTTAAAAAACATGGACGGTGATTTTTAAAAAGGGGTGGGAAATTTGTCTGAAAAACAGACCATGGATGAAATAAGAATTGGAGTATACATCTGCGAATGAGGTGTTAACATTGGACTATTTGTTGATTGTCTCGCTCTAAAAGAATTCGCTGAAATCCAACCAAATGTCGTTATTGCTAGAATTAATAAATTCACTTGTAGTGATCCTGGACAACAAACCATAAAAAATGATATAATGGAATTAAATCTAAACCGAGTAGTAGTGGCAGCATGCACGCCCAAAATCCATGAACCTACCTATAGAGCAGTATTGGCAGAAGCTGGATTAAGCCCTTATTACTTTGAAATGGTAAATATAAGAGAACATTGTTCTTTTGTACACTATGATGATAAACAACGCGCAACTGAAAAAGCAAAACGTTTATTGCTGGCAGGAATTAATAGAGCAAGATTATTAGAAAAAATACCTAGAAAAGAAATTCCAATTACAAAATCCGTGTTAATTATAGGTGCTGGAATTGCTGGAATGAATGCTGCCTTAGATCTTGCCGATCAAGGAATTGAAGTTTACCTGGTGGAAAAACAACCAACAATCGGCGGAAAAATGGCACAACTTGATAGAATTTTCCCAACTGATGATTGCGGTATCTGAGTTTTAGCCCCTATAATGGTTAACACATCAAAACACCCTAACATCAATCTTTTCACTTATAGTAAGGTAATTGAATTCGAAGGCATTACTGGAAAATATCATGCTAAAATACTTAAAAAACCTCGATATGTAAATGAAAGTAGATGCACGGGATGTGGACTTTGCACGACAAAATGCCCCATTAAAGTTCCAGATGAGTTTAATAGAGGAATTGGGGAGAGAAATGCAATTTATATCCCTTTTCCACAAGCAGTTCCAAAATTAGCATTAATCGATAATGATGTCTGCATAAATTGTAGAAATTGCGAAAGAACTTGCCCCGCTGAAGCTATTGATTTTGAACAAAAAGAAGAGATTATCGACATAGAAATAGGAGCCGTAATCGTTGCAACAGGCTGGGATGAGTATCCTATAATGGAGAAGAATGATTATAAATATGGAATTTATCCAGATGTTATCACACAGATAGAATTAGAACGGATGCTAAGCCCAATTGGATCTACAGGAGGACACGTGCATAGAATTTCTGATGGCAAAACTCCAAAAAAAGTAGCAATGATACAATGCGTTGGCTCAAGAAGTTTAAGGGGAAACTCCTATTGTAGCGCAGTTTGTTGTAATGTTGCCTTGAAAAACGCCCAATTGCTCAAGCAAGAATATCCAAACATGGAGGTAACAATCTTTTACATAGATATAAGAACTTGGGATAAAGGAAATGAAGATTATTATAGAAAAATTAGAAATCAAAACATCAAATTTATTAGAGGAAAACCAGGAGATATAAAATTAAACAATGATGGAACCATGACACTTTATTTCGATTCTACATTAGGAGGAGGACTAATGAAAGAAGAATTTGATCTTATAGTACTATCGACAGGGATGGTACCTTCAAAAGGAACAATAGAATTATCAGAAATAATGGGATTGAGTCGTGGACCAAATGGTTTTCTTTCAGAAATACATGGTTGTCTTAAGCCGGTGGAGACAAAAGATGCCGGAATCTACATATGTGGTTGCGCATCCGGACCTAAAAACATACCATTTTCCGTGTCATCGGCTTTAGGAGCTGCAAGTAAAGTAGCAACATTATTATCACTTGAAATGTTAAAGAAAGAACTGATAATCGCCGAAGTTAATGCCGAGCTGTGCATGGGATGTCATAGATGCGAGAAAGTATGCAATTTTGATGCCATTCATGTAAACGAGAATGATATTGCAGAAGTTAATGAATTGAAATGCAAAGGGTGTGGTGCGTGCGTAACATCCTGCCCAGCAATGGCAATAGATTTGAAATATTATAGAAATAAGCAATTTGAAGAGGAAATTAAGGGCATAACTTATTTGGATTTAATTTCAAATTTAGCTACCAATAATGTTAAGGAACATTTAGAGAAATAAGATAGGAAGGTGAATACATGAATGATGAAATCAGAAGAAAATATAAAAAGGAATGTTATCGCATTTGGATGCGAAAAATGAGGATATTCGGTAGCGGATTTAACAGGAACAACTCGAAAAAAGTATTGTACAAACTTTCATTTAATTCGCGTAAAATGTACTGGAAGAGTGGGAATTCACTTGATAATGGAATGCTTTCTTAATGGTGCTGATGGTGTTGCAATAATATCATGCCATGAGGGAGAATGTGATTATGGAGATGCAAACATGAACACGTATAAACACGTATCTTTTCTAAAAAAATTATTTAAACATGTTGGCATCAGTGAAGATAGAATCCAACAATATTTCTGCGCTGCTGCTGAAGTTGAAAGGTTTGTATCTGCTGTAAATGATATCTGTAAAAAAGTCCAAGCTTTACCTCCGTTACTCCAATTTAAATCTAAAAATTCACCCGAAAAAGGATGATCCTTTCAATAAAATTTTAGTTGGAAGGGAACTAACCCCGTGTGAGGGTTTTCGGCGTAATAATATTATCTCCTTAAATTGAATGTGATAATTAATAGAGATATTAATAATGAATGAAGAAAAGAGCATTTCATGGGATTCTTTGCATTGCATTGCCTTAGCCCTAGATTCTTATAAAGTTAGGGCTCTAATAGATGCACGTGAAGATATTTTAAAAATAAAAAAATACTCCGAAAAACAATATGAAGATTTACTTTTTAGTATCTTTGATCTTGAGAGATTAAAATATGCTCTCTTTAAATTCTTGGAAAGAAATTCTGAGAATTCTCTTGAAACTATCATGATTTTTGCAAAAAGTAATAATATCCCATTAAGAGTAGCATTCAAGTTATTTGAACTTTTAAAAATTGAAAACCTCATAACTATTGAAAAAAATGAATTTAACTTAGAAAATGATGTTTCCTCCGCAATTGAAATATCATTAAAGAATTATAAAATTCATGTTTTTAAAGGGGATATTTCAAAAATCAAGTCTATTTATCAACCAGTTAAAATCATATTCGAATCAAATATATGTTCTGGTTGCGGGTTATGTAGTGCAATATGCCCTCTAAATTGCTTGAGTGTAATAAATGGAAATGGTTCTATTGAAGATGAAAAATGCATTAGATGCGGATTATGTTATTTTGTTTGCCCGCGCTCGTTCTTGCCCATTAGTCTTTTAAATATGGTACAGAGTGAAACAAATTCTTTCAAAATAACTTATGAGCTGTTAGGATATTATAAAGAGATTTACTCTGCTAGGAGTAAAATCCCAGAAATTAGGGAAAAATGTCAAGATGGTGGCATAACTAGTACATGCTTGTACTACTTGTTAGATAAAAAATTGATTGATAAAGCCATTGGAGCAAGAATCTCCAATGATCCTTGGAAACCAGAACCTTACATTATTAGCACTAAAGAAGACATATTATTAACAGCAGGTACAAAATACGTGAATAATGCTAACCTAAGCGCTCTTAAGATAAATAATGCAAATATAGGCAAGATTGCCGTGATAGGCGTGCCTTGTCAAATGCAAGCACTCTTAAAATCTGAAATTTATGACATTAACTTTCCAATGTTAAAAAATATAGAATATCGGATTGGAATATTCTGCATGGAATCTTTTTCCTATGAATCATTCCTTAAAATATGCGAAATCCTCAAAGCTCCTCTAAATGAAATTAGAAAAACTGATATAAATAAAGGAAAATTTTTTATTTATCTCAACGATGGAACAGAACTTTCAATACCAATAAAAGAAATCACGCATTTAGCAAGAAAAGATTGCAAAGTTTGTTATGATCTCACTTCAGAATCGGCAGACATCTCAATAGGTTCCATAGGTTCACCATCAGGATGGAATACAGTGATAATTAGAACGAGTAAAGGGATGGAACTTTTTCAAAACTTAATTAAAAATAATTTGATTGAAGTGAAAAATATAAGTGAGATTAAGCCAGGATTACCTTTATTAGAAAAAATTACAAATTCAAAGAAAACAAAATGCAAAAAGCATATTAATGAAAAAAAAAGCAAAAAAGAAAAAATCCCATCCTATTATTGAGATTTCTTTTCTACTAAACTTTATTTATTGTCTAAATTGTTTACCAATTGATATTTCATCAAATTTCACTTAGTTTCACTAAAAAATTAAAATTATCTAAAATTTCGTAATATCTTAAATCTATATAATGGGAACGCATTAAATATTAAAGTTAAAAAAGTTATAATGAATATAAAAATTTCAATTAAAAGAATTTAAAGAAAAAGATATTCCTTGATATTCCTCCTGTTTTTCCTTTTTCTCGATTAAAAAATTTTTTGGGAAAAAAAACTGTTTTTTCTCTATAAAGAATGTATTTTTCTTGAAATTTACTTATCATTTGAATTTCTTCCAAATCGGAATAAATTATTAAAAAAATTAGAAATAAAATCCAAGAAAAAGTATCTCCTATTCTTATTCCCAAATCTGGAGTAATTATTTATGTCGTTATAAAAAATTATTAAAATAATAAAAAAAGAAATATTTTACGATATAGGATATGTTCCATGCTTGTTAATCACATTTAAGATGGTTGGAACAGAGGCAAATAAGTGCAAAGTGGATGGAAAACCTTCTGAAATTCCCATTAAGAAGTTATCCCCTGGCGCTGAATCTTTTAACATTTCAAGTGTTTTCTCCTTAACTGCTTTTTGACCCTGAAGGCTTACAGATTCGGGAAAATTTGCCCATATGATTTTATCTTTCCAAAATTCTCTAGCCTCTTTTAATGGTAAATCTCCCACGGGAGGAGGCGTGAAACTTTCAATAGCATCAATTTTAGTTTTTGGAATTAAATCTCGCAAACTTTTTAACATCCCATCCATATGAACCACATAAGCTTTATCATGTTTATGTATAACATCTGCTACTTCATTATAAAAAGGAAGACTAAATTTTTCAAAAAATTTTGGAGTTGTTACTTGTCCAGTTACATTATCCGGACTCCAAATAAAATCTGCAGGAGATTCGGCAGCGATCTTATAGATTTCTAATTCCTTTTTATAAATTAATTTATATAAATCCTCAAATTCTTTCCGGTTGGTATAAAATTCGATAGCTAAGGTTTTTGGACCCATTAACATCCTCATTGATTGAAATGGTGTTTTAGGGACAAAAGCAGCAATCACACCATAATTTCCAATAATCATTTTAAAGTTTTTAATATCATCATAAAAGGGTTGATATTCTGTATTTTCAATTAAATATTTTAACGTTTCATAATCTTCACTATTTTTAACTAAATATCCATCTTCAGGAAACCATGGAATCATAGAGGATAAATCTAAATCCTGCCATTTAGTTTTTAAATTTATTTTTCCTACAGGCGTTTCAATTGTTCCCGTAACCATATGGGTACTATTCATTGCCATAAGAATATCTACGGGAGACCAAGAAGTGACTTCTCCATAATGATGAGTTATTTCCATTTTACTATTGGGGCAAATTACTTTATAAGGTTGAACTACTTCTGCACCATGCAAACCTAATCCTTTATCCAGCAATTTTCGCCATGGTTTATATAATGCTAATCCAACCATATATTTTGTTTCTAAATATATAGTAAAAGGGATTTTATCCGGAGTTTCATGATTAAGAACTGCTAAAATTCTTTCTCTAGCATTCATTTTAAGATCCACCTCTTACATATTTTTACTCCATCTATAGCTGTTTTAGCAAATCCATCAGCACCAATACTTTCACTAAACTCTTTAGTTACGGGCGGACCTCCTATGATCACTTTTATCTTATCTTTTAAATTGGCAGCTTTTAAATCTTTTAAAACTTTTTGAATTTCAACTAAAGTGCTAGAAATTAAGGCTGAAATAGCCAAGATATCTGGTTTTTCTTTCTTTATTGCTTCAATAAATTGTTCACTAGTTACATCCACGCCAAGATCAATTACTTTAAAACCTTCAGCTTTTAAAAAAGTAATGACAATATTTTTACCAATATCGTGGATATCTCCTTTCCCAGTTCCAATTATGACTTTTCCAATAGTTTTTGAAGATTTGGAAACATTTAAGCGGGGAAGGAGGATCTTCATTAATTGGCTAGATATTTCTCCTGCCATAATTAATTCAGGAATAAAATATTCTTTGGCTTCATATTTCTCTCCCACTAACTTTAATGCTTTACTAATTACGTCTTCAATTATTTTATTAGGGGCAATTCCTTGTGAAAGCGCTTCTTTACACGACTTTATAGCTTTATCTAGATTTAAATCTACAATAGATTCTTTCATAGCATCTAGAATTTTATAATTTTCCATTATTATTTCTTCACTTTTTAGTTTTAAGATTTTTAATCTATTATTCTTTCATAGAACTTATTTAATATATAAAGTTTTTATAAACTTTATGAGAAAATTGTTTGGCAAACAAATAGTAGAAAACATTTTCTAATAAATTATATACAACGAATTAATTATATACAACGAATTAATTAATCTAGCATGGAAGACTAATCGTTTTTTAGAATACATATTTATGAGATATATTGGTAAGTAATTCAAGATTGAATGCTAAATTATTTAATTCGTTATAAATAAGCAAATTATATTAATTTAAAATGAAAATATTTGAAATACCACGCATCTTAAACCAAAAAATTAATATTAAATTTCACATTAAAAAATATTAAATTTAAAATTATTTCGAATTTAAAATGAGTTCATTGCAAACCATTCGACCAAAGAATTTCCGTGAAAAAGTATTTTTCAGGAAATTAAGAGTTCAAATCGATGGAAACGCCTTAGTCGAACATGGATTAACTCAAATCAAGGGCGTCGGTAGAAGATTTGCCCAAGCGGTCGTAAAAGTCGCTGGAATCGATCCTAATCTAAGAATTGGAGCCATTCCCGAAAAAGATTTAAATAGACTGGAAGAAATCCTCTTAAACCCCATTGAAAATGGAATTCCTAACTGGATGGTAAATAGAAAAAAGGACCTTCGTACTGGTGAAGATCTACACATCCTCGGAAGCAAATTAGACCTTCAAGTAAAACAAGATATTGACCGAATGAAGAAAATGAAAAGCTACAAGGGCGTTCGACACCAATATGGCCTTAAGGTTAGAGGACAAAGAACCAAGAGTACTGGT
>Ga0190360_1000203_pt1 | contig 33219 bp, 32 predicted proteins | sample 48721834_MG_FD_161271 | JGI IMG/M metagenome (GOLD analysis project Ga0190360, IMG submission 161271) | Hydrothermal vent microbial mat bacterial communities from Southern Trench, Guaymas Basin, Mexico - 4872-18-3-4_MG | ecosystem: Environmental > Aquatic > Marine > Hydrothermal vents >...
CCAGATGCTTTTCAACTACCTCCTCTCTTGTAACCTCTCTGTCCGTGATGCCAAAGTTCGGTGTGAGAAGTCCAGAGAGTATGTTAAGGACCGTTGATTTCCCTGTGCCGTTTGCTCCAAGTAAGCCTATAACCCTCTTCTCCAAGGTCTGGGGGAGCCTGTAGAGTCTAAAACCCCCTTCGCAATACTTGTGAACAATCTCCTCCTCTATTTCGTGTGGTAGGCCAATTATGTGGATGGCCTTGAAGGGACATTTGTGATAGCAGATCCCGCAGCCGATGCATAGCTCCTCTGAAATTATGGGTTTGCCTGCTCTGTCAAAAGAGAAGATCTCATCTCCCATCCTGACGCGAGGACAGTAGTTGTAACACTCCAGGGAACACTTCTTGGGCTGACATCGGTCATAATCAACAACCGCAATCCTCATCAGAGACACTCTCTCTGTTCAATGTTTTCTGAGGGCACCATAGAAAACTATGAGGAACGTCAACGCGGTAAGTCCCATTCCCATATAGAAGCCCTGCTTCTCTTCTTCCTCATATTTTATCTGTATATTCACCGTGCTCCCTGTACTGCCTGTCACATCCGTCAGATACGGTTGTTCTTCATCTAGGTCATCAGCACCGCCAACCGGCACCATAACGAGATAATAGCGGGTGGAATTCTCACCATAGAACTGGAACTTCAGGCTGGAGACGTTCTTCCAGATGAGTATAGCCTCGTCTTCAATTACCCCGCCCTCGTCCATGATTCGTATGTAGGGCTCCTCTTCTATTATGTAGAGGTCTATCCTGCTTCCGTTGACAACCGTGATGTTTATGAAGAGAAGGGTCTGCCCGGGGATGGATTGGGTCTCAACCTCATTACCCTCAATATAAAATGTTCTAACAGCCCCTGTTGTGGGGGCGAGCAGCACCAAGCAGAGAAGTGCTACAATGATGAACACCTGATAATTCTTATAAAAAGCCATCAATAGGCTCTATAGAGATCCGGTATATATAGATTTTCTTTCCCAACTTGGAGAGATGTCCTACAGATGGCTCCGTATCCTGATGCGCACTATGGACCTCCTTAGCCAGTATCCTCGTCAAGCTCCCACAGCTCCCTGCCAGAGAGGGCAAGATAGAGGGCTTCCCAGTACCTTTCGATATCTATACCCCGGTTTACGGAGATGGTGATTCTCGACTCATATGCCTTTTTCAAGTGTGAGGGAAGTGCTTTCAGAACCACTGGAAGCATCTGGTGAGGTTCTCTCATTCTACGTCTGATGTACAGGGCCAACCTTCCATCCCTGATGAATATCCTGGAAAGGGCTTCCTCCCTCCCCTCCCACTTCCTTCTGAAGTCCTCCGCTCTAGCCTTCACATGAACCGGAGGCCCCAGGTGGAGTTTTCGCTCACCTTTTCTGTACTGAGGGAATATGAACAGCATTACAAGTTCTACTCTCTCAGATTCTATGTGTTCCTTTATTCTGGGAGCTGGAAAGGGGCCCACACGGGGGGGCGAGTAGATGTAAAACCCGCTTTTTATTTTCCTGAAGCCCTCACGTTCAAAGGTCTCAACAGCCCTCTTAAGGAATCTTCTGGTCTGAGAAGTGTAGATGTCCGCCTGAACGGGGGGGAGGTCTACTGTTAAAAGAAGGATCCCGCCCCCGCTGCCGAGAATAGCCTGCACCTTTTCCCATACGATATCTTTAGCTCCGTCTATTTCGCTGATTCTCCGGGGAAAGAAGAAACTTAACGAAGGAGCTCTGAGATAACAGCAAGCTGCCTTCTTTACGTAGAGGAGGTTCTCTGCAGAAAGTGCGGATGCAACGTTTCTACTGGGGTCCACAGGGTCAATGAAGATCAGGGGGTCATCATCGGTGTACTTTCTTCTTACAGCGACTGCTGCCTCCCGGCCGCCGAGGGTCAGTTTCGTGTGAGGACGTATTCGGGAGAGCTCCTGGAGGGTCTTCTCAAAATTGCTGAATTTTATAATGAAGAGCTCAGCTAGATAGCCGGACATTCCCTTTACCGCCTCCTCAGCCCCGTAAGCCTTTATTCCTTTGAGAAATGCCTTAAGCAACCTCACCTCGTCCTTTCCACTTTCATCCAGGTGCTCCTTCACAAATCTTGTGTGAAGAGGGGTTCTATCCACCATGCTCCCTATCTCCTCCCCCTTCTTCATCTCAAAACAGGGCACAAGGTCGACCTCAAATCCCATGAATTCGCCGTGTATGTAGGGATGCTGGGTGTAGAGCTTCTGGCCCTGGGGGAGGACTTCCAGGCATAGCTTCAGTCCTACCGTGTGTAGCGTCTCAACACCCACCCCCCGGGGAAAGAGGAGGAAGATATCTATGTCGGGGTCTTTCAGGTGAGTGCCCTTAGCGATGGACCCCACAAGCTCCGCTCTGATCTCCCAGGATAGCTGGAGTAGCTCCTTCGCTCTTTCTATTCTTTCCATCAACTCCTGGACCACTTCTTCAATCCGCCTGTCCTCTTCGGGGGTGGGTTTAACCCTCCTTAGCACCTCCTCCCTGACCTTCCGATGTTTCTCCCCCAACATGTGCATGCGGAAGGGTAAACGTTTAAGCATATAAATGATTGAGTGTATCATGCCCTTCAAGGTTATCCAGTGTGGGGATGACTCCATAGGGTGTGCTTCCTATCTGATCAACCACTCTGATAACTGGTATCTTATAGACACTTCCCTCCCCTCTAGAGGGGGGGAGCTCATCAGAAGGATTGAGAGGCACACCCAAGACCTCCAGTGCATCTTGCTTACCCACGAGCACATTGACCACGCTGGGGCCGCTCGTGCACTACAGGAGAGGTTCAATTGCCCTGTCTTTGCGCATAGAGTAGCTCGGGATACACTCGCCCAGGGAGATGACACTTACATTGGAGGATGGCTTTTCGGGGAGGTGTTCAGACCCCCTCAGGAGATTAAGACCTTTCAAGAAGGCACACTGCACCTCCCGGGGGGCCTTTCCCTCAAGACCATTCACACCCCTGGGCACTCCCCGGGCTCGACCGTGTATATATATGAGGAGGAAGGAGCACTCTTCTCAGGTGACCTGCTTTTCTGTGGCGGGTGGGTAGGGCGGTGGGACCTCCCCGGGGGCGACCTGAGACTACTTTGTAGCTCCTTGAAATCCTTGATCGAAGAGGACTTCAGAAGCCTCTACCCGGGCCACGGTAGCTGGTGCAGCGGGGAGGGAAAATACCATCTTATGGGAGCGCTGGGCTACTTAAAAGGTATATGCTGAAATCAGCCGCTCAAGTAGAAGTAGAGGAAGAGGAGCAGGCCGAGCACCAGAGCCACGTTGAAAAGAAGAAGGCCCACTCTGAGAAGAAGATTCCACACCCCTTCCCTGTGCGCAGCCGGGTCTTCGTAAGAACAAGCTTCCAGAGGTTCTGGCTCTTCCACTGATGGGAGCCATTTCCCTTCCTTTCCCACCGTTGCTCACCCCTTTCTTTCCTTCGTCAGGGCTCTCTTGAGCATAAAGAGTGCTCTTTTTGAATAGAGTATTACCTTGGTGTATTCCTGGAAGGAGAAGGCCTCCTTTGCTAGATTGTAATATTTGACAGCCTCACGGAAGCTCTTTTCCCTTCGGTCCATATACGGCTGGAGCTTCTTATAGAGGTTGTTCAGCGCTTCAAAAGCCTCATTCTTCTGTGCTGTCTCTTCCAGCGCTCTCATCCGTGTTCTGATCTCTTTTAACCTCATCTCACCAACTGTGGGATCCATACCGCTTTCCAGCTCCCGCCTCAAGACCTTAAGTTCCTCTATTATCCCCTCCGCTCCTCTCACCTTCTTGCTCATAGCCTCCAATTTGCTTATATAGTCACTGATTCTCTCGTTAAGATGCAGGGAGTAGAAGACGTAGAGAAACTGCTCCAGATTCAGCTCTTCGTTCCCCTCTATAAGTTCCCTAGCGCGGTTTGCATACTTCTCAGCCGTCCGGTATTTTCTGTTTATGAAGGCCTCTCTAGCTTTTTTAAGAAGTTCTTCTGGCTTGCGGAGATGGGAAGAGATGCCCACAAAGTTATCCTTCAAATACCTCACAAGAGCCTCGGTCAGATCTATGGCCTCTCTCGCCCTCTCCAGCTTATACCTCAGGCTGAGCTCCTTCAGATAGTCTTTACCTCTTTTCAGAAGCACCCTTGCTCTATCGTAATCACCTTCCTGAAACTCCATCTCCGCTTCTGTGAGGATGTTCTCTATTACCTCAACACTATAACCCTCATTTTTGAGAAGCTCCACCTCTCTTCTTAACACCTCAATCCTTTTCATCTCTTTCTCAAGTTCCTTTTTCTTTTTCATCTCCACCAGCATTCCCAGAAGAGTAAAGCCCTCTTTCACAGCTTCGTTGTAATCTCCCCTCTTTATTAGTTCGGTTAGCCTGGAGATCCTCTCAGACACTACTTCCATGGTCTCCTCATCTGGCTTTATCTCCGAGATCAGTTCACCCGAATAGCGCCTAATATTCCTGGAGACCGCTCTAGCCAGTTTATCGCTCATCTGCAGGCTTAATACCTCTTCCAGTACGCTTGACATCTCCTCCTCATCACCGCTCTCCAGGGCGGATTTGACTGCCTTCTCAAGCTCTCGCAACTTTCTGGGCAGACGTTCCCTTCTCCCATAATAGTATTCAAGAGAGGCAAGAACCCTCTCCAGCGCCTTTTTGACATCCCCTATCTCCCGAGCTCCCTTCAGCTCATCTACTATGGTCCTTAAATCCTTAAGAATTTGAAATGCACGCTCATAATCCTCATTCTGGAACTTCTCTGTGGCTTCTTTAATCTTAGCCTCTATATTCTCTATCTCCAGCCCCTCCTCTTTCAATATGACTGCCTCCTTGAGTATCTCGCCAACCTCCTCTGTGAAACGGCTTTCCAAGATCTCTTTCCGTCTGGCACTGAGCGTCTCCTTCAATCTTCTCAGCATCTCCTCCGCTTCCTCAAGTTCCCCTGAAGCGGCAAGCTCTCTGGCCTTTTCAAGAAGCTCGGTCTCCGGAACCTCAACCCCTTCGCCCTTCAACTCTTCTATAAGCTGTTCAACCTCCTTCGCCGATTCGAAAAGACGGCCCTCTCTGGCGACCTCTTCCGCTGCCTCCACAATTTCATTTGCCTCACCAAGGAGCCTCGAAGCCTCATCCACCTTCCCCACTTCAATAAGCTCTTCCGCTTTTGAAACGATATTAGCAGCATACTCCATATCCATCCCGACATTGCGGAGATCTCTGATTCTCCTTCTCAAGCCTTCAATCTCAACCCGCAGGTTCTCCTCGAGCACTCCCCTCTTCTCCTCCACCAGATACGTTTCAAGCCTTTCAGTGAGTTCCTCAGCTTTCTCAATGTTGCCTCTGTCAATCTCTTCCTCGATTTCCTTTAACAGCTTCGGTGCCTCACCCACATCCACCCCAGCGTCCTTCAACCTCTTTATCAGAACATCCATGGTCCGTATACTCTTTCTGAGGGATTCCACACGAATCTGCTCCTCCCCTTTAAGAACGATCTCCCTCATCCTCTCCAGCATACTGTCAGCGCCTTCCAGGTCATCAAGAAGCAGCCTTTCTTCCACTGCCCTGAGGGCCTCCTCAAATTCCTTTTTTTTATTCTCTGGCAGCTCGTTATAAATCCCTTTAAGCTCTTCTATCTGGTCAAAGTATACCTGCTTCTTCCGAGAGAAGTACTTCTCCTTGTATTCCCTCTCAAGATAATCCACCACACTTTTCATCAAATTGAAGGCCTTAGAGTAGTCGCCTCTGCTGTAGCTGTCCTGCGCCAGATTGATTTCAAGCTCGGGAACCTTGACCTCTATTCCCTCCTTCCTCATCATATCAATGAGCTCCTGAGACCTTTCAAACATAGTCTTATAGGAGCTTTTCTGGAAGTTGATTTCTCTTTCCTTAAGTATATTTTCCGCCCTGTCCGTAAGTTCCCTTGCAGCGCTGAAATCTTCTGCAGAAAGAAGTCTTTCCGCTTCATCCAGAAGCGCTTCAACGTCTTCTATCGCCACCCCATACCCTTTCAGCCTCTCTTTCGTCTCCCTGAGCCTCATAATCCTCTCCGGTAAGGCAGTAACGTTGTCCGTCAGGTAGATCCTCTCAAGACTTCTTTTTGCTTCGTTGAGCAACCTTAAGCTACCTTTAAGGTCCCCTGCCCTCAAGGCGTCTTCCAGTTCCTCAAGTCTTGTGGTGATGAATCTGCTGGGAATTCCTTTCCTGCTTAAGTACTCAGAGGTCTCACGTATTTGCTCTATCTGCTGGGGTATGAAATAATTTAGGTATTCCTCCCTCAGTGTGGAAAATCTCCTATCAACCTGGTCAAGGGTAGCCTTAGCTTCCTCGTATCTTTCCTTAATAAGAAGGTCTTCCGCCTCCGTCAGAAGCTGTTCAACCTCAAATACGTCTGCCCCGCTCTCTTTAAGCGCTTCGACCTCTTCTTTTAAATTATTTAATTTGGAGAACGAGGATTCGGTTATGAAAACCTTCCTGTTCATATCAAGAGCCTCTTGGGCTCTCCTCAAGTATGCATCAGCAAATTCCAGTTGATTGCTTTCAAACATCTTCTCAGCTTCGTTCAAAAGAGACATCGCCTCTGAAAGATCCAGTGCAGCACTGGATTCCGTAGCCTCTTTTCGTAAAAGTTGGAGCTGCTCTTTCAACTCTTCTTTCCTCGTTCCCACAAGGCGGTTCATGATGGAGTAGTTAAGAGCCTGAAGTTCATTGGTGAGTCTCTCCTTGCTCCATTTATCCCAGTTGGACTCGATCTTAGCCAGGGACTCCTTCTCCAAGGCCACTTCAAGTCCTCTCTCTTCGGCCTCTTTCAATCTCTCTTCTATCTCCGCTTTCATGGATTTCAATTTATTCTCCTTAAGTTCCTCCTCTAGCTTTCTTATCTCCCTCTCTATATCATAAAGGTCAATGAGTTCCTGCATGGGATAGACGATTTTCTCCTTAACAAGGGTTTCCTGAACTCTCTCAAGTAGTGGGGTGACATCCAATCCCTCGGCCCGAAGCGCTTTCAGAGAGGCCATCAAATTCTCCGCCCTCTCAAGTATCAGTTGGTCCTCCCTCCCCTTCATAATCCCCTCAAGTTCCTTCTCAACACCCTTCAGCTCCTCGGTTACGCTTTCTACAATCGCAAAATTCGGCTCCCCGCGGAGAAGCTCCTCGAGTTCCCCCATCTTCTGGAGCTGTTCTTCGGAAGGTTCAATACCGGCCTCCTTAACAGCCTCCGTGGCCTTTCGAAGGGCATCAAGCCTCGTCCTCAATCTCTGCCAGGTATTTTGAAGGCCCTGACTCTTCATCACCTCTACAGTATCATAGAGGCTTTCTGCCCGGGCAGTCCCTTTAAGATTTCCTTCAAGAATAACTGCCATAGACCTGAGATATGATCTGAGAGTGTCCTCTGTAACGCCGCCTGCCGTCATAAGGTCGCCAAGGTCCCATCTCAGCATCTGTATCCTTTTTGCGTCTTCTATCTTATCCATAGAGGTGAAGGGTTGAAAGGTGAGAAGAACGTAGCTGGGATAATCATCGTATGGAATCGTATTGCGTACGCCGCTCAGATGTTTAAGAGCTCTGTCCCTTCTGGAAAGATTCACCGGGGCGGATAGGATGGGAGTGATTGTATCCACTGTCTCCTCCAACTCCTCCAGTCCACTCACCCGATTCTCCAAATATTCCCTTTCGTTGTGAAGAAGTTCCTTCCCGAGTTCCTTGGTGAGCCTATGCCTCCGGTGGATGTAACTCCTCACATCCACCCCGCTACGCAGGAGAAGCTTATGGAGGCTTTTTATCTCCTTTCTTCTTCTCTTCACAACTAGTATGTTCTCAACGTGGGTTAAGACTTCCTCAACATTTGAATTAATCTCTACAATAAGCTTAGAATAGCGTATTATCTCCATAAGTCTTTTTGAATGGGCTAGCGATAGCGTTATGTTCCCTTTTTTGAGGGCCCTCGCGTAGGAGGTGAATCTTATTTTAACCTGAGATAGCATGCTGTCCTCTATACTTTTCAGCCATGTGGGGTTCTCTATGACGTCTCTCAATCTTTCCAGCGCTTCCCGGTAAAAAATCCTCTGGGTGGAGGGGAAGGCGTTTATGAGGTTCTCAAGACGCTTAAGACCCTTCGAACACCTTACGAACTTCCCTTCGATTTGTTCCGAGAGATCCGCCTCCTTTCTTCCCTTTTTTGAGAAACCTTCAGGTAGGTCTGCTAGAAGGCCATTATAGAAACCAAGGAGGATCTCTTTCAGATTAGTACTCAACGGCTCCAGTACCCTCCTCTCAAATTCGTCTCTCCCCATCTCCCCCCTTTCAATGCGCTCCTTAAGCTTTAAGAATTCCTTTTTTTTGAACGTACCGGTGACGTAGGAAAGTCTGAGTAAGATTAAATGCTCCTCTGCCGGAAGGCGCTTTTTTCTCATCGCCTTCTTCGCCATCTCCTCAACGTTCATGAAACACCCTTCCGTTTAATCTTTTTCTTCCTTATAACCCTCAGCTTCCGTACTTTCTTGGGCGCTACTGCTTCCTTCTTTTCGTCACCTGAGGATGAAACAACTTTGGGAGAGGGGACGCCCGGGGAAACCTCTGACTTTTCAGAGGTTTTCTCCTTCAAAAGGGTGCCCTCACCAGGTGCCTCTTTCCCTGCATCTGACGGGCGTGGGGGAGCCGAAGGGGGCGACACCCCCGGGGGGGAAGGAGCAGGTTTCTCTGCTTGAAGTGCTGCCTTCTTTGTCTCCGCAATCTCTTTGGAGGGCCTCGAGGGAGCTGCGCCCTCAACCGGCTTCGGTGCTTTCTCTCCCGCCCTCTTAAAGCTCTCTTCTTCATCCCTCATCATTTTGTATTTCATCCTCTTGATCTTGCTTTCGTGCTCCAGGATCTTGGCAATGTGTTCAGCCAACCCGGGGGGCTTGGGTATGGTAGGCACTTCACCCCTCGGGCCACCTTCGCTCTTTCCTGTTGGGACTGAAGGCAGATCAGTCCTTCCGGAGACTATTCTCTCAGAAACCGATTCCAGGTAAGGGGATTTCACTTCCATCTTCCCATCTCTCTTCCCCTCAGCCACCATCTCAAACTTCATCTTGAGGAGTTCATCCTGAAGCATTTTATGCTCCTGAAGCCACCGCCTTTTCTTCTCCTTTTCGTCCTCTTTTGAAGTCCCATTCAGCTTCCTCACCCCCTCAGTCAAGGATTTCTCCTAGTATGGAGATGTCTCCTTTTCTAACGGTGATCGCGTGGGGAGCCATACTGTGCTCCACAGTACGCATCTTCTCGATCTGGATGAATCTTATGATCTGGCCCTTCCGGTTCTTCATCCCCAAATAGATTATGCCGTCGGAGAGATAGGATTCATTTCCCAGAAACTGTGACGGGCTGTCTGGGTCCCTCTCCATGATGAGGAAGGAGAAGAGATTAAGCTCCCTCAGGAACTGAAAGAAGTGATACATCCTCCTCCTGAGGTTCGTGTCATCCTCCATGATGGAATAGAGGGCGCCTAAGGAGTCCAGGGCGAAGAGTGTAAAATGTTCTCCGTATTTCTCCTTGAACCTCACCAGGCTTTTTTTGAGGAATTCCAGATAGTCCATCTCCTCCTCTTCCCTCCTCAGGGACGAGAAGTCAATGATCTGCATGTTATATATTAGCTCCACTCCCAGACTCTCCATGTTTGTAAGATGCGAGGCAACGGACTCCTCCAGGGTACAGTAAAGCCCCACCTCATCACGGTTCTTCAAGTACTTTGAGAAGAGCATGTATACAAAGGAGGATTTGAGAGATCCGGGAGGGCCCGTAACCAGAATGACTTTCGGGGGCTTTATGTCTCCTCTGAATATTCTGCTTAGACCTTCAAGGGTGTCCAAAAACATAGTCTTCAACCTCTTCGTGGACTTTTAGCAGGCTGTTATAAAACATTCTACATATTAATTTTTATTATTGAATAGTTGGGGATCTCCCCTAAAACTCTGCCCTTGCGAGCCCTATGTGCACGGTTGGGGGTGGAGCCCTGGGCAAGTGAATCGGTAGGGTTTTAATGTGAGAGTCTTTTAACCCGCTGTCGTCCAATGCAAAAGGGGGTGTTAAGCTGCCAGTTAAGGTTTTGCTGGGGACCCAGTGGGGAGATGAGGGGAAGGGTAAGGTCGTTGACTACCTCGCATCCGATGCAAGCATGGTGGTTAGATTCCAGGGAGGAAACAACGCTGGCCATACGATAGTCTTCGGGGGAAGGAAGTTCAAACTCCACCACATCCCCTCAGGGATCCTACGGGGCGGAATCAAAGCGGTAATAGCATCTGGATGCGTTGTTGACCCGCTGGTTTTGAGAAAGGAGATAGAGGAGCTGAAAGAGAGGGGAATCGACACCTCCCCCCTTGTGCTGTCCACAAGGGCACACCTCATCCTCCCCATCCACAGGGTTATGGACGCCCAGGAAGAACGCCTCAGGGACTCCTCCGGCGGGAAAAGAGTCGGCACCACAAAGAGGGGTATTGGCCCGGCGTATTCAGACAAGGCCTCTAGGATGGGTCTCAGAGTGGGAGAACTCCTCGATTGGGAAAGATTCCAGAGACTTTACCTGCGGCATTTTGAAATAAAAAGAAGGGTGATTGAAAGTTACGGGGAAAGTGTGGATCTGGACCCAGAAGCCACCCTTAAGGAGCTGCGTGAGGCCCGGGAGGTTCTTCTCCCGTTCATCCAGGATCATTTTCCCTTGGTTCAGGATGCGGTGAAGAGGGGGGAGAATATCCTTCTTGAAGGGGCACAGGGAACCTTCCTTGACATTGACTGGGGAACTTACCCGTTCGTCACATCCTCCAGCACGGTGGCCGGAAGCGCCTGTTCCGGAACAGGTGTCGGCCCAAAAGATATTTCTGAGATATGGGGCGTGGTGAAGGCCTATACCACCAGGGTGGGGGAAGGACCCTTTGTAACGGAGCTTCACGACGAATACGGAGAGAGGCTCAGAGTCTCTGGAGGTGAGTTCGGGACCACCACCGGCAGACCTCGCAGATGTGGCTGGCTGGATATGGTTATGGTGAGAACCGCAGTTCGTTTGAGCTCCATAGAGCATCTGGCCATAACAAAACTTGATGTGTTAAGCGGCATGGGCACCTTAAAGGTGGCCGACTACTACCTGCACAACGGGAAGAGGCTGTACTACTACCCGGACTCCACATACCTCCTTGAAGAGGTGGAGCCGCACTACGTTGAAATGAGCAGCTGGGACTCCACCAAAAACATAACCACCCCGGAGAACCTCCCGAGGGAGCTCAAGGAATACCTCCGGCTCATAGAGAAGGAAAGCGGAGCCAGAATCTCCCTCATATCCTACGGCCCCAGCAGGGAGGAGACTCTCGTTCTCTATGAAGGTAGAAAGATGTGAAAAGGTGGGCTGGCATGTACACAAACCGCCAAATGGTGGAGCGCCTCCTGCGGGATGGCATTATAAAGAGCGAGAGGGTGAGGGAGGCCTTTATGGCAGTGGACAGAAAGCATTTCGTGGGGAAAGTTAACCTTCCAGTCGCCTATGTGGATAGACCCCTTCCCATAGGGTACGGTCAGACCATCTCCGCACCCCATATGGTGGCCATCATGGTAGAGGAACTTAATCCCCAGCCGGGTGAGGTTATCTTAGAAGTCGGCAGCGGCTCGGGCTATCACGCTGCCGTGATCTCAAGGCTGGTCCTACCGGGTGGGAAGGTCATCACAGTTGAGCGCATCCCGGAGCTTGCAAGGTTCGCTGAGAGGAACCTAAGACGGGCTGGCATAGATAACGTGAAAGTAGTAGCAGGTGACGGCTCCTTAGGCTATCCCCCTTCTGCACCCTATGACCGCATCTATGTGACCGCTGCCTCCCCGGGGGTCCCCCCACCCCTGCTTGAACAGCTGAAGGAAGGTGGGCTTCTTCTAATTCCTGTGGAGACTGGCTACGGCTACCAGATACTTAAGAAGATACGGAAGAGAAGGGGAAGAGTAGTGGAAGAGGACCGTACGGAATGTGTCTTTGTGCCCCTTATAGGTAAACACGGCTACTGAAGGAATCGACGGCTCCCGAAGGGCATCCTAGTACACGAGTTTATCGCCCTCAACAAAAACATCAAGCAGGGGTACGATCTCTGCGCCAAGTTCCCTCTGGAACCCATCCAGCCCCTCCATTTTATTGAAAACCATAAGAACCCTGAGCACCTCAACACCCATACCTTTAAGGGTCTTGAGAACCGCCCTTAGGGTGCCCCCAGTAGATAAAACGTCATCCACAATTACCACCCTCATCCCCCTCTCAAGGCCGTTTATGTAGAGCTTTGAGCGGGAGTATCCCGTCACCTGCACCACTTCTTTCTCCCCCTCCAGTCCGTATGATCTCTTTCTTATTATGGTAAAGGGGATGCCGGTCTTAAGAGAGAGTGCGGTGGCAAGAGGGATGCCCATGGCCTCAACAGTCACTATACGCTCCGTCCCCTGCGGCAGAAGCTGAGCGAAGGCCTCTGTCACAGACTCAAGAATACTGGGGGTTATATACGGTACCCCATCCGTCAGCGGGTGAATGAAGTAGAGATAGTCCCCCTTCTTCATCGTGGGTACCCTCTTCATGCTCTCCCTAAGCAGCTCTTTAGCCATTTCAACCTCTTTCATAAGATCACCTCTCAATGAGGTCGTAAGACACCTCCCTTGTCCTCTCTATGACCTCCTCCTCAGAGGGAATCACACCCTCCTCCATGAGAACCTCTCCTAGGCATATAACCGTGTCAAGCGAGGAGGGGCCAGCCGAGTAGACGATGTCGGAGATGCTATTGAACCCCGGGGTGAATGAAACATGGCGGCGCTTGAAGAGGAGGAGGTCCGCGTCGTAGCCCTCCTCCACTTTCCCAGCACGGAAGCCAAGAGCCTCAGCACCCCATTCCGTCGCCATTCTGAACACCACCTCAGCCGGAAGGTTCGTCGGGGAAGAGAGTCCTTTCGCCAGGAGGGCGGCAAACTTCATCTCCTGGAGCATGTTCAAGGAGTTGTTGGAGGCGGCACCGTCCGTCCCCAAAGTCACTCTGACCCCCTTCTCCACCATCCTCTGGGCGGGCATGATGCCTTTAACAGAGAGCTTCATGTTGGAGGTGGGGCAGTGAGACGGATAGACCCCGAGTTTCGAATACACATCTATCTCATCATCAGTAAGGTGAACCGAGTGGGCGGCAATTGTTCCCTTCCTCAGGATGCCCACTTCCTGAAGGTATTTCACGGGGGAGACCCCGTGTTCCTTCAAGAAATCCTCCAGCTCCACCCGGGTCTCCAGAAGGTGAATATGAATGGGGTATCCTGTTTCATCTGCCTTCTCTCTTATATACTCAAAGCCTTCTCTGGAAACCGTATATACTGCGTGGGGTCCCAGAGATGGACGGACCCTCTCGGAGGGGAAGCCCTCAAGCGCCTTCAGGCCCTTCTCCACCTTCTTTATTTCATTCTCCCTCTTCTCCTCGTCGAAGAGGTCTATAAAGCCCTCTGAGATGAGCGCCCTCACACCCTGATCTACAACGGCCCTAGCAACCTCTTTCACGTAAAAGTACATATCCGCAAATCCCACAACCCCTGAGCGGATCATCTCTAGGGCCGCAAGGCGGGTTCCCCAATAGACATCCTCTGGCTTGAGTTTTGCCTCCCGGGGCCATATTTTTTCGGTAAGCCAGCTCTGGAGATCCATATCATCTCCGTAACCCCTAAGAAGGGTCATCGCAGCGTGGGTATGCGTGTTATAAAAGGCGGGGGAGAGGATGAAATCCCCTCTGATAACCCTGTCCGCCTCCACCGACGGGTTTCCCACCTCGACTATCTTACCCTCCTCTATGTATACGCTCTTTTTTCCCCGTACCCCGACGATCTCAACATCCTTGATCAGAATGGACATACTCCTCACCTCAGCTGTAGAATATCTCAAGAAGGGCCTCGAGAATGGCCTCTATGGACCTCCAGTTACGGGTTGCGGCCTCAAGAATGCTCTGGTAGTCCGGCTTCTCCCCCTCCACCCCATGGGCGTAATTGTCAACTGAGCAGAGAGATGCATATTTAAGTCCCATCTCAACGGCCACCGTGGCCTCGGATGCCATGGACATCCCGACCACGTGGCCCCACTCTTTCATCACCCTTATCTCCGCCTTGCTCTCAAGCCTCGGCCCAGTGCTCTGGACGTAAACCCCACCGTAGTACACATCAACACCAGTCCTCTCAGCAGCTTCCCTCAGATATTCCCTTAACTGCTCGTCAAGTTCCGGTGTTACATGGACTATCGTATCGTTGTATATGGTGGGGACAACAAACGGGGAGAAGAAATCCTCAGGTATTAGGACCCGAGGAGGCCTTATTTCAGTCCGGAGGCTCCCTGTGGAAGATATCCCCAGCACATGTGTTACACCAGCATCCTTCAGAGTGTGAAGGTTAGCTGGGTGGTTCACTCTGTGGGGGGGAATGTTGTGTTCCAGCCCATGCCTTATAATCACTGGCACCTCATATCCCTTTACATCAAGGGTCTGTACGGGGGAGGATGGGATTCCATAAGGGGTAGTTTCCGCCACCTCCAAAAGTTCCCCCTCACCCCCCAGCCTGTAAAGGTTCGTACCCCCTATAATTCCAAGTTTTCTCTGCATATTTATACCAAGAATAAGAGGACAGATAAAAAAGCAACCTTTGACCCGTACTTTTTGTCCGTAGATAGACCTCTCAGAAAACACCCGGGCCCTTCGGTTCGAACCCGGCCACGTTAATATCCGCTGACCACAAAATTATTAAAGGTGGGCCCGGCCGGGTTCGAACCGGCGACCTCCGCCGTGTGAGGGCGACGTCATAACCAGCTAGACCACGGGCCCACGGAGGTGGCTTATATTTTTGTTTTTAATAAAGCTTTCTTTACCCCTCTTCCATGATCTTCAAGATGGCCTCCGCCGGGCTCCCGGAGGTTGCCTTCAGGGCCTCAATAGCTCTCTCCCTGCTCACCCCGGTCTGATCCATAACAAGCTGGATGTCCTCCTCCGGGACCTCAACACCGCCTTCTCTCTTGCCCTCCTTTTCAGCATCCTCTCTGCTCCCTAAAGGCATCTCTTTTAATTTTCCGGCAACCTGTATGGTCTCCCCTTCGGGGGTTCGCATGATTGTCACAGAGGGATCCTCAACGTAGAGCTCGCAATCCTCCTTCACGATGATAACCCGCTTTACCCCCTCAAGCTCTTCCACCTCTATTCCAAGCCTTTTCATGAGCATTTTAAGCTGCCGGGGGTTCAGTCCCCTTCCCATTCCAGGTATCATAAAAATGCCCCTTTAAAGCTCTCGTGTCAGGAGCCAAGACTGATAACCAGTCATGTTTCCTGTGGAGTCCACATTAAATTTCATTCCTCTGAAGAGATTTAACTTGGCATGGGTTTTGTTGTCAACATCGTAGATCTCAGCTATGATTTTTTTCTTCCCCTGATCCTTCATTTTCTTTATGAAGTAATTGAGGAAGAACTTGGAGTAAGTAGAATCCTCCCAATTCTCCATACTTATAGACTGTATTCTTACGGTATCCCCAGTGATCTCATACTCTATGGTGCCAACCCTGGTGTCCTCATCCTCCTCACTACCCTCTCTATACATTGTTATCTCTCTCACCTCACCCTCTGGAGTACTGTGAACATAGACGTTCTCAAAGAATACTTTTTCGCTTTTGAAGAGCCCCTTCTTTATCCTCGCAACCTCCAGCTCTGCCATGCCTGTCACCTGTTACCTAGCAGTTCACACTAAATTGGGAGTCCATACATAAAGTTTTCTGGCGGAAGGTGTCCCCTACAGCTTTATGCCAAGATAGAGAAGAGGATTTCATAGAAAGATTTAAATCTTCGTTTATCATAGGATTTTCTCCCGGGATGGGATGCACATGAGTGAGCTATGTCCATTTTCGGAAGGTGTTTCGAGCCCAGAGATCGTGATCACTGAGGAGGAGTCCTTCCGCATTCGGCTTATGGGTTACTACGATGTTTCGTTCATGCGGAAAGACCGGAGAGGAAAAAAGACTCTCATCTTCCTGCACGGCCACTGTGTCTTTGAAAAAGCGGGGATGTGCACCATCTCTGCGATCAAGCCCGCTGCATGCAGAAGCGCAGAGAGTGGTTTAACCAGAGGCCTGGGAGAGATTCCAGAGGTGAAAACGCATCTATCTGCAGATGTACCCTCCCTCGGAGAACCTATACCACATCTGATGAAGAACCGCTGACGTCCCCCACCTCAAACTCTCCCCGTATCCTGTAGAGCATAAATATAGACGCAAGCCCCAAAAGAACACCCAGGGAACAGATGAATACGGAGGGTGTGGGAGAGAACATAAGGAGAAGTAATGATAAAAGAGCGGTGCGGAACCTTTTTCTCATGTAGACAAGTACCGCTCCCACGGCGCCGAAAACACCTATTAAGATGTAAAATATTGCTATTGCCACAGCCACACTCATTGATGCAGACCTCTCCTCCACTGGGCTGAAAGTGAGGTTTATCCCAAGGGTATGAGGGGTGGAGATGTTCGTATAGAGTGTGCTTCCGGAGTAGGGACTGCCCACTGTGAGGTTATAGAGACCCTCCATGACGGTTATCGTCAGAGAGTCTGTAATGTTGAATACTCCCTCAAAGGACCAGCCGGTGCAAATATCGGTCAGGTTTATAGCTATCCATTCAGGTGTTCTCTCCCCAGAGGCGATAATGGAGAGCGTCGATAAGGACCTCAGGTCCTTCCGTCCGCTTTCTCCCTCAAAGTCGAGCCTCAGCACCTTTCCCTCCGGGGGCAGATAGAAGGTGTAGGTGCGGGTGACGTTGTCACCTGAGAGGCCAAGAAGGTATGTGCCAGGGGTGAGGCCCGCAAGGGTAAGGTTGTTTTCAAGGGCTCCTCCCCCAACTGCGGTACCCGCAGGGGTGGAAAGAGTATATGATAGGTCCCTGAGGTCCCAAGAATAGTTTACCATAATCGTTAGATTTGCCGTGGAGATCATGGTCTCATTGACATCAAATTCCCTTCTCAATGCTATTTCTCCCAGCTCGTTCAAACCCTCCCACTTCCCAACCATAGACTCCGGAAAGACAGAGATGGGTATGGAAACCCTCTCAAAACCGAGTTTCCAGAAGTTGATAGTATAAATGCCTGTCCCAACGTTCTTCAAGGTGAAATTGCCCTCCTTGCCGCTCCATGTATGGACACCCCCCTTCTCAATCCAGACGTAAGCACCCTCAAGGGGGTGGTCTTCATAATCCACCACAGTACCTTTCACATCACCTTCCCCCTTCCCCGCCTGTAGGGTTTTTACAGCGCTTATAAGAGAAACACCAGTAATAACCGAATTGATGGAAAGTATGGAGGCCACCGTGATAACAAGCCATCCGTATAAGCTCTTCAATATATCTCCTCCCAGGGGTTCTCCTTCACCACAAATTGAATCTTTACTCCTTCCACCCGCTCTGCCACCCCATTTCCGCCCATTTTCAAAATATCTTCCATCCCCCTATTTATAAGTTCCTTCAGATGCACAACCTTCAACTCGGTTCCCTGGAGCCTTCTCTGAAGCCCCTCTAAGTGCCCCTCACCCACAACAGCTACCACGTTACTGAATCTTCCCAGCACCCAAGAGAGCCTTCTTGCCATGTAGTCCTCTCTGCTGTCAAGAAGAATCTTTTTCAGCTCAGGGTAGTGTTTTTCAAACTCCTGTGAAAGTTTCTGAGGGTCCTCCATAACCTCATCTGTGGCTTTTTTAAGAAGGCTTCTAGGGAGAAGGGAGGCCGCGAAAGCGGAGAGAACAAGTTTGACCCTCTCTCCCAAAGGGAGCTCTCTAAGGGCCGAGGGAAGTTCTTTCTGAACCGGCACGTCTATGAAAAAGTAGGGTATTTTCAGCTCCTTCGCAACCTCAATAGCGCCTAGCATCTCCTCACCAACTTCAGCACCATATACCTCAGAGGCCCTGTCGTACATCCTGGAGAGGAGGCTAAACGGAAAGGGACTCCCCCCCCGCTCTTTCTCAAGAAGCATTTTGTATCTGAGCTGATCTAGCTCAACACATACTGCCTCCGGCTCGAGAACTTTGATTAGCTCTCGCACCTTCTCCCGCAGTGGGAATACATGACCCACGCCAATGAGATAAAGCATGACCTCTCCCCTCAACCCATTAAAGTACCTCGGGGTCCATAGGATCTATACCCGCCATCTCTGCAAATTTCTCTATAATCTCTATCTCTTTATCTGAGAGGTTTTCGGGTATATCTATGTTCACCTCCACTATCAGATCGCCCCGCTCACCGGTTACCGGATCCGGAAATCCCTCCCCCTCCACTATGAGCTCTGTGCCCAGTGTGCTGAACTCCGGCACGGGTATTGTCTCTACCCCCTTCAGGGTTTTTACCTTCGCCCTCCCCCCCAGTATGGCCTTGACGAAGGAGATTACTATCTTTGTGTGGAGGTTGTTCCCGACCCTCCAGAACTCCTCATCCTTCTCAACCTTCATTTTAAGGTTAAGGTCTCCTCGGGGGCCCCCAAAGTAGCCGTAACCCCCTTTGTTGGTCAGTTTGATGATCGCACCATTCTCCACTCCAGCAGGGATCTTCACCTTTATCTTCTCAAGATACATATCTGTGGCCGTTCCTTTACATCTAGCACACTTTCTTAGGTAGTTTCCCCCCATGCCCCGACACGTGGGGCAGGTGATTGTCTTGTTCTGAACCCCAGAGGCAGTCTGCACGGTCTGGATAACGTATCCGGCCCCGAAACAGGTGGGGCATACAACGAAGGATGAGAGGTCATAGCCTGTACCGTTGCAGACCCTGCAGGGGCCGGGAACAGAAACCTTTATGGTCTTCTCTGTGCCGAAGTATGATTCTTTAAAAGATATGGTAAGTTCGTAATCCACATCTTTGCCTCGCCTGGGGGGAAAGCCCGGGCGTTGAACTGGTACTTTCTGAGACGTCCCACCGTTGGCGGAGACCGCTTCCGCGCTCTTCGAGGACTGCATGTGGGGAAGGCGTCCCTCCCTCTTCATCTTCAAATAGTTATCGTATTTTTGCCTCCTTGCAGGGTCAACAAGAACCTCAAAAGCCTGGCGTATCTCTCTGAATCTGTCGTTTGCGCTAGTGTCCCCGGGGTTCTTATCGGGGTGATGTCTCATTGCAAGCTCCCGGTAAGCCCTTTTTATCTCCTCTGTTGTAGCGCTTTCGGGAACTCCCAGTATCTCATAGTATGTCTTCTCCAAAGCCCATCACCGGATAACTTCTCAACTTGTAAGGCCCCAACTATTTCAGCACACCCTCTGCTCCGCACTCGGGACATCGGATTCTGAGAGGCCTCTTTCTGGATGTGACTTTGAACCTATGGCCACATTTCTTGCATCTCACTATGGTGGGTTTCACTTCCTCCTCTTCCTCTTCTTCCTCCTCTTCATACCGCCTCCTTCTGGGATAGTACTCCTCCTCTTCCTCCTCTTCTTCCTCCTCTTCTTCCTCCTCACCCATCAAAAGAGAGGTGTCCACCCTACCCCGGGTGCCGCACTCGGGACACCTAATCCTCTCCACCGCACCGGTAAGAGGAACTTCAATCTCTGCCCCACACTTCGGACATTCTACAATAGCCGTCTCCTCTTCTGCAGGTGCCTCTTCCTCTTCATACTCAGCGATTGGAACGCCATAGGCCTCCTCTTCATACTTCTCCTCATAACCGTATTCTTCTCTGACCTCCGGTTTGAACTCTTCCTTCTCCACCTCGTATCTCCCTCTTCGTGGATAGTACTCTTCTTCCTCTTCCTCCTCATATCTCCGCCTTCTGGGATAGTACTCCTCTTCCTCCTCCTCGTACCGTCTCTTGGGTGGCGGAGGAGTAATTATCTCCTCTTTCTCCCTTACCTTCTCCTCCCTCTTCGGTTTCTTTGGTTTCTTCGGCTTCTCTACCTCCTCTTCCTTCACCTTCTTCTTTGGAGCCTTCTCTTCCTTCTTCTTCTCCACCTTCTTTTTCTTAGGAGGTGTTCTTATTGTGCCCGTTGCACCGCAATATGGGCAGGTGACCTTAAGGGGCCTTGTTGGATTCGTCACAGTGAACTTCTTAGTACATTTCGGACATTTCACAGTAACAGGCTCATATTCTTCTTCAGCCACCCGTCCCCATACGCCCACAAAGAGGTCCTTGGACGCGTCATTGAGCTTCTCTATGGCAGCTTTCAGCTTCTTAACGCTAGTCCCCTCCATGGCAGCCCGGGTTTCTTTTATTATTTTCTTGACCTCTCTAAGCTTGTCTCTATCCAGTTTGTCTTCCAGTTCTTTTATGCTCTTCTCCGTATGATATATGAGGGCATCTGCCTGATTTTTGAGCTCTATCAGTTTTCTCTTCTTTCTGTCTTCCTCAGCGTATCTCTCAGCATCTTCTATCATCCTTTTGACGTCCTCCTCCGTAATGCCAGAAGAAGGCTGTATCTTTATCTTCTGCTCTTTACCGGTGGCTAAGTCTTTTGCGGAGACGTTGAGTATTCCATCGGCGTCTATCTCAAAGGTAACCTCTATCTGAGGTACGCCTCTGGGGGCCGGTGGGATGCCAACAAGGGTGAACTTTCCAAGGGATTTATTATCCTTCGCAAGCTCTCTCTCACCCTGCACCACGTGTATCTCCACAGAGGTCTGATTGTCCTCGGCAGTGGAAAATATCTGGCTCTTCCTGGTTGGTATGGTGGTATTTCTCGGAATAATCTTAGAGGTCAGACCACCCACGGTCTCCACACCCAGCGAAAGGGGTGTCACGTCCAGCAGAAGAACGTCTTTTACCTCCCCAGTCAGAACACCGCCCTGGATAGCTGCACCGATAGCTACGCATTCATCGGGGTTGATCTTCTTCTCAGGGTTCTTCTTGAAGAACTCTCGTATGAAGTTCTGGACCGCGGGCATCCTGGTCATTCCACCAACAAGAAGGATTTTGTCTATGTCCGATGGTCTAAGTCCAGCATCTTTGAGTGCCCGCTTAGTGGGCCCAATCGTCTTTTCAATCAGATCCTCCGTCATGGCCTCAAAGCGTTTCCGGGTCAACTCCTCTTCCAGATGTTTGGGACCGGTCTCATCCACCCAGATGTAAGGCAGCGAGATGACAGTGCTGAGTTTCGTGGAGAGCTCAATCTTGGCCTTCTCCGCAGCGTCCTTCAATCTCTGCATTGCAATACGATCCTGGGAGAGGTCTACACCGTATCTCTCCTCAAATCTGTCTATCAGCCAGTCCATGATCCTCCTGTCGAAATCATCCCCTCCTAGGTGATTGTTCCCGGAGGTTGCTTTGACTTCGAAGAGCCCGTTTCCTATCTCAAGTATGGATACGTCAAACGTCCCCCCGCCAAGGTCAAACACAAGGACTGTGAGCTCCTCGTCCATTTTATCCAGACCGTACGCCAGGGCGGCGGCGGTGGGTTCGTTGATTATTCTCAACACGTCAAGGCCTGCAATCCTGCCGGCATCCTTGGTGGCCTGCCTCTGCGGGTCTTCGAAATAAGCAGGTACTGTTATAACGGCCTTAGTTATTCTCTCACCCAGATACTCCTCAGCATCACGTTTTAGCTTTCGCAGGATGAAAGCGGATATCTCCTGAGGAGTGTACTCCTTATCATCAATCCGAACCCTGTAGGTTGAACCCATTTTTCTTTTGATAGAGGCTATGGTCCTCTCTGGGTTTGCTATTGCTTGCTGTTTTGCAAGCCTCCCCACGATAACCTCACCATCCTCAGTAAAGGCAACCACTGAGGGGGTTGTCCTCTCCCCCTCCGCGTTTGGTATGATCATGGGCTCTCCGCCTTCTAGAACCGCCATCGCAGAATTTGTCGTTCCGAGGTCTATTCCGATAACTCTTGCCATGTTCTCACCTGGAATATTTTGGTTGATTAATATTGATGCAATATATAACCTTTTTGAGACAATTCATCGCGTCAAAAATTGAGGGCCCAAGGAGTGGGGTAGGGGGCTTACTCTACTGGCTCAAAGCCCTCCTCCAACTCCTCAAGTTCCGCCTCCTCTAGCTCTTCAAACTCCTCCCCTTCCACTACTTCAAGCTCTTCAAGTACCTCCTCCCCAATCTCCTCCAGCTTCTCCGGGAGCTCTTCCGCCTCTTCCTCTACTTTTTCCTCCTCCCCCTTTTCAGCCTCCTCCCTGTCGATTACTTCCAGAATGACCTTTGCGGGTCTCAAAAGGTAGTCTTCCAACCTATACCCCTTAGAGACCACCTCTTTTACCACCTTCACTCCCCCATACCCTCTGGGCCCCATGACATCTAGGGCTTCGTGGTAACGGGGGTCGAACTCCTCTCCAACCGGGTTGATCTCCTCAATATCGTGTCTTTTGAGGAGGTTGCGGACCTGAGAGCGAATGCCCTCCAAGCCATCTATTATCGCCTGTACATCTCTGTGCTTACCGAGGGCCTCCAGTCTCCTCTCAGCGTCTTCAATGGCCATTTCAAGGGTGTCTTTTATCTCTATGAACTCTAAAAACAGCTTGCGGTTTAGTTTCTTCACCTCGTTATCCCGTTCCCTCTCCACCCTCTCTTTAAACCTCTCAAAATCCTTTTGTAACCTCTTAAGCTTTTTTTCGTAAGCTGCTATGTATTGCTCCTTCTCAAGGACTTGCTGTTCCAGCCGAGTCTTCTCCTCCCCAATCCGCCCTACCTCCCTTCTCAGCATCCCCATTTCCCCTTTAAGGGTGCTCAGCTCTCTTTTTGCACGAACCAGCTGACCTCTTAACTTCTTTATTTCCCTAGCCTGCTGAAGGATCTTTCTCTTTGCACCCTCAGGTATCGGTATCTTCTTGGCTACCCTTCCCTTTTCGGCTGTTTCCACTTCGTCTACCTCTTCAATTTTCTCTTCTTCTTCCTTCAGCTCCTCGAACTCCTCAAAGAAAACCTCATCGTTGTCCGCACTTGTTTCCGCTTTCATGAAACGCCACCACGGAGAGAGGTATGTTCATAAAAACAGGGGATATTAAATAAAGGTTTCTTCACTATTCCACTATTTCGACAACCAGCTCATTACCTCAGGGTGGCTCTCAAAATAACGCCAAAGGGGGTCAAGTACCTCTATCAGGGCATCTGCCACTGAGTTTTTGAGGTCTAGCGGGTGCAGTTTTCTCTCCCTGAAATCGCTCTCAAGCTCTTTGTATGTGGTATATCTCACATCTCCTCCCCACTTCTTAGGCCGAAGGACCTGAAGCTCGCCCTTCCACCTGAACACAATATACCTCGCAATATCAAGGACTGGATTGTTTTCAACCTCCCCTTCAGGGCAGTAGGCTTTCTTCAGCTTCCTGCGAATGTCCTCAGGCGAGTCGTGTATAAGAATCCCAGAATCTGGATCTGACTTTGACATCTTTATGCTGAGAACATCCCCATCCATTCTCCCGGAGAGGTTCAGGGCGGGGATCAGGGGTGTGTGGAGGGCCACTGGCTTTTTCCACCCCAGCTTTTCAGCAGCATCCCTTGCGAGCATGTGGGCCTTTCTCTGGTCTATCCCTCCCAGAGCGGCATCCACCTCTAGGTGGAAGATGTCCGCAGCCTGCATGGCGGGGTAGAAGAATTTGGAGGAATCTAAATCAGCCTCCTCTTCCCTCCTCCCCATTATCGTCATCGCACGTCGGAGCCTCTGCAGGCTAGAGGCCTTGGCGATTCTTATGACCTTCTCCCAGTAGGAGGATGTGTCAACAACATCTGAAGCCCAGACGAACTCTATTCCCCCCTCCTTCCCCACGCCTAAGGCCTTGAAAAAGTGGATCAGATACTCCCCACAACTCCTTATCCTCTCCATATCACCTTCGAACTTATCATTTATAAACGCATGCCAGTCGGCCAGGAGAAGCTTGAAGTGAAAGCCTGCCTTTATGAGGTCCTCGGCCTTTCCAGCCATCATCAGGGTTCCCAAGTGCGCTGGACCCGACGGCTCTATTCCCATGTAACTTATAGGTCTGGGACTTGAGAGAACCTCCGCAAGCTCTTCCTCCGTCACCACTTCCTGCAGGTTTCTCTTGACCAGCTCAAGGCGTTCGCTAACAGAGGCCATGCCCAACACCCTCTAAAAGAGGCCCTTTTTCGTCAAGAATTTATCCAGTACGTATTCAAGGTTAATCTGTCCGACCTCCTGAAGCTCATACCGAACTCTTACAACGGGCTTATTCACCTTTACAATCCTCCTCAGGTCTATAGGGGTTCCTGCCACAACCAGATCCGCAGGAACTCTGTTTATCGTCTCTTCAAGCTCCTTTATCTGTTTTTCACCGTATCCCATGGCCGGAAGCACCTTGTCCAGATGGGTATACTTTCTGAAGATGTCCACTATTGACCCCACCGCATAGGGTCGCGGATCCACTATCTCAGAAGCCCCCATCTTCAATGATGCGATGTAGCCTGCACCATATCTCATCTCACCATGCGTCAGGGTGGGACCGTCCTCCACAACCAGAACCCTTCTTCCTCCGATGTCACCCCCCTCTACGTAAAGAGGCGAGGCGGCCTCGATTATCAACGCACTGGGGTTGACCCGCTTTATATTCTCCCTCACAGTCATCACTGCCTCTGGCGAGGCGGTATCTATCTTGTTTATTACAACCACATCGGCCAACCTGAGGTTGACCTCACCGGGCCAGTATGACACCTCATGACCCGCCCTGTGCGGGTCTGCCACGGTGATTGTCAGGTCAGATCTGACAAATGGAAAATCGTTATTTCCGCCATCCCAGAGTATGATATCAGCTTCTTTCTCCGCTGCTTTAAGGATCTCCGCATAGTCAACGCCAGCGTAGACGACGTGTCCCTTCTCAAGGTGGGGTTCGTACTCCTCTCTCTCCTCAATGGTGCACTTCGCTTTATCAAGGTCCTCAAAGGTGGCAAACCTCTGGACCCTCTGGAGTTTCAGCTCCCCGTAGGGCATGGGGTGGCGGATGACAGCCGCTTTAAGCCCACGGTTTTTGAGTAATGTAGCAATCTTTCTGGTTGTCTGACTCTTACCGCATCCTGTTCGCACTGCCACGATGGCTATCACGGGCTTTGAGGATTTAAGCGAGGTTGTTCCCGGTCCCATCAGCATAAAGTCAGCGCCCAGAGAGTTCACCCAAGACGCCTTGTGCATGACAGTCTCGAAGGAAAGATCAGAATAAGCAAGGACGCACAGGTTTACCTCATTCTCCCTGATGATCTCCGGCAGAGAGCTCTCCGACTTGATGGGTATCCCGTTCGGATAGAGCTTTCCGCTCAACTCCGGGGGGTATATCTTATCATCTATTCCGGGGATCTGCTCTGCAGTGAATGCTATCACCTCGTAGTACGGGTTGTCCCTGAAGAACACGTTGAAGTTGTGGAAATCTCTTCCTGCTGCACCCATGATTACCACTTTTCTTTTCATCGTTCCACTTCCCTCGCGTTGTCTGCCCGGGGGGGAATATCTCCCCCGTTCAAAATGGTTTTGGCAAACCTTTTTAAATATTCTCTTCCCTTCTCTTTTGGGCGATGGACATGGAGCTGATATCCACATATGTTAAAAACCTTGACCGGGAGCTGGGTGGTGGCATTCCAAAGGGCCATATAATATTAATCAGCGGTACCCCGGGGACTTACAAGTCATCCCTGGCCTTCAATATAGTCTATCACAGTTCTAAGGAGGGCATGGGGGCCATCTACACCCTGCTTGAGCAATCCAGAGATTCCCTCCTTCTTCAGATGGGGAGGATGGGATATGACATAAGGGACAGCGCTCTGAGCGAGCTCCACATAGCGGACCTTGGGAAGATCCGTCAAGCCCTCTCCGGGGTAGAGCCGAAGAGCTGGGACAAGGGTTTCAGAGGCTACGTTGAAAGCCTGGTAGAAGAGCATCTCCCAGAGATTCTGGTAATCGATTCCCTCCCCGTGCTTGAGATTCTATCCTACTTCAAGAACCGCAGGGAATATCTCTTCCATCTTTTCTCCTGGCTCAAGAGCTTACAGCTAACCACGATACTTGTCAACGAGAAACCCTCCATAACCTCTCCATTCGGCGACGAGGATTTCCTGGCGGATGGAATTCTTCAGACCGCCCTAAAACCCATCGGAACAAGCGACCTCCAGAGACAGATAAGATGTATAAAGCTCAGGGCGATGAACCACAACACATCATGGTTCGCTCTGGAGTTCAGGGATGGAGGCTTCCGAATCGCACCGGCTATTTAACCTAACCCTTATAGTTCTTGTTCCTCCTGTAGATGTAGGGATTGAAAGGAGGGAGCTGGTCCTGATAGAAACACTTAGTGCATCGGTAGGTGTTATAACTGTTTGAAATCGTCTGACCGCCGCAGAGGGGACAGCGTATGTCCAGAAGAGCACCACCGTTCTCCAAGAACGCTCTCACATTTTCAAGGTTGATCTCCCATAGGTCGGCAGTCTTGGGAGACTCTCCCTCTCTCCTAGGTTTTATAATGCCTATCCTGAAAAGATAAAGTGTAATGTCCCTGCCTCTGACAAGCTTGGTAGAGTACTTGTCGAACACCCTCTGGACAGTCACCTTCTTTCTCTCGTTGAACTTCTCATTAAGCATTTCAACAATAGAACGTATGATTTCCTCGCTGCTGCCCATTTCGCACACCTTGAGGCTACCCATATTGCATTTTTTTATTTAAAAGTTGTAATAAGAGGCCTCTTTCGAGGTCACTCATAATCCATGGGAGCGAAAGTCTCCAGTTTGTAGAGAACACCCATGCCCTTCAACGTATTCTGAACCTTATCGCCGATTTTCAATATGTCCTCAATGTCTGTCTTGTCGCTCCATTCGTATACGTAATCATACTGCCCCTTCGTAGGTTTGAATCCCATGTTTAACAGGCGCTGGGTGACCTCTGAGGGCTTTGCCCCTTCGCTGCTGAACCAGACCACCAGGTATGTTCTCCACATGGGGGGGGAAATCCCCTCTTCGGATAAATAATTTACCAGTTTTCGAAGCGGAATACCTTTAAATAAAAGATTAAATTTCGCATCTTCCAGCGGCAACGCTCCCGTAGTGTAGCGGCCAATCATGCGGGCCTTTCGAGCCTGCGACCCGGGTTCAAATCCCGGCGGGAGCACTTACATTATTGTCCCAGCAACTCTCTACAACGACCGGGATTTGAACCGTAGGTCTTGTGCGTTTCCTGGGCAGAGGGTGATTTTTATCGCTATAAAATGTCAAGGAAAGTTTTTTCTTATCCTCTTCGGTTATCTATCCTGATGCTGTTTGGACTGAAGGGGATCTGGAAGAGCTTCGGATCAAAGACCGTGCTTGAAGACCTCTCACTTTCGGTGGATAGCGGAGAGGTCGTAGGACTTTTAGGTCCCAACGGTGCTGGGAAGACAACAGCACTTAGAATTGCGGTGCATCTTCTCAGGCCTGAGAGGGGAGAAGTTCTGTTCAGAGGTAAGAATACCAGAGAGGCCCCAGCAGAGTATCTTGCAAAAGTGGGCTATGTTCCAGAGGACCCCCTCTTCTATGAACATCTGACAGGTTGGGAGCTTATAGAGCTCGTTAATTCCCTGAGAGGGCATGGCCCCCGGGGAGGATCACAGCGGCTTCTAAAAGCCTTTGACCTCCTGGATTCTCTATCAAGCCCCGTCGGTGAGCTGTCCAAGGGGCAGAGAAGAGGATTATCCATAGCCATAGCCATGCTGCACAGACCGGACCTTCTGCTTTTAGATGAACCCACCTCTGGCCTTGATCCCGGACATGTCCATACCTTCAAAAGACTCCTTAAGAATGCGGTGAAAAATGGGGCGGGGGCGCTTCTATCTACCCACATAACCGCCCTAGCGGAGGAGGTTTGCCAGAGAATAGCCATAATAAAGGAGGGAAGGATTGTGGAGGGACCGGCTGATGTTGAAGACCTCCTTGAAAGGAACGACTCTCAGAACGTTGAAGAGCTGTTTCTGAGGGTGGTGGGTAAGGTATGAGAGGAGCCCTCCACGTTCTTTCAATTGACCTTCTACGGTCCTTAAGAAGACTCCTTAAAAGTATCAAGAGGTCTCCTCTGGCCACAGTTTGGTTTACCCTCTTGCTCCTCATAGGAGAGGGCATGGTCCTTTTGGGTTCCCTCTATCCGGGGGAGGTCACAACTCCGGTGAAGATCACCCCGGGGAGAGCCGTAATTCTGCTTTCTCTCTTCTTTCTAGCCAAGACAACCTTTCATTTCAGGAGGGAAGTTACTCCTTCCGGGGAGTTCCAGATACTTTTCACAACCCCCGGGGGCATCTCATATTTGAAATGGGAGAAACTCCTCTATATCCTCATCACAAACCTCTACCTCTACACCCTCTTCCTCCTTCCCTTCACCCTACTCTCCCTTATTATGGGGGTACAGTTCGGTGTGGACCCCCCAGGGGTTCTTCTGATGGTCTTCACCCCCCTGCTTCCTACCCTGACCGGTTGCACAATGGCCTCGGGGAGATACCTTCTAGACAGACGCTCAGGTGCGCCTCTTTATGCGCTCCTTTCAACACCCCTTGCCGTTTACCTCTATCTTCTCGAGTGGCAGAATCCCACCAGGGCCCTCACTGTCCTTCCCTTCCTCCTTGTGCTACAGCTTCTCCTCTTCAGGTCGGTTTTCAGGCCCTGGGGGGTGGAGAGAACTACAAGAACAGAAAGCAGAGGTTATCCTCTTAACCCCCTCGGGTTCCGGTGGGAGGGGAAGGGGTCGGTGCCAGCCATAGCAGGGGCCTACTGGACAATAAGAAAGAGGAGGCACGACATCGCCGGATCGCTGGTCACCTTCGCCTTCATTGCATCTGCTGAGGTCTACTCCGCCCTGCGCTCCCCGGGCGCTGCGTTATTGGGCGGTGAGGGCAGCTCCTTCGCACTGAGGCTGGCCCCCCCTGCCATGGCGGCATTTCTAATCTTCATCTCATCGTCTGTGGAGGTCCTTCTGCCGGTTATGCTCTTCTTCGGCGTGGAATCTTCCCGCCTCTGGCTTCTTAGGACAACACCTGTGGGGACAGAGGATCTTTTAAGGGGCAAGATGAGGTCTGTCCTTCTACTCACCCCCCTCACAATACCCTCCGCAGCTCTGCCCATGGCAATTGTGCGCAGCTTCCCCCTCCTGGTGACCGTCTACCTCATCCTTGTAGCGGTGGCCGCTATATACCTCTCGGCGTCTATAGGCATATATGCAGGTATAAAATACTTCGAGGAGGTCAGAGAGGGCAAGGGCTATCCGCCGGTGGTACCTCTCTATTCAACACTTGTAGCCTCCCTTGCCATATACTCCCTGGAGGTGGGGGTAGGAGCAGCGGTCTACCTAAAGAACCACACCCTCGGAATCCTAACGCTTCTTGTTCTCTGCGGGATGAACTACTCTTTCTACTCATTCTGTCTTAAGTGGGGGGCCAGAGAGTTCGAGAAAAGAGACCTTTAAGGCTCAGTCCCCCATGGAGAGAAGCTTCTTTGCCTCGTCGGAAAGCATGGCCGGTGTCCAGGGCGGGTCGAACACCAGATTGACAATAGCATCCTTAACCCCCGGAACAGAGAGTATTGTCCTCTCCACATCCGCCACAATCCTTGCGGCGAGGGGGCATCCTGGGAACGTCAGGGTCATGTCAACCTCAACGATGTTGTCCTCCTTGACCTCAAGTCTGTATATCAGCCCCAAATCCGCAACGCTGAGGCCGAGCTCGGGGTCTATGACGGACTTGAGCGCCTCTCTGACGGCTTCCTCCGTGACTTCCATTTTCACCACTTTGGAGGTTATCCTTCTGTGTACTTTAAACCTTTTCCCTCAAAACTACCGTACAGTTCCTCAAGAGCCTCACCCAGTCTATCAGCGGCCGCAATTGACCTCTCCGGAGGAAGATTGCCGAAGGAGACCCTGAGGTATCCTCCAGCCCCAAATGGCTCTCCGGGAACCGTAAGCACTCCCCACCTTCTTGCCAGCTCCTTCGCCGCCTCCCAGCCAGTGACCCCCGGGGGGCACTTCACCAGCAAGTAAAACGCACCCTCTCCCCCCACCCACCCTACCCCCACCCTGTCAAGCGCCCGGGTGAAGCCCTCAAGGCTCCGCTCAAGCTTCGGCACCATGGATCGTGGGTAGTGGGGGGAGTGCTCCCTCAGTAATATCTCAGCCAGGCGCTGGGAGGGGTTGGGAGAGCATATCCCCACAGTGTCTTGGGCTTTGAGGAGGTCGCCCTCAATCCCCTGGGGGTAGTGCAGGTAACCCACCCGCCAGCCGCCCATCCCGAAGGACTTTGACATAGAGAATATGGAGACTACACCGTTGCCCCCAGAGAGGGCGGCGGGGGATGTGTGCTTTCGGCCGGAGAAGGTGAAGTGCTCATAGGTCTCATCGGAGAGGAGGTAGGCCCCTCTCTGCTCTGTGAGCTCAAGAAGAGCTTTCACCTCCTGCCGGGTGAATGTGAGGCCTGTAGGGTTCGACGGGTTCACCAAAACCACCGCCTCCGCCCCCTTATCCAGTGCCTCCTCGACACCCTCAAGGTTCAGCCTGCCGCCTCCCCATGGGACTATATGGGGTACCCCGCCGAGAATCTGAACGGCCATGAGGTGATTGAAGTAGTAGGGGGCCAGAAGTGCCACCCTTCCGCCTCTCCTAACAGTTGCAGAGAGCGCTATGAAGAAGGCATAGTTGGCCCCGGGGGTTATCATAACCTCTCCCTCCGCAGCATGAATGCCGTTCTCAGACCGGAGCTTTTCAGCCACCGCCTCTCTGAGGGAGGGCAGGCCCTCGTCCGGGGTGTAGCGGGAGAGCGCGTGAAGGTCCTCCTTGAAGAGGGCTTCCAGGGCCTCCTTGGGAGGAGAGAAGAAGGGGACGCCCTGGCTCAGGTCCACTTCTATCCTCTCTCCACCGAGCTCCCTTTTCAGCTTCACAATGGGCGGGGGCATCACATCCTCCATCAGACCCATCATACCTCCTCCATAACTGCAACCAGATATACCCCAGACACCTTGAATATTGTAGCCTTCTCTCTCCCCTCGGGCAGGCCCTCCTCCAGGCTCCTTCTGACTCGCCAGTACTCCTCCGGGCTTATCCTAAAGCGAAGGGAGGCCTTTGAGAATCCCTCCTCCTTAAGCGCCTCCCTGACCTCAGGGAGGGTCCTCACCCTCTTAAGGACCCTGTAACGTCTGCGGAAGACGGGGGAGGAGATTGGCTGTGGGGAGGTCAGAAGGGTCCTGCGCCCCCTCTCAAGCAGATAGAACTCCCTGGGGAGCTCCGCTACGGCCTCGCCCAGGAGGGAGGCCCTGGCAACTGCGGGATCCACCTCATACAGGTAAGGGCCGAACTCCCTGGAGAAGGGGTCCGTGGGGGAGGGGGGGGCACGGTAGGGTGGGTCGGCCTCTATCCGGAAGCCCCCGGGAAGTATAAGCACGCTCTTGGAGCACCTCCTGAGCTCACCGGTGTAGACGTTGAGTCTGTTGTACTCTCCCCCAAAAGAGACGTACTCTAGCTCAGCATCAAAAGGTATCCTCTCCTCCCTTATCTGAGGGGGGAGTTCAAAGACGAAGCCTGCCCTCTCAACCCTCCCGTAGAGCTTCATGACCTCCAGAGGATTGGGCTCGAGTTCTTCAAGTGTTCTGGAAGTAGATGTAGGGCCCCGATAGGGGTCGGAGAATATCACCTCAAAAGGGTCAAACCTCCTAGCGAGGCTCTCGTCCAGTGCATCCCCCACAACGATCTCAGCTTCGGCGGAGTATACCTCCACGTTCCTCAGGGCCAGTGAAGCGTTGAGGGGGTCTATCTCCACCGCGACGGTCTCCTCACTCTCCTGTCGATGTATCACCTGTCCTCCCTGTCCGGCACCCAGATCAGCCATGGAGTAGCCCTTCAGCCTCTCCTGCAAGGCTGCGCCCACATCCTCAGGTGTGGCCCATCTCAGGCCCGCAGGGGTGAAGAAGACCTCCCTCCAGCGGCTGAACTTCACCTTCGCCTTGAACCTCGTCCTGGCGACGTCCACTACAAACCGGGCCTTCTCCCCCGTGAGCCCCATCTTATCCAGCCTCTCCCTGACCACCTTTAGGGGTGTTGAAGCGCTGAGCCAGTCGAACACCCTATCCACCGCCTCGGCGAATTCCTCCTCCGAGATCCACCGGGGTTCAACACCGTAGTTCTCCTCTTTCATCTTTTCAGCTCCTTTCCTTGGCTCATCCTTTCAGGTTAAAAAAACTTTTTAAACAATGCCCTAATTAGGGAGCCCTCGCTTGTGGTTGGAAGGCCAACAGGCGATGTCGGAGGAGTCAGATATGAAAAGGATAAAAAAGACGGACCCTCAGACACTGAGGCTGATTGAGGGTCTTAAGAAGGCCTCCCGGGAGAAGGAGGCACCCATCTGGCGAGACATCGCAAAGCGGTTGGAGAAGCCCAGACGTTCCTGGGCAGAGGTCAATATCTCCAGAATCTCCCGCTATGCGAAGAAGGGTGAGCAGGTCATCGTGCCGGGTAAGCTGCTCGGGTCGGGCGAGATAGACTTCCCCGTGGTTGTGGCAGCGGTTAAGGCCTCACGGCAGGCAGAGATAAAAATAAAAGAGGCCGGGGGCGATGTCATAACCATTGAAGAGCTCATGAAAAGGAACCCCCAGGGAGAGAGAGTGAGGATTCTAGGATAGGGGGGAACAAAATGGTAACTGTAATTGATGCCACCGGTCTTATTCTAGGACGCCTCTCCTCTGATGTGGCCAAGAGGCTGCTTAAGGGGGAGGAGATTGTTATTGTGAACGCCGAGAAGGCTATAATCTCCGGGCCCTACCACAGGGTTCTTCAGACCTACAAGAAGAAGAGGGAGCTGACGCATCACAGAAAGGGACCCTACTTCCCCAAGAGGCCCGATGGGATCCTCAAAAGGACAGTGAGGGGAATGCTTCCCTATCAGCAGCCCCGGGGGAGGCAGGCGTTGAAGAGGCTCAAGGTTTATATCGGTGTACCCGATGAGTACCGTGGTGCCACCTTTGAGACCGTAGAGAAGGCCAAAGGAGACCATCTGGTGGAGTTCGTTGAGCTGGGAAGGATTTCCCGGGCCATAGGAGGGAAGTTCTGAAGGGGGATGAGAGATGAAGAAAGTGGTCAACGTCAGCGGTAAGAGAAAGAGCGCAATCGCAAGAGCTACTGTTAGGGAGGGTAAGGGGAGGGTTAGAATCAACCGCTACCCCCTTGAGATCTACGAGCCTGAGCTTGCTAGGCTCATCATGCAGGAACCCCTTCTTCTGGCGGGGGAGAGAGCAAAGAAGGTAGACATTGACATCAGAGTTAGAGGGGGA
>Ga0190360_1000206_pt1 | contig 33193 bp, 30 predicted proteins | sample 48721834_MG_FD_161271 | JGI IMG/M metagenome (GOLD analysis project Ga0190360, IMG submission 161271) | Hydrothermal vent microbial mat bacterial communities from Southern Trench, Guaymas Basin, Mexico - 4872-18-3-4_MG | ecosystem: Environmental > Aquatic > Marine > Hydrothermal vents >...
AGTGATCCAGGGGGTGAAGTTTATAGACGGCATAGCAGACAATGAAAAACCTCAGCAGGAGGCCGCTTGAGATGCCATACACCAGATTTGACTATAACCCACAAATTTTTTTGCCTGCTTTAACCGTTTTGGCTATTGCAAAATTAGGCAGAAACGCGCTGAAGCTAAAACAGAGCACCAATGCTAATAACAATACTCTCGCAATATATCCTTTCTTCCTGTCTGCTTTTTTTCTACAAGGTCGTTTTTGCCCATTGTTCTTACCTCCTTTCTCTAATTTTTTATTCAATTAGCATTCCCATCTTCCGAAGAACTTCGGCAACTTCCTGCAGACCTAGCTTTTGCAAGCACTTAGCAGTTTGCCAACTGGTAGCTTTATCCCATCCGTGAAGCTCATAATACTCATCAAGCACACGGTCCCACTTCTCTTTCATCAAGCGTTCCCCTTGCAAGGGGCCCGACGAAATTACTTCTTCCGTGAACCGCAATGGAGGGTAATCATCTTCACGTGTGAAGCTAGCGTGAAGAGTATTGAACGCTTTCTCAATGTTGTGGATTCTTTCACCTATTAGAAGTAAATCCTGCCCATCCAATTGGTAACCTGTTGCAGCTGAGTAAAGACGAGCATAATCCTCAGGCGTTAATAAATCCGGTGACCACCACACACTGCTGAAAAGGCAAACTCCTAGACTATCTACTATTGCCTGCAGTTTCTCGTAATATGTTACCAGCTGAGCCTTGCCTTCGTATGAAGACGGTCCTTCGACCTTAGATATCCCCCACAGCCTTTTCGCAAGCTCAGGGTCTATAACTTCATGCGAAAGCTCCACAAGATTAGCACCTCTTGTATGCGTTCCGCCTCTAGTAGAAACACAACAACCCAATGCCCAGCCTTTAGCTGCTCTCATAGCTTCCATTGAGTCCTGGCCCTTTAGATGGACAGCGTACCTTTCAGCTCCTCTCCCAACTAATGAAGATGCTTTTTGACAGCCTTCCGCCAATATGTCCCCAATACCCTGCCTATGAGCTATCTTACGGAGCAGTTCAAGCACAACATCTTCGTTACCCCATTCTAATTTCAAACCGTCCGTATCTTCTTCGGTAAGAATGCCTCTTTCATAACACTCAATGGCCCATGCTATGACACATGATGAACTGTCAATATCAAGGCCGTACTTATTACAGAATGCGTGTAGTCTTATCACAGCAGAAGGGTCATCTATATCCAGGCGAGACATAAAGTTCCATATGCTATTGAATTCAAATCCTTCGCAAAGCAGCTTTCCACAATTGCCAGTTTCTACCTCATACAAGTGACTACAGTAGAAGGGACAAGCTAAGTATCCTTGTCTTCTTACTTCCCAATTTGTTTTGTATGCCTCAGGTAGAAGTTTTTGGAGTTTCGAAGGATCCCAAAAATCATCCTGAAAATTTCTAACAGGGTAAAGGCAGGCCTCATTCAACTTAGTCGCTCGTCCATATGTTCCCCATTGTTTCAGGTCGTTTGCTCGCTCAGATTTCCTTATTACCTCAAGAGCGTGATCAACAGCTGCCATAAACGCTTTGGGACGAGCAACCTCTACAGGTAGCTTTCCTCTAACAGCAACAGCTTTCAAATTCTTTGACCCCATAACCGCCCCTAGACCACATCTTCCAACGGCACGGGCTTGGTTTGTTATTATACAAGCAGTCCTTGCGAGATTCTCTCCTGCTGGACCAATAGAGGCGATCTGTATTTGCTCGTCCCCCAGTTTGTTCTTCAGGATTTCCTCCGTTTCCCACGTGCTTTTCCCCCACAAAAAAGATGCATCCCTCAATTCTGCTTTTCCATCATCTATCCATAGATAAACTGGACTTCTTGCCCTTCCCTGAAATACGATATGGTCATAACCGGCAAACTTGAGCTCAGCAGAAAAAAAGCCACAAGAATTTCCAGATCCAACGCCACCAGTTACAGGGCTTTTTGCATCCACCGTAAGCCGCGTTGCACATGGCGCAAGAGTACCCACCAAAGCGCCGCTACCAAATATTAACCTATTTCCCGGATCAAACGCGGTCATCCACGGTTTTACTTCCTTAAAAAGAATCCACTGATTAACACCCCTGCCTCCGAGAAAGCTCAAGGCGTACTGGTCCGTACATTCTGTCCACATTTTTCCTGACGTCAAGTCTACCCGCAGAATACGGCCGGCAAAGGAAAAAATCTTTCTCATGCTTACTCTTCCCCAACAACACTGATCGCTTGTGTTGGACAATATTTCACGCAGAGAGGCAGGGCTTCTGTCTTGCATAAATCACACGGAAATCGTTTCATTTTCTCAGCATCTGTCAAATTATCATGTTGCAGCACACGTATTTCTTTTGTCATTGAGTCCCAAAAAATTCTCAAACTGGATATGCTAGGTTTAAAAAGGCCAGTATGGTGGAAAGAACATGCTAATTCACATGTCCTGCAGCCAACGCATCTTGGATGTTCAATCTGCAGCGCAGCCATATCGTATTCCTCCACTATATCTAATTTTTTATTTCACTGTGCAATAGAAGCCTTTTGCTCATACTACTAGATAGCCTTCAATAACTTCACTTTGTTTAAGCTCATCTATACTGCCATTGAATACTATTTTCCCTTTACTTATCACATAAGCCTTATCAGCTATTCTGAAAGCAGAATTTACATTTTGTTCAGCAACTAGGATGCTTATGCCTTCATGTTTTAAAGCAATAATGAGTTCCTCTAATGTCCTCACCAGTATAGGTGCTAAACCTTCTGTCGGCTCGTCAAGAAGTAAAAGCTCCGGGTTGCCTATCAATGCTCTTGCTATAGCAAGCAATTGTTGTTCACCACCGCTCAAATAGCCAGCCCGTCGCTTGTCCAGTTTCTGCAATATAGGGAAAAGACTATAGACTTTTTCCACCGTCCACTGGACGGCAGCGTTTCTACGGCTTTTAGGGACTTCTAAATTTTCCCGGACAGTTAGGTCGGCATAAATTCTACGGTCCTCGGGAACATAGCCTATACCCATGCGAGCAATTTGATGAGGCAGCTTTCCTCTTATTTCCCTTCCTTTAAATTGAATACTTCCGGATCTCGGTACTACCAATCCGATTACGCTTTTTAAAGTCGTGCTCTTGCCTGCGCCATTTCTGCCTAATAGACAAACTATTTCCCCTTTCTCGACTCTAAGATTTATGCCAAAGAGAATGTGGGCCAAGCCATAGAAAGAATGAATTTCCTTGATTTCTAACAAAGTCATCCTTCTTCTCCGAGATAAACTTGGCGAACCCTTTCATTCTTCCTCACCTCTTCCGGCCTCCCGTAAGCTATTACCATACCCTCATGCATGACGATTATTCGTTCAGACAGTGCAAAAACAACATCCATGTCATGCTCTACTAAAAACAAGGTCAACCGCTGCTTCTTTTGTAAATTCCTAATGAGCTCAATGATTCTGCGTGACTCCTCCGGCCCCAATCCTGCGGTGGGCTCATCCAAAAGTAACAGCTCAGGTCCGCATGCTAAGGCAATGGCTATGTCGAGCACTTTCCGGTCTCCATAGGAAAGTTTAGCAGCTGCTAAATCAGCCTGACTAAATAAACCTACTGTTTCGAGGACTTCAGTCACATAGCCAGTTTCAGACCCATAATTGCGCGTAAATGGGTTGCCTATCTTCTTGTGGAACAACGTTGCAGCTAGCACATTTTCTGAAACGCTTAATCGAGGGAAAACATTCACGATCTGAAAGGACCTAGCGATTCCTCTTCGGCAAATCTCATGCGGAGCTAAATTAGTAATATCCTCCCCCTTAAACACAACCTGCCCTGAATCGGCCTTCAAATGTCCAGTTATCACATTAAACAACGTTGTCTTTCCGGCACCGTTAGGGCCAATCAGAGCCGTTACGGTTCCTGGCTGTAACCTCAAACTAACATTATTTACGGCCACAACACCATCAAATGTCTTCCTTAGTTTTCGAATTTCAAGGATATTCTCTGCTTCATGTCTCCTTTTCAGGCCCACTTTTCTACTCCTACCCGACGAAACAGACGTCTGTAAAAGCATTCTGCCAGCCTGACAATGCCTTCTGGTGCAAAAAGTACGACTATTATTAAAACTGCCCCAGCAAAGAGGGCCCAGCTTTCAGTAAACCTGCTGATAAAGTGGTCAAGTCCTAACATTAAAGCAGCTCCAACAATTGGTCCGACAAAGGTATATATTCCTCCAACTAGGCTGCACCATATAGGTTCGAAGGATTTGGCAACGGATGCATATTCAACGAAGGCTCCACCCGAGTGCAAGGCATATAAGGCGCCCGCAATGCCTGTAAAAAATCCTGATGCACAAAAAACTAGGAGCTGATACCCCCTAACGTTTATGCCGATCGCCCTTGCTCTCCGAGGATTCTCGCGAATTAGCCTTAGAGCAAAACCGAATTGCGAATCTATCAGTAGCATTTTTATGAGAACAGCGCATACAATTACAACGATTAAAATCAACAAAAACAATCCAGCGCTCGAGCCGATGGCTCCCGAGAGTTCAATTCCTATAATCCCGTCATCGCCACCTGTAAGCGAACGCCATTTCCATATGACCGCCCAAATTAGTTGGCTAAACGCGAGAGTAAGAAAAGCGAAATACACTCCCGTGAGACGCAAGCAAAGCCATCCCATTCCCCAGGCCGCAATACTTGTTAAAAGTGGAGCTGCCATTAGCGCCCACAACGCTGAAAGCTTAACTTTCACCATAAGAAGCGCCAAGGTATAGGCCCCAATGCCGAACAAACCCCCATGTCCAAAGGATAGTAAGCCACTAAAACCAAGCATCAGATTATAAGCAGTAGCGAATAAAATCATAACAGCTAGTTCTTGAATTAAGGACAGCACAAAAATGTTAGAATGGAAAAGGTATGTTAAAAGGATAGCTGCAATTATTAATGCCAACAACCATAAAGAATAAGACCGACCCATCCCTGATGCCATATGTTCACGAAATCGCGTTTCAGTCAATTTGAGGTCTCCCAAGTAAGCCCCACGGTCTAATGATTAGAACTCCAACCATAAGGACGTACAAAAATGCAAGAGCGAATCTAGGAACAAGCAGGATACCTAATGCATATAATAACCCCGTAATGAGACTGCCTACCAGGGAACCTATGATACTTCCCATTCCGCCTATAACTACAATAATAAAGGCGACGAGAACCAATTCAAGATCACTTCCTGCATATATAGGCATTAACAGCGCAGACACCGCACCACCGAGACCAGCGAGCCAGCATCCGACGCCAAAAACAGCAGTGTACACTTTTCTTGTATCCACACCCAAGGCACTTGTGACCTCCGGGTCAGCGGCAGCCGCCCTAATTAGGGCGCCTATTCTAGTCTTATACAGTACTATGATAAGTAGTGCCGCTACTATAGCAGCAACCAATGTAGCAAATATCTGAACAAGTGGAATTTTAGTTCCAAATAACCTCATAGCTTCAGCGAGAACTGTAGGCAAGCCCAGAGTTTTCTTATCAACCCCCCAAACTAACTTGCATAAGTCCCCAAAAACTAACACGAGTCCCCAAGTCAATAATAACTGATAGATATGCTCACTCTGGTAAACCTTCCGAAGGAGGCATAACTCTGTTATGATACCTAGCGCCCCAACTGCCAGCGGAGCTATGACAAAAGCAAACCAAAATGGGCATAATTTAGCACATGTGTAACAGAAGTATGCTCCAATCAAATAAAAACTACCATGTGCGAAGTTAACTACACCGAGGACTCCATAGATCAAACTTAAGCCCGACGCAAGCAGAAACAGATTCATGCCGCGAGTGATTCCTGTAAAAATCTGCAAGCCAAGAGCACTCATTTCCTCACAAATATCCCTTTGCGCTATCTCAGAAAAATCTGGACATCCGGCCGTGATAGCCGGACGTCCAGATTTTTCATTCTTTATCTCGCTGACCTGCGTCGTTTTTTCTTAATCTCATTGACAGAATGCCATAACTGTTCGGCTGGGATCAGCTTTGCCTTGTGGTTAATCACAAGCTGTTTCAACCCAGGCCACTTCGCTGTCTCACCCACCACCAGGGGGCGTGAAAGCTGATGGTCGATGGATCTAAAATAAAGATTTTCGCCGAGTGGAGAATTGAAACGTATAGATTCAAGTGCTTTTATGACCGCTTCTGTTTGGGTCGTTCCTGCTACTTTAATAGCCTTTGCCAAGGCCTTTATCGCTGTGTAACATAAAGCAGCTTGATAGCCTGGATATTCTCCATATTTTGCTCGAAATCTTTTCACAAATTCCCTATTTTCAGCGATATCTGGAGTGTGGAATTCATAATAAGAAGCTCCCAACAGGCCCTCGGGGGCTTCTAGGCCCAATGGCCTTAAGCTCTCAGGCGCAAAATCTCCCCCTGCATACTGTATTTTCTCAAAAAAACCAAAAGGCTTTGCTTGCTTTATAAATGTAACTTGATCACCGCCGAACAGAACGCTGTAAACACAGTCCACTTTAGCTCTCATGATCTTAGTTATGTAAGGAGTGAAGTCCTTTTCGCCTAAAGGCGGCCAGCACTCGCCTACTACTTTTATCTCAGGACAAAGCTTTGCAAGAAAACCCTTCATCTCTTTTACTGTTTGGTGTCCATATGCATAATCAGGTGCTATTACATACATTCTCTTAAAGCCTCTTCCCAGTAGGTTTAACACCTGTGCTTTCGTCATCATTGTGCTACTAACATTATATCTAAAGAAGTATGGGTGGAACCTTTCTTCTGTAAGAAAGGTGGCCATAACATGAGACAAGAATAATTTTTTTGCTCTTCTAACGAAGTCATGCACTGCACTTCCAGTTGATGTAAGGAAAGAACCAAATAGGTAATCAACTTTTTCATCAAAAACCAGGGATTTAGCCTCTCTGAGAGCAACATCTGGCTTCAGTTTCGTGTCTCTCCATATGATTTGTATCTTTCGCCCTAGCACACCTCCCTTTTCGTTTATCTCCGCTACAGCCATCTCTGCTCCCATTTCTTGATTCTTGCCTATATCAGCAAGCACTCCCACTCGAGTAGTCAGCCCTCCGAGTTTAATTAGTTCCGATGACCTGTGTGCAAGTGACTTTGGTACAAAACTTGTCGTTAACAACATTGTCAAAAATAGGGCCGCCAATGCTATCAACGAAGTCTTCTTGAACATTTTCTCACCTCCCTAAATTATTTTGCTTAAACTTAGCGAAGGCTAACATTATCCAAATCCAAAAATTTATGTGCAGTGCTTATCTTGGTCACTTGGCCAGATTCTTTAGTACTATAGCCTAAATTGGTTGCTTCTTTTTTAAAATCATTAGAACACAAAATATCGCTTATTGTAGAGAACACCGGACTGAACATAAAATCGTCTTTTACAGCAAAGCCAAAGCTTTCTTCCGCTATAGGCAAGAACCCTAGACCAAAGCGCTTTGCCACTGGGTAAGTACCTAACCCCACGTCTGCTATACCTTGTTCCACTTGTAGAGCGATAGTGGCAATGTTATCAACTTCGTTCTCGTAGCCCTTTATATTCCTTCCGTCTATAGCAAGTTCCTTGAGGAGTTTGTCCAACCATCTTCTCGGAGAATAACCAACAGCTAAGTTTGCAAATGTCAAATTTTTGCAAATGATATCCGCCAAAGACGCTATTGTCTTGGTGTTGTTTTTCTTAAGCATTAGCCCTATTTCTCGGTTTACAATATTCATGAAGAAAAAGTCTCCCCCATTTTGGTCGTTTAATTTATCCACTGTAAAAGGCATCTTCTTGAAATGACCAACAGCCGCAATTTTGCATAAGCCTTTTTTCAAAGCCGAGAATCCACCTGAAGAACCTCGGTTTACGAAGCATAAGCTAAATCGTGGCTCAAATTGGTTAATTTGCCTCAAAATGTTGTCTAACGTTCGCAATATGGGATCTTCTTCTCCAATAACTAACAGTTGCTGCTGTATAGTTCCGATGCCCTTTAGCAATACACAGCGCACCTCTTCTCCTTCCTCAATTCCGGCAGCATAATGTGGAATCTTTACAAGGCCGTCTGTAGCAGCTAATGGGAAAATCATACTCATCCCCATCCTCGTGGGGAAAGCAAGATAATCGTCACCTATGGGGCTAATTCTCATCCTGATAAACTCGTCAAATCCTGTATTGGTGTTCACACTCGTACCCATTCGTACCTTCACGCTTCCTTCGAAAACAGTTGGGCAAATCCGACTTATAACTGGAATGGCAAACTCTCTGATAGCAATGAATGCCGAAACCGGATACCCTGGCACTCCTATAACCGGCCTGCCCGCGATAATCCCAAGTATCGTAGGCTTAGCAGGTCTGCTCCTTATCCCAGCGACTATTACACTACCGAGATCTTCGATAACCGCTCGAGTGAAATCTCCGGATCCGACGCTAGTTCCACCAATGATCAGAACAAGGTGAAAATCCTTGACCGCTTGTCTTACCCTATGAAGTAACTCATCTTTATTCGGGACAATTGTATTTCTTACAGCTTCTACACCGAGCTGCTTTAAGTATTCAAGTGCAACATATGACATGTACTCAATCAGCTGACCCCTATTTAACTCCTCTGTATTGCTTGTCCAGAAATCAAGCAACTCACTGCCAGTAGGCACGACAAGCACCTTTGGTCTTTGAAATACCCACACACTTTTCACGCCAGAAGCCATAAGAACTCCAATGTCAAGGGGACTAATGACATGATGAGGAGGTAAAACAACATCGCCACGAACAACGTCTTCACCAGGGAGTCTGACGTGCTGCCACAACTTGACTGCCTCACTGACGATCACATTCCGACCTTCCATAGCAGCCATTTCTAAGGGAACAACAGCATTTGTACCGGCAGGTAAAGGATCACCCGTATTTACCTCAAATGCATCTATGCCCAATCTGAACAACTTCTCCGTAGGACTTTTAAGTCGTACGGCAAAGCCATCCATGGCAGAAGCAGCAAAGTGGGGAACAGAAATCCGAGCATATATAGGTCTGGAAGTCACTCTGCCAACAGATTGATCCACCGATATCTTCTCTTCTCCCCTAAGTGCTGAGAAATCAATCCTTGCTAAAAACTCGCGCTTCGCTTCTTCCACTGTTTTAAGGCTCATATAGCGAGGGCTTAACATATCTAATCAGCCTATGTAGTAGACGTACGGTTCTGTCCCTTTGTCATCTAACAGGCTCCACGCGTATCCCCTTGCAATCAATTCAGCTACAAGATCGCTAGACTCTGTGTTCCCAAAGATCCTTGCTCCAACCGGACAAACCTCGACACAAGCAGGCACCAGCCCATTGTCAACCCTATGGACGCAGAAATCACACTTAACTGGCACATATTTCTGAATTTTTGGTGCAAGGGGGTTCTCAAAGGTGGTTTCGCCATCTGGGAAAACTACCCTATTATCCTTCACCCAAGAGCGACTATCGTAAGGACAGGCTACAATGCAAGCTTTGCAACCTATGCATTTATCCCAATTTATAAGAACTATGCCATCCTCCCTTTGGTAGGTTGCCTTACTTGGACAGACATCAACACAAACTGGATGGCCGCAGTGGTTGCATAATACGGGGAGAAAAACCCTGCTCACAGCTGGGAACTGACCCTCTTCTTTTTCAAGGACCACCGTAAGAAAGATGTCATTCGGAACATTGTGTTCCGATTTACACGCTACAACACATGCGTTGCAACCGATGCATTTCTTTAAATCTATAACCATGGCAAACCTGGGCACGATTGTTCACTCCTCCACTCTGTAGATTCTCACTCGTACGCACATGTCAATCTGCCCACTTAAGGTATCGATACGCTCAAGACTTGGGGGAGGCAGCAACGCGTTATATAGGACTCCTTTACCACGAGATATTGGCATTCTTTTGGCCCAATGGCCAAATGTTCCTGCTATAGCGACACAATTAGGATGTACAAGTTCCGTCACCCTCAACCTTCCAGTAATCTTTTGCCCGTACTGAGATTCCACGCACACTTTATCACCATCTCGTAACCCCTTCTCCTTTGCCACTGATGTATGGATCATTATGTAATATGCGTATGGATTTCCTCTCGAAATCTCATCTATCCAAAGATTTTCTGCGGTGGATGAAAATGTGTGGAAGGGCAACTTATGATTCGTAGCTATTAAATCGTAATCGGAACTCTCGCTGTGTGCTGGACAAGGTATGTATACTGGAACCGGACTATACGGTGCAAAATCCCATTCTAAACCGAGCTTTTCTGTTACTTTCTCCACTTCTTTCTTCGCTCTGAGAAAGTGCTCAAAATAAATGGGAACTTTTGCCTTAAAGAAAGACCGTGGATACGCTTCCTCTATGGTTTTTTCTCGAGTAACAATGCATGGGGATTCCTTGACCATATCCCAATTAAAATGATCACCAACTATCGTCTTTGCCTGCCTTTCGGCTATTTCCCTAATTGTATAGCGTTTACCTTTTTCGAGTTTGTAACGTTCGCTCAGCACCCAAAAGGTATTGCCAATTTGATATACATCGTCCAAGATCCCAAGGCGCTCTGCAAGTTCAAGATAAACTTCGGTCCAAGGTCTTGCTTGACCAGGAGGTTCTGTTACTGGCTGTCTCATTAACCAAAACCATTTGCCAGGACCCGGGGTTATGAAAGCGTAGGGGTCATTGGCAGGAAACATCTCCCAACGTTCAAGGTCACTTGCATCGGGCAGGATGATATCAGCAAATTCGGCCGTTTCATCGATGAACATTGTAATGGACACTTGAAAAACTAATTTGGACAATATTCGCGCCATTGCGTGCGGATCATGACTACTCATCATCAGATTTGTCCTGCCTTGGATTAGGACTTCAGGCTTGTAAGGAATCCCAAATTTCTCTGGCTCAGCGATCCCCCAGGGGAATAGTCCTCTTGTGAACAGTGCAACGGGAAAAAGCTCACGCAAATCCAAGGTCAAAGGAGCTTTGACAGGGGATCCGGGATATGGTTTGTTGTACTTTGTTATGTAATCTGCCGGCACCATCAGACCGTCAGGGCTTATCTCTGCGTTCCAATATGGACCCCGAGGATTGACCCCCCGTTGACCACCCGGAACATCGATAGCTCCAATCAAGATATTGAGGAGATGGATTGCTATACAGCTGTTAAGACCTCCCTTATGTGCAGCTGCACCCCTCTTAAAATCTATGGCAGCCGGCCTATAGGGTAGAGTATGTCCCATTATCTGTATGGTGCTGCCAATGCTTGCTGCTTCGCAAAATTCAGCCACAATTCTTCTGATCCGTTCTGCCGGCACAGTTGTAATCCGTGCCATCTCGGCGACATCAATGGCTTCTAAGTGGTCTTTAAGAATTTGAAAGGCTGGTTTGTAGGTCTTACCTTGTATTTCGTATAAGCCTTCTATCGCTGGGTTGGCCAGATCTGGGGCATCGAAAGGCTTTGCTTTGCCTTCTGTCAAATCCCAAACCAACGGCTTGCCTGCTTCCTCATCTCTCAAATACAATCCGTCCGATTGTATCAAATAAGGTGCATTTGTATGTTTTTTAAGGAATTTTACGTCATAAATCCCTAATTCATGGACCATTACATGAAGCATCGCAAGTGCTAGTGCCCCATCAGTCCCGGGTTTAATGGGAATCCACTCGTCGGCCTTGGAAGCAGCATGACTACAAAACGGATCTATAACCACTAACTTCGTTCCCCTGCGCCGTAACTCCGCAAGCCGCGGACCCGAGACCAGCGGTATTGTATTTATCAAATGGCCGAGTTGCGTACCCCATAGAATTACGTACTTACAAAGCTCAAAGTCGATCTCAGAATTCAGGGTTCCATTCGTCATTAACCAAACGGGGTGAGAAGCGGAACCGCAGTAGTCTGCTCTGTTCCATATGTAATTCGGTGTGCCGAAGGCTGCTCCGAAGGCTGCGATCACACGATAACCAGGGATATCAAAGTTGGCGAGTATAAGTTTCCTTGGATCTTCGGCCCGCACTTTCTCTAATCTTTCTACAACGATCTTTAACGCTTCCTCCCATGATATCTCCTTCCATCTCGGATCAACACCTATACCTTTTTCTGGATTGGTTCGGATAAGCGGCCTCAAGACTCTCTCAGGATGATGCACATCTAAGATTCTGGCCTTGCCCTTAGCGCAAATACGGCCCTTGGAATTCTCCGACTTAGGGTCACCAACAACGTCGACGATTTTGCCATTAATCCTACGGACTAATATTCCGCAGCAGTTGTAACAACCCCCACATACCGTTGGAACCCAAACGTCGTCACCTTTCATTATGTACTCTTTATCCTGAATCATCGTTCCTTCCTTATGCGGTGCGACTTTTCAATAAATCGGATCATATATCCCAATTCTCAAGAAACTATATCTGAGTGCTAGATCACCGGAAGTCCTACATATGGCCGAAATAAGCAGTAATATTAGCGCGGATCCCACTGGCACACGTGCTAATAAAGTCAGAACCAACGGTACCACCGTTCCAATAAGGCATCCAAATACACCGAAAAGCAACTTTTCTTGTTTAAGAAGGGCCTCTACAGAAAAACGAGCTCCACGTCTAGTCTTCCTCATCACTTCCAGATGAGCGAATCCTACGATTAAGAGTATGGAAAGCAGAATAACCTGCAGCCATGTTAACTTTCGTAAAATAGAGACGATTGCTATTGACTTCATAAGTCCATACAGAAGAACCAGGCTTAGGCCAGTTGAGACGCCATTTAATGCGAAGAAGAATGGCAACGTCCCGCTATGCCAAAAAGGTATTGAATCTGAATAAGCCAAAACAAAACCTGGATACATCAAAACAATTGCCGAAAGACAGCATACTAAAATAGTCAAAATTGTCCGCACAGACGTCCACGTAGCTCCAGCCCAAAAATTAACGAACAACCACAAAGAACCAATGACGAAGCAACTTCCAAGGAACAACGTTCCCCTGCTAATCCAGGAAACTTTGAGTCCAGTCAGGGCTTTAATTGCTCTTGTAGGGTGTCCTAAATGTTTCAGAAGAAGCAGAATGGCAATAGTTATACCTGCGAGTCCCATCAATGTCATGAGGGGCCATTTCAGCAACATTGAGATTGAAAGCACAGTAGCTCCGATTCCTTCAAGCAAGAAGATCAGCGCCTCACTGAATCCCCAGACTGTCTGGATTTTGGGCCCAATTCTGAAGTCAGGTTGGCCCTGTTTTATCCATGTACTTAGACCAAGTTCGCTTCTACATCTTATTACTCGCATCGCATCAAACTAACAAAATCTTCTAACGAAGCCTGCTCTAAGTTTCTGATGATGTTTGCCAAATATTCTGCTTGTGTCTTCGGTAAAGCTAGAGTTGCATTCTGCAAAAACTTCTCGTATATTTCCTCCCACGACGCAGGATTTTCTGGTTCTCCCTTTGCTAATTCTACATCCGCTGACCACTCATTCCTTTCCTTATCCACAATCGTTACCGTCGCACCTCTTTTTTGAGGATAGGCTTTTTCCCACTTCGATCCCACTGCAAGCTTCACCTTCTGAGCAAGAGCTTGAATTTTTTCATCTCGAACATTTTCCTCGTTGAATTGGATTACTCCGGCCCCGCCTTTCGTCAAGACTAAAGCTACAGAAAAAGGAATGCTGAACCGTGCTGCTGAAACAGTCGTCGCTTCCCTGATCCCGGCCAGCCTTATTGCCGCTGAGTAAGTTTCAACCACAATTTCCTTAATCTCTGAGGCAGGAACCCATCGCTTCTTAAGCGCCTCTATGGCTGCATCTATTGACGCATGAGTGTGCCGGCAAGCTGCATATAGCTTCAAATAGACATTGCAAATTTCAAAGTCTGTCCCCAGATTTCGCGTCAATAGGTTAGCATCAACTTCATCCGCTACAGCTCTAAGAAAGCCATCTTCACCCTCAAGGATATAGCGGGGCCCTCGTGCCCCTCTTTGGGCCAAGATACAAGATAGCAACCCTGCCATAGCAGCCCTAGCGGGGTTAATGGGTTTTACTTTTGCACCTTCAACTTCATGATTCACTTGCAGGAAGCCAGACGCCTGTAACCCCGCTAAGCCGAAAGCTCCTTCGGTCTCCTCTTGGTTCAGTCCCATAATGTTTGCAGCTGTTGCGGTGGCACCAAAAACCCCCGCGGTACCGGTGGTATGGAAGCCCCTCCTCAGACTTGAAGGATTGATTGCCATCCCTACGCGGATCATCACTTCGTAGCCAGCTACTATCCCAGCGATCAACGATCTAGTTGTAGCGTTCACAAGTTCCGTCGCAGCAATGCCAGTAGGTATGACCACCGCTGCGGGATGGAGAGCGCCGAAACGGTGACCGTCATCCATATCCAAGGCATGGGCACAGGTTGCATTGACAAAGGCAGCGTTGACAGCAGGGAATTTACCCTTCCTCAAGAAAATGGAAGCTTCCGCTACCCCCCCTAGGCTTGCTATGTAATCTGAGACCAAGCGGGGAAATTCCATAAGTTTGCAGCCCGCCAAGGAAACACCTATTAGGTCAAGGACAAGAATTTTTGCTTGCTTGATTACCTTCGGAGTAAGGTTTTCAAAATGTGTGTTACACACAAACTCGGCGTATTTTGTTGCGTAAGCCTCTTCTTTCCTTACTGTCGTCATTATTATTGTACAATTTTCCTGCTTTCTTTTTCCTCTATTGCCTTTGCCAAGGCGAGGAGAGCTTCTGCCCTCTTAAAAGTCCCGTAATCGATCATTTTGCCCCCCAAGGAAGTGGCCCCTAACCCCTTCCTCCTAGCATCTTCGTAGGCCTCAACTACCTGCTTGGCAAAGTCAATTTCTTCTTTGGGTGGCGTGAAGACACGATTGACTACTTCGATGTGGCGAGGATGTGTCACTTGCTTACCGGAGAAGCCGAGGAGCTTAGCCTTCTCTGACTCCTTCGCCAAACCATCTAAATCTATCAGCAGTCCGAAAAACGGCGTATCTATAGCCTGTACGCCTGCAGCCCGTGCCGCTAGGGCAATGGACGACCTTGCATGAAGAATCATAGGGAAATATTCCTCAGGTGAAAGCTTAGTCACCCCCATGCCCGCTCCCATTTCACGGGAAAAATCTCCTGCGCCAAATGCCACAGCCACTAATCTGTCGCTGGCTGCGATAATATCTTGTAACTTCAAGATAGCTTTTGGCGTTTCAACCAGCGCAATGAGCTTGATAACTTTCGCTTTCATTTTCTTTTTTTGTTCTTCCCTTTCTATCAGCGCCTCTACTGCCGTGATGTCTTCGGGGCTCTCGGTTTTCGCAAGCATTATTCCGTCCAGACCTTCCCTGACTACGTAACCTATATCTACCTCTGTAAGGCCCGTCTCGAGCGAGTTAACTCTAACGAAGACGTCAAGCCCGTGCTCCTTTAACATAGGAATGCAATCACGGGCGAAAATTCTAGCCGTTTCTTTTTCCGGCATGGGACAAGCATCTTCCAAATCTAATATGATCGCATCGGCACCTTCCGTCGCAGCAGTCATTATCATCCTCCAGCTATTTGCTGGTACGTACAACATGGATCTAAGTACACCCGTCATCACGTCCTCCTATAGTTAGTTTAAGCCTGATTGACCAAAGACTTTTTGCAAGGTGGGCCCTATGTCTTCAGGTTTGTCCACCACATAAGCTCCGGCTTCCTTCAAAGCTTTAATCTTTGCTTCTGCTGTTCCTCTACCTCCTTCCACCATGGCGCTTGCATGAGAAAAGCGCAAACCAGCTGGCATTCCCTTACCAGCGATATAGGCTATGAGGGGTTTGGTGTACTCACCTCTCTTAATCACCTCAGCAGCTTCTTCTTCGTTAACCGTTCCTATTTCGCCAAAGTACACAACTCCATCTGTTTCTTCATCTTCTTCAAACAGTGGAAGCAGTTCCGCAAATGTAGTTCCTAGCACCGGTTCTGATCCTAAATGCACTGCAGTACTGATGCCAAATCCAGCTTTGCAAACTACCCAACTTAAAGTGGTCGTTTGACCTCCACTGCGAGAGATGACCCCAATCCTCCCAGGCTTGAACGCTATTTTCGGAAGATCTGATGAGCCTATAAAGCCCCCCAATCCCCCTAGCGAGGCTTTCCCTGGACTGACCGCTCCAGCCGAACCTGGTCCCAATAGACGTATATTATGTTTTCTCGCGTAGGCAATAATCTCCAAAGCGTCGTGTAAAGGCACTCTTTCCACACGCATCAACACCGTTTTTATCCCGGCTTCAAACGCCTCCAACACAGCTCCTTTGGCCTGCGGTCCTGGTACTACAGTAACCGCTGCGTCCATGGGACCGACAGCTTCTATGGCTCCCTTAACCGTGTTAAAGACCGGAACCCCCCACACAGACTGCCCGCCACGTCCCGGGGTCACACCTGCCACAACTTTGGAACCCACCTCAAGCATCCTTCTGGCTACACCTTGACCAAACCTGCCTGTAATACCCTGTATTAGCATCTTAGTATTTTCGTCAATTAATATAGCCATCACTCCCCTCCTGTTCCCCTCTGCTTCCTCTCGTTTTGCTGCTTATTCCATTGGAATCTCTATAGTAATACAACCGGTTCCATAGGTATCGCAATTGTACTCACAGCTAAGACATTCATTATCAAGGCGCTGGATTTCAGCTGGGTCTGTTACTGCAAGTACTGGCCTATTGTTCTCAATTCTTAGAATGTTGCGCCCATAAAGTCTGCATGCTTTTACACATGCAAAGCCGCAAGATGGATTATTGTCATCATTGGTGGCAGGCTCACACTTGCTGTAATCAATGCTAATTGCCATCACTCGGGTATTAAATATAACTTTGTTATCCCTATCCATCTTTACTCTCTCCTTTTGAACCTTTTTCTTGTTGATATTCTTCAACAAGTGCTTTTACTCTATCAGCCAGGAAATCCGTATTGTAAATGTATTCTCTGCCGTAGAGTTCCCATCTCAAAGGCAAGTCTTTGAAGCCTGTTCTGATGATCTCGTGTGCTTCCCGTTCTTTGTTCCCAGCTAGAAGAATCACCACTGGGAACCCTGGTCTTTTCGGTGCTTCTTCCTTAAAAACTTTCACAATAGCATGTGCATGATGCCACTGCTCTTGGTTTGCCAAACATGCTCCCATTAACACATAACCATCGATAGGTTGCATCAGAATGCATTTGATGACTTTATAAATCTTACTGGCTGTTGGATCACCGCTTGTATCGGCGTAATTAGCGATCTTGAATCCTCGAGCTATAAAGGCGCTGGCAGCCAGCATCGTACCCCCGCCGCCGATCCCGTGGAAGCCAAGCCAGCCAGAACCCTCTATCTTTGGTACCATCTGGGTAAAATACGCAGTACCACGATAGTCACCCTCTTCGATTTTCCACGCCAGCTCTTCCAAATGGGTAGGGGGTCTCTCCATGTCTCTCGGCACCTTGATACCAAAGTCCGGATGTCGGAAAACGGAGTTGTCATCGATCACCAAGTGGCAATCCGCAGCTACCAAAGCTCCATCTCTTGTAAGGACCAAGGGATTGACTTCGATACTCCTAGCATCGTACTTGGTGAAGGCTTCATAAAGCTTACAAATTAGGCCAGCAAGCGACTCAATAACTTCTGGTCTCGGTGGCTTGCCATTAAAGGCAACACTGGATACTAAAGTCCTGGCCTTCGCTAAGGTCATCCCTTCTAGATAATCAATCGGAACAGTCGCTACCTCTTCCGGGTTGCTTGCAGCAATTTCCTCAATACCTATTCCCCCCCGGCTGCTGAACAACGCCACCGGACCTTTTACTTTTATCGAATCACTAATTGTAATTCCTGCATAGAATTCTTTTTCAATATCAAGGCGTTCCTCCACTAGAACTTTCTCAACTTTCAGTCCTTTGACTTCATAGCCGAGCAATTCCGCGGCAACCTTTTCTGTCTCCGCTGGTGAGTTTGCAAACTTAATACCGCCTGCTGCAGACCTTCCCGTTGTCCACACCTGAGCTTTTATAACTACCGCCCCCCCTAGCTCCTCCGCCACTCGACGAGCTTCTTCCGGTTTCGAAACGCATCTCCCCTGTGGCACCTGAATGCCGAGCCTCTTAATCGCTTCTTTTCCTTGATACTCATAAACTCGCGCCATTTACCACCTCCTATGCCTCTTCACCAGTTACCTGCCTGCCTATTGCCTCTTGAATATCATAAGCTGGTTCAAAACACCGATGTCATCAAGTTTCTCTAGACTAAATACGGCGTCGACAAGCCGTTTTATTTCGTCGTTAGTCATGTATCGCTCCGCCATATCTTTAAACTTCTCCACCACCTCCTGGTCAGTCATGGGGTTCTTTGGATGCCCGCGAGGATAGTCCACTCTGCACCGAAATCTTCGGCCGTCTTTGGTAACAATTTCCGAAATACCAGCGGGTCGAACTCTGTCTAATGAAGGATCACCTACCAGTCTGATCTTTCTAATCAGTTCAAGTACACCAGGGTCATTGTACTTCTCAGGTGCAAACTGACGAGGTCCAATTTGGCGATCTATAATGGCTATAGCTGTCAAGTAATATGAGCTGTGATCAGCTGTTTCCTTATTTTTGGGATATTTCTTCACCGGATCCCCTGTGTGCTCCGCACACCGCTTACTAGTAGTAATTGTCACTTCCATTACATCTTCAGGCTTGATACCATGCTTTTTTACAAGCGTTAAAGTTGCCCATAAATGTCCATGAGATGAATAATCAGCAATAATTGACTTAATGCAAGTGTCACGAATTGCGAAATTTCCTCTAAAATTCAAAAGATCGTCTATATCATATTCCCCATCCATAATTGTCTTGATGAAGCCATTTTGTCCCTCTATCACTTTCGTTGGGCCGGTGAAACCCTTTTGCGCTAGTAGAGCAGCAAGGACGCCGGCATAAGCCATCGTTGGGAAACGTATGTTCTTCGTCATTGTGTACTCCTCACCGGGAGCATCAAGAATGCCAAGGACAGCATGGCAACTAGCAGCAATTCCTACAGCGTTTTCTAGTTGCTCCACATTTAAACCTAACAGCCTCCCGGCAATCAGCGGCACTATATAGGCTCCTCTTGTATCACCATTCCAGCCTCTTTTTTCCATTCCTTTACCACGGGCACCTTTCAAAAAGGCCAGTGAGAGATCGTAACCTAGGTTAATTGCTGCAATTACCTCCTTACCTGGGGTATGCTGACGCTCTCCCAATGCCAAAATCGGGGGAATGAGTTCACTGGGATGATAGCCAGTTCTATATGTCTCTCCCTCAATAATGAATGCCGTATCATTATAGTCAAGATACCGAACCATCGCTCCATTTATTAGCGTGGCATTCAAACAAGATGTTTTTAGGCCACTTCCAAATACGGTGGCTTCTTGAGGACCATTTAGTTCTTCTTTGATCGTCTCGTGAAGTATATGGCTTGCATCACTATCATAGCCTCCTATTGCACATCCTAATGTGTCCAACAAAACACGCTTGGTCTGATGAATTACATCTCTTGGAATGTCGTCAAACGAAAAATCTAAAACTTTCTGTCCCAACTCTCGTGCCACACCCATCCTTTCTACCTCCGACTACTTTTGTGAGCTGTTAATCCGTACTAAGCCCCCTTCTTCAACAACCATGTTACCGGTCACAGACGGCCGGAGCCCAATAGAACGTCTTCTTTGCCTTTGCTCGTTGTAACTTGACAGTCACGAAGTACTTATCTGCACGATACAGAACTGATACGTATTCCACGGCCCTATTAGCTTCATCATAAACCGTCCTTTCCATCTTTAGCAGGGGATTTCCGAGGTCTATTTCAAGGAGTGAGGATATATATTCATCAGCAGTTGTAGCTTCAATACGTTCTATGGCATGCGCCAGCCTTATGCCCAAATCATCTTCAAGGATCTTTAAGACTGGCTTTACTAACGCTTCGTCCAACGACATCCTTTTTCCAATTTCCGGGGGGAAAAAGTTTAACACATAGGAAAAAGGCTTATCTTCAACTAGGCGGACTTTCTCGATGCGTAATACCCTAGAAGCACGACCCAATTCTAAGGCTTCTCTTACGCGCTGGGGGGGCTTTATCATGCCAAAGTCCATTATTCTCACGCTGGTTCTTAACCCCATAGAAATGAGATGTTCCATAGATCCCGTGAGTTTGGGGGTTTCAAAAGAGGCGGCTTTTTCCGTTACAAACGTACCCTTCCCCCGCCTACGCACAATAAGACCTTGCGTTTCCAATCGTGACAGCGCTTGGCGAACAGTGACACGGCTCACTTTATATTCTCGTGCAAGTGCTTCCTCACTTGGCAAGCGAGATCCTGGGGCAAATTCACCAGAAGAAATCTTTCTACGAATGGCTCCTTCAATTTGATAATAAAGCGGTATAGGACCTAGTTTAAGTACTGCCATTCTCTAATGCCTTTGGTAGTGAAAACTTACAGGCCTTTTGATATAGACGCCTGTCCCTGGCTTTGCTATCAATTCTCCTTTTGCAAATATTGTCTTACCTCTCAAAATAGTGTATTCAGGCCAGCCTTTTAACCTCATGCCTTCAAAGGGTGTAAAATCTTGTGCCGAGTGTAAGAGATGAGGCTTCACTTGTCGTTCCTCTTCTAAATTGATTATTGTAAAGTCTGCATCACTTCCGATCATAAAGGAACCTTTCTTGGGATACAAACCATGATACACTGCGGGCCAATAAGATGTTAATTCTGCTATTTTTTGAAGTGGTAAACCTCGCTTATAATAGCCCTCTGTCACCAAGATGGGAAACATGAGAGCGGTTCCACCAAAACCAGGAAGACAGGTCCACATATCCCCCTTTTTTAAGTTCTTTGTAATACAAGCATGATCACTCACCACAGTCTTCACATAGCCGGCCTTGAGATTTTTCCATAGATAGTCGCGGTCATTCTCGCTCCGAATTGGTGGGTTAACTTTGGCAAGGGGACCTAAATCTTTCTCATTTGACAAGCCTAGGTGGTGCAAGGTAACCTCCAGCAAAATGTCAAGTTCCTTGAAACGTCTTGCTACCTCCTTAGCTGCGTCCATGGCCTCTCTACTACTAAGATGCAATAGATTAATAGGGCACTCAACTTTATGAGCAATTAAGGCCACTTCCCATATTGCAAGCTCCTCTTCCCAGCCAGGTCTAGCATCACTGTAACTTCTGAGACTATTAGTAGTACTTCGTTTTCTAACATCTTCTGTAGTCACCCTGATTATCTCTGGATTCTCACAATGGATACTCAGTCTAACAGGTCGCTGGTCAGAAAAATCAGTATTTACCTTGCTTATTTCTCTCATAAATCTATAAAGAAAACCGAAGTCCAGGGAATTATCAATCATCAAATAATTCAGAGCATCAGCAGATGATCCTGCAAGATTGAGCAATTTGTAAAACATATAATATTTGAAAGTACTTACTCCACATTCTTCTACAAGCCATTCTATTTCCTCAAGCTGCGCTTCGGTTATTATTGCTAGATGGTAACCATAATCTGTAACATAGCTGTCTTTTGAAAGAGCCAAAAGTTCTGGAAATATTTGTTTATATGGCCCAGTCTTATTAAGGTAGTGCTGTCCGGTACGGAAATAGCTCAAGATAGTTGTCACTCCTCCGGCTGCCGCTGATTTACTTTCTGTGGCTGCATCTTCTGATAAAGGTCTGTAAATACCTACATGAAAATGAGAATCGATAGCACCAGGAAATATGAACTTATCTTTCGCATCAATTACTTCACGCGACGCTCTTATGGAAACGTCTTGTGCAAGCTCCACTATTTTTTCGCCGTCACATGCTACGTCCGCCCTTATAACCCCCACCCGGGGCACCACTAGACGCCCCCCCTTTATCACTAAGTCATAAGTCGCCATCTCTCCTCCATGTATAGTTGTCTATATGTTAACACTTTCAGTTAATAGCACTAAAATTTCTGCTTGTCAAGTTTGGGATTTTATTTGGGGGGACATAAGTATCACCCTGAGGGGTAGGGATTAAGGAGGGTGGAGGCTGCCCGCCTCATCCTTGGGGTGTTTCATAGGGCTGGGATAGCCTGGGGTAAAGAAATCCGACCTCTAAGGGAATGGAAGGGCAGCTGTGAGAGGATTGTACCATGAGCTGAGGAAGGAGTCCCCTGAGGCAGCGAGGACCATGGTAAGGAAGGACCTGAAAAAATCAGTGACACCTAATATAGACACCAATGGGTCCTCTATAGGACCCTTTCCGCAACTCCTTCATTTTATTGGTGGTCCCAACGGGACTCGAACCCGTGTCTCTGGCGTGAGAGGCCAGTATCCTAGGCCGCTAGACGATGGGACCCCTGGCTGGGGGACGAGGATTCGAACCTCGGCTTCAAGGTCCAGAGCCTTGCGTCCTGCCGCTAGACGATCCCCCAGCGCGCTTTAAATTTAACCAAATTCCCCAAGGGCGTCAACCCCAAGGGCGGCATTGACTTGTCGCTGTCCTTTGTGATAGAGCCCAAGGGGATGATAGTGCGCAACCTGAACGACCCAGAGGTCCTGAGGACTACCTACATCGCCCACGGGGGCGCCCTGGCCAGGATGGTGATGACCAGCAGCTTCCTCCAGGGCCTCGAATTCCTGGCCTATGCCGTCCTGCCCCCTGGCAACATGATTGAGGAGCACATAGACCCCCTGGAGGAGATCTACTTCGTCCTCAGGGGCAAGGGAATCATGCAGGTGGAGGATGAGAAGCGGGAGGTCAGACAGGGGGACGCCGTATGGATCCCCGCCGGCAGCTCCCATTCCCTCAAGAACCACACCGACGAGAGGACCGAGATCCTCGTCATAGCCGCCTATCCTCGGAGGAGATGAAGGGTTACAAGCACCTCTTCTCACCGGGTCGCATAGGCCCCCTGGAGGTGAAGAACCGCATAAAGTACGCCGCCACCGTCACCAACTTCAACTTCCGTGACGGCTACGTCTCTGACCGCGAGGTGGCCTACATGGAGGCCCAGGCCGAGGGGGGAGCCGGCATCGTCACCACCCAAGGGGCCTACCCCGACCCCAAGGGAGAGGGGAAGGGCTTCATGGGCCAGATGGCCATCTACGACGACCGCTTCATCCCCGGGCTGGCCCGCATAGCCGAGGCGATCCACCGCCACGGCGCCCTGGCGGCCCTCCAGATCATGCACTGCGGCAGAGAGGGCGGGGTGGAGCTGGACTACTGCGTAATGCCCTCCGCGGTTCCCCAGAGGCTCTCCTACTTCAAGCCCCCGAGGGAGATGACCCTCAAGGAGGTAGAGCAGGCCGTAAAGGACCACATAGCCGCAGCGAGGCGGGCCGTGGCCGCGGGCTTCGACATCATAGAGATCTCGGGGATCGTGGGTTACCTGATCTCGGCCTTCATCTCCCGCTACACCAACCGCCGTCAAGACCGTTATGGAGGGGACCTCCGGTCGCGGTGCCGCCTCATGGTGGAGGTACTCCAGGGGATAAAGGCGGAGGTGGGGGATGGGATCCCCGTAGGGATAAGGCTCTGCGGCCTGGAACTGCTCGATGACCGCGGAGGCAATACCCCTGAGGAGAGCCTCGAGACCTTCAAGATCGCCGAGGAGGCCGGGGCCGACTACGTCAGCGCCACCATAGGGTGGCACGAGTCGGCCCGTTCGGTGATCACCCGGGACGTCCCCATGGGACACTGGCTCCCCGTGGCCCGAAGGGTGAAGGAGGTGGTCTCCATCCCCGTGATGATGGCCTTCAGGATCTTCACCCCCGAGCTCGCAGAGGAAGCCATCGCCAGGGGCGACATAGACTTCTGGGAGGTCTGCCGTCCCATGATCGCCGACCCTCGGCTGCCTCAAAAGGCCCGGGAGGGCCGCGAGGGAGAAATCGTGCCGTGTCTCGCCTGCAACCTCTGCTTCTTCCGCCTCTACTACCACCAACCCATCATGTGCACCGTGCGCCCCACCCTGGGACACGAAGGGGAACCGGATTGGGGCTACAGAGGGCTGCCCAAGGCCTCCAGGCGGAAGAGGGTCCTGGTTATAGGAGGGGGGCCGGCGGGGATGGAGTTCGCCGCCACGGCTGCCGAAAGGGGCCACGAGGTGGTCCTCTGTGAGGCCCAAGGGGAGTTGGGCGGGAGTCTGAGGTACGCCGCCAAGGTGGAAAGGGGGGACGAGGAGCTGCTGCGCTTCGTCCGCTGTCTGGAGGGGAGGTGCAAAAGGGAAGGGGTACAGATCAGGCTATCTGAAGGGGTATCGCCAGAGGGGGCCAAGGGGTTCGACACGGTGGTCCTCGCCACGGGGGCAAGGTACGCCAAGCTCCCGGGGGAGGCCCCTTCGGTCCTCACACCGCCTGAGGTCTTCGAGGGCTCGATCAGCAGCGAGAGGGCCGTAGTGATCGGCGGCCAAGGGGTGGGGATAGCCGTGGCCCTCTACCTCTCCGGCAAGGGGCTCAAGGTCTCAATTGTGGAGGGGGAACGGCGCCTGGGCAGAGACGTAAACCCCTTCTACCTCTGGCGTTACCTTCAGGTCCTCAAAGGACGGGGGGTCGAGATCCTCACCCAGCACGAGGCCCTGCGGTTCGAAGACGGGAGACTCATGTGCCGCTGCCCGGAGGGGGAGAGGACCCTTGAGGCCGACCTCTTCGTGATGGCCGTGAGGGAGGATCGCTGGGCGGAGCTCGAGACCTGGAGGAGATGGGCCCCAGAGGTCCTGCTGGTGGGGGATGCCCGTCGCCCCAGGCGACTCCACAACGCGGTACACGAGGCCTACCGCTTGGCCAGGGGGCTTTGAGATGATCCCGGTGGTAGAGAAGGACCTCTGTACGGGTTGCGGAAGGTGCCTCGAGGTCTGTCCGCCGAGGGCCATCTACCTCGAGGGGGAAAGGGCCAAAATAGAGAAGGAGTTCTGCGAGGAGTGCGGCCTCTGTGCCTCCCACTGCCCCCAGGGGGCCATCACCATCCCTTGGCCCCATTATGTTCCTCATTCTGAACGAATTGTTCCTTGACGCCCCCACCCCTTCGAGTTAGAATCCAAAAAGGGCCAAGTAGAGTTCGCCATGATGAACAAACCTTACCTCATAAGGGAGGACCTCTGCAGCGGCTGTCTCGCCTGTGTGGAGAACTGTCCGGCTCAGGCCCTTCGGGCGACGAGGGAAGGGGAAAGGGTCACTATATCTCATAACCTCGCCCGATGCGCCAGGTGCGGCCTCTGCTGGAGGAACTGTCCCGAGGGGGCCATCCTGCTGGAGGATCTGACGGAGGGACGATGGGTGGAGGCCGCGACCTTCAAGGTGGTGCTCTGTAGTCGCTGCGGGGGGGTGGTGGCCAGCGAGGCGCAGATCCAGAAGCTCCCGGAGGAGGATCGCAAGGGGGAGCCCCTCTGCGAGCGGTGTCGTAGGCTGGTCGAGGGGGAGCGCTGGGCCCAGTGGGTCCGGCCCAAGGAGGTGCTCAGGTGATCGTGGCCAATGAGAAGCCCTTGGAGGAGATCCTCCGGATGGTACAGGGTTACAGGAGGATCTTGGTCCTCGGCTGCAACACCTGCACGGCCGTCTGCCTCTCCGGCGGCGAGAGGGAAGCCCGCCAGTTGGCCTCCCAGATCAGGGGCAAGGCCATGATCGACGGCGAGGAACCTCAAGTTGAGGCCTCAGGGGTTGAGAGGCAATGTGAGCCCGAGTTCCTCACGGAGTACCTGGACGATTGGCGGGAGCGCTTCGACCTGGTGGTATCCCTGGCCTGTGGGGCGGGGGTCCAGACCCTGGCCGAACTGCTCGAGGACAGGCCGGTGGTGCCAGCCCTGAACACCGCCTTCATAGGCTCCTATCAGGGGGACGGGACGTGGGTGGAGATGTGCAAGGCCTGTGGGGACTGTGTGTTGGAGCGCACAGGAGGCATCTGTCCGGTGACGCGGTGCGCCAAGGGCCTGCTCAACGGGCCTTGCGGTGGTTCCCAAGGGGGCAGTTGCGAGGTCGACCCGGAGAAGCCCTGCGCCTGGCATCTGATCTACGAACGCCTGAAGAGACTCGGCCAGCTTGAGCGCCTCCGCGAGTTCGTCCCCCCCAAGAGGTGGGCCCTCGACAGGAAGGACGGGGGGCCGAGGAAGCGGGTACGCAGGGACGTCACCTTACCGGCCTTCAGAAAAGGGATCCTTTAGGAAGAAGGTCTCCTCCCGTTCCGCCCCCACGGAGATCAGATAGAAGGGCACCCCGAGGAGCTCCTGAAGCCGTTCCACGTAGTTGCGGGCAGCCGCGGGGAGCTCCAGGAGGGACCTCCTCCCCGTAAGCTCCTCCTTCCAACCCTCCACCTCCTCGTAGACGGGCTCGCAGCGTTCAAGGAGCTCTGCTCCGGAGGGGAACTCCTCGATCAGTTCCCCATGGAGGCGATAGGCTGTACAGATCCGGAGCCGGTCAAGGCCGGTCAAGGTGTCGAGCTTGGTGAGGGCGAGCCCACCGGTGCCGTTGACCCTGATGGCGTGTCGCACCGCCACGGCGTCAAACCACCCGCAACGCCGTGGCCTCCCGGTGGTGGCGCCGTACTCTCCCCCCCGCTCCCTGAGGTAGTCCCCTGTGCCGTCCCGGAGTTCGGTGGGGAAGGGACCGCCCCCCACCCGGGTGGTATAAGCCTTCACGACCCCCAGGACGAAGTCTATCTGGGTGGGGCCGATACCGGCCCCGCAGCAGGCGTTCCCCGCCACGGTGTTGGAGGAAGTGACGTAGGGATAGGTGCCGTGGTCCACGTCGAGCAAGGCCCCCTGGGCCCCCTCGAAGAGGACCCTCCGGCCCCTGGCGATCTCCTCGGCCAGGAAGCAGGAGGTGTTGACTATGTAAGGACGGAGGCTCTCGCCATAGCGGAGCATCTCCTCAAGGAGGGGATCGAGGTCGAGACCCCTCTGGCCGAGGACGTGGACCAGGTAGGGGTTCTTCTCCTCCAGGGCCCTCTCCAGCTTTCCCCTCAGCACCTCCTCGTGCAGGAGGTCGCCCACACGGATGCCTACCCTGGACACCTTGTCCTCGTAGGCAGGACCTATGCCCCTTCCGGTGGTGCCCAAGGGCTTGGAGCTACGGCCCTCCCTGCCCTTGTCTATCGCCTTGTGGTAGGGCATGACCACCTGGGCGGCCTCACTCACCAGGAGCTGGGAGTCGTCCTGCAGGTACCCCCTCTCCTTCAGGCTCCTTATCTCCTCCAGCAGCACCTCGGGGTCCACCACCACACCGTTGCCTATGACGCACCTCTTGTTGGGACGGAGGATCCCGGAGGGGATCAGGTGGAAGATGAACTTCTCCCCACCGACCACGAGGGTATGGCCGGCGTTGCTGCCGCCTTGGAAGCGGACGATGACGTCGGCCTCCTCGGCCAGCAGGTCCACCACCTTCCCCTTACCCTCGTCCCCCCACTGGACCCCCACTACGACCACACAGGGCATAGGGATCTCCTCTTTGTGGCCCCCTTAGAGTTGTACCAACCTGACCGTCAGGACGTGGGGCAAGGCCTCGAGTTCTCGCAGGACCTCCGGGGTGGGTACGGAGTCGAGGTGGAGGATGCAAAGGGATTTGCCCCCTACCCTATCGCGCCCGAACTGCATGTTGCCGATGTTTATGCCTTTGGCCCCGAGGGTCATGCCTATGTTGCCTATGACCCCAGGCCTGTCCTCCGTATCTATCAGAAGGATGGTCCCCTCCGGGACCGCCTCCACGGCGTACTCGTTTATCGTCACGAGCCTCGGCTCCTTCTTGCCGAAGAGGGTCCCTGCCACCAGGTGCCGCCCCCTGTCCTCCTCGGAGCGCAGCGTTATGAGGCTGGTGAAGTCCGCCGCCTCGCTCACCTTCGACTCGCTGTACTCGATCCCCCGATCCCTGGCCACAAAGGGGGCGTTGACCTCGTTGATCCCCTCCTCCAGGTAGGAACGCAGCAGTCCGCTGAGGACCGCTGCTGTTATGGGGGCCACGTTGTACCTGGTCACCTCCCCTTGGTACTCGATGACGAGCTTGCGCACCGGGAAGGGGGAGGTCTGGCCGAAGAAGGCCCCCATCTGCTTGGCGAGCTTGAGGTAGGGGCCGATGGTCGCCAAGGTCTCGGCATCCACCGAGGGGACGTTGACGGCATTGCGCACGGTCCCCGTGGTCAGGAACTCCACCACCTGCTGGGCGATGGCCTTGGCCACGTTCAGCTGCGCCTCGCTGGTGGAGGCCCCGAGGTGGGGGGTGCAGACGACGTTGTCGAGGTCGAGCAGGGGGTGGTCGGCAGGAGGGGGTTCCTCGGTGAAGACGTCTACGGCCGCGGCCCGCACCTTGCCCTGTCTGCAGGCCTCAGCAAGGGCCTCCTCGTCGACGATCCCGCCCCGGGCGCAGTTGATGATCATCACCCCGTCCTTCATCCGGGAGATGGCCTCCCTGTCTATCATCCCCTCGGTTTCCTTGGTCTTGGGGACGTGCACGGTGACGATGTCCGAACACCTGAAGAGCTCCTCCAGGTCCACCATCTCTATCCCCTTCTGCAGGGCCAGCTCACGTGATATGTAAGGGTCGTAGGCGATGACCCTCATCCCCAGCCCTTGGGCCTTGGTGGCCACTATCCTGCCGATGTTGCCAAGGCCGATCACCCCCAAGGTCTTGTCCTGGACCTCCACCCCCACGAAGCGCTTCTTCTCCCATTTGCGCTCTCTCATGGAGGCGGCGGCCTGGGGGATGTTGCGGGCGATGGCCAGGAGTAGGGCCAGGGTGTGTTCGGCCGCCGCCATGGCGTTGCCACCTGGGGTGTTCATCACCACGATCCCCTTCTTGGTGGCCGCCTCCACGTCGATGTTGTCCACCCCCGTTCCGGCCCTGCCGATCACCTTCAGGCGCTCGGCCCTCTCGATGACCTCCGCCGTCACCTTGGTGCTCGAGCGGACGATGAGGGCTTCGTACCGCCCGATGATCTCCTTCAACTCCTCGGGCCGCAGGCCCGTCTTCACCTCTACCTCGATCCCGTCGGCCTGCCTGAGGATCTCAAGGCCTTGAGGGGATAGGTCGTCCGCCACCAAGACCTTCATCGCCACCTCCTTCACGAAGCGAAGACTTCTTGGGCTGCCCTTACCCCTTTGCCCAGCTCGATGGGGTAACCCATCCTCTTGAGCTGCACCTCGAGGGCAGCTATCACCTGTAGGACATCCGCGGGTTGGAAGTACCCCATGTGGGCAATCCTGATGATCTTTCCCTTGAGGGATCCCTGCCCTCCCGCCACCACGAGGCCGAACTCCTCCTCCAGGGATCTCTTCAGCCCTGCGCCGTCCACCCCTTGGGGGACCTTTATGGCCGTCAAGGACGGGCTCGGGGCCTCGGGGGCCAGGAGTTCAAGGCCCATGGCCACCACGGCCTCCCGCGTGGCGCGAGCCAGGAGTTCGTGGCGTCTGAAGACCTGCTGGAGCCCTTCCTCCCGGATCATCCTCAGGGACTCCCTCAGCCCCACCACCAGGGAGATGGCCGGGGTGAAGTGGCTCTGGTTCTTCTGCTGCGAGGACCGCTCCTGTGACAGGTCGAAGTAGCACCTTGGCAGGTTGGACCGACCCACAAAGCCCCAGGCCTTCTCGCTCAGGGCGACGAAGGCCAGGCCCGGGGGCAGCATCAAGGCCTTCTGGGAGCCGGCCACCATCACGTCTATGCCCCACCGGTCCATGGGCAGATCCACCGCCCCCAAGGCCGAGATGGCGTCCACCACTAGGATGGTCCCCTCGCGGCCCCTCACCACCTCGGCCAACTCCTTCACCGGGTGAAGGACCCCGGTGGAGGTCTCACAGGCCTGCACAAGCACGGCCCGGATGGATGGGTCAGCCTCGAGGGTCCGTTCTACCAGCATCGGGTCGACCGCCTCACCCCAGGTGACGTCCAAGGGCACAACCCTGAGACCATAGGCCTCGCAGATCTCCCCCCAGCGTTCCCCGAACTTGCCACCCCTCACCACCAGGACGCCATCTCCCGAGGACAGAGTGTTGACCACCGCCGCCTCCATGGCCCCCGTGCCCGAGGAGGCCAGCACCAGTACGTCCTGTTCGGTCTGAAAGACGTATTTCAACCCCTCGCGGACCTCCTGGAAGATCCCTTCGTAGGCCGGATCGCGATGGTGGATAAGGGGCTGGGCCATGGCCAGAAGCACCCTCTCCGGCACTGGAGTGGGGCCCGGGGAGAAGAGCTGCTTCTTCCACATCGTCCTCCTCCTTTAAAAAGGTGATGAAAACCCCTTCTCACAAAGGGGGCATTTTAGAGAAAAGGGCCTTCTAAGTCAATCATCGACTGCAGGATCTAAGTTCTACGAGATCGTTGACAAGAAGGGGCTTTTTATCTAAAATTGTGAAAAGTTTTACTAAAAGGAGCGAGCCGATGAGAGAGGTGGTGATAGTCAGTGGAGTCCGCACACCCATAGGCAGTTTCGGGGGGTCTCTGAGAGATGTACCCGTGGTCAAGCTCGGCGCCTTGGTGATAAAGGAGGTTTTGAAGAGGGTGGGGCTGCGTCCAGAACCTGCCCCCGAGGTCCTGGAGACGGCCCCCGATCCCCTGAAGGGAAAGGGGATGACGGAGCTCGAGAAGGGCTATCAGGATTGGGGCAACGCCCTCAAGCCGGTTCACGTCGATGAGGTCATCATGGGGAACGTCCTTCAGGCCGGTCAGGGTCAGAACGTGGCCCGACAGGCCACCATCTACGCAGGGCTCCCCAAGGAGACCAACGCCTTCACGGTGAACAAGGTCTGTGCCTCGGGGCTCAAGGCCATAACCTTGGGGGCCCAGGCGATAATGTTGGGGGAGGCGGAGGTAGTGATAGCCGGCGGCATGGAGAACATGAGCGGAGTCCCCTATGGGCTGCCAAAGGCCCGATGGGGCTACAGGATGGACGTAAGCGCTCGGGGGGAACTGCTCGACCTGATGGTCTTCGACGGCCTGTGGGAGATCTTCTACGGCTATCACATGGGGTTCACCGCCGAGAACATCGCGGAGCTCTACGGCATAAGCCGACAGGAGCAGGACGAGCTCGGCCTCTTGAGCCACCAGAGGGCTCGAGCCGCCATCAAGGAGGGGATCTTCAAGGAGGAGATCGTACCGGTGCTGGTACCCCAGAGGAAGGGGGAACTGGTGGTCTTCGACACCGATGAGCGCCCTATGGACACGAGCCTTGAGAAGATGGCCAAGCTGCCGCCGGTGTTCAAGAAGGACGGTACCGTCACCGCCGGAAATGCCTCGGGGATCAACGACGCCGCGGCAGCGGTGCTTTTGACCTCCAAGGAGAAGGCCAAGGAGTTGGGCCTTGAGCCCATGGCCACCATCCGGGCCTGGGCCTCCGGGGCGGTGGACCCGGCCTACATGGGCCTGGGGCCCATCCCTGCGGTGAGGAAAGTCTTGAAGAAGACAGGCCTCGCGATAGGGGACATAGACCTCATAGAGCTGAACGAGGCCTTCGCGGCTCAGGCCATCGCCTGTATGAGGGAACTGGGGATGAGCCTCGAGAACACCAACGTCCACGGAAGCGGCATCTCCTTGGGCCACCCCATCGGCTGCACGGGGGCCAGGGTCACGGTGACCTTGCTCTACGAGATGAGGCGCAGGGGGGCCCGTTGGGGCCTGGCCACCATGTGCATCGGGGGCGGCCAGGGGATGGCCATGATCGTGGAAAGGGAGGGTTGAGATGGCTTACAAGAACTTGCTCCTGGAGGTCGAAGAGGGCATCGCCCTCCTCAAGATAAACCGCCCGAAGGTCCTCAACGCCCTGGACCGCGAGACGCTGATGGAACTACAGGGCGCCCTGAAGGAGCTGGCCGAGAGGGAGGACGTCATGGTCCTGATCATCACCGGCGAGGGCCAGAAGGCCTTCGTCGCCGGGGCGGACGTGGCGGAGATGAGCGAGATGGGACCCCAGGAGGCCTATGAGTTCTCCCGGCTCGGCCACAAGACCCTCAAGATGGTGGAGGAGTTCCCCTGCCCGGTGATCGCCGCGGTGAACGGCTACGCCTTAGGAGGGGGGCTGGAGCTCGCCCTGGCCTGTGACCTCATCTTCGCCTCCGAAGGGGCCCGGCTGGGGCTGCCGGAGGTCACCCTCGGGATCTTCCCCGGCTTCGGCGGTACCCAGCGGCTGCCGCGCCTGATAGGCAAGGCCCGCGCCAAGGAGGTGATCTTCACCGGTGAGATGATCGAGGCCCGGCGGGCCTACGAGATGGGGATCGTCAACAGGGTATGTCCGCCGGAGAGGCTCCTCGAGGAGGCCAAGGAGGTGGCCCGAAAGATGGCCAAGAACGGTCCCGTAGCCCTCAAGATGGCCAAGAAGGTGGTCGAGAGGGGCTACGACGTCCCCCTGCAGGAGGGCGAGGAGTTGGAGATCTCGACCTGGGCCAACCTCTTCTCCACCCACGACCAGAAGGAGGGAATGAGGGCCTTCCTGGAGAAGCGCAAACCGACCTTCAAGGGCGAGTAGCTCAAGAAGGAGGGGGCTCCACGATCTTCACCCGGAGCTCCCTCTTCTGGCCTCGGCGCAGGATTACAAGGGGGACCACCTTCCCGACAGGGGTGGTGGCCACGAGGTTCCTGAGCTCCCAAGCCTCCCCGATCTCCCGGCCCCCATATTTGAGGACGATATCTCCCTTCTGGAGACCTGCCTCCTTGGCAGGGCTGCCCGGGTAGACTTCCACCACCAGGGCCCCTCGGGGCTCTGAGAGGCCGAAGTGACGGGCCAGCTCAGGGGTCAACTCCTGCACCGTCACCCCCAACCACCCCCGGATCACCCTGCCGTGGCGGATCAACTCCTCCATTACCCAGCGAGCTATGTTAGAGGGAATGGCGAAACCTATACCCTGGTAGCCACCAGTGCGGCTCACTATGGCGGTGTTGATCCCGATGAGCTCCCCTGAGAGGTTCACCAAGGCCCCACCGGAGTTGCCAGGGTTTATGGCCGCATCGGTCTGGATGAAGTCCTCGTAGTCCACCAGGCCCATGTTGCTGCGCCCCTTGGCGCTGATGATGCCCATGGTCACCGTCTGGCCGATGCCGAAGGGGTTGCCGATGGCCAGGACTATATCGCCCACCTGGGCCCGATCCGAATCGCCGAACTCAAGATGCGGAAGGCCCTCGGCCTGGATCTTCAGCAGCGCCAGGTCCGTAGAGGGGTCAACCCCCACCACCTGGGCCTGGAACTCCCTCTTGTCCCGCAACCCCACCACTACCTCGGAGGCCTGGGCGATGACGTGATAGTTGGTGAGGATGTAGCCGTCCGGGGACACGATCACCCC
>Ga0190360_1000207_pt1 | contig 33147 bp, 30 predicted proteins | sample 48721834_MG_FD_161271 | JGI IMG/M metagenome (GOLD analysis project Ga0190360, IMG submission 161271) | Hydrothermal vent microbial mat bacterial communities from Southern Trench, Guaymas Basin, Mexico - 4872-18-3-4_MG | ecosystem: Environmental > Aquatic > Marine > Hydrothermal vents >...
TTGGAGGTGTTGGCGACATTGTACCAGCGACTATGGCAGCCAGGCCTGGCGGCCTCCATCTGGCGCGATGCTGCCGCAGCAAGCATGGGGTGGAATGGTCCCCCGAGACGGGGGGCGTGCATGCAGAGCATCCGCATCTCCGGCCACCGCTGCACGCGATACGCAAAGGGCCGCCCTCAATGGGCGGCCCCTCTCGGTGCTCTGCCGGCGGCAAGGCTATTCTTCGGGTTCACCCTGATTTGCGAGATAATTCCCGAGCCCCATCTGCTCCATCTTGGCCAGTTGCTTCTCTAGCCAATCCAGGTGCCGCTCTTCATCATGCAGGATCTCCACGAGGTCGTCGGCGGTGGCCTCGTCTTCCAGATCGCCCGCGAGCGCCACCACCCTGTTGTAGGCTTGGATGGCCCCCAGCTCGGCCGCCATGTCGTTGCGCACCATCTCCTCGACCGTCTTCCCGATCATCATCTTCTTGTAGGTCGAGACGTTAGGGGTGCCCTCCAGGAAGAGGATTCTGGATATGTGCCACTCGGCATGCCGCATCTCCTCGATGGCGCGCTTCTCGATCGCTTCATGCAGGGCATGGTACCCCCAATGGGCGCACATCTCAGAGTGGACGATGTATTGATTGATGGCGGTCAGCTCATCCGACAGGAGATCGTTCAACGCCGCAATTAGCTCGTCTTTTCCTTTCATGGCCTTATGCCTCCTCGCTTTCTTTTTGGCTTTTGTTGTTCCCGACGCCTCTCAATGGCTCGAGCGGGAGCGCTCAGGACAGCTCTTTCTTAATGGCCAAACCGAGGCGGTAGATGCCCTCGTTGATCATCTCCTCCGTGGCGTTGGAGAAATTCAGCCGCATGCTGTGGTGTCCGCCGGCTTCGTAGGGGTAGAAGGCGAAACCAGGGACATAGGCCACCTTCTCCTCCACAGCCTTCTTCAGCAGCTCTTTGGTGTCGATTTTTTCAGGGAGGCGCGCCCAAAGGAAGAGCCCGCCCTGGGGGCGCGTGTATCGCACCTCCTCGGGCCAATGCTCGGCGATGGCATCCAGCATGGTATCCCGCCGCTGCCGGTAGACCTTGCGCAGGCGCTTGACATGCTGGCGTACGAAGCCTCGCTGACAGATGTCGTTGGCCACCATCTGGACGAAGGTGCCGGTGTGCAAATCGGCCCCTTGTTTGGCCATTACCAACCGGGAGATCATAGGTTTCGGCGCGGTGACCCAGGCGAGCCGGATGCCCGGCGCGAGCGTCTTGGAGAAGGTGCTGAGATAGATTGTCCGCTCCGGCGCAAGGCGGAAGATGGGGGTGAGATCTTCGCCCTCATAGCGCAATTCCCCATAGGGGTCATCCTCGATGATCACCAGGTCATATTGCCGCGCGATCTCCACCAGCCTTTCACGGCGCTCGGCCGAGAGCGTCGTGCCTGCCGGGTTGTGGAAATTGGGGAGCACATAGACGAAACGCGGCCGGTTCCCGGCCTCGATGATGGGGAGTATGTCCTCGACCACCATGCCCTCGTCGTCGAGCGGCACGCTCTCGTAGCGCACCTCATAGGCGTTCCAGGCCTGCAAGGCGCCCAGATAGGTGGGGCGGCTGCAGATGATGCAGGCGTCGCGGTCGATGAAGAGCTTGCCCAGCAAGTCCAGGCCTTGCTGGGAGCCCGAGACCATCAGGATGTTCTCCGGCTCGACCAGGATGCCATACTTCGACATGGTCTCGGCCAGATATTCCTTGAGAGGCCAGTAGCCCTCTGTCGGGCTATACTGCAGGGCCACGGTACCCTCATTCTCGAGCACGTAGTGGCAAGCTTCTTTGAACTCACGAATCGGGAAGAACTCTGGCGCGGGCAGCCCCCCTGCGAACGAGATGATATCGGGCTGCTGGGTGAATTTGAGCAACTCACGGATCACCGAGCTGGACATGCGCTGGGTGCGCTCGGCCAACTTAGCATCCCAGCCGATATCCTCTACCTGGGTGATGATCCCGTCCTGCTCGATCATAGTCCCTCCTCTGCGGATGCTCTTCTATTTTGATCCCGGCAGATGGGGTTGGCAACTGGCAAACGCGGTCGGCGCGAGGGAGATTCATCCTATCTGGGGCATGGGACGCCTAAAAGAAAGGAAAAGCCCTCGCGCGCAGAGCGTGCGAAGGCCGGATCGAATAGAAAAGTCCCTTGGCGATGACCTACTCTCCCAGGCCGTCTCCAGCCAAGTACCATCGGCGCTGGCGGGCTTAACTTCTGGGTTCGGGATGGGACCAGGTGTACCCCCGCCGCTTGAATCACCAAGGGACGAAACCACGGATATAAATTTGGTAAGGACAACCGAATAGTATTTCCGGAAGAGCGTCGAGTTCTCCGCATCACAGGTTAAGCCCTCGGCCATTAGTACGGCTTAGCTGAACGCATTGCTGCGCTTACACTTGCCGCCTATCAAGCTGGTAGTCTCCCAGCGGCCTTACCCGGTTAACCCGGTGAGGGACCTCATCTTGGGGCGAGTTTCCCACTTAGATGCTTTCAGCGGTTATCTCTGCCAGACGTGGCTACCCAGCGATGCCGTTGGCACGACAACTGGCACACCAGAGGTCTGTCCACCCCGGTCCTCTCGTACTAGGGGCAGCTCCCCTCAAGTCCCTTACGCCCACAGCGGATAGAGACCGACCTGTCTCACGACGGTCTGAACCCAGCTCACGTACCGCTTTAATGGGCGAACAGCCCAACCCTTGGGACCTTATCCAGCCCCAGGATGCGATGAGCCGACATCGAGGTGCCGAGCCTTGCCGTCGATGTGAACTCTTGGGCAAGACCAGCCTGTTATCCCCGGGGTAGCTTTTATCCGATGAGCCACGGCCCTTCCACTCGGTACCGTGGGATCACTAAGCCCGACTTTCGTCTCTGCTCGACGCGTTGGTCTCGCAGTCAAGCTCCCTTGTGCCTTTACACTCGACGGCTGGTTTCCATTCAGCCTGAGGGAACCTTTGGGCGCCTCCGTTACCTTTTAGGAGGCGACCGCCCCAGTCAAACTACCCGCCTGACACTGTCCCTCTGCCGGATAACGGTCAGAGGTTAGGGCCCAGACTTAGCAAGGGTGGTATTCCACGGTTGGCTCCACCGAGGCTGGCGCCCCAGCTTCACAGCCTCCCACCTATGCTAGACAAGCTAAGCCCGAAACCAATGTCAAGTTGTAGTAAAGCTCCACGGGGTCTTTTTGTCCTGCTGCGGGTACGCGGCATCTTTACCGCGACTTCAGTTTCGCCGGGTCCCTCGTTGAGACAGTGCTCCAGTTGTTACGCCATTCGTGCGGGTCGGAACTTACCCGACAAGGAATTTCGCTACCTTAGGACCGTTATAGTTACGGCCGCCGTTCACCGGGGCTTCAGTTCAGAGCTTCTCCCCCGAGGGGGATAACACGTCCCTTTAACCTTCCGGCACTGGGCAGGCGTCAGCCCCTATACATCGCCTTACGGCTTTGCAGAGACCTGTGGTTTTGTTAACCAGTCACCAGAGCCATTTCACTGCGGCCTCCCCGGGCTCCATCAGATTTGATCTCACCCAGAGAGGCGCCCCTTCTCCCGAAGTTACGGGGCCAATTTGCCTAGTTCCTTAACGAGGGTTCTCCCGTTCGCCTTGGTATGCTCTACCCGTCTACCAGTGTCGGTTTGCGGTACGGTCACTCGAGATTCAACGCTTAGAGGTTTTTCTCGGCAGCAGGGCTCAGCCACTTCCGCCTCAGGGGCTCGGCATCGCGCCTCGGCTCAGCTCGCGGATTTTCCTACGAGCCTCAACACCTACGCGCTTACAACCTGCACAACCAATCGCAGGCTGGCCTACCCCGCTGCGTCACCCCATCGCTCCTCTCAAGTGGTTCCGGAATGTTGACCGGATATCCATCGCCTACGCCTTCCGGCCTCGGCTAAGGACCGACTAACCCGACGCGGACTGACCTTCCGTCGGAAACCTTAGACTTACGGCGAACACGGTTCTCACGTGTTTTACGCTACTCGTGCCGGCATTCTCACTTCTGCCCGCTCCAGCCGTCCTCTCGGTCGACCTTCCCTGCAGGCAGAACGCTCCCCTACCGCCCCGGCCCTCCGCAGAGGACCGAGACCCATGGCTTCGGTACCGAGCTTAAGCCCCGTTGAATTATCCGCGCAGGACCGTTTGACCAGTGAGCTGTTACGCACTCTTTAAAGGATGGCTGCTTCTAAGCCAACCTCCTGGCTGTCTCGACAGTCCCACATCGTTTTCCACTTAGCTCAGATTTGGGGACCTTAGCCGATGGTCTGGGCTCTTTCCCTCTCGACTACGAAACTCATCTCCCGTAGTCCGACTGCCACGCTCTGGAGTACCGGCATTCGGAGTTTGGTTGGGTTTGGTAAGCGATAAGCCCCCTAGCCCATCCAGTGCTCTACCTCCGGTACTGAACGCGTGACGCTAGCCCTAAAGCTATTTCGGGGAGAACAAGCTATCTCCGAGTTCGTTTGGCATATCACCTCTACCCACAGCTCATCCCACGCTTTTGCATCAGCGAAAGGTTCGGGCCTCCACGAGCGTTTAGACTCGCTTCACCCTGGCCATGGGTAGCTCACTCGGTTTCGTGTCTAATCCCTGCGACTGGACGCCCTATTCAGACTCGCTTTCGCTACGGCTCCGGGTGTAACTCCCTTAACCTTGCCACAGAGATTAACTCGCCGGCTCATTCTCCAAAAGGCACGCCGTCAGGCCTAGCGGCGCACACCCTGGTTTCCCAGGAGCACAGACCCGCCATTAGCCCTCCGACTGCTTGTAGGCGCACGGTTTCAGGTTCTATTTCACTCCCCTAACAGGGGTACTTTTCACCTTTCCCTCACGGTACTTGTTCACTATCGGTCGCCAAATGTATTTAGCCTTGGAGAGTGGACTCCCCAGCTTCCCACCGGATTAGCGTGCCCGGCGGTACTCAGGAACACGGCGGGAGTCGACAAGCTTTTGCATACGGGACTGGTACCCTCTATGGTTGGCTTTTCAACACCATTCTGCTAGCCCGTCGATTTCTTACTCCCATCTGCCGGTCCTACAACCCCGACCCGGCAAGCCAGGTCGGTTTGGGCTTTTCCGCGTTCGCTCGCCACTACTAGCGGAATGATCTCTTTTCCTCTGGGTACTAAGATGTTTCAGTTCCCCAGGTTCCCCTCCCCTCGCCTATGTGTTCAGCGAGGGGATGACACCGGAGACTTGCGTCCCGGCGCCGGGTTTCCCCATTCGGAAATCCCCGGATCGCAGCCTGCACACGGCTCCCCGAGGCTTATCGCAGTGTTCCACGTCCTTCATCGGCATTTGACGCCAAGGCATCCACCGTACGCCCTTAGTAGCTTAACACAACGTGATGCGGAGAAATCGGCGTTCTTCCGTATTACTATTCGGTTGTTAAGGTGCGCTTCTGTTCACTTCCGGGCCGGCGGCTCGCCCGCCCGGGGCAGGCACCCATCTCTGCGTGCCTTCCCCCGACAGTCCAACCTGCCTGACGCAATCGGACCCGGCACACCGCCGGGTCCGCAATCGCCCCTTGCGTTTGTGCCTTACTTTGCTATTCAGTTCCGCTTCGATCGCTCGTTGTCAAACCCGATCCGTCTCCTGTCGAGCTCAGGTGGAGATGACGGGACTCGAACCCGTGACTTCTGCCTTGCAAAGGCAGCGCTCTCCCAGCTGAGCTACATCCCCATGCCTGCGGCTGCCTCGAGCAGTGGGCCTTTCAGGATTCGAACCTGAGACCTTTCCCTTATCAGAGGAACGCTCTAACCAACTGAGCTAAAGGCCCATAGCACCTTAACCCCTGAGGAGTGATAGGAAGATCCTGCCTTCGGTCCGGACGCCTCCTCACCGCTGGGGAGGCGATTTCCGGTTTTGGATTTTGAGCGCCGACCCGGCCCTTGCGGGCATCTTCGACAGGCCTTTGCTCAGCATCCCTTAGAAAGGAGGTGATCCAGCCGCACCTTCCGGTACAGCTACCTTGTTACGACTTCGTCCCAGTCACCAGCCCCACCTTGGGCGGCTCCCTCCTTGCGGTTGGGTCGCCGACTTCAGGTGTTGCCAGCTCCCATGACGTGACGGGCGGTGTGTACAAGGCCCGGGAACGTATTCACCGCAGTATGGCTGTCCTGCGGTTACTAGCAACTCCGACTTCATGCAGGCGGGTTGCAGCCTGCAATCCGAACTGAGACCGGCTTTGGAGGATTGGCTCCGCCTCACGGCTTCGCGACCCATTGTACCGGCCATTGTAGCGTGTGTGTAGCCCTGGACATAAAGGCCATGCTGACTTGACGTCATCCCCACCTTCCTCCGGCTTTATACCGGCAGTCCCGCATGACACGTATAACATGCGGCAAGGGTTGCGCTCGTTACCGGACTTAACCGGACACCTCACGGCACGAGCTGACGACAGCCATGCAGCACCTGTGCACGCTCCCCGAAGGGTCGGTCACCTTTCGGATCCCTACTACGTGCATGTCAAGCCCAGGTAAGGTTCTTCGTGTAGCCTCGAATTAAACCACACGCTCCGCTGCTTGTGCGGGCCCCCGTCAATTCCTTTGAGTTTTAGCCTTGCGGCCGTAGTCCCCAGGCGGCAGACTTATCGCGTTAGCTTCGGCACTGATCGTTTTTAAACGACCAACACCAAGTCTGCATCGTTTACGGCTAGGACTACCGGGGTGTCTAATCCCGTTTGCTCCCCTAGCTTTCGCGTCTGAGCGTCAGGAGCAGTCCAGGAGGCCGCCTTCGCCACTGGTGTTCCTCCGGATATCTACGCATTTCACCGCTACACCCGGAATTCCACCTCCCTCTACTGTCCTCTAGCCTGGTAGTTTCGAACGGCCTCTCCCAGTTGAGCCGGGAGCTTTCACGTCCGACTTACCAAGCCGCCTGCACGCGCTTTACGCCCAGTAAATCCGGATAACGCTCGCCTCCTACGTTTTACCGCGGCTGCTGGCACGTAGTTAGCCGAGACTTATTCCTGGGGTACCGTCCTTCCTCTTCCCCCAGAAAAGCGCTTTACAACCCGAAGGCCTTCATCGCGCACGCGGCGTTGCTGCCTCAGACTTTCGTCCATTGGGCAATATTCCCTACTGCTGCCACCCGTAGGTGTCTGGCCCGTGTTTCAGTGCCAGTGTGGGGGACCACCCTCTCAGGCCCCCTACCCGTCGTAGCCTTGGTAGGCCATTACCCTACCAACTAGCTGATGGGCCGCAGGCCCCTCCCAAAGCGGATTGCTCCTTTCCTCCGTGGTCCTCTAACACCATGGAGCGTATGGGGTATTAGCCTCCGTTTCCAGAGGTTATCCCCCGCTTCGGGGCAGGTCGCCTACGTGTTACTCACCCGTTCGCCACTAGGACACCTCCGTACAAGTACAGAGGGCCTCGTTCGACTTGCATGTATTAGGCACGCCGCCAGCGTTCATCCTGAGCCAGGATCAAACTCTCCGTAAGGTCTTCCCTACGTCCGAAGACGTAGATCAGATCTCAGGGACCGGACTCAAAGGCTTGGGACACTTCCTATCACTCTTCAGTTGTTAAGGTGCCACTCCCAGAGCGGGCGGAATGCTACCACCCGGCCATGGGGCTGTCAAGGGTTGGCAGGTGCAAAACGCCGATGTCAGACATTGCCAACATCGGCGAGGCCGGCCGACCATCCAGCCTGCTTTCGGTCGTGATGCCCTTGACTATGCTGTTGTCCAGGTCTTCCGCGCCTTCCGGCGGGCGAGACCGCAGCGATGATCTGCTTATATTATACGGCCTGCTGGAGGGGTGTCAAGGTTTGGGGAGAATCTACGGCATCCTCGCGCCCTCTAGATTTCCGATCGTCCCGCCAGGGCTTGGGTCAGGGTGCTGCTGTCCGCATACTCCAAGTCCCCACCCGAAGGCAGGCCGCGTGCCAGGCGCGTGATGCGCAGCGGGGCATCTTGCAATTGCTGTTTGATGTACATCGCCGTGGCCTCGCCCTCCAAGGTGGGGTTGGTGGCGATGATGAGTTCTTGCACTTCTCCGCTCGCCGCCCGCTCTAAAAGATCCGCCAGCCGAAGCTCGTCCGGGCCGATGCCCTCCACCGGAGAGAGCGCCCCATGCAGTACATGGTAGCGTCCATGAAAGGCACCGGTCCGCTCGATGGCAAGCACATCCAGGGGATCCTCGACGACGCAGATCACACCCCCCTCGCGCGTGGGGTCGACGCATATCGCGCAGGGGTCCTGCTCAAGGTTGGTGATGTTGTGGCAACGCGAGCAAAAGCGCGTGGTCGCCCGCAGGTCGCGCAGCGCCCCCGCAAGCTCCTCGCTCTCCTGCGGCGCGGCCCGCAGCAGGTAGTACGTCAGCCTGGAGGCGGTCTTGGGTCCGATGCCCGGAAGGCGCGCAAAAGCTTCGATCAGGCGCTCAACCGGCCGGGGGACACGCGCGCTCATCCTGCCCCTCCCAACCCGGCCAGGCCCCCACCCAGAGGGCCCAACTTGCGCGCCGCCAGAGCCTGCGAGTCATGGATGGCCTGGTTGACGGCCAGCAGCACCAGGTCCTGAAGCATCCCTACATCACCTTCCTTTAACAGATCCTCCTCGATATGCACGGCCCTACATTCTTGCGTTCCGCTCATCACCACCCGCACGGCGCCGCCCCCGGCGCTGGCTTCGATGGTCTCCTCCGCCAGCTCCTGATGGGCCTGCTCCAATTGCGTCTGCAGGGCCTTAACCTGCGCCAGTAGGTCTCTCTTCTTCATCATCAACCTCTTGTCCCGCCCTCAGAAGCCCCTGCCCTCCTCGGGCAAACCGCCGCGTGCGCGGCGGCCCTCCTCCAGCATTCCTCTGGTTCTTGCGCGCCAGGCGCGCCGGCAACTACCCATCTTTGGGAAGTTGCTCGACGTCCACCACCTGGGCCCCCAATTCCCGGATCGCGGTGGCAACCATCCCTCCTTCTTCGATGGGGGGGACGGTCTCCGAGCCCGGCCCGGCCTTCTTCCACTTGCTGGTGATCACGCATCGCAGTCGCAGGGGTGCGCCCAGCGCTTCCTGCAGCGCAGACATCGCCGTCGAGAGGTTGCGCTCCTTCTCCATCTTCTCTCGCAACAGATCACTGCTGAAGCCGATCACCAGCGCGCCCGCCTCCAGGCCCAGCGGTCGGCATGAGTTCAGCAACGCCTGGACCCGAGGGTTGCGCCGGCGAGCCGCCTGCAGAACCTGGTTCCAGCGGCCTACGATGGCTTGAAAAGTCAAATCCCCTTGCGGGTCGGGCGCGGGCTGATGGGGATCATCCGGTGCGGCGGCGGCGCTCTTCCTGGAAGGGGGCTCTGTTTGCCTTGGCTCTGGTTCCGCCTCCCCTTGCTCGGGCGGCGCGGAATTGCCCGGGGCCGCAGGTTCACCCTCCCCGACGGTCTCCACGAAGGCCAGCTCTAGCGGCAGGCTGGTCTGCCAGGTGGGCCTCTTTTCGCTCGCGGCCCGGCTGAAGGAATGGATACCCCGCAGGATCAACGCCAACGCGGGCCGCCCTGCCTGAGCCTCCATCCAGTGCAAAGTCTCCTGCGTGGCTTCCGCCAGGTCGGCATTGCCCATGCGCACCAACAACAAGTCGCGCAGGCAATCCACCACCTGCCGTCCGAATTGGCGCGGATCGCTCCCCTTATCCAGCGCGGCATGGATCAGGCTCAGTCCCTTCCCGACGTCGCGATCGATCAGCGCCTCCACCACACCCCGCACCACCTCGTCGGTTGCCGTCCCAAGAACCTCCTCGGCGAATGCCAGCGTGACTTCCTCGCCCGTGGAGGCGAGTTGATCGAGCAAGGAGATCGCATCCCGCAAGCTTCCGGTGGCCTGTCTGGCGATGAGTTCCAGGGCCTGTTTCTCTACTTGCAATCCTTCCTCTTGAACCTTGCTCTGCAGGTATGTCAGGATGGTGGCGACGGGGATGCGCCGAAATTCGTGCCGCTGGCAACGCGAGAGCACAGTGGCCGGGATCTTGTGAACCTCGGTGGTTGCCAGAATGAAGATGGCATGCTTAGGGGGCTCTTCCAGGGTCTTCAAAAGGGCGTTGAAAGCTGCGGTGGAGAGCATGTGGACTTCGTCCACGATGTAGACCTTGTAGCGGCCCTTATTGGGTGCGAAGTTGATGCGCTCGCGCAGATCGCGCACGTCCTCGACGCTGGTGTTAGAAGCGGCGTCGATCTCGATCAAATCCAGGAAGCTGCCCTCGGCAATGGCGCGGCAATGTTCACATTCACCGCAGGGCCGCTGGCCCAAATCCTCCGCCAGGCAATTGACCGCCTTTGCCAGCAGGCGCGCCGTGGTGGTCTTGCCGGTGCCGCGCGGTCCCGCAAAGAGATAGGCGTGCGCCACGCGCCCGCCTCGCACCGCATTCCGTAAGGTCCGCACGACATGATCCTGCCCGACGACTTCCCCCCAATCCTGGGGTCGCCACCTGCGGTAGAGCGCCTGGGCCATGCTCCGGTATACCTCCATGTTCTCAATCAATGGGACAAACAGCCGATTGTGATCGCTGCGGGGCGAGTTTATCAGACCGCCGATGTGGACGCAAGAAAGCGAGCCTGATGCCACCGCCCTCGTCCCCCGGATGCTATAATGGGTTCCAATCAAACGATGACACCCGGGAGGGGAACGACCATGAACCTAGGCTCAACCGAGCTGATTATCATTCTCGTGATTGTTGTGCTGCTCTTCGGTGTTGGACGGCTGAGCCGCATCGGTGGAGAACTCGGACGCGGCATACGCGAATTTCGCTCTGGTTTGAAGGGTGACGAAGAGCAAGATGCCAGCGCAGCCGAGGAGGAAAAGCCACAAGAGGGCTCGTAGTCCCGAATTTCTTTGTCGGAGGGCTCAAGGCCGCGGAGCCGTCGCCGCCTCCTTCAGGCGGCTCTCCCCAAACACGGCATTCTCCACGCTAGTGATTTCTCGTTCGATCGATAGCCTCGGGCGCCGGAAGTGGTCGCGCGGCGCCAGGAGATTAAGCTCATCGATCAGCGCGTTGACTTTCACCAGGCCTTCTGTGAACCGCCGTCTTGCCATCTCTTGCGCACCCTCCCGGCTTAGATCGGCTTCAAGCCTCGCACGCGCCTGACGCAGCCGCCCCCTTACCTCGATCGTCAGCTCCACCCAGCGCGGCCGGAACCCGGCGCTGTCCAAGATATGAAAGGCCAGCCGCCAGGCGGAGTCTGCATGCGGGTACGCCTCCAGCCGCAAGGGCTTGCCCTCTCCCGGCAGGTCTTCGAAGGCGCCTGCCGCCATGGCCTCTTCGATCCGACGCTCGGCCAGTATCCGCCACCCGGACATCAGCGCATCACCTGGCGCAGGAAATCCAGCGTAACCCGTTTGGCATCGAAAGGGATCCGCCCGGAGAGGCCCCGGATCGAGATCATCCGGACCGCGTAGCCGCGCCCCTCCGCCTCCTCCACAAACGCCTGTCCCTCCGCACGGGCGCCCTCATCGTGCGAATCAACCAGGATGATCAGCGGCACCTGACCCTCCCCGGCAGGGAGTGCAGGGTAGGCATCCGGGGACACCGCTACTGCTCCCGCCACAGCGTGGGGGTATCGGAGCGCATATGCCAGCCCGAAGCGGGCTCCGGCCCCTGATCCCGCCAGGAAGAAGCGCTCCCGAAGTTGATAGCGACCATAGACCAAGCTCAAGATCTCGGCCAGGCGCGCCTCGCCCCCAACATAGTCGATCCCCTGCTCATCGCTGGGCAGTGTCGGGCAAAGAAGATACAACGGTTCGTCGCCGGCCAATTCCGACCAGTCTGCCATACATTGGGCGCCATCCTGGCCGGCATCATGCAGGCCAAGAAGTAGCGGCAGCCTTGCGCCCTGCTCTTTTGCATCGGGCTCGAGCCAGTAATACTCCGAAGGCTCTTCATGGCGATAGTCTGCGAATCGCCCCGCGGGCGAGCAACCCAGACTCATCGCCAGGCTCGCCGCGACCGCCGATAAGAGCGTCACTCGAGGGAGCCGCATGCTAGCTGCCTGGGACCTGGAAGCGTGACACGAGTGTGCCTTGGGCATCCCGGAGGTAGATCACTTTACCCGGGGTCCAGACGGCTTTTTCGAGACCCCAATAGAGATCAATAGTGGTGTTCGTGCCAGTTCGAGTGTGTATCTCGACCGCGCCTGTCCCGTAGAAGGTAAAGGCAGGGAATGTAAAGGTATGGCCCTGCCCATCCTCAAGCTGCCAACCTTCCATCGAGACTTCGCCCCCCTGGTTGAGCAGGCGCACGGACTCCTTCTCCAGATCACCGGCGCCTTCCAGCCCGCTGATCACGATCTGGGCCTGAGCAGTGGTCGTCTCTGTGGGCTCGGGAGTTGCCCGGATGGTCCCGCCCTCCCCTACTTCCACTTCTGGGATCTTGAGAACTTGCCCGGCCGAGAGCGAGTCGGGGTCCGTCAGGCGGTTGGCCGCCATCAACTCTTCGACCGTGATGCCGAACAGTTCGGCGATATCCGAGAGCGTGTCTCCCACGCGCACCGTATAGGTATTCGGTGTGGGTGAGGGCGCCTTTGTGGGCGTGATGGTTGGTACGGCGCTGGCCACGCTCGCCACGACATCCGCCGTGGGCGTGGCCGTCGGCTCGACCCGCCGCGCTCTCCCCTCCCAGAGGCTTAGGACGATGAGCACCGTGGCCGCAGAAACGACGACATTCAATCCTAGGTAGAGCAGGTAGGGGCGCCAATTAGGCTTTCGAACGCTTCCCATAGCCGCGCATCATAGCACAGGATGTGTCGCTTGGGAATTGACATCCATGTCCGCCCAGCGCGACAATCCACACTCCCAAGGATAGGTTCTCACCACGAATGGATACGGTCCCATGCCTTACCTGATCGATGGCCATAACCTCATCGGAGCACACCCCGCCATCTCCCTCGATGACCCTGAGGATGAGTTGCGATTGGTTCAAGCGCTGCAAGCCTTTGCAGGACGCGAAGGCCGCAGCATCTGGGTGTACTTTGATGCTGCTGGCCCGGCATCCCCGAAGTCCTTTCGGGCCGGCCGCGTGCAGGCTCGCTTCGTCACACCTCCACGGACAGCCGATGATGCCATCTGCGAGCATCTACGCCGGTTAGGGCGCGAAGCCTCCAATTGGACGGTGGTCAGCTCAGATCAGCAGGTGAGCCAGACTGCCCGGCAGGCGGGCGCGCGCGCCCTGAGCAGCCAGGAATTCATCCGGCGGCTGGCGGAGGCCGACGATGAGCAACCCGAGGAGAAGCCCGCAGCAAACCTCACTGCCGAGGAACTCGAAACGTGGCAGCGGCTATTCCGCGCCCGCGATAGGGATGAAGGCGCTTAGGGAATTCTAGCGCGGACCCTATTTGGGGTGTTATAAACGCCAGATGGTCCCAATTTCGCGCTTGGGTTGGTTTCCGGGCCAGTCTGAGGGGAGCCACCCTATCCTCTGCGTCTTCTCCCTGCGCAGAAGGCAGGACCCCGAATCATTTAGGATCCGCCGGATGGTCCCCCTACGCCCGGCGATCCGTCTTTTCTGGGATCGTTGCGGGAGCAGAGAAGCTACACCAGGCTCTCGGCCGGAGGGGGGAAACCCACCGCCACTGCGCTGGCATTATCCGGCCCAGAGGCCTCCCGAACCTTATTGATCAGGGCTTCGCAGAAGGTCTGCGGCGAGGGGTTCGCCTGGAAGGCAGCCAGAATCTCTTGTTCCGGGACCACCCCCCAGAGGCCATCCGAGCACAGCAGCAAGACAGAATCGGGGGGCGCCGTCAGCGTCGCCACATCCACCTTCACATCGATGGCTTTGCCGATCGTATTCCAAAGCACGCTCCGCTGAGGATGCTTGAGCGCCTCCTCTTCGGTGATGGTGCCGGTATCGACCAGCTCCTTCACCAGGGAGTGATCGCGCGTGAGTTGCGTGATCTCGCCCTCGGCTATCAGGTATGCCCGCGAATCGCCAACGTGCCCGAGCACTACCTGATCCCCGGCCACCAGGGCGACCGTCAGCGTTGCGGCGCCGTTCTCCACCCGTGCACGCACATCCCGATTGGCTTGCTGCACGGCCAGGCGGACGAGCTCCTCCAGCGAAGTCGGCGCGCTGGAGCTTTCCATACTGAGAATATCCAGGATCGCCCCCTGGGTGAGGCTGCGCGCCAGGCTCTTCAGGCAGATGCCGCTCGCCCGCGCGCCGCCCTCGGTGCCTCCCACGCCATCCGAGAGGCCAAACAAGCCAAAATCAGGGAGGCCGTCGTTGCCATCCGCCCGGCCCGAGAGGATCAAATAGGCGTCGTCGTTCTTCTCACGTTCGGTGCCTCTAATCCAGTCAGCCCCGAACTGCAGGTGCCCGCGCGGGCTCTCTGGCAGGGCCTCCGGAATGCGATGTGGGTCAAGTGGTGCCGTTGAGGCCTGATCGGGCGGTGGCCCCGACTCATCCGTGAGCCAGCGGCGGAGAAAATCCATACGGATAGCCCTCGCATCAAGGCACCCATTCTACATGGTGCCAACGCCAACGACAAGCACCCTCTACGAAGCCGCTCACAATTGCCGGGGCGATGATAACCACCGCTGGGATGGGGACGAAAAAGCAACCGGGTGCCCGGAGCTGCAGGCACCCTTGTTGGCAATCATTCACCCCAAAGTGGGCCCGGCAGGATTTGAACCTGCGACCAACCGGTTATGAGCCGGCCGCTCTAACCACTGAGCTACGGGCCCGTATGCTCATTGTAGCAGAGGCCCAGGGGGCGCGGTAGGGGCCGGTTTGAAATTGGCCCCTGCCTAGAAAGAAAACCTCTAATGCTGGCTGCGGTTCCTGCACTGCTGCCGCATTAATGGGCACGAACAATAGGGTTGCCTGGAGGCCAGGGGAACCCAGGTCCCGCCCGCGGCCCCTCGCACTGTGATTGCGGCAAGCTCTCGCTGCACACCAGGGGCGTCGGCGAAGGCGTGGGGGTGGGCAAGGGCGGGGGGGAGGTGGCCCGATTGCAGGCCGTGAGGAGTGTGGACACGAGGAGAACGGCGAGGGCCAGAAGGCCGCGTTGGGGTCTCGTCAGGTCGCTCCTTTCTAAGCATGTGTGGTGTTGGCCCACCCGAGGGTTCCCGCCCATCTGTCCTAATAACGCAGGAGCGTTCTGCCTTGTGGTAAATCCCGCGAGTCCTGGAAGATCCAACCCGGCTGCCCTTGCGAATGTCCGGCGGCAGGCGCCTTCCCGCAATGAGCTAGCCTGAGAAGCGGGACGCAAAAAGCCGCCCTCAGGGCGGCCAAAGAGCGGGCGACCGGACTCGAACCGGCGAATGTCAGCTTGGAAGGCTGATGCCTTACCACTTGGCGACGCCCGCTTTCGGGTGCATTCTATCCCGCGGCCCGTCCATGGTCAAGCCATTCCCTGTTGAGCATGCCCAGATGGGGGTGATTACGCAGGCTCCCGCTTAGAATGGAGGAAGCTTGAGGGCGTCCCGGCTCGCGGCCGCCCCGTTGACGACCAGGATCTCTCCCCCAGAGCCCTGTTTTAAATGCACCGGGGCTTCGATGCTGAATTCGCCCGGGATGTCTGTGGGAGCCCCCACGGCAATGCGCCGTCCCTGCCTCAGGGCCTCGATCAGCGCCTCGCGATCGAGCAACTGTTTGTCACCCCAGACTTCTCCCCGGCGAAGGTAGCCCTGGGTCAGGCTCAGGCGGCCATCCGCGCCATAGCGGGCCGCAATGAGGATCGCATCCCATTTTCGGGAATCCTTGGAGAGTTTCTTTCCGCGCACCGAAACCTCCTCCTAGCATGGGGTTATAAAGGTCAGTCGGGGTGGGCGGACTTGAACCGCCGACCTCCGCGTCCCAAACGCGGCGCGCTTCCATCTGCGCTACACCCCGGCGGCGGTGAGTATAAATCTCGCTCCAGCGCAGGTCAAGGAGAGTGCCTATGGCGAATAGTATCCATCTCGATACGGCCGAGCCCGCGGCCGGCCTGCTCATCATCCGACGGCCTCAGCTCCGCAATGCCCTGGATTGGGAGACTTCGTCCAGGTTCATGCAAACAAAGGGAAAGTCAAAGTGAACCCCCTGACCGGCGAACGCCTGGCCCGTTGGCTGGAGGCCCAGTTCGCCAATTTCCGCGAAGATTTGCCGCTTTGGACTGGCCTGGCGCGGACGCTGCCCGGGCTCATACTCGAGCTGGGTTGCGGCACCGGGCGGATCCTGCTGCCGCTGGCGGCTCAGGGCTGCCAGATCCTGGGCGTGGACAGGGAAACCGCTATGCTCCTGCGTTTGCGAACGCGCCTCACGGATACCCATCCCCCTGCTCAGGTGTTCCTGCTTCAGGCGGATGCCCGTGCCCTTCCGCTCAGAGGCCGCTTCCGGCTGATCCTTGCCCCGCTGAATGTGCTGGCCCACTTAAAGGACAGCCAACTCCTCGAGCTGTTCACTTGGGCCAGTGCAAACCTTGCCCCGGATGGCCTGCTTGCTGCAGAGCTTCCTGCGCCAGGACATCTCGCCGAGCCCTTGGAACAGGGCGAACCCATCGACACCTTCCTGGACCCTCAGACGGGCAACCCGGTGCAGGTCTCGGCCCGGACAGAGCTCTCGGCAGACGGACACCGACTCGAGGCCATGTGGTTCTATGACGAGCTGATGCCAGATGGATCGGCGAACCGATATCTTCTCAGACATCGCTACTGGGTGCGAACCCCTGGCCAGCTTCGGCGACTGTGCCGAATGGCCGGCCTCAAGGCCGTGCAGATCTTCGGTTCCTATGAGCTGGATCCCTTTGGCCCTTCCTCCCCGCTCCTCTTGTTCCTGGCCGCCCCGCAGCAAATTTCTGACCTTTCGGCAAGGTGATCTAAGAAACACAAGCCCCGACTTCGTAGAGCGACGCCGGGGCAACTACGCCAAGTCCGGGATATGGGATGGCTTAATCGAGCTGGCGCACGACCAGCATCACCTTGCCCTGCACCTCCAGGGTCTCGGGATTATCGATGATTATTGACTGCATGGTGGGGTTCGCGGGTTGCAGTCGCACGCGATTCCCTTCCCGGTAGATGTACTTCAGGGTGGTCTCCTCGCGATCCTTCAGCCAGACCGCCACCATGTCCCCGTTGTGCCATTCAGGCACCCGGCGCATGATGACGATATCACCATCGCTGACCATGGCATCAATCATCGAATCGCCCTTGACCTCCAGGGCGTAGAGGTCTTCGGTGGAACTCACCAGGTCGCGCGTGATCTCGATCGCCTCATCGGCACCAAACATCGGCGCGTCCGTGCTCGGCAACGGCACAGGCTCACTTGCGAAGATGCGGCCGATTTTGGGGACACGCACGACATCCCCCAAGGCGCCGCTGGCCTTCAGCAGTTTCTCTGTGAGCCGCAGGCCACGGGAGACGTTCTGGTCCCGATCCAAATAGCCTTCCTCCACGAGCCGGTTCAGGTTGTAGTTCACCACCGAAGTGGAAGAAATCCCCACCGCCTTCCCAATTTGTCGGATGGAGGGAGGGTAGCCGTTCTCGAGCGTGAAGCGCTGGATGAAATCCAGCATACGACGCTGCCGGTCCGTAAGATTTCGCTTTGCCATATTCGCCTCCAGGGGGCGGGGCACGCGACCCTGCCCGGCGCGGGCGCACACTTGTTCGTATTCTATCGGAACATCCGTTCTATGTCAAGTCCGCCGGCCTAGTTCAGGAGAGTCCCCGGCCTTTCCCTGGCCGCCATGCGGATGGAATCGATGGCCTGGAAATTGTCAAGCCTGAGTGGTCAATGTACAATCAGCGCGCAATCCTCATCGATCCAAAGGACAGCATATGGAAGCACTGAAGGCACGCATCCTGGCCGAGGGGCAGAACCTGGGCGGCGGCATCCTTAAAGTCGATGGCTTCATCAACCACCAGGTTGACCCTGAACTCATGGAGGCCTGCGGACTGGCGTTGGCCGACCGGTTTCGCACGGTTGGGGCCACCAAGGTGCTCACGGCGGAGATCTCGGGCATCGCCCCAGCGTTGACCACGGGAAAGCATTTGGGATTACCGGTGGTCTATGCCCGTAAGCACAAGCCCATCACCATGCCCGATCAGGTCTACCTTACGCTCACGCCTTCCCATACGAAAGGCCGCACGGTTGAATTGATCGTCTCTCCGGAATATCTTGCCACAGGAGAGCGCATCCTCATCATCGATGATTTCCTCGCCAGCGGGCAAACCATTCTGGGTTTGGTCCGCCTAGCGCAGGCCGCCGGCGCCACAGTCGTCGGCATCGGCGCGCTGATCGAGAAGCGTTTCGAAGGTGGCCGCGATGCACTCACCCATCTGGGCATCCCGGTCGAATCTCTGGCCGTGATCGCCGCCATGGAAGGCGACACCATCCAGTTTGCGGATTAAGAGACGATGGATTCGATCGCCGTCTTGGATTTCGGCTCACAATATTCCCAGCTCATCACACGCCGGATCCGGGAGGCACAGGTCTATTCCGAGCTTTTCCCATACTGCGCCGAACAGGAAGAGGTGGCTGCCTCCTCGCCCAAGGGATTCATCCTATCCGGCGGCCCCGCTTCGGTCTACGAGCCCGGCGCGCCGCGGATCCCTGCCTGGGTGCTCGCGAGCGGCAAGCCCATCCTCGGCATCTGCTACGGCATGCAGGCTCTCACGCATGCCTTAGGCGGGCAGGTGGCCGCGTCCAGCGCGCGCGAGTACGGCCCGGCCTGGGTGGAAGCCCTCGGGCGAGATCCCTTGTTTCCGGAATCGCGCCTGCGGGTCTGGATGTCTCACGGAGACCGCATCGAGCGGCTCCCTCCGGGATTCACGGCACTTGCCCGATCGGAGAATTCACCCATCGCGGCCATGGTCGATTCTCACCGGCGCTGGTACGGGCTTCAATTCCATCCCGAGGTCGCCCATACGCCGCGCGGCGCGGAGATCCTGCGCGCCTTCGCCGTCGAGGTTTGTGGCGCCCGGCCCGAATGGCGGCCCGATTCGATGATCCATCAATCGGTCGCGCGCGTGCGCGAGCAGGTCACCCGTGGCCGAGCGTTGGCAGCCGTCAGCGGAGGGGTCGATTCCACCGTCGCGGCTGCGTTGGTGCATCGCGCCCTCGAGGACCGGCTGCATTGCATCTTCATCAACAATGGGCTGATGCGCGCCGGCGAGCCCGAGCAAGTGGCGCGCACATTCCAAGAGCTCCTGCAAGCTCCATTCCTGGCCGTGGATGCCTCCGAACGGTTCCTGGATGCGCTGAAGGGAATCCGAGATCCAGAAACCAAGCGGCGCCGCATCGGCGAGACCTTCATCCGCATCTTCGAAGAGCACGCCGCCTCGCTGGGCGAGATTGACTTCCTGGTGCAGGGGACGATCTATCCCGACGTGGTCGAATCCAGCGCGCCCGATCGCAGCATCGCGGCCCGGATCAAGACCCACCATAACGTCGGCGGGCTGCCGGAACGCATGGAGCTCTCGCTGATAGAGCCCCTGCGCTATCTATTCAAGGATGAGGTGCGCGCCGTAGGGCTGGCGCTCGGGCTCCCCGAGGAGTTGGTCATGCGCCAGCCCTTTCCCGGCCCCGGCCTGGCAGTTCGCTGTCTCGGTGAGGTCAGTTTCGAGCGCCTGGAGAGGTTGCGGGCCGCCGACCGCATCTGGCTCGAGGAATTGCAGGTTGCAGGGCTTCTCGGCCCTCATCCCGATCAGGCTGGCGCCGCGACCCCGCTCGCACAAGCCTTCGCGGTTCTGCTTCCGGTCCGCTCGGTGGGGGTGATGGGAGACCAGCGCACCTACGAGGAGACAATCGTCCTTCGGGCCGTGACAAGCGAGGATTACATGACGGCCGACTGGGCCCGCTTGCCCGCGGATTTGCTGGCCCGCGCCAGTTCGCGAATCGTCAACGAGGTCGCTGGCATCAACCGCGTGGTTTACGACATCACAAGCAAGCCGCCCGGCACGATCGAATGGGAATAGGGGCCCGCGGCCAGAACCCTGTCGATTGCTCATCGCTGCCCATCTCGCAGGCGATCAGTTTTCCATCACAGAGGGGAACCTCAGCTAAGAGCCCCGGCTGAGAGCCAACCGAAAACCGGCGACCTTGCCAGGCCACGTGCTACAATGGCCGCATGCGCAGGACGGCCCTCTTCTTGCTCCTGGCATGGCAAATCGCCGCTGCGGGCCTCGCCCCGGTCGCCATGGCCCAGGGCGAGGCCATCGAAGTGCGCGTATCGGAGCCCCTGCTCGAGTCCTTCCCACGGGTGAGGCTGCGCGTTCAGGTCTCAGATGCCACAGGCAGGCGCCTGCCAAACTTGCCCTCCTCCAGCTTCATCCTCTTCGAGAATGAAGACCTAGCGTTCGATCTTTCCCTTCGTGAGGTGACGGTAGGAACCCGCCTGGTTTTCGCCATCAACACCAACTTGGGGCTGCGAATTCGAGATGCGCTGGGCCGCTCGCGCTACGACCTCGCCCGCCAAGCCCTGCTTGAATGGTGGAGCCAGCCGCAATTTACGACTCTCGGCGCGCATGACTTCAGCCTTATCACGCCCGATGACCTTCTGCTCTCCCACACGCCCTCCTCAGCCGATCTGGCGGCCTCACTGGATCATCATCAACCCCGGTTTGAGGATGCGGATACCGCGTACGAACTTGCCTTCCAGGCTTTTGACCTCCTAACCGAGCCCGCGCCTCAGCCCGGGATGCGTTCCTTCCTGATCCTGCTGACAGCCCTGCCCCGGCCCCCACGCGGAATGCCGCTCGAGAACATCATTTCTCGCGCCCGTTCTACGGGCACGTCGATCTACCCGGTTCTGCTGGCTAACCCTGAGGACCTCGAGTTGCCCGAGACCGAACCCCTGAAACGGCTGGCCGAGGAAACCGGAGGCCGGCTTGTGCTTCTGGACCCAGAGGCCGGCCTCGCCGATCTCGCAGATCTGATCGCCGATCAGGGGCGCCAGTATGAGCTGACCTACACTTCCCGTGTGACCAACCCCGGGCCGCACCAGATACGGCTCGAAGTGAATGTAGACGGCGTCGAGGTTGCCGCGCCGGTGCGCAGCTTCAGCGTGGATCTGCGGCCGCCGGAGATCTTATTGCTCGATCCTCCGCGCGCAATCCGGCGGGCATCGGACGATCCCACCCTTCCCCTGGCCGAACTGCCACCCAAGTCGGTCGAGGTGGAGTTTCTGGCGAACTTCCCTGACGGCTATGCGCGTCCTTTGGCGCTCAGTCAGCTGCGGGTAGACGGGCAGGTCGTGTCCGAACAGGAGCAACCACCTTTCGATGTTCTCACCTGGGATCTGGGGGAGGTGGTCGAAACCGGCGAGCACCGTCTGCAAGTCCGGGCCGTGGATTCGATCGGCATGGAAGCGCTCTCAAGCGTCGCCATAGTGCAGGTCGAAGTTCAGGCCCCGCCGCAAGGCCTGGCGGCCATCCGGCCAGGCCTGCTGTACTTCCTGGCTGCCATCGCAATCCTGCTGGCCGGCGCGGGCCTGGCGGTGGGGCTGCTCTCCATGGGCCAGCGCGCAGCCCGGCCCGGCGGGACCCCACGGGAAACTTCCACCACCCGCGCTCCGCGCGCCGCCACGCTCCATCGCGAGCTCCCGGATGAGCCTGCCGAAGCTCACCTCCGCCCGGTCTCGCCCAGCCTGCAACTGGAGGACATCCCGCTCATCGGCAAGGATGTCATCCTGGGCCGTGATCCCTCCCTGGCCGCCGTTCCCTTGGATCATCCTTCTGTAGACCGCATGCACGCCCGCCTGATACGGCTTGCGGATGGCGGATACTTATTGCAAGATCAGGGATCTTTGGCGGGTACCTGGGTCAATTTCGAGCAGATTCCCGAGAGTGGTGTTCGCCTACGGCATGGCGATCAAATCCACCTGGGGGATGTCTGCCTGCGATTTGAATATGAAAACCCACCGGAACCGCGCCGGATCGTGGTCAAGATCCTTGAGGACGACAAGGGCCTACCCGCCAAGACCTGAGGAGAGCTGCGCGTGATCCCCGCTCCCAACGCTCACCTGACGCTCGCTACCCGCACCCACCCCGGCAACCGCCGGCCGAAGAATGAGGATTTCTTTGCCGCCCAGAGCTACCGCCTCGAAGGAGACGGAACTCCGGTGCTCCTCGCGCTGGTGGCCGATGGCATTGGCGGGCATTTGGCTGGCGAGGTCGCCTCCAAGATGACTGTCGAAGTGATCCTCTCCCGGATGCTGGCTTTCCGGGGTGGCGATCCGCTTCCACTCTTGCACGATGCCATCCTGGAAGCGAGCCGGCAGGTTTCGCAGGCAGCCAGGGCGTCTCCCGAACTCGAAGGCATGGGCTCCACGCTGGCCGCGGCTCTGATCTTGGGAGACCGGCTCTACGTGGCCAACGTTGGGGACAGCCGCATCTACCTGCTGCGCGACGGCCGCCTGCGGCAGGTCACCATCGACCACACCTGGGTTCAGGAAGCCATCCGCTACAACATCATCACCCAGGAGGAGGCCAGAGGGCATCCGCAATCGCATGTGCTCAGAAGACACATCGGGGGCGATCACCTACCCGAACCCGACCTTCGGCTTCATTTTCGGGACGGCGAGACTGACGCCAAGGCGGTTGCCAACCAAGGGTTGCGCCTGAAAGCCAGGGATCGATTACTGCTCTGCAGCGATGGGCTCACCGATATGGTGGAGGATTTGGAAATCTACCGCGCTCTGGCCACTAAGAGCCCAGAGCAGGCCGCCGACGCCCTCCTGGATTTGGCCCTTGAGCGCGGGGGCGAGGATAACATCACCCTGATCATCGCCGCTCCGAACTTCCCTCCGGAAACATCCAGGACGCGCTCACGCGCAAGCTGGGTTCTGACTACATTGATCAGCGCCGCGGCGGTTGCCCTGCTGGCGCTGACCGCTTTCCTGATTGGCAGGATCGCGGGTCTCTGGCCTTGGTGACTCAAGCCTTGCGCTTCTGCGAGCTGGCCGGCGAGTGTCCATCATCGCCGCCCTCAGGCGAGGGTCAGCCTGTGGACCGGATCTCACAGGCGCTCGACCGCGAGATGCATAACGTAGCGCTCCTTGCCACCAAGCCGGTATTTGTAGGTCTCATCTCCGCGCAGGAAATCAATGGCCCCCCGCCTCTGGTCGATGGCCCATTGAATCAGGTGCCCCATCAGGACCCAGCCCGGCGAGAGCTTCAGGTGCTGGGGATCGATGCCCGAGTTGTAGATCCATAACCGGTTGGAATCATCGAAGTTCATATACCCAAACACAGGCTGGTCAGAGACCTCCAGGAATGCCATTTGCAGCCAGCCCTCCTTCCAGGCAACTTCCGCCAGCCGATGAAATTGCTCCCGCATGGCAGGCGTGAGGAAGGCGCGCTTCTTTGGATCATGCGCCATCAGGGAGAGAAAGGTATCTACATCCGCATTAAGGTCATGCTCAGGGCCGGTGATCCGCCAGGTCACCTTGGCTGGATATTTTGCGGCTCTGCGCAGTTTGCGACGAAGTTCATGACGCTGCTTGCTTTCGAGGGCGTCCAGGTACTCATCCCAGCTTGACCCAAGTTGCAGCACCGGGCACACATCCTGGCGCTCCGCCGCCAACGACCAGCCGAGCCCATCGGCCGCAGTCTGCAAGGCTTGTTTCGTCGGCGAGGTTTCCGGCAGGTTGTGGAGCTCCAGCAATTCCCATCCCCGGGGTCCCCGTGCATCGAGCCCCTCTAGCAGCGTTGTTGCGAAGGCCCCGCTGTCCTCTTCTGAAACTATGAAATCGAGGTAGTCCGAAATTTCGACGCTCCCCAGCAGCAGCAGGGCGGGCCTTCCCGCCTTGTTCTCAGTGAAGAAGAGCGGCGCGACGCCCCGCAGCCTGCCGGATGAATCACGTGCTGTCGCCAGCCACAACTCGGCCTGGGGCCACTCGCCTCCCCCCAGCGTCGACCACCACACTCGGGCATAACTATGTCGCTGGAAAGGCGTCCGGGTTGCCGAATGGGAGAGCAACTCCCTCCACTCGGGTTCTAGCCTTTCCATGTCTTCAAGCGTGTGGACAAAAGACATTGTCCATTGCGAGGCCATCTGTGCTCTCCGCGAAGTATCTGAATTCTACCAAGGGCGGCTTGGTTCTTGCACCATTCATTGCAGCCGCCCGGTCGTTTCTGTACAATACTCAGCATGACCCAATCGCTGGAAGCCGATCTGGCCCTGCTTCACATAGTCGGCGGGGCCGCACGCATAGCACCGCCTCCCGGGACGCTCGCCCAGCTCGCGCCCAGGCGGTGCGCCCGCGGACGGAGCGATGATGCACTGCTGCTATCGCTCGCTATCCGGGCCGCGCGCCCCGCCGCACCCAGCCATCTCGACCACCTGGCAGGGCTTGCAGCCGAAGTCTTCTTCGGCACGCCAGGGTCGGTCACCTCCGCGCTGCGCGAGGCGGCGGCCATCGTCAATGACCAACTGGTGGACGCCAACCGAAGCGGCGACCCAGCCTCCCACCACGAAGGCCATTGGATCGGCGCAGTGCTGCGCGACAACGACCTATACCTGGCCCAGTGCGGGTCGGGGCAGGCCATTCTTATCCGGCCGGGAAGCGTCATACGCTTGCGCTCAGCGGAGGCCGCGGAAAAGCCTCTCGGCCTAAGCCTCACTCCACACGTGCGCTACCATCATGTGGAAGTCCGGCCCAATGACCTCCTGATCCTGACCACGGCCGAGAATGAGGTCTGGTCGGAGGCCACCCTCTCCGGCTTGGCCACATTGGATCTCGATCAAGCCATGGAGCGGCTGGTGGCCGCCTGCGATCAGGACATGACCGGGCTGATGGCGCGCCTTGTTCACGCCGGGTCCGCTGGGCTACAGCCCACATTCTCCGCAGACGTCCAGGCGCAGAAACCCGCTGCGCCCGCGCCGAGAAGGCGCACGCCCCCGCGAGGGCAGGAGATTCTCGCCCGCGTGAAAACCATCGCAGGTCGCGCCGGCTACCAGGCCCTGCGCGGCCTCTCCACGCTGCTCGCTCGGGTAGCTCCCGGGTGGCAGGAACCCCTCCGACCCGATGCACTTTCCCAGCGCATGCTGGCGCTCACGGCGCTGGTCGTGCCGATCATCGTCGTTTCGCTTGCGGCCCTTGTCTATTTCCAGAAAGGGCGACGGGAGCAATATCAGGCCTTCCTCGATCAGGCCATTCATTCGGCAGCCTTGGCACAGACCCGGCCATCAGCCGAGGAAGCGCGGCCCGATTGGGAAGCCGCGCTGCGATGGATCGATCAGGCCGAGGCGTATCGGACAAGCGAAGAATCCCAGGCGCTTCGAGAGCAAGTCCAATCCGCGCTGGATGAGCTGAATCGAGTGGTGCGGCTGGACTTCCGCCCTATCGTGAGCGGAGGCTTCGGAAGCGACGCTGAGATCACCGCACTGGCAGCCTCCGCCACGGATGTGTATGTCCTGGACGCTCGCAATCAAATCATCCGGCATGCATGGGGCGCGCCCGAGAGGGGCTTCGAGATCGACGCCACCTTCGCCTGCCTGGGAAGCGGCGAGCGGTTTGATCCAATGGGCACCCCTGTCGACCTCGTCATACAAAAGGAACCTGGAGCGCTGGGCGCGGAGGGTGTGGTAGCCATCGATGCGGATGGCACCTTGCTCTATTGCGCGCCCGATCGCGAGCCGGCCCTCGCCCAACTATCCCCGCCGGATGTCGGCTGGGGGCGCATACAGGCCATCGACGTCTACGGGGACGATCTCTTCGTTCTCGACCCCATGACCAATGCGGTATGGATCTACCGCGCCTCAGGTGGTTTCTTTAGCGGCACGCCTGAGTTGTTCTTCGTGGAGGAAGTGCGTAGCCTGAAAGGCGCCATCGATCTCGCCCTGGCACAGGACGAATTGGTCATCCTCTATGCCGACGGGCGCCTCGACCGCTGCCGGCGGATTCCAGGCGGCAGCTCCGAGGGGGGCGGGCGCATCCGCGTTGAGTGCGATCCCGATCCCCGCTTCCAGGATGATCGCCCGGGGCATGAGCCCTCGTCCCAGATCCCGGGTGCGGTGGCAGCCGAGATGACCTACTCTCCGCCGCCCGAACCTTCTCTTTTCTTCCTGGATGTACTCAGCAACAGCGTCTTCCATTACAGCATGCGGCTGGTCTATCAAGCCCAGTATCTTCCCAGAGAGCCGTTCCCGACCGAAGTGACCGCCATGACGCTCGGTCCTCCTAACGATCTCTACCTCGCCGCGGGCTCGTACGTCTACCACGCCCGACCCCGCTAGGCGGAAGCTTTTGACAATCCCTCTCCCCGGGGCTAGAATCAGCCGCGCGGGGAGTCCAAGGAGAAATTCGCATTGAGCCGCTGGCCAGGCAAATACGTCATAGGTCTCACCGGCAATATCGCCACCGGCAAGAGCGTGGTGCGCAAGATGCTTGAGCATTTGGGCGCATATGGCATCGACGCCGACGCTCTCGCACATCGCGCCATGGCCAAGGGCGCGCCGGGCTACCCCCTGATATTGAAGACCTTCGGCGAATGGATCCTCGACGAGGATGATCAGATCGACCGCCAAAGACTGGCAAAGATCGCCTTCTCAGATCCAAAGGCGCTCGAGCGCCTCGAATCGATCGTGCACCCGCTCGTGGCCCATGCCGTGGACTTGCTCATCCGCCGCGCCAAACAAAGCATCGTCGTCATCGAGGCGATCAAGCTGCTCGAGTCGGAACTTGTAGCCGGCTGCGACACCATCTGGGTTGTCGACGCGCCCGCCGAGCTTCAGGTCGCCCGCTTGATGCACAAGCGCAAGATGTCGGAAGCGGCAGCCCGCCAGCGCATTGCCGCGCAGGCCCCCCAGGCTTTAAAGCTCCGTGCCGCCAAGGTCGTCATCCGCAACAATGGCTCGTTCGAAAATACTTGGGACCAGGTGCAGGCTGCCTGGGCTGAACTGCCCCAGCCCGAAGAGCCCTTGCTGCCCGAGCCACCCGAGGCCAAGCCGGGTCAGTTGATCGTGCGGCGCGGCCGCCCACAAGATGCGGACGACATCGCCCGCTTTATCACCCATGTGACACATGGCAAGAAGCGCATGACCCGCCAGGACGTGATGGCGGCGTTCGGTGAGAAGGCTTTCCTGCTTCTTCTGCGCGACGGAGAAATCGCCGGCATCGCCGGCTGGCAAGTCGAAAACCTGGTCACCCGCATCGATGAGCTCTATTTCGTCCCCGGCCTCGCCCTTGATGAGGCCATACCGGCCCTCATGGAGGAGGTCGAGACGGCCTCCACCGAGCTCCAGTCCGAGGCCTCGCTGCTCTTCTTGCCGCCCTACTTAGCGCAGCATGTCGGCGCCTGGCGTGCCGTGGGATACCGGCCCCAGACCGTGCAGGGCCTGGGGGTGCGCGCCTGGCAGGAGGCCGCCCTCGAGTCCATGCCCCGCGGCGCCTCGCTATGGTTCAAGCAACTCCGCGAGGACCGCGTCCTGCGGCCGCTCTAGCACCCAATCCTTTCCCTGCTCACCGAATGCTTACCCCTCGTTACCCGAGAGCCCAGCGCTATCTTGCTGCGCAAGGTCACAGGAATCAAAAAGACGCCCGATCGGGCGTCTTGAACCGCGGTGGGTTGCCTCTACCACCAGATTCGGAATGAGTCTCGCGTGGTGGTAAGCACCGTGCCCGCCGAGGCGAAGAACTCCAGCTCAATCTGAGCGCCCACCGGCTGATCGCTGAACTCGAAACTCAGCTCGCTCACGCCCCAAATATCGGTGGGCGGCATGGTGAAGGTGCGCGTCTCGCCGGGGAAGTGGACCACCAGCGTGATCGCCGCCGCAGGCACCGGGATCAGATTCTGGTCGCGCACGACAACGTAGACCGTCTGTATGTCGCTGGGGCCTGCCACCGGCTTGGCCACCGATGCCTGTGGGCGCAGTTGCAGCACCTCATAGGCCGCAGCGTTGCTCGGCGCCCTTGGGCGCAGCAGACCGCGGTCGTACCCCATCATCTCAAAATGGGCCCGCCCCAGAGGCGCCACCTGCACCTGGCTGCCCGGCGGATTCTCCGGATACCAATCGAGACGGAAGCCCTGGAAGTATTGCACGAGCCGGCCGTTTTCGACCGTGAAATCCGAGACCGGGTAGCCGAAGAGCTGGGGGCCTCCATGATTGAGATAGTAGTCCAGAAAGATGTAGCAGACGCTATGGCCCGTGAGCTCGTAGTATTCGCAATCGCCATCGGGGCCGATGGAGACCGGATCTGAGAGCTCTAACGCCCGATCTCCCACAAACAGCACGCCCAGCTCCTTCAGCCTGACCCTCATGGTCTGCGATTCAGGGTCCGGATAGAGCTCCAACCGGCTATTCTGCGTGTATTGCACCACTAGGCCGGTCCAGTAATCGATGAAAGCATCCGTGATCGGATACCCCAGGATCTCAAGCCCTCCGTGTGATTCGAAGTAAGGGACAAACTCGCCGTCGAGGGTGTGGCCCGTTTCAGAGAAATAGTATCCAGGACCCTGCTGCGCGAGCGCCGGCAAGGCGAAGGCCAGCAGCAGGAACAAGACGAGCATATAGAGCAGGACGCGGCGTATCCTAGGGATGGAGGAACTCCCTCATTCGGCTATACGAACTAACTCACGCGCTAGCATAGAGCCTTTGCGGGACGCGCGCAACAGGACCCGAGTACTATAGGCTTTCGAGATCGCCCTGCCGGATGCGCACATAGGAGTCATACCGCTCGGGCGCAATCTCACCCCGCTTCACGGCCGCGATCACGGCGCAACCTGGCTCGTGAATATGGGTACAGTCGCTGAATTCGCAGGCTGCAACCAGCGGCCGGATCTCCCGGAAGTAGGCATCCAACTCCTCCGGCTCGATGTCCCAAAGACCCAGCGCCCGCAACCCCGGCGTGTCGGCGACATAGCCACCAATCTCAAGCGGGACCAGCTCCGGCACCACTGTGGCGTGGCGCCCCTTGCCGGTCGCCCGACTGATAGTCTTGGTGCGCAAACCTAGCCCGGGCTGCATGGCGTTCAGGAGACTAGTCTTTCCCACGCCTGAGGGACCGGCGAGCACCGACAACTTACCCTGGAGCGTCTTTCGCAGCTTGCGCACGCCTTTGCCGGTCTTCGCGGAGGTGTAAAGCACGGGGTAGCCAAGCCTCTCGTACAGGCCGAACTCCTGCCGGGCGGAGCGTGGCTCTACCAGGTCTATCTTGTTGGCGCAAATCACGGCCGGGATATCTTCTCGCTCCGCGACCACCAAGAAGCGGTCCAGCATGCGGAAATTAGGATCCGGGTCTGCGCATGCGAAGACGAATAGCGCCTGATCGGGATTGGCCACCAGCACCTGTTCAACGTCTGGCCGGCCCGGCGCCTGGCGGGAGAGCGCTCGCTGGCGCGGTTCGACCTGCTCGATGATCCCAGAGCCATCTTCCAGGATATGGATCAGCACCCGGTCTCCGAGCGCAGCGGCGTCGGTCTCACGCGGTCCCTTGGTGAGGCGGCCGCGCAGCTTGCAGGACACGATGCCCCGATCTGTCTGCACATCGAAGATGCCGGACTGCGCCTTGACGATGAGGCCTTGAAAAAGTGGATCCTCACTCATGGGCTAAGGTGTGGGAGTTTCAGTGGCCTCGCCTTCCTCCGGTTCGGGGGTCCGAACGACCCACAGTCTCTCCTCCCAGGGGTAGATCGCTAGCGGTCTACCCTTGAAGTAGGTCTCGACGATACGGCGGAACACCGGCGCGGCCCAGTCTGAGCCCTCGCCCCGGTGCTCCAGGATGACCGCGACGGCTATGTCCGGCTTATCCTCTCGCCCTTCGAAAGTATAGCCGGCGAACCAGGCATGTGGTTCTCCAAACTCAGTGGTTTGGGCGGTGCCGGTCTTTCCAGCGACGTTCAAGTTCAGGCCTAGGAATCGCCGGTAGGCGGTGGCGCCGGGCTTCACGACTACATTCATCATCGCCTCCTGGATGGCCTGCAGGTTATCAGAGCTGACGGGCAGTTGCCCTTGCGCCTCTGGCTCAAATTGCTCCAGCACTTCACCCTCAGCGTTCTGGATGCGGTCGATGATCCGGGGACGGTAAAGGGTACCCCCGTTCCCGATCGCCGCCACGTAACGAGCCACCTGTAGCGGCGTCACCTGGAGCGAACTCTGACCGATGGCCATCTGAACCGGATGCCGCGCCGCCCAAGCCTCGCCCAGCGTTTCGAGGGCGTTCTCCGGATCTGGCACCTGCCCGGCCTCATCGCCGATTTCGATGCCGGTAGCTTGCCCTAGACCGAAACCCCTGGCCATGTCGGGAATGGCACTGGGCAGCCCCTGTTTGTAGAGCTCCAGGCCAATATGATAGAACCATGGATTGCAGGAGCGCTCCAAGCCTCCCTGGAGCGTGAGTTCGCCCGAAGCCGGCAACTCCTTCTCATAGCGCCAGTCATACAGCGTGATCCCCGGCAGGTCCTCGAAGGTCAGACCGCAGTAATAGACCGTATCCGGCTCGAAGAAGCCCGATTCCAGAGCTGCGGCCATGGTGATCATCTTGAAGATTGAGCCCGGCGGGTAGAGGCCGCTCGTGGCCCGATTCACATAGGGCTGGTCGGCCTGGTTCAACATCTGCAGGGTCTCACTCCCCAGAAGCGGATTGCCACCCATAAACAGGTTGGGATCGAATCCTGGCGAGGATGCCATGGCCAGGACGGCGCCCGTGTCGCGTTCCAGGACCACCACAGCACCGGCGAAGCCTTCGATTGCCCGCTGCGCCACGGCTTGCAGGTCACGGTTCAAGGTTGTGTAGACTGCGAAGGGCGGCTGGGGATCGCGCTGCTCGAGCGAGCCGATGTAGTTTCCATGCGAGTCCAGCAGGGAGAGCGTGCCGCCCGGCACGCCGCGCAATTCCTGCTCGAAGGCCGCCTCCACACCGATGCGTCCGACGTATTCATCCCCCTGATACCCTTGGGCACGGCGTGCCTCCAGTTCCTGCTCCTGGATCTGGCTGACATAGCCGACAGCATGCGGCGCCACTGCACCGGCAAATGGCGTCAATCCGGTGCCATAGTAGTAGCGGGCACCGTACGCACGGGCGTAAACGCCGCCGAGCGATGCCAGCAGCCCACCCACGCGTTGGTACTTCTCATAGGGCACCTCGCCCAGCGGAACGAAGAAGTTGGTGTTGCGGATCGCGTCGTAGCGCTCGAGGATTGGGTCGGTGGAAGCCAGGTCAAAGAGCCGCCGCAAATTGGTGAGCAGCGACTCCTCCGCTTCCTCGTCGCCGATTTCGTTAGGCACCAGCCACAAGGCAGCCACATTGGCCTGATCGGCGCTAGGCTCAGCTGCCAGAGCGTCGCCGTCCCGGTCGTAGATATTGGCCCGTGTCGGGGTGATCGTGCTCAGGCTCAGTTGCCGGCCGCCCTCCAGCTCCGGCAGGATGGCTGTCTCGGCCCACGCCACGCGCCACGCCTCGCCGCGATCGCGCGTGAGGTCCATGCGGTTCTCGCGCGTGATCGGACCGACCACCGCGCTATCCAGCGTAACCCGGAAGCGCACCTCGGCCCGTTGCGGACTCTGCACCAGCGACGAAACAATGGCGTATTCGACGCTTCGGAAAGCGCCGGCGCGCATGACATCCTGGTAGCGGCCCGCAAAGTCGTCGAAGGGAAGCGCATCCTTCGTAAGCGGGCTCAGCAGGGCATACATGCTCTCATAGTCGCCCGCTTTCCAGGCCTCGAGGAACTGGCGGGCGACCTGATCGGGATCGGGTGCGGCCTCGGTGGTGAGTGCCGGCTCGGGCAAAGAGGGCGTGACTCCTGGAAAGGCACCGTCCGTAGTCCGCATGCAGCCCGTCGCAAGAAGAATAAGCCCAAGCACCACGAGGAACCGCCTCGATCGCATCATCGCTCGGCCCCTTTCAGAATGCGCTCTGATACCTTACAGTCATAGGCCGTATGCGCCTGGCACTGCATCGGAACGTCCTCTGGCGGTTCGTTGCCCAGGGCACGCATGCCCCGGGTCAGATGGCAGAGCGGCAGCCCCATCACATTCGCGAAGCAGCCTTCGAGCGCCTTGATATCGACGGGTTGAAATCCGGCATCCTGGATGCCGTAGCCCCCCGCTTTATCGAACGGCGACCCGCTCTCGACGTAGCGCCGGACCTGGGCCTCGGAGTACGTTCGCATCGGAACCTCCGTCTCGCAAACTTCCACGAGCGGCGACTGTCTTCCTGGCACAATCCAAACGAGCGCCGTGAGCACGCGATGTGTTCGGCCCCTCAAGGCCATCAGCATCGCCATCGCCTCGGAGGCATCGGCTGGCTTTCCAAGCAAGCGGTCATCGTCCACGACAATGGTGTCCGCCGCCAGGATGAGCGTGGTTTCCAAATGGAGACTCGCGGCGGTCTGCGCCTTTGCGGCCGCCACCCGGCGCACATACGCCTCCGGCGCTTCCCCCCGTATGGAGGCCTCGTCCACGCCCACGACGCGGACGTGAAACTGCCATCCCGTCAGCCCCAGGAGCTCCCGCCGTCGCGGCGAGCCCGAGGCGAGAATCCAGCAGTCGGCTCGAGCCCGTCCTGGGCAGATCTCTCCCTGCGCGGGCTTCATCCGGCGCTAGTGTCCTCCCGGCCCATGCACATGGCCATGGGCCAGCTCCTCGGGAGTGGCTGGCCGCAAGGCCACAACTTTCACTTCGAACTCGAGGGTCTTGCCGGCCAGGGGGTGATTGAAGTCCAGGCGCACCTGGTCTCCTGTGATCTCTGCGATGCGCCCCAGCAATCTTTCCCCACTCTGGTCGCGCAGCTCCAATTCAGTTCCCGCCTCGAGCGGAATCGTATCGGGGATATCGCTCTTGCCAAGCGTGATGAACGCACCGGGGTCGACCTCGCCGTAGGCGTCACCGGGAGAGACCGTGACCTGCTTGCTCTCGCCAATGGTCATCCCATAGAGCTCTCGCTCCAGCCCCGGTATGATCGTCTTCCCACCCTGGATGAATTGGATCGCCTCGCCTTGCGAGGCATCCGTGGCGTCGATAACCTCACCCTCCACTCGGAGCGTGTACTCAAGACTGACTACCAGCTCATCCTTTACTGCCGTCTCTTCGGCCATTGGCTCTCCTTATTAAGCAACAACATCCGGCGGATTGTAACACACCGGTCCTGGTCAAACATCTTGCTCACACTGCGGACCAGGGCAATCGCGTTTTCATAAACGGATCACTTTGAGGAGATATTCGTTATCCATAGCGCAGATCAGGCGCTTACCCTTCGTTCCGCACTTTTTGCTTTTATCTTGCCTCAGGGCATTGAGCGCGA
>Ga0190360_1000209_pt1 | contig 33116 bp, 29 predicted proteins | sample 48721834_MG_FD_161271 | JGI IMG/M metagenome (GOLD analysis project Ga0190360, IMG submission 161271) | Hydrothermal vent microbial mat bacterial communities from Southern Trench, Guaymas Basin, Mexico - 4872-18-3-4_MG | ecosystem: Environmental > Aquatic > Marine > Hydrothermal vents >...
TACTAGAATGGAGCTTTTCCCAAAAGAGATTAGTAAGTTTCTACCAAAGGCTAAGGATCTCAGGGAGGATGCTGATTACGGTGATTTTGTAGTGATTACAAAAGAAGAAGCCGAGACCCAAATCAAAAGAGCAAGAAAGTTCGTTGAGGAAGCAGAAAGAACAATGCAAAAAATGGTTTCTGAGCCGGACATAAGTTGATTTAAAGCTTTTTTCTTAGAATAGTGGAACGCAATTTATTTATGGATTGTAGTGGAATTGGGTACAGGGTGCAGGCAGGAAATCCCACTATAATCCCCCTTTTGAAAAAGAGGGATATTGGGGAAAGGGATGAGGGGGTTGAAAGTTCGAAGTAGGAAATAAGGAGTAAGAAGTAAGAAAGAGGTTATTGCTATTATCGAAAGGTCGCTAAGTCCCCCTTTGAAAAAGGGGGGCTTGGGGGGATTTGATATTGTTACTCTATAACAAGATATTAAAAACCATATCCAGAGAATTGCGGAAAAATATGACAGAGGCTGAGAAGCTTCTCTGTTCGAAGATTAGAAGAAAGCAGCTTAAGGGAGTTCAGTTTTACAGACAGAAACCCATAGGGAATTATATTGTTGATTTTTACTGTCCTGCCAGGAAGATAGTTATTGAAATAGACGGGGCCAGCATTATTTAGAAGAAGGTATGAAGAAAGATAGAGTTCGGGATCTTTATCTTCGTAGTTTGGGTCTTAAAGTTTTAAGGTTTTCTAATATTGATGTTCTTAAAAATATTGAAGGGGTTGTTAGTAGTATTCACGATCGATTATGAAATCTTTTTATATCCATTTAATTTATAGATTGCTGGTGAAATTGGGTACAGGGAGCAGGCAGGAAATCACCTTATAATCCTCTTTTTGGAAAGGGGGATATTGGAGAGAACGGAAGCGGAAGTGAAGAGTTAAAAGTAGGGAGTAAGGGAAAAGGAGGGAGTAATGATAAAAAAATTACAATACCTGAGTAAAACAGAAGAAAAAGTGATAAATTCTTTTGTAAAGGAACTGAAGGACAAGTTGGGTGATTATATTGTGGCCATTCGGTTATTTGGTTCTAAAGTAAGAGGTGATTTTGAAAAAGATTCCGATGTAGATTTATTCATTCTGGTTAAGGAAAAAGGGGATGTTAGAGATAAGATAAGTGATATAGCAGCAAATTATTTTTTTGAATATAATGTTCCAATATCCCCCGTAGTTTACAGCCTATTTGAGTATAAAGAGAATAAAAGATTGGGTTCGTTTTTCTTCGAGCAAGTAGAAAAAGAAGGAGTTCTGCTTTATGGGTAGGCTGAAATTAGCAATGTACAGAATAAAGAAGGCAAAAGAAATTCTAACTGAAGCGGAAGACAATCTTGCTCAGAAACATTATGGACTTTCGGTTAACAGAAGTTATTATGCTATGTTTACTTCAGCAAGAGCTCTTCTAGCATTAAAGGAGATGGATTCCAGCAAACACTCTGGTGTAATTGCATTATTTAATCAATATATTACTAGAATGGAGCTTTTCCCAAAAGAAATTAGTAAGTTTCTACCAAAGGCTAAGGATATCAGGGAGGATGCTGATTACGGTGATTTTGTAGTGATTACAAAAGAAGAAGCCGAGACACAAATCAAAAGAGCAAGAAAGTTCGTTGAGGAAGCAGAAAGAACAATGCAAAAAATGGTTTCTGAACCGGACATAAGTTGATTGAAAGCTTTTTTCTTAGAATAGTGGAACGCAATTTATTTATGGATTGTAGTGGAATTGGGTACAGGGTGCAGGCAGGAAGTCCCACTATAATCCCCCTTTTGAAAAAGGGGGATATTGGGGAAAGGGATGAGGGGGTTGAAAGTTGAAAGTCCGAAGTTCGAACTTCGAACTTCGAACTTAAAAGTTGGAAGTAGGGAATAAGGAGTAAGGAGTAAGAGAGAGGTTATTGCTATTATCAAACGGTCACCAAGTCCCCTCCTTTGAAAAAGTGGGGGGCTTGGGGGGATTTAATTTGATCAAATCTAACAAAAAAATCTCTATTATTACACTCGGCTGTCCGAAAAATCAGGTGGATTCAGAGGTAATTGCAAGTGAATTGGTAAGGGGAGGAGTGATTCTTGTCGGCAATGAAAAAGAGGCAGATACCATTATTATAAATACATGTGGATTTATAGAGGCAGCAAAAAAGGAATCAATAGATACAATTCTTAAGGCAGTCAAACTTAAAAAGGATGGAAGAGATAGACAGATAGTTGTTTGTGGCTGTCTTTCACAGCGATATAAGGAAAGGCTTGAGCAGGAAATACCAGAAGTCGATGCATACTTTGGTGTTGAGTCTTTTAATGAGATAGGCTCTTTTATATTAGGCCCTTCATACTCCTGGAATGAAAAGAAGCTAAACCGCAGCATACTTTCGACCTTACCCCATACTGCATATCTAAAAATTGCAGATGGTTGTAATCATGGCTGCAGTTTTTGTGCTATTCCAATGATTAAAGGACCATACAGAAGTCGCTCAATTAATAGTGTAATAGATGAGGCACAAAGCCTTGTAGATAGAGGTGTAAAGGAGCTTATTCTAATAGCACAGGATACAACGGCATACGGCTCAGATCAAAGAAACGGAACCGATCTGATCTGTCTGCTGGAGAGGCTTGTTTCGATCAGCGATCTCCGCTGGATTCGAATAATGTATGCATTTCCTGATAGTGTAAACGATAGACTCATTGATCTTATATCCCATGAAGATAAGATATGTAAGTACCTGGACATTCCCTTTCAACACATTTCTGATTCTATATTAAGATCAATGGGGAGAAAAAGCAGAAAAGAATCTATTGAGCTTCTAATATCTAAACTCAGGAATAGGATTCCAAATATTGTTATAAGGACAACCTTTATTGTTGGTTTTCCCGGTGAAACAGATACGATGTTTCAGGAACTTGTAGATTTTGTCAAACATATTCGTTTTGAACGTATGGGGGCATTTATTTATTCTCCAGAGGAAGGAACAGCAGCTTATCGTATGAGGCCTGCGGTTCCAAGAAATGTTGCTGAAGAGCGTTATCATATCATCATGAATACCCAGAGGGAGATATCTGCCGAGATAAATAGATCTCTTGAGTCTAAGAGTCTTCCAGTAATAGTAGATGGATATGATGAGAACGAGAAATTGTTTTTTGGAAGAACTCAGGGAGATGCTCCTGAGGTGGATCAAAGAGTATGGATAAAGGGGAAGGCAAAGATTGGCGGGATAGTAAATGTAAAGATAACTGCAAGTTCCGAATATGATCTTCTAAGTGAGGCTGTAGAATGAAAGGGGGTACTAAATTGAAGAGGCTCAGGTTGGGAGTTTTTGCATCCGGGAGGGGATCAAACTTTGAGGCAATTGTTAAGAACATTAAGAGAGGGTCCCTAAGTGCAGATGTTAAACTGTTAATTACGAACAATCAAGAGGCGGGTGCGTTGAGGATTGCAAAGAGGAATGGAATTGATTTTGTTATAATTTCCAAAAAGGATTTTAAAACTAGAGATTGTTTTGTAGAGGCAATCCTTTCTGTGCTGGAGGCACACAGAGTCGATTTTATTGCACTTGCAGGATATATGAAAAAGGTTCCAGCCGAGGTGATCAGCCGGTATAGAAACAGAATCGTGAACATTCATCCTGCACTTCTTCCTGCATTTGGTGGAAGAGGAATGTATGGGAAACATGTTCATCAGGCTGTTCTCGATATGGGATGCAAGGTCACAGGCGTAACAGTCCATATAGTTGATGAGATATATGATCATGGGCCTATAGTTGCTCAGAGGTGTGTAGCTGTTAAGGAAGGAGATACCCCAGAGACACTTGCGGCCAGAGTTTTAAGGGTTGAACATGAGCTCTATTCGCAGGCAATTCAACTCTTTGCAGAGGGAAGGGTCGAGTTTGTTGGTGGTAAGGTTGTGATCAGGGAATGATAACCATAATTTAGGAAGATAACATATAGAGGAGGAGATCGTGTCTAGAATTAGGCGAGCAATAATAAGTGTTTCAGATAAGAGCGGTATAGTGGAGTTTGCGAGGAGGATTTCTGAGGAGGGGGTTGAAATAATTTCCACTGGAGGTACTGCAAAAGTTCTAAAGGAGAATGGGATTAATGTGATCCCCATTAGAGATGTTACTGGTTTCCCGGAGATAATGGATGGACGTGTTAAGACACTCCATCCAATGATTCACGGCGGTATTCTTGGTGTCAGAGACAATCCTGAACATGTTCATCAGGCCAAACAGCACGGCATAGAGTGGATAGATCTTGTAGTCGTGAATCTTTATCCATTTGAAAATACTGTTGCACGTGAGGGGGTATCGGTAGAAGAGGCAATTGAAAACATAGACATCGGCGGTCCCACAATGCTTCGAAGTGCTGCAAAGAACTATCGATATGTTGCCGTGGTAATAGATCCAGCCGATTACGATGAGATTGTACACGAGATTAATGAAACAGGAGAAATTTCCCTGAAGATGAGGGAAAGACTCGCTGTTAAAGTTTTCCAGCGTACTGCTGATTACGATTCTGCAATAGAGAGATATTTATCTGCTCAATTTTTAAATGAGGATGTTCTGAGGCTCAGATTCAGCGGGGGGACTGGTCTGCGATACGGAGAGAACAGCCATCAAAGGGCAACTTTTTACATAGACAGCTCGTGTCAGGAATCTTCTGTTGCTAATGGTGAACTCCTACACGGTAAATCGATGTCTTACAACAACTATGTAGACAGCGACGCCGCGCTGGAGGCCGTAAAAGAGCTGGAGGGTCAGATAGGAGTGGCGGTCATTAAACATACAAATCCATGCGGATATGCTACTGGGGCAACTCCAAGAGAGGCTTTGGAGAGGGCATGGGAAGGTGATCCAGTATCTGCATTTGGCTCGGTAATTGCGGTAAACTCTAAAGTAGACCTGGGTTTTGCCGAGTTTCTAAAGGGGAAAAGTGAGAAACACTTTGGATATATAATCGAAAAGGGCAGGCTTGTTCCTCAGGAGGTTCCATCGAAATTTGTGGAGGTAATAATTGCTCCCGATTATTCAGAAGAGGCATTAGATCTTCTTTCAAAAACAAAATCGCTGCGCCTTATTAAGGTTTCGCAATTAAAGAGTGGGACAAGAGAACTCAAGACTTATAGAAAGATAACTGGCGGTATGCTGGAGATGGAGAGAGACCTTAAGTTAATGGAAAGGTTTGAAACCGTTACAGAGAAAGAGTTTGATGAAAGCAAAAAGGGACTTGCCGAATTTGCTTATAAGGCGTGCAAGCATACAAAATCTAATGCAATTGTACTTGCAAGAGAATACAGGCCTGGTTATTACCAGGTAATAGGAATGGGGGCGGGCCAGCCAAACAGGGTCGATTCCCTCAGGAAGTTAGCCGTTACCAAGGCCATGGAAAATCTTCAGATTGAGTATGATCGGATTAATCCAGGCGAAACATTCGATGATTATTGTAGAAATCAATTCGGCAAGATGGTACTTGCATCGGATGCTTTTTTCCCATTTGATGATACTGTGCGCTTTGCATCTGAGTTTGGAATTAAGTATATAATTCAGCCTGGTGGTTCGAAGAGAGACGCTGATTCTATCAGTGCATGCAATGAATTGGGAATGGCAATGGTTTTTACGGGTCTTAGACATTTTCGACATTAGAGGTGAATATGGGATTTTCAATATGGAGTTTTTTCAGCAATGATATTGCTATCGATTTAGGAACTGCAAATACACTGATTCATGTGAAGGGCAAGGGCATTTTACTAAATGAGCCTTCGATGATTGCAGTCCGAAGAGCAGACAACACAATTCTGGCAGTGGGGCAGGAGGCAAGAGAGATGTGGGGAAAGACACCTGAGGAGATCATAACTGTTCGTCCAATGAAGGATGGTGTAATTGCCGATTTTGATCTTGCAGAAATGATGATAAAGAGATTCATTAAAAAGGTACAGGTAAAACAATTTTTTCATCCTCTAATGACTATCTCAATACCATCTGGCATAACAGAGGTAGAGAGGCGAGCAGTAAGGGATTCTGGGGAACGGGCAGGCGCTAGGGATGTCTTTCTTGTAGAGGAGCCCATGGCAGCAGCAATTGGAGTAGGGCTTCCTATTGAAGAACCTGTGGGAAGCATGGTTGTCGATATAGGTGGTGGTACCACAGAGATTGCAGTCGTTGCCATGTCTGGTATAGTAACAAAGATATCCATACGGATAGCTGGTGACGAAATGAACGAGGCTATTGTGACATATTTCAAGAAGAACCATAATCTTCTTCTTGGTGAAATGATGGCCGAGAGGATCAAGATTGAATCGGGCTCTACAAGACCTTTTAAGGAAGATAAGAGAATAAGCGTTCAGGGACGGGACCTGATAGCAGGAATTCCACGTACCGTTGAAGTATCAAGCAGAGAAATCCAGGAGGCTTTAGAAGAACCTGTGCGTGCCATAGTAGAGGCAGTGCTCCTTGCTCTTGAGAAGACACCTCCAGAACTATCGCCGGATATACTCGAAAGAGGAATAATAATGACTGGGGGAGGTGCAATGCTCAGAGGGCTTGACGAAAGGCTTAGAATAGAGACCAATGTTCCAGTGAATCTTGCGGAGGATCCAATGACTGCAGTTGTGAAGGGTGTTGGAATCGTGCTTGAGGATTTGGAAAAGTATAAGAAGATCCTGAACATTCGGACCAGAAGATAGAGGCAGGCATGCAATATGGAATTTCGAGATTCTGGCACAGATACAGGGATTATCTTGTACTTGGAACGGCTGTTATCATTTCGTTTATCCTGATGGCCTTGAATGATTCTCTTTTTATTGGCTACATGAGGAGTGGTGCATCATTAATAGTTGGATCCATGGAAGAGGCTGCCTCATATGTTCCTGCTCTGTTTGAGGCTAAGAGAGAAAACAGGATCCTAAAGAGGCAATTGGGGAGACTATTACTCGACTACAGCCGATATGAGGAGGTCGTTCAGGAAAATATTAGACTGAGAGACCTTCTTGGACTGAAAAAGGAGGTTGAGTATGATGTAATTCCTGCAGAGGTAATTGGAGCAGGAGTTGGCGGCCTGCCAGGATCGATTCATCTCAATGTTGGGTTGAGGGATGGATGTAGAAAAAACATGGCGATTGTTACTCCTGAGGGGGTTGTGGGTAAGATCATTTTGGTAAATACGACCACATCGATTGGCCACATCATGACAGATGCAAATTTTCGTATAAGCGGAAGGATTAAGCGTAGCAGAGTCGTGGGTATAGTTCGATGGCTTTATGGGAATCTATGTTCTATGGACGGAGTTTCTGTGGGGGCAGATGTAGAGGTTGGAGACTGTATCGTAACCTCTGGATACAGTCAGATATATCCAGGTGGAGTGGAGATTGGAAGGGTTGTCGAGGTTTCAGATGAAAGCAGCGGTCTTTTTAAAAAGATTCTGATAAAGACAGCAGTAGACTTTTCAAGGCTCGAAGAGGTGCTGGTTGTAAAAAAGAAATTTGACAATGGTAGACAGTAACAGATGTATGAAAGCCTGATATTTTTTCTGTTTTTACTGATAGTTGTTGTAATACATTTTACTCTTGCACCACTTATTCAGATATTGGGTGTCGGCCCAGATATTATTTTGATTTATCTGGTATATTGGTCTGTAAGAAGAGAAAGTTATAAGGGAGTTATTGCTGGATTTGTCGGTGGAATCATACAGGATCTTGTTCAGGCAACAATCATGGGTATCTATTCACTATCAAAGTCTATTGCATGTTTCTTTGCAGGATATATAATGCGGAACAAAAAGAGTATTCCTTTCATATTATTGATTTTCACGCTTTTTATCACTGTGTTTATTCATCAAATGATTTATTCTGTGTTTACATCTCTTCACTCTGCAGGTGGTTATCTTTCACTTGTTTTGAGGTATCTTATTCCCTCTTCATTTTATACAATGGTTGTTGGTGTAGCAGTGTATGGGTCGATAGAATTGTGGAAGAAAAAGAAGAGGGGAGATTAGCCTGATATGGAAATGGTTGACACCAGCCGTGTTAGATTTTTCAGATGGGCAATGATGGCCATTTTTTTTGTGCTTATAGTTCGAATATTTCAGCTTCAGATACTGCAGAGTTCTGTTTATAAGAGATTGTCTGAGCGCAACAGAATAAGGAGAATACCCGTAATTCCACCGCGTGGAATTATTTTTGATAGAAACGGAAGAGTAGTTGTTGAGAATCGTCCGAGCTATTCACTCTTTGTCATACCCCGAGAATTCAGGGAAGCCAAAATAACACCGGAGAGATTATCATCCCTTTTAGGAATATCAAAAAAAGAGATTGAAGAAAGGATAGAAAGAGCAGGAGGCGGTCTTTTTACACCTGTGAGAATCAGAAGAGATATCAACTTTTTAGCGCTTTCAAATCTCGAGGAGAATAAGCTCGACCTTCCAGGAATATACTATCAGGCTGAGCCTGTGAGAGTATATCCATCGCCAGTTTCACTTTCCCATCTGATAGGATATACCGGTGAGGCAGACATGAGAGATTTAGAAAAAGTTAGTACTCCTTATATAGACAGGGGTGATATAGTAGGCAAGAGTGGAGTTGAGAAGAGCTATGATCATGTGCTGAGAGGCCGAAAGGGATATAGATATTTAGAGATTGATGTACTGGGAAGGGTTGTGGGTAATTTCAACGGCAAGCGGGATGTCGATCCGGTTCCGGGGAAAAATATCATGCTTACAATTGATGTTGAGTTTCAGAGGAGAGTTGAGAATTTAATGAAAGATGTTAAGGGTGCTGCCGTTGTACTCGATCCGCGAAATGGTGAGATTCTTGCCATGGTCAGCATGCCCGATTTCCCTTTAGAGCTTTTTGTAAAGGGTTTGAGTGTTGATTTGTGGACCAGATTAAAGAATGATCCTGATAAACCCCTTATCAACAGGGCTATCCAGGCCCAGCTTCCACCTGGATCGGTCTTCAAATTGATATTGGCCGCAGCAGCATTGGAGGAGGGGATAATAGATCAGAGGAGAGAAATTTTTTGTAATGGATACTTCTGGTTTGGAGATCGTTTGTTTCACTGCTGGAGGTCTGATGGTCATGGTAGTGTGAATATGATAGAGGCATTAGGAGTATCCTGCAACATCTATTTTTTTAATCTTGGTTTAATGATAGGTCTCGATAATATAATTAGATACGGCAGAATGCTTTGCATTGGAGATCTTACAGGTATCGATTTACCGGATGAAAACAGAGGACTTCTTCCCCAGAAGCGTTATTTAAATAGAAAATATGGTCAAGAGGGATTGTCTGAGGGAATGGTTTTAAATCTATCTGTAGGTCAGGGAGACCTTCTGGTAACGCCCATTCAGATGGCAAATCTTGCTTCAATAATTGCGTTAGAAGGTGAGATTCAATCTATTCATGTTGTAAAATCTATATTTAACGACCATGTAGGGAAATGGGAAGAGGCTGAACAGCGGGCCAGAGATGTTAAAAAAATTTATAGGGAGAGCTTCAGGATAATCAAAGAGGGGATGTATCGAGCAGTAAACTGCGGCGATGGTACGGCAATCGCAGCAAGTGTAGATGGATTAGATATATGTGGAAAGACTGGTACTGCACAAAATCCCTATGGAAAGCCACATGCATGGTTTATAGGTTTTGCCCCGCTTGATAGGCCGGAACTTGTTGTTGTAGTTGTTGTTGAAAATGGTGGAAGCGGCGGAATTGTGGCTGCCCCGATTGCAAGAGGTATCTTTAAATACTATTTTTTCAGAGGAGGTCTCGAGTGATTCTGCGGTTAAAGGCTCCTCCTGTTGACTGGTCTCTGCTCATGGTAATGTTTGCACTAATAGTGGTTGGCTCCTGCTGTCTCTATAGTACCGCGGCAGGCAGCAATCAATCTGTCATGAACAGTGAGTTCAGCAGGCAAATTTTGTGGTTCATACTCGGCCTTTTGATCCTGATCGGTGTGCTCTATATTCCAATTAATGTGTTATATAGAAGTTCATATATTCTTTATGGAATTTCGCTTGCTCTCCTTGTTGCAGTACTTTTTCTTGGTTCTGGAGATGTGCATCGCTGGATAAGATTGGGTGGTTTTGGCTTTCAGCCCTCTGAGCTTGCTAAGATATCGACAATACTAGCTGTTTCAAGATATATAGCAGATGGAGACGAGATTCGATTGAGATGGAAAAGATTTCTTGGTTCGCTTCTTCTTGCATCTCCACCTCTTCTTTTAATATTAAAAGAACCAGATGTTGGAACATCTTTTGTTTTTATTTTTATATGGCTTACGATCTGTGTGTGGGCTGGAATTGAGATGAGAATTATTATATTTATGTTGATACCTGTATTTGCTTTTGCCGCAGGATTTTCTCAGTTGACATTTATAGTTTTTATGTTCATATTAATTGTAACACTGGTCTTTTTGAAACAAAGATTGGCTTTGATCCTGAGTCTGACTGGTGTTAATTTTATTATCGGGTTGATTGCTCCGGCCCTGTGGTCGAGACTCGAACCGTACCAGCAGCAGAGAATACTCATTTTTCTTGGAATGAAGTCCGACCCACACGGCGTGGCATATCAACTTATTCAATCTAAAGTAGCTGTAGGTTCTGGTGGTATTATTGGTAAGGGATTGCTTCATGGGTCTCAGACACAGCTTAGATTTTTACCAGAACAGCAGACAGATTTCATATTTACTGTTCTGGCAGAAGAGATGGGATTTGTTGGAGTGATCATACTCTTTGGACTTTTTTTTATGCTCTTTGTCAAGATTCTTGATATAGCAAGAAAGGCAAGGAACAGATTCTACACTCTTGTAGCAGTGGGTTCATTTTCTGTTCTGACATTTCAGTTTTTCATAAACATAGGAATGACTGTAGGCCTTGTACCAATAACAGGGCTTCCGCTTCCATTTTTAAGTTATGGTGGTTCTTCTTTGCTGGTCTCAATGATATTGGTTGGATTGGCAGCAAATATATCTGGGAATAAATATAAATATTAATATTAATTAATATGGAGGATAAGATCGATGCATCCAATTCTGTTTAAGATCGGAAGATTTGAGGTTCATTCATACGGCTTACTTCTGGCCATTTCCTTTTTGATCGGAATTTTCTGGTCTGTTAAGAGGGGGGAGAGAAAGGGCATAAATCGTAATGATATTATGGATCTCTCCATAATGGTTGTGATCAGTTCAATAGTAGGTGCGAGGTTGCTCTATGTTTTGACTCATCTTCAGGAGTTCAAGGGAAGATGGATAGACACCTTTAATCCTTTTCAGAGTTCTGGGGAGATCGGCATAGCAGGGTTGACAATGCTCGGTGGAGTTGTGCTCTCAATAATTGCGGTGACAATCTTTTGTCGGATCAGAAAAGTTTCGATCCTTAAGCTCGGGGATGTAATGGCACCTGCAATTGCACTTGGTATAGCGATCACTAGAATAGGATGTTTTTTAAATGGATGTTGTTTTGGAAAACAGTGTGATCTTCCATGGGCAATGGTTTTTCCGCTCACAAGTCCTGCTGGTTCTACGCTTCAGGGTGTGGCTATTCATCCCACACAGCTGTATTCGTCACTCTATGGTCTGATAATTCTGGTTACGATTCTGGTGCTTGAAAAAAGAGTTCGTTTTGATGGTTTTTTTCTATCTCTATTTTTCATGATGTATGGCACCTTCCGTTTTCTTGTCGACTTTGTAAGATACTATGAACCCTCGGTAAAGTTTTCATTCATAGGAGTTTGGTTTACAATAAATCAGTTGATTTCATTCTTAATGTTTTTAGCTGGTCTTGCAATATTTTTAATTTTAAGTGGAAGGGCAAGTAGTAGTGTTAAAAAATCTTGATTTTTTTCATTATTTTCAATAAATTATATCAGATTTAGATTGAGAAAAAGAGGAGGAGGGGTCATGAAGCAATTAAGAGTATTGGGAATGGGTGCCTGGCTTCTTCTGGCTGTTGGATTAATATTCATAGCAGGATGTGCAGCAACTGGTCCTGCTTATCAACAGGAGAGGCCTGCAGGAGAAGGGGTGGCAGATATTGATGAACTACTCGGAATCGCAGAGGAAAAGGTAGAGCAAAAAGAAAGCAGTGATACTATTCCTGAAGACGATGTGCTGCGACTTCTTGGAGTTGAGGAGAAAACCACAGCAGTAGACACTCTTACAGCCGGACAGGAAAAAGCGCAACTGGACAGTACGGTTCATGAGTTAGCAACCAGAAGCACTGAATATGAAAAGAAGACAGAAGATTTAAAAAAGAAGGTTTCTGAACAGGACAGTACTCTGAAAGCACTTCGGAAAGCAGAGAGCGGCAGTACATCAAAAGAAAAGAGTGTGGCGAGCTGGAAGAGACTGCCTTTTGAACAGCGTTATCAGGAAGCTCGCCGTGACTATCTTGCAAGGCGGTACAGAGAAGCAATACAGAAATTTGAAGCCCTTTTGATGGAAAGCTCTACCAATCCCCTTTCAGATAATTGCCAATACTGGATTGGAGAATCCTATTATGGAATGGGTAAATATGAAGAGGCGATTGTTGCATTCGAGAAGGTTTTCTCGTTTAGACAATCAAACAAAGATGCAGATGCACAATTGAAGCTTGGACTGTGTTATATGCGGCTCAATGATACTGCCAAGGCAAGGGTAGAATTTCAAAAATTGATAGATAATTATCCCACCAGTGAATATGTCAATATTGCGAGGCGTTTTCTTGATAAAATCAAATAGAGATTGCACTAAACTAATAGATCGGAAAAAATTATGAGGAAGAATTTAAAAGTCTTAATGGTATTCCCTGAGATTGCACCTTTTGTGCGCACAGGACTGGTTGGTGATATAGGAGGCATTCTTCCAAAGGTTTTAAAAGATTTAGGTAATGATGTAAGGGTTGTGTCGCCGCAGTATCATGTTATTAATGAAAGAAAATATATTCTTCGAGATGTAATAAGACTGAGGGACATAGAGATTCCACTTGGCCGGGAGAGTGTAAAGATAAATGTTAAGTCGGCATTTGTTCCAAATTCGAAGGTTCAGGTCTATTTTGTAAACTACAGACCATTCTTTTCAAAAAATGGACTCTATAAGGATGCAAGGCGTGGTGGATATTTCAAGGATAATGATAAGCGATTTATTTTGTTTTCAAAGAGTGTAATGGAGACACTGATACGTTTGCAGTGGCAGCCCGATATTGTTCATTGTCATGATTGGCAGACGGGTCTAATCCCATTTTTTTTAAGATACTTATACAATAAAGATGATTTTTTTAACAACATTTCCTCAGTCTTTACAGTTTATGATAGTAACTTTCAGGGTAGTTTCCCCTCCGAATGTCTCTCGTACATGGGACTGAACGGTGATTTTGAGTATAATGATAAGATTTTAAACAACAAGGGTGAATGCAGTTTTCTTAAGGCTGGTATAGTTAATGCAGATGTAGTAACAACGATTGACAGAAAGATAGGCGAGAAATTCATTTCACCACTAAATTTTCATACAATAAGGAACGGTATTGATTACAATATATGGAGTCCTGAGAAAGATAGGTTTATAGTTCAGCATTACAACAACAACGATCTCAAGGGAAAAGAGAAGAACAAACGCTATATACTTGAAAAAAACGGACTGAAGCTACATCAAGATTTTCCTCTGATTTCGATCATCGATAGTTTGATGGGAAGGGAAGGATTTGAATTGGTCACAAGTATCCTCGATGAAATTATCAAAGAGGATATCTATTTAATGATATTTGGTGCAAGTGATAAAAAGATATATCAAAAACTTATGAATATACAAAAGGCAAATCCCGAAAAGATGGTAATAGGCCCCTCCCTCGATAATAAACTGATGCACAATGTGATAGCTGGTTCCGATTTTCTGCTCATACCGGCAATTCCAGAGAAAGACGGCCTTAGATCATTCATTGGTTTGAAGTACGGCACAATACCTTTAATAGGTATTGGCGATAAGGAGAATGGAATTTTTGGAAAATTGGATATGGATAGCGGGAATGCTTTTGAGTTTCTCTTTGAGAAAATGAATGGAAAGAATCTGCTCGAAACCCTGAGGAGGGCTCTGAATTCATATAGAGACAAAAAATTCTGGAGCCGGTTTGTTAAGAATACAATGCAGGAGGATTTTTCCTGGCAAATTGTTGCAAAAGAGTATCTTGAATTATATGAATCGTGTGCTGGAAGTAAAAATACTTCTGACTCATAAATGATAGAGGAAGTTGATGCAGGGAATAAAGATAGCACTTAATTATGTTGGTGCTCGTATGGATATTGCTCTATTGACAATAATTGGATATGTTGATACCACAACATGCCATGAACTTACTAAGACTATACAGGACCTGATAAAACAGAACTTTTTTCAAATAATTGCCGATCTTGGTGGAGTTACATATGTAAGCAGTGCGGGATGGGGCGTATTTGTAGGAGAGATTAAAAATATTCGAGATCGGGGAGGAGATTTAAAGATTGTTCAGATGAGTCCAGAAGTATTTGAAGTATTTGAAATGCTCGAATTCAACAAGGTTCTCAATTATTACGACTCTATAGAGGAGGCTATCGATGAGTTCGATATAATCCGAGGAATAGATATAACAAGAATAGAGCAGGAGAGTATTGCAAAGAGGCCGCTACTACGGTCGGCAGGGGAGGGGCTTACAAACATTTCTCAAAACAGAGAAGAAATAACAAGCCAGTTAAGTTTTGGTGAAGATGGTTCTTTAAAGGATCTTCCACTTACTGAGAAAATTAAGAGAGTTGTAATTGAAAATCCTTTGAGTTCGATTGGCAAGATACGCAGACAACTTAGAAGTGAAAGATATGGATTTGTAAGAGTGGGATTCTTTAAGTTAAGGGCAATCTTAAAAACACTGGAACTGGACACAAAAGAAAAACGGTATCGTTATTATCGTTCGCGTTAGAGGAAACATAAAAATGACTGAGAAGTTTTATTAGATCATCCGTGTAACGGATGTTTTTTTATATGTTTGGTGGTATACTATTTGCGATTATGATTTGGATATTTAATTATTCTCATCATGAATGGAGAGAGTATGTTATTAAGAAATAGAACGGAAAGGAATGTTGTTTTTCAATGTTTTATCCTTATTTTTTTAGTCTTAAATCTATCCTTTCCACAAGACGCTCTTGCACAGCAGAAATATCAAAATCGATGGCCTAAAACCGCCGAATCGCTGACTGTTTTTCAACCAGGCGATGCCGTTCGAATTACAATATGGGATCTTTCCACCACACAGCAGACCAAATGGAACATCAATTTTAATCGCAACTATCCTATTGACAGCGAGGGATTTGTAATACTGCCTCTTATTGGCGAGATAAAGGTAAAGGGACTTACAGCATTTGAGTTGATCCAGAGGTTAGAGAAGGAGTATGAAGCCTATCTTGAGAGGCCCTATGTTTATGTGAGGCCCCTGATCCGTGTAACCATGCAGGGAGCATTCAACAGTCCTGGTTCCTATTATATCGATCCTGCAAGTTCGTTATGGGAGCTTGTTAGGATAGCGGGCGGACCTACAAGAGGGTGCGACTTAAATAAAATGTGGGTGGAGAGGGGAGGAGAAGTCGTTATAAAGAAATTGCTGGACGGTTTTGAGAGGGGAGAATCTCTTGAGGAGATAGGAATAGAATCTGGAGATCAGATAATCGCACCTCAAAGAGGCGGTATAAATTTTATGATAGTTATTCAGGTAATAAATCTTTTTGCTTCCCTTGCATTACTATATCTGCGACTTAAACGAGGCTGGTAAAAGGAGACGAGGATATGGAGAAATTTATAGAAGATTTTCACCATGAGCAACTGCAGGAAGATAGCGGTATTGACTTTATGAACTATATCAGGGCTCTGATACGGCGCTTCTGGTTGATTGGAATCGTTACAGCAGCAGTGGCGGTTCCGTGGATATGGCATCTTAAAAAGCAGCCGCCTGTATATGAGGCAGAAACATGGATTAGCTTTGAAAATGTGGCACGCGATGTTCCAAATAATCTGATAGGCAGGAGGATAAGAGAACTCAAAAGCAGAAGTTTTGCAGAAGAGATCACTGCAGAGCTGGGTTTAGTGCTTTCGATTCAGAGCGATACTCTAATGAGCCATGATGTTTTTAAGCTATTTTCAACAACAAAAAATCCGGTTGCGGGAAGGTATTCTTTACGTTTCTATCCTTCCGGTCAGTGTGCATTCTATTATGGGAGCAAGCTTCTGGATAGTGTGAATGTAAAGAAATTTATTGATGATACAGTATCTTATAATAACCTGTTTTTTTCGCTTAATCCAGAGATCGTCAAGAGATCTTCTGAGGTTAAATTTTTAGTAAGAGATTTCATCAGTACTGTGAAATCTTTGATTGCCAGGGAAGACATAAGGGCAAACAATACTGGAACTCTTATCAAGATAACACTGAGAGACAGGAATCCAAAGCTTGCCAGTCAGACTGCAAACATGCTTGCAAGCATATTTATCGAAAAGACCAGGCAAATGACAAGAGAGAGCAAAAGAATGAGGCTAAACTTCCTCAAGAATCAACTCGAGGAGGCAAAAAAGAAGTTAAATAGATCCGATGCAAACCTGAGAGCATTCAGAAACAAACATATAAAGGGATTGAACCAGGAGACCCAGGATGTAGTGAATCGATTAGATTTAATAGACAGACAGATCAGACAGCTTACACTGAGCAAGAATGAACTGAACATGCTTCTAAACCAACTCGACATTACCTCAGAAGACTTCGATGTAAAGAATGATGACTATCTTCCATACATATATCAGCAGATTACAAGAATGACAATATTTGAGAATGATGATGAAATGGCCATACTCAGGGCTCAGCTCATGGACACAAAAAGAGAAAAAGATACTAAATATGAAAATTTGCCTGAAAAAAATCCAAAGGTAAGCGAGCTTATCGAAACTATACATGAGATTGAAAACAAGATATATCAGAAGGCAAATGATAAAATAAAGGCACTGGACAGACAAATTGAGGACATGATAAAGCAGAAGAAAGACCTGGAAGCAAAGTTAAGTGTTCTTCCAGATGAGGAGATTCGGCAGATTGAATTAAACAGAGAAAGACAGGCTAACGAAGAAATCTATAAGACTCTTCTGAAAATGGTTAAGGAGGCAGAGGTTTCAGAGGTGACCACGCCTGAGAGTGCAAAGATAATTGATCCTGCAATTCCACCAGATAAGCCTGTCACAAAAGACACACGTAAGAAGATGATCATCGGGATATTTTTAGGTCTTGTTCTTGGTGTAGGCATCGTAATTGTCATCGAGGAGATGGACAAGAGCATAAAGACTCAACAGGACATCAAGCGTCATGTGCGGCTGCCAATCTTGGGAATAATACCAAAGGTAAGGTTCGATAAATATGAGATTCAGGATTCAGAGAAGGCAAAGAGCATAAGTTCGCAGATTGTTACTCACGATTATTCTCCGACCCCTGTTGGCGAGGCATATCGATATCTTCGTACTAGCATCCTGTTTTCAAAGGGCATAGGTGAGATAAGCACACTGGCTATTGGCAGCGTGCTTCCAGAGGAGGGCAAATCATTTACTGCTGCCAATCTTTCAATAACAATGGCGCAGCAAAAATCAAGGACACTACTTGTTGATACAGATCTTCGACGGGGAGTTCTACACAATACATTCAACTGTCCAAAGAAGCCGGGTCTAACCAATCATTTAATGGGCATGGCTTCGATGGATGATGTGATAAGAGAGACCTATATACCGAATCTTAAATTGATAACATGCGGAACACTTGTGCCCAACCCTTCAGAGCTTCTTGGATCAGATAGAATGAAGCAGTTCATTGAAGAGATTAAAAGGGAGTTTGAGATAATCATATTTGACACCCCACCGATGGCAGCGGCAACCGATGTTGTGATTCTCAGTACTCTTGTAGACGGTGTTGCATTTCTTGTCAGGGCCGGCAGGACAAGCAGGGATGAAATCAAGCAGAAGCTGGAACTATTCAGGAGCGTTCGGGCCAATATTCTTGGAGTGATTCTCAACGGAGCAGGTGTAGAAATAGCCCATGAAGGCTATAGTTATTATCATTACTAAGGAATAGGGGTATGCGATTTTTAGTAACAGGGGGGGCAGGATTCATTGGGTCGCATTTATCTGAAACATTACTGAAGAGGGGGGATGAGGTATATTGCATAGATGATTTTAATGATTATTATGACCCAGAAATCAAAAAACAAAATATTCACAGAATAGAGAAAAATAGCAGTTTCAGATTGTTCAAAGGTGATATTTGTGATTATGATTTTCTAAATGAGATTTTCAGAAAAAATTCATTTGATGCTGTAATTCATCTGGCTGCCAGAGCCGGTGTAAGGCCATCCATAAAGAATCCGCTTTTGTATCAAAGAGTAAATTTAGGTGGTACATTAAATCTATTAGAACTCAGCAGACTTTTCGGAATAAAAAAATTTATCCTTGCCTCATCTTCTTCTGTATACGGAAACAACAAAAAGGTGCCGTTCTCAGAGGAAGATCCTGTTGATTTTCCAATTTCACCATATGCAGCTACCAAGAAGGGGTGTGAACTGCTGGCTTTTACCTATCACCATCTTTACGATATTTCTATTTTCTGTTTGAGATTTTTTACTGTTTATGGTCCAAGGCAGCGGCCAGACATGGCTATTCATAAATTTACAAAACACATATTCGAGGAAGAAGAGATCTCTCTATTTGGAGATGGAACAAGCAAGAGAGATTATACATTTATAACGGATATTATAGATGGTATTGAAAAGGCAATAGAAAAGTGTGAGGGTTTTCGCATTTATAATCTGGGAGAGTCAAGAACAACAGAACTGATGGAGCTGATCAGAATTCTTGAGAAGCGGATAGGTAAGGAGGCCAGAATCCGCAGACTTCCAGAGCAGCCAGGCGATGTACGAATGACTTATGCAGATATAACAAGGGCAAAACAGGAGCTGGGATATTCGCCCTCTGTTTCAATAGAAGAAGGGATCTCGAGATTTGTAACATGGTATGAAAATAAGATGGATTAGAGATGGTAAGGGAGAAAGAGAGATTAATAATCCGATTGATGAAAATTACTGATGCATTTGTGATAGCCGTATCATTTATTGCAGCATATTTCATCACTATAAGTATCAGAGAATATCTTGATTTAGGACCTCTTGCTTTTGCGCCTTCCTCCAGTCTTGAAGGCGCTATCTTTTTTCTGCAGAATCATCTGTGGCTTGTTTTGATTACCATCCCGGTTTGGATTAAGCTCATGTCTCTGGATGGTATATATCAGGACTTCAGGACAAAGAAATACATTGAGATACTCTGGAGAGTATTTCGGACAGGAATAGTTTCTGTGCTGTTTCTTGGAAGCGGTGTGTTTTTGCTTAAGATGACATTGACCAGCAGGTTATATGTGGCTGTCTTTGCCTTTACAGCCTTCCTCGGCCTCTCTTTTGATAAGGCGGTATGGATATTGGGTCTCGATTATTCATTTCGCCAGGGCCACAACCTGGTCAATATTCTGATTGTGGGTACGGGCAAACGTGCTCAGGAGTTCATAGAGGTTGTAAAGGATCATTCTAACTGGGGTCTTAAAATCGTTGGACTTGTAGACGATGATCCAAAACTGCTTGGTAAGAAGATTTTTGAGTATGAGGTCATTGGCCGCATAAGGGATATTCCCAGAATTCTCAGGGAAAATGTAATAGACAGGGTCATTTTTGTTGTTCCAAGAATGTGGTTGAATCGCATTGAGGAGGCAATACACAGCTGTGAGATGGAGGGAGTAGTTGCAGCAGTTACCGTTGATCTTTATAAGCCAAGACTCGGTCAGCTTCGTCAGTCAAATTTTGCAGACATACCGCTGATCATATTTCAAACATCTACTGCAAAGGAGTGGCAGTTATTTATCAAGAGGCTTCTGGACATAGTTATTTCATTTGTTCTTTTGATTCTTCTCTCTCCAATATTCCTGATTGCCATTGCTGGCATAAAGCTCACTTCAAAGGGTACAATCTTCTTTCGGCAGACCAGATGCGGCATGAATGGACGAAAGTTTACTCTCTACAAATTTCGTTCGATGCATATGGGGGCAGAGATGCGAAAAAGGGAACTTGAACGCCAGAATGAGATGAATGGACCTGTGTTCAAGATGAAAAGAGATCCGAGGGTGACAAGTTTTGGCCGTTTCATGCGAAGGTTTAGCATCGATGAGCTGCCGCAGTTGTGGAATGTACTGAAAGGTGACATGAGTTTAGTGGGTCCAAGGCCCCCGATACCTGTCGAGGTAGACATGTATGAAACATGGCAGAGGAGAAGACTGAGCATGAAGCCAGGCCTTACATGTATATGGCAAGTAAGTGGAAGAAACAGAATCGATTTTGAAAAATGGATGGAAATGGATTTGCAGTACATCGACAATTTTTCTTTATGGCTTGACATAAAGATTTTGATAAAGACAATATTTGTTGTAATAACAGGATATGGTGCAGCGTAGTTTAGAGAGCTTATGAATATATTAATGGTCGCACCAGAACCGATATTTGAGCCTAGGGGAACGCCTTTAAGTGTTGTCGGACGCTTAAAGGCGCTTTCTGATGTTGGGCATAGAATCGATCTGGTAACTTATCCAATGGGCATGGACGTTTCGATAAAGGGCGTTCGTATATTGCGTATCCCCCCAATATTCTGGATCAAGAAGGTGAGGATAGGACCCTCGTTTGAAAAGATCCCTCTGGATCTTCTTCTACTTGTTAAAACATTTATCATGCTTTTAAAAAAGGATTATGATTTGATACATACTCATGAAGAGGCCTGCTTCTGGGGTACTCTCTTCTCAAAGATTTTTAAGATACCGCACATATATGACATGCATTCAAGCCTGCCCCAGCAGTTTAAGAATTTTCAATTTGCCAATTTGAAGATAGTAGTATCTATTTTTAACATGATAGAGATGTGGGTGATTAAAAATTCTTCATGTGTTATCACAATATGTCCCGAACTTTTTAATTATGTTACAAGACTTGGTTTCGGTGGAAAGAGTGTAATGATAGAAAATGTCATTGATTACGGTATGATATTCAAACAGATCGATAGATCGGACGAGATAAGAGAATCACTAAGACTTCAAGGGAGAAGGGTGGCCCTCTACACAGGAACATTTGAACCCTATCAGGGTCTTGATCTGCTGCTGGAAAGCAGCGTTGGTGTTTTATCAGAATTTAATTCTGTGGTATTTGTTTTGGTTGGGGGCAGGCCCGAACAGATAGAACATTATAAAAAGATTGCCGTTGAGAAGGGAGTAGAGGATCACTTCATCTTTACAGGTCAGGTTTTACCTGAAGAGGTAAATAGCTATGTGAGGTGTGCCGACATACTGCTCTCGCCGAGGATGTCTGGTACTAACACGCCTCTAAAGATCTATTCCTATATGCGGTCAGGAGTTCCAATCGTTGCCACAGACCTCATTACACATACACAGGTACTGAATCAAGATTCTGCACTTCTTACTGAACCATCGCCAGAGAGTTTTGGTAAGGGTATTCTTCTTCTGCTCAAAAACAAAAGGGTCGCGGCAAGAGTCGGAAGAAATGCTAAGAGGGTTGCAGAAGAAAAATACAGCTATTCGGTTTATGTTGAAAAATTGAAAAAAGCACTCAATAGAGCAATGGAGAAGATATGTGTGGAATATGCGGAATAGTATACAGGGACAATAAAAGGGGGCCTGATCGGCAACTGCTCAGTAGAATGGCTGACACCCTTTTCCACAGGGGACCTGATGATGGTGGCGAGGTTGTGATCGGATCGGCAGGGCTTGGGATGAGACGACTTTCAATAATAGATATACTCACCGGGCACCAGCCAATGTCAAATGAGGATGGGTCTATAACAATAGTATTCAATGGTGAGATATATAACTACCGACAGATAAGAAGAGTGCTCGAAGATCTTGGCCACAGATTCAGAACAAACTGCGATACAGAGACCATTGTTCATGGATATGAATCATGGGGGGTAGATGTTTGCACACGACTCAATGGAATGTTTGGCTTTGCCCTGTGGGACAACAGCGAGAGAGTGTTGGTTCTTGCAAGGGATCGGTTGGGAATCAAACCGCTATATTATTACACAGATGAAGAAAAACTGGTGTTCGGTTCTGAGATAAAGGCCATTCTGAAATCGCCAGATATTGAAAAACATATAGATCCGGTTGCCCTTAACAACTACCTGAGTTTTGAGTATATTCCGGCACCCAGATCGATTTTCAAAGAGATTCGTAAACTCATGCCTGGTCATTTACTCATATATAAGAACGGCAGAATTCACATTCAATCTTACTGGAAGCTTAATTTAGACCAACGAAAATTGAGTGAGGAGGAGGCTGCCGAGAATCTGAGAGAGCTTTTAAAAGACTCTGTGAGGCTGCGGCTCATATCAGATGTGCCTCTTGGTGCATTTCTATCTGGAGGGATAGATTCTTCAATAATGGTTTCACAGATGGCACTTATTGCTAATGCACCTGTGAAGACTTTTTCTATAGGATTTAAAGAATCTTCCTACAACGAATTGAGATATGCCCGATCTGTTGCCAGGAGATATGAAACAGAACACCATGAATTTGTCGTTGAACCTAAGGTTCTTGAACTAACAGAAAAACTGATCTCATATCTTGATGAGCCCTTTGGAGATTTTTCGATTTTTCCGACATATCTTGTTTCCAAAATGGCCAGAGATTATGTTACCGTTGCTCTCTCAGGAGATGGCGGGGATGAGCTTTTTGCTGGATACGATACATACAGGGCTCATATGTTTGACAGGATTGTGTACAGCAGAATTCCAAGGGTCTTAAGAAGAGCCATCATAGAGTCGGCTGCTACAGCCCTGCGCCCAACTTCTAAAAAAAAGGGTGCGATAAACAGTTTCAAGCGATATGTGATGGGTACTATGCTGCCGGATTCTTTGTATCATGCGAGATGGATGGCATTTCTACAGGAGTGGGAAAGGGAGAGAATATTTTCTGGTGATTTATGGAACGTTATAAAATCTACAGATCATTATGATTTTATTCACCGTTACTCTATAGAGGCAGACGGTATGGATGATATTACAAGATCTGGTTATATAGATTTAAAGACCTACCTTGTAGACGATATACTTGTAAAGGTGGATCGAATGTCTATGGCAACCTCTCTTGAGGCGAGAGTGCCATATCTGGATCACAGAATAGTTGAGTTTGCATTCTCGCTTCCTCCAGAGTTGAAAATGAGGAGGCTCAAAACAAAGTATATTCTGAAGAAAACATTCTGGAACGATCTTCCTGAGGAGGTGCAGAAAAGGGATAAACAGGGTTTCAGTATTCCGATTAAGAACTGGATAAGAGGAGAACTGAGACCAATGATGATGGATCTTCTCAATGAAAAGAGGATTCGTGAGGAGGGGTTTTTTAATTTTGATTTTATCAGCCATATGATAGATGAGCATTTAAGAGGCATTGAAAACCACAGCCATAAACTATGGGCACTCATGGTTTTTGAAACCTGGTATGATAAATATGGCAGGGGAGCAACCATATGATTGTCAGAAAGTATGAGGAGCAGGATGCAGAAGCAATAAGCAGCTTCATGAAGCGGTGTTTTCTTGTGAATATTAAGGATCAGATCAGATCGCACGAGCCTGAGTATTACATCTGGAAATACAGAAAGAATCCATGGGGAAGACCGGGTGTATTTGTTGCCGAGGATGATTCTAAAATAGTCGGGCTTTTTTGTGTCATTCCAAAACCTCTGAAGATAGGTGAAAAAAGATTGATTATTGGAGAGACAGGTGATGCATATATTGACCCGGATTATCAGGGAAAGGGAATATTTTACAGGCTTGTGTCTCTTGCATTTAAGGAGATGAGTAAGCAGGGAATAACATCCTATTATACAACGGCAAATATGGTTACTATGAAGATATGGACCAGACTGTATGGATTTAAAAAGATTTTTGAATACAGAAGCATAATAGCACCTGTTGATTTTACAACAATATTAAAAAAGGCAGCAAGGCTAGGGAATTTATCCTATTTGATTTCATGGAAATTTTCATTATATTATAAATTATTTTATTCACAGCCGTTTACGCCCGATCAATCTTCCTGGAGAATGGAAATAGTCTCACAACCAGATAGTCGTCTGGAAGATGCATGGAGATTGATCAGCAGTGAATGTGAATTTACGATATTCAAAAGCAGGGAATATTTCGATTACCGTTTTTTTAACAATCCAGAGAAATATAATGTATATCTTCTAATAGATAGAGAAGCTATAGCAGGGTATGCGGTAATCAAATTTACAGAAAATTTTAATATTAAATGTGGTCATATTGTTGATCTAATGTTAGTCAAAAGCAGTGATGAGAATATAAGGCAGGCGGTTGGACTATCGCTTGGAATAATAAAGGATTCGGGTGCGGCTCTTGCCTCCTCCTGGGTAATAAAAAAGACAAAACTTGATAGAGGTTTTAAGAAGTATGGTTTCCTGACAAGAAGTAAAAGTTATCATCTTCTTCTTGGAGGAGATGTTCTTAAAATGAAGGATTTTGATCGAATGAACGATCCAGAAAATTGGTCATTCATGCATGGAGATTCTGATAATGTTTAAATTAGGAGTGTCGAATGATTGATAGAAAGGTTGAAGAGGTAGTACGCAGGGTATTTCAGCTCGATGATAAAAGGTCTCTTGATGATGTTGCTCCGGGATCGATTCCTCAATGGGATTCTTTGGGGCATGTATCGCTGATTCATGCTGTTGAAGAGGAGTTCGGATTAAAATTCAGTGTAGATGAGATTGCTACAATCGATTCTATTGCTTCTTTAAAGGAGGTTTTAAAGAGTCATGTATCGTGATAAGCATGAATTTTCTCTGCCCGACCTCATAGAGCAGAGCGCAAAGCTCTATGGAAACAGAGAGGCCTTACGTGATATCAATGGAGTGGTAAGTTACAATGAATTCTATACTCGTGTTAAAACACTGGCAAACAGGCTTATCGAAGCTGGACTCAGGCCTGGCGACAGGGTAGCATTTCTCTTCCCAAACAGCATAGAGTTTGTAATAGTACACTATGCAGCAATGTGCAGCGGGGGTGTTAGTGTTCCGATAGATAATTTCATTGCTCCAAAGAATCTTTCCTATCAACTGAGGGATACTGCTGCACGATTTTTTCTTTTCGATTCTTCTCACTGGGAAATGATCTCGAGGGCAGATCTGCCGCCTGTAAAATTCATGGCGGTCGGCGGCGATCCGACTAAGATAAAAGGAAGGTTCTTTAATAGGGATGTGGTCAATATAGATGAAATATTAAGTGATAGAGTTGACAAAGAGCTTCCATCTGTCTCGTCAGGACAGTGGGCGATTCTTCTTTATACTACAGGCACGACCGGGAAACAGAAGGGGGTTGTCCTTACTCACAGAAATCTGGTAGTCAGTGCCATGAACATTATGGAGAAGTGCGAAGTTACAATTGATGACTGCGAACTAACCGCGCTTCCGCAAACGAGGCTTTTTGGACTGGCGCATGTTCATGGATATCTCTCACTCGGTGCTAGGATGATGCTGGTTCGCAATCTGATTCTTCCTCAGAAGGTCCTGCCTCTTATAGAGGAAATCGGTGCTACAAGTTTTCCGCATGTCCCAACAGCATTCTACATGCTAATGGATAATTACCCTCGACTGCTGAGCAAGTATGGAAACAGGCTGAGGTATATCCTGATGTGTTCTGCACCCTGCAAGCCGGAGAGATACAGAGAACTGAAGAGACTAGTTCCCGATGTTCGGATCTTTCATTCATATGGATTGACAGAAGCGGCAAGGAGCACAATAATAGAACTCGATAAACATCCAGATAAACTAACATCTGTTGGGAGACCAACTCCGAAAATGAAGATAACGATTGTCGATGGTGATATAGTGCAGCCGCCTGATAAGAAGGGTGAGGTCATTCTAAAGGGTGATATTGTAACTCCTGGTTACTGGAATCTTGCAGAGGAGAATGAGAGGTCATTTTGTGAGTTTGGCTTCCGGACGGGAGATCTGGGTTATCTGGACAGGGATGGATTTCTATATATAGTAGGAAGGATAAAGGAGATTATTAATGTTTCTGGATTAAAGGTCAATCCGATGGAAATCGAGGAGGTGTTGCTGAACTTTCCAGGAATAAAGGATGCTGCTGTTGTAGGATTCCCGGACGAAAGGGGCTCTCTCAATGAGAAGATAGTTGCCTTTTATGTTCCGGAAAGAGGAAGGGAGATAGATACAAGGAAGCTGAAAAATCACTGCTATATCAATCTTGAGAACTTTAAGGTTCCTGTTCATTTTAAGGCCATAGAGAGAGTGCCAAGAACAGTTTCCGGAAAAATTCAGAGACTTCAATTGAAAGAGATGTATAAAGATGAAATATAACAGATTAATAGAAGAGATTCAAAAATACTGGAATGAGAGGATCCACGATCTTGAAATGACAACCAGTCCTGTTGGTTCGATAGAATTCTTTCGAGATTTGGAGCACTACAGGTACGATAAGCTGCACTATCTTCCAAAGATTGTTGACTTTTCGGCCTATAAAGATAAAAAGGTCTTGGAAGTAGGATGTGGTATAGGAATCGATCTTCTCAGGTTTGCACGCGAAGGTGCAGTGGTTACAGGAATAGATCTTTCAAAGAGTGCAATAGAGCTGGCAAGGAAAAACTTCAAACTTCATGGTTTGAAGGCCGAACTGAGCATAGGAAACGGTGAGGCAATGAAATTTAAAGACAACACCTTTGATCTGGTCTATGCTCATGGTGTTCTTCAATACACGGCAGACATTGGGAAGATGATCAGTGAGTGTCACAGGGTACTCAAGCCTGGTGGCGAGTTTATTGGAATGGTCTACAATCGAAAGGGATGGCTCTATTACATGTCAAAATGGTTCAACGTTCCACTCGAACATGAAGATGCCCCGGGATTGAAATTTTATACGATAAAGGAATTCAGGGGATATCTTAAGCAGTTCTCAGACGTAAGAGTTGTTCCTGAACGTTTTCCTGTAAGATCGAGACTTCAGAAAGGATTTAAGGCCTTCTTATTTAACTATTTCTTTGTCACACTTTTTAATATGATTCCTCGTTTTCTTGTGAGGGGTTGCGGATGGCATCTTATGGCTTTTGGAGTAAAGTAAGATGTATACTGCTCAGTTGAATGCTCTTTTCATTGAGTTTCAGAATGTCGTAAAAAGGGCCTATCCATCTTTTGTTTGGAATAATAGACCACAGCAGATCAGAGGTCATATTCCTGTTTTCTCGTTTCACAGTGTGGAATATAGTGATCTGGAGGCAAAACTTAAATTTTTAAGAGATAATGGCTATAGTACAATAACTGCCGATGAATGTTATAACTTTATAGTAAAGAAGCAGGCCATTCCTGATCGATCGATAATGTTGACTTTTGATGATGGTAGAATCAGTGTATGGAGTATAGCATATCCGCTTCTTAAAAAATATGGATTTCGTGCAACAGTATTTCTTGTTCCTGATATCGTGAGGAAGGATGAGAAAGTTTTCCCGAATCTTGAGGATTTCTGGGCAAAGAGGTGTTCCCAGGATGAATTGGAGAGACTTGAGGAGATTAAACTTCCGACGATTTCGTGGAGAGAGGCAGAAATAATGCATCGGGATGGAGTGATCGATTTTCAGTCTCACACATTGAACCACACAAGGATTCCGATTGGTTCGAGAATAATTGGATTTGTCACTCCAGAGTCGATAGAGCGATACCTGTTTGAATTTAATATACCTTCTGTTGAGATCGATGGAGGTTCGGTGAATTTAAACTCGCTACTTGGATCCCCTGTTTATGAGAACAGACCGTTTGTGTGTCAGAGACCAATGTTTATTTGTGATGAAGAGCTGAAGAAGAGATGCATTGGTCATGTGGCTGAAAATGGTGGGGAATCATTTTTCAATAAGAAGGGGTGGCTTAGAGATCTGCAGAGGGTTGTCATAGAATATAGAAAAGTAGCGTCTTTAAAAGAAGGATTTGAGACGACTGCACAGCAGAAGAAGAGGATAATCTTGAATCTGAGGGAATCGAGGGAAAGAATTGAGGAACATCTAAATGGTAAGAGAGTGTTGCATCTGTCGTATCCCTGGGGACAGGGTTCTGAGATATCGATAGAATCTTCCAGAGAGTCAGGGTTTGTTACAAACTTCTGGTCAACGATTCCGCATAAGGCAAAAAATGAGCCTGGTAGCGATCCATTCAGAATTGTTAGAATAAAACACGATTTTATATGGAGGCTTCCAGGAGAGGGAAGGAGGTCTCTTGCAGATTTATTTTTTATTAAATTTTTAAGAAGAACCAGAGGAGAAATAGACTATTAGGTGGAATATGAAGCGAGATATAGGTTTATTAACAGAGAAAGAGTTCGACATAGTAATAATTGGTGGCGGAATATATGGAGCTGCAATCGCATGGGATGGTGTTCTCAGGGGATTGTCTGTGGCTCTCATAGAAAAGGGTGATTTTGGATCTGCCACATCGTCCAACAGCCTTAAGATTGTTCATGGCGGGCTGCGTTATCTTCAGCACCTCGATTTTAAAAGGATGAGGGAATCGATAAGGGAGCGGCGAGTCCTGATGCATATTGCTCCGCACCTCGTTCATCCCCTTCCTTGTGTTATGCCGACATACGGGCACATGGCAAAGGGAAAAGAGGTGATGTTTATCGGTCTTCTGATGAACGACATAATAAGTTTAGACCGCAACAGAATCGAGGATCCAACAAAGCATATTCCAATGGGAAAGATAATTTCAAAGGGTGAGTGCCTCCGCCTTATACCAGGAATAGATTTCAGAAGAGTAAACGGCGGCCTCTTATGGACAGATGGACAGTTGTACAATTCTGAGCGTTTCTTGTTGTCTTTTATTCTGTCGGCATCAGAGAAAGGGGCGGTTGTTGCAAATTATGTTCAAGCCGATCGATTGATAGTAAAGAAGGGAAGAGTTAGAGCTGTAAGGGCAACCGATGTACTGACAGGTGATTCGGTCGAGATAAGGGGACGGCTTTTCATAAATGCATCTGGTGCCTGGATAGATGAAGTCTTGAGTGGTGTAAAGAGTACAGAGTGCAGGATTAATCTTTCAACTGCTATGAATATAGTAATTAAAAAGCAGCTTCTGCCTGGCTGTGCGGCGGGGATCTATTCAAAATACTATCATGAAAGAGATGATGGTAGTATATATGAAGGGAGAAGAATACTATTTATGACTCCGTGGAGGAGATATACGATTATTGGTACATATCATCTTCCATATCACGGCAGGCCTTCAGAGATGAAGGTTACAGAGTATGAGATAGAGGATTTTATTAAACAGATAAATTCTGGGTATCCAGGGTCTCCGATTACTATGGATGATGTCTGCTTCTTCTATAAGGGATTTCTTCCGATGGATGGCTTTGATCCAAATAAAGGTGAGGTAAGGTTGACTCATCACTATTTGATTTATGATCACCAAAGAAGGGATGGTCTCGATGGATTGATTACAGTAGTTGGTGTAAAATTAACCACTGCAAGGGATGTTGCAGAGAAGACGTTAAATCTGGCATTAAAGATACTTGGAAAACAGAGGCCGTGTGAGACCCACAGGGTTCGTCTTATCGGGGGTGGGATCAAGCGGTTTGACGAATTTGTTGAAGGGGTTAGAAACAATATCGATTTTTCATTAAAAGAAGATGTAAAGGTTCATCTAGCATACAACTACGGAACGGAGTATAAAAAGGTTTTAAAATACATGATGGAGAATGATAAACTGAAGGAGAGCGTATCTGAAAATACGAACGTAACGGGAGCTGAGATAATTCATGCGGTAAGAGAGGAGATGGCCTGCAAACTTTCAGATGTTGTGCTGAGGAGGACTGAACTCGGGTCTGGAGAAAATCCTGGCAAAGATGTGCTTAAGAGATGTGCTTTGCTGATGGGAGGAGAACTCGGCTGGGGCAGGAGAAGGATCAAAGATGAGATAGAAGAGACTGAGAAGATATATGAGCTCTTTAAGGAGCAGTGATATGAAGAGAGTGCTTGTCACAGGTGCAACTGGATTTACAGGGGGATATCTGTGTCGCAGACTTGTAAAAATGGGTTATAAGGTAAGGGGGCTTGCCCTTCCAGGGATCGACACAACGGCTCTGGAAAGAGAGGGAGTAGAGGTTATAAGGGGCGATCTGGTAGATAAAGAAAGCTTGATTGCTGCAGTCAGAGGAGTTCAGAAGGTCTATCATATTGCTGCGGTTTACAGAGAACAGAACGTGCCTCCATCTCTATTCTGGCAAGTCAATGTTGAAGGAACAAAGAACATTCTTGAGGTTTCAAGAGATGAGGGAGTGGAAAGATTCATACACTGCAGCACCGTAGGAGTTCAGGGTGAAATTAAGAATCCACCTGCTACAGAGGAGGCTCCGTACAATCCCGGCGACTATTATCAAAAGTCGAAAATGGAGGGTGAGCTTGCTGCACTTTCATATTTTAAAGAGGGAAAGGTTCCTGTTGTAGTATTCAGACCTGTTGGAATTTATGGGCCTGGCGATACTCGTTTTTTAAAACTGTTCCGATACATCAATAATGGGAAATTCAGGATGTTTGGTTCTGGAAATGTCCTCTACCATCTTACATACATCGATGATCTTATAGATGGAATTTGTCTGGTGGGCGAGAAGCCTGGCATAGAGGGAGAGGTTTTTACTCTTGCTGGTGAGAAGTATACTACATTAAATGAGTTTGTTCAAATAGTAGCAGATGTTCTTGGAGTGGAGCTTTCGAGTCGCCACTATCCTGTCTGGCCACTCTGGACTGCAGGGGCACTGTGTGAGTTTGTCTGCAGACCGTTTAGAATAAATCCTCCTGTCTACAGGAGAAGAGTCGATTTTTTCATTAAAGATCGTGCATTTGATATTACAAAGGCAAAGAGAGTATTGGGATACAGGCCCAAAATTGACCTAAGGACAGGAATAGATCGTACTGCGAGGTGGTACATTGAGGAGGGTCTTCTCGATAAGAGGTCGTGATGAAGAAGCATACGATAGAGATACAGAAAGAGCTCTTTAAAAAGGGAAAGAATCTCGATAAGTACAGATCACTGGTTCTGGGCCAGAAGGGTCTCTTAAAACTCATGAAATATGAGCTTATAGTCACCCTAACCAGTAACGTTGCTGGTGCTCTCGGGCTCTGGTTGCGAAGGAAGCTCTATCCTGCAATTCTCGGAATGGTGGGACGAAATGTTACATTTGGAAGGGGAGTTGTGCTTCGTCATCCAGGAAAGATTTTTATTGGGGATAATGTTGTCATAGATGATCATTGCGTTCTTGATGCAAAGGGTGAGGACAACAGGGGAATCTTTATTGGTGATGGAGTATTCATCAGCAGGAACACGGTGTTGAACTGCAAGAATGGGGATATAGTTCTTGATGATGGTGTTAACATTGGTGCAAACTGTACAATTTTTTCGGCAAGCGAGGTAAGGGTTGGCAGAGATAATTTGATAGGCGCTTATTCATATCTTGTGGGCGGAACCCATAATTTTAGTGATCCTGAGACTGCTGTGATTCACCAGGGCCGAGTATCCAGAGGAATAAGGATTGGGCCAGGCGGATGGATAGGTGCACATGTTACGGTTCTTGATGGAGTTGAAATAGGCAAACATGCTGTAATCGGTGCTGGTTCAGCTGTAAACAGAAAGATCCCAGATTATGCTGTTGCAGCCGGTAATCCCGTGACAATAATAAATAAAAGAATGGTAGATGGGAAAGGCGAACAGAAGCCCGAAGTAACTGTAGGAATCATTAATTACAACGGGGAAGATGTGCTCAAGGATACCATTAACTCAATCATTGCACAGGATTATGAGAGCATTGTCGAGATCATCGTGATAGATAACTGTTCAACCGATGGGAGCATTGAGCTGGTAAAAAGAGACTATCCCGACATTAAGGTTGTTAAGATGAAGAACAATCGCGGTCCAAATCCTGCAAGGAACGAGGTGTTAAAAAGAGCCTCTTCAGAGTTTGTTTTGATCATGGACAATGATATAATTCTTTCAGATGATTGTATCTCTCTACTTGTAGATGCAATGATAAGAAATCCTCAGGCAGGCATGGCCGGGCCACAGATACGACTTCAGGATCGACCCGATCAAATTCAGTACAATGGGGTCAATATTCACTTTGTCGGTGAAGTTGTGATGAACAGGTATGAACTGGAAAAGGCTCTGGTAGTAGGTGCTGTTTCGGCAGGTGCTGTACTAATAAGGCGCAAGAATGCAATTGAAATTGGTCTATTTGATAAGGACTACTACTTTGGATGGGAGGATGGAGATTTCAGTTTTAGAATGACGATATCCGGATTCCCATGTTTGATAGTATCAAAGGCAAGGGTTTTCCATAAAAAAGAGAAGAGGGGCATGTCTTGGGTGAGGTACCAGGTGAGAAACAGATGGTGGTTTATTCTTAAGACCTACAATCTCAGGACTCTCATATTCACAATTCCTGCTATCCTAATATATCAATTTGCACTATTTGTTTTTCTACTCCTCAAGGGTCATGGTATCGATTTTATCAAGGGCAGTTTCGATGTAATAGTGACCCTGCCAATGACTTTAAAGAAGAGAAGAGAGGTAATGAGGCAAAAGAGGGTCAGGGATAGATATACCCTACTCGGAAGGAGAATCAGCATCATTGGAGATGCAGGATCTCTGCCAATGATCAGGGCTGCAAGTAGTCTTCTTAATCTGTTTTTTTCTATCTATTGGATACTCTTCGGATGGCTTATAAAATAGAGGGGATTTTTTTGTTAGGCGCTACAGGAAAAGAGATGATTCGAAGTTTGGAGGATGGCCTTAGGCTCTATCTTGGAGAGGGCAAATGGGAGGAGATGTTATGTTTTAAAAACAGCAACTTTTTAATTTTCTCCTTTGAAGATCATAACATTCGTTCAAGAGAATGGGATATGTGGATTTCTGGAGACAGAAGCAAGGCTATTTTTTTATGGGGCAGGATATTTAACATAGAAAGA
>Ga0190360_1000210_pt1 | contig 32885 bp, 30 predicted proteins | sample 48721834_MG_FD_161271 | JGI IMG/M metagenome (GOLD analysis project Ga0190360, IMG submission 161271) | Hydrothermal vent microbial mat bacterial communities from Southern Trench, Guaymas Basin, Mexico - 4872-18-3-4_MG | ecosystem: Environmental > Aquatic > Marine > Hydrothermal vents >...
ATATATTGGAGCTTTTGATATTTCACTCCTACGGAGTTCAAGAATATTGGGCAATCCAGTGCTATAAACATTCCACAACCCCTAACGGGGTTAGTACAATAATTGCTTAGGTTGACGCATAAGGCCTCTGGCGGCTAATGCCCTCCCCTTAGCTGGATTTTTTCTTCTTCTCATTAACGAAAACGCAAAAAGGCAATGCCACCCTTCCCCCAAAAATAAAAAGATCGCCCAGCATAGATATACTGGGCGATAATATAGGAAAAACTATACGAAACTTTATCATTCCTCCAGCATTTGATATCCCCCTTTTTCAAAGGGGGATTATAGGGGGATTTTTTGTTAGAGGATAAATTGTTCGTGTGGCACGACCCTTGTGGTCGTGCTTCTTAAGATTTCATTAACATTGGTATTCCCTCCTCGTTCCCAGACAGGAGTTTGGGAACTAGAGGTATATCCCCCTTTTCCAAAGGGGGATTATAGGGGTATTTGTTGTTAGAGGATAAATTGTTCTCTTTAGTAATGAATCTTAAGCGTTTCAACTCACACGAATTAGATTCCTTTTTTTGGAGAGCGGCAACACGTTGCCGCTTTCAAAAGCGGCGCCAAGGCGCCGCAATCCAAAAGCGAATCTCAAGCCATATTGGTTCCCAAACAAGAATTAATGAACCAGAATACGACTACTATTCACTATTCACTATTCACTTTTCACTATTCACTTTCCTCTATTGCTCCAAGACAATGCCCAACTCATCATCAACTGACCCGCATTGCTGTCCTGAAGGATATTGGTATGATGAAACAAAAGGGGGATGCACAAACTACGCGAGCTGCTATTCTGGAGGTAAATGTATTTATGAATACAATAGTTATGAATGGTGGCATACAGATGCCTGCATACCCAATTCAGATGAAAACAAGGCTTGTTGTCCTGCTGACATGATAGGCAATCCTTTTGGAGATGCTTCTCAGGGAGCATACCATTATTGGCCTATTGAGAGTTATTAGGTATCCTTAGAATATCATCTATCCTTGTTAACGGCTTATAATAGCCTCTCATAACATACAACCCGTTAGGCAGTTTGAATAACTGCCACTGCACATCCTTATTTACATTTTCCTCTATTGCTAAAACTTTTAGGTCAGCTGGTGTGAGATAGCCTGTTGCACCACCCTCACTGAATGCTGTCTTTCCATACATTTCTGTGCTGTTTATTGCATTAAGAACTATAATGCTTCCCGCTTCTTCAATTATCTTACTATCTAAGTTCGTCGGGTCGCCGACGGTTGCGAGAGCGGCATCAATAGTGCCGTCCTTATCATAATCGCTCCAACTGAAACCATAACCATTCCCGCCTCTCATGTGTGTCACAATGATTAGACCTGAAGCAAATCTTGTACCTCCTGTTTCCGGATTATACTCACGTGGCGGCTTTTCACCCGGCTGTGCAAGATATATCTGGGGCTTATGCATTGGCTCTCTTATATGAGATATAATTTCTCTTTCTATAACATCCTTGATGTATTCCTGCTCTTCTCTTGACAATGTACCAAAATTATTAGGAGATCTTCTATGTAAATAGTCCCTGTCAATCCAGTAAACATAGCCGTGCTCTCCTTCCTGGTTTGGAACAGGGTTCTGGGCGTGCTGGAAGTCTATTGACCTTAAGCCGTGTGCCGGCGCCGAAGCTTCATACATATTCCCTTCCTCCATGAAAGCCCTGAAAAGCTCCGGGCTGACTCTTAGTTTTTCCTCAACATCTGTAAGGCTGTCATATGTTGTTATCATTAAGCCTGCCGGAATTGTCCATGAGCTGTCAAGCTGAAGTTCTCTGTATGTTGCAATGAAACTGCTTGCTGTATCGCTTAACGACCATGCTCTTACTGAATCAATCTTCTCAACTTCAGGGTCAAGATAAATATTCACAAAGCCGTTGTCATCTGTTAAATACTGCTCTCCGTTAACTTCAACAATGCCTTTCTTATTCTTTAATGTCTGGTTGTCTATTATAACTGCCCTGAACTCCTTCCCTGGAGTGAGCTGATACACAAGCGTTGTATCGCCTTTTATCATCTCATTCGCGTTTAAGGGAATATAGTTCTGCTTCTTGATTTCAATAGTATAGAGCCTGCCTCTTTCCTTGTCAATGCTTCCTTTTTCCCTGAAGCTTCCTATCCTTGAAAAGCCATTATTGCCGAAAGCAGAGCCGTCTTCCTTAATCATCTTTATGCTTTTAACAAAGCCGTCTCCTGTTCTCATTACCGCAAGATACATGCCTGCTGAAACAGGCTTTTCATTATAATCTGTCCCGTCCCACTCTGCTTTATATGAGCCGGGCATCAATGCTTCATCAACAAGATGCTTTATTCTCTGGCCGAGAATATTCACGATATAAATATCAACATCTACTGCTCTTTTAAGCCCGAATTCAATGGTTGTTCCGGGATTAAAGGGATTGGGATAGTTCTGGCTCAGAACATGAGATTCAGGAACAGCTTCATCAGAATCAACAGATGTATAAACATCATTAAAGGTTACATTTCCCTGTGAATCAGTAGTATCCTGATAGGAATTTTGATTATCTTTCATCACTACAACTGCTCCAGGTATGCCTAGCTGTGTTTTCTTGTCTGCTACATGTATTGTTACAGTGGCATTTTCTCTTAGGAGCTTTGCTTCAAGGCTCTGGGCTGAAGCAGACCTAAGAAACAATGGAGCTGATAGTGCCAGAGTAGTCAAGGATTTCACTGGCAGGTTTTTCATTTATGGTTTTTCCATGGTAAGATAACAGTAAATTCTAATAAATTTGCGATAAAAATGCAAGAAAAAAATATTTTAATACACATGAGAATTAAAATCTTCGCTTTTTTTTGGATTGCGGCAACATGTTGCTGCTCTTAAAAGCGTAGGAGTGGCATGTTTTTATGGCAAAATTGCTAAAATATATTGGAGCTTTTGATATTTCACTCCTACGGAGTTCAAGAATATTGGGCAATCCAGTGCTATAAACATTCCACAACCCCTAACGGGGTTAGTACAATAATTGCTTAGGTTGACGCGTAAGGCCTCTGGCGTCTAATGCCCTCCCCTTAGCTGGATTTTTTCTTCTTCTCATTAACGAAAACGCAAAAAGGCAATGCCACCCTTCCCCCAAAAATAAAAAGGTCGCCCAGCATAGATATACTGGGCGATCATACAGTAAAAACCTTACTACTCTTCATCATCCATCCGGCATCTTATATCCCCTTTTTTCAAAGGGGGATTATAGGGGGATTTGTTGTTTGAAGATAAATTATTCTCTTCAGTAATGAATGTTCTTAATTTTGATTGCGGCAACGTGTTGCCGCTTTCAAAAGCGGCGCCAAGGCGCCGCAGTCCAAAATTAATGCTCACACGAGGATGGCTATCATGTTTAATTTTTATCGTGTGGCACGACCCTTGTGGTCGTGCTTCTTAAGATTCCCAAATCATTCCTATAAAGGAGTTTGGGAACCAGAAGAATTCTTTGCGTGATTGGTTGAGCGATGCATTTGATATCCCCCTTTTTCAAAGGGGGATTACAGGGGGATTTGTAAGATTCTTCAGCTCAGCAATTAATGTTCCCCCCTTGTAAATTTCAAAACATACGAGATTTCCGCTTTAGTACAAAAATTAAAACTCAATTTTTAATTTTTATCTCCTCCACCAACAACCTCAAAATATGCTGTTAGAACCTCTGTAGATTTTGCATCTGCATTTCCGAAAAAGCCTGGCTGCTTACCTCCTATAGAAATCTTAAACATACCTTGTTCAACAACTCTGTTGTAACTATCATCGATTATTGAAATTTGTTTTGGCTTCAACCTGAATCGAATCCTTCTCTTCTCGCCCGACTTTAAAAAGATACGTCTGAAGCCCTGAAGAGATCTAATCGGAACCGATACGCTGGCCTTACAATCTGTCACATAGAGCTCTACAACTTCCTCACCATCTAATCTGCCGATGTTCTCTACATCTACAGATACAACCAGTTCTTCATTTGCTGTAATCTGTTGCGGCAACTTTAAATTACTATATTTAAATTTCGAGTAGCTCAATCCATGCCCAAATGGATAGAGGGGATATCCCCTAAAATAACGATAAGTCCTACCTTTCATCGAATAGTCGCTGAAGGGTGGAACCTGATCTATTGACCTGTAAAATGTTACAGGCAATCTTCCTGCAGGATTGTAATCACCAAACAGTACATCTGCTACTGCATCTCCTCCTGCCTGACCCGGATACCATGCTTCCACTATTGCTGGTATGTTTCTGTCCGCCCAGTTCACTGCAAGAGCACTACCGTTCATGAGAACAAGTACAACATTCCTATTGACCTCATATATCTTCTTAAGCAGCCTCTCCTGAACATCCGGGAGGCGAAGATTGACTCGATCACCACCCTTAAATCCTTCTATATCGATCTTCATCTCTTCTCCCTCGAGACGAGGAGATAAACCCAAAACCATTATAACAACATCTGCTCTCTTTGCAATCTCTACTGCCTCCTCTTCCAGATTACGATCATAAATTCCCCATAGAAGACGAAAGTTTGCCGACCCCTGCTCTTCAAAATACTCTATCTTGATTGCGTATCTTTCATCTGCCTTAAGATATACATTCCTGTAAACCTTAACACTCTGATGCCTGCTGCGAAACGAGACAAGAAGAGAATCATTCAGAAAAATTCGGAATCCCGACATACCCTCACCCCCAATTGCATAGAGACCACTTGCGGGAACAACCAATTCTCCCTCCCATCTTATACTAAAATCATCATCATCCAGTCCGCGAAATGGAGAACCATCCCACCAATTGAAATCAATATTCCTGTCTGTTCTTATGCAAACAGGCTTACCTCTGAAATTTCTATTGTTAAAATACTCTCCCCTCAATCCATTGACTCTGCGACTGCCATCAGTAGTAAAAAGAACATCTGATGGAACAGGATCCAGAGATATCATCCCCCTTGCCAGATTGCACCCTCTTGAAAATACTACTTCTGTATCTTTTGATACCTTGTTTTTAATTCCATCCAGTATTGTAACAGGATTTGAAGGAGTCCCATTATAGTTACCAAGAAGAACATCTACATCGTTACCATTTGGACCTATGACTGCGATCTTCTTAACCTTTTTACTCAGAGGAAGAAACTCTTTATCATTTTTCAGAAGTACAATAGATTTCCTTGCAGCCTCGAGTGCAAGCCTCCTATGTCGCCTGCAATCAACGATATAATATGGAATTGTGCTGTAGCCAACCATCCAGGGAGGATCGAACATACCAAGTTTCATTCTTGCCTTAAACAGCCTCTTGACAGATATGTCAATCTTTTTCTCATCTAATATACCCTCCCTGACAGCCTCGGCAAGATCTCTATATACGACTCCACAATTTAGATCGGTGCCTGATTCAACCGCCAGGGCTCCTGCCTCTATTGGTGAATCCACTACTCTGTGATTCTCATAGAAATCGGCAATCGCCCAGCAGTCTGAAACAACATACCCGTTAAAACCCCACTCCTCTCTTAAGATTTTTCTAAGCAGTCTGCTGCTGCCGCAACACGGACTTCCCATAAAACGATTGTAAGCACACATAACCGAATAGGCCCATCCCTCCTCAATGCAGGCCCTGAATGGTTCAAGATATGTCTCCCGCAAATCCCTTTCATCTATCCATGCATCGAATGTATGGCGATTCGGTTCTGGCCCGCTGTGAACTGCATAGTGCTTCACAGTAGAGACTGTCTTCAGATATTTTGGATCACTCCCTTGAAGTCCCTTCACAAATTGGATTCCTATTCTTGCTGTTAGATATGGATCCTCTCCATAGGTTTCCATACCCCTTCCCCATCTTGGATCACGAAAGATATTTATGTTTGGACTCCAGAATGTCAACCCCTGATATATTCCCCTTTTGCCTCTTCGTACAAATTCATGATGTTTTGCACGTGCCTCATCAGATATTGCTGTAGCAACACGAAAAACAAGATCTGTATCCCAGGATGCAGCAAGACCTATAGATTGGGGAAAAACTGTTGCTCTTCCAGCACGGGCAACACCATGAAGGCACTCATTCCACCAGTTATATTGTGGAATCCCGAGCCTTTCTATAGATGGTGCATCGTATCTCATCTGTGAGACCTTCTCCTCCAGAGTCATCCTTGAGACGAGATCCTCTACACGCCGATCAATCGGAAGATATGGGTCCTGATATGGATACCACCTCTTATGCCATCTCTCACATCCCAGAAGGAGCGAGAAAATTGCAGCATATATCAGAACAGCTCTATTTTTTTTCATAACTTTATTCTCCATTTTTGATCATTCCTCTATCATGCATGCCATTACAGTATCTGAGAGTGCTTCATTTAACCCTCCACTACCATGCTTCAAGATTCTCTTTGAAGGACCAGGATCAAAAAATGTATTCATGGTGTGTAGTCTTACCATCTCTACAGGATCCAGTCCGCTCTCCCTGCCTCTCAATTTAAAGAATATATAGACTGCCCTCATCATAAACCTGACAAGTGTTGTGGGCAGTTCAACTACCCTCTTGTTTCTTCCGATTAAAAAACATAGGCGACCAAGCAGCTCATGCCATGTGATGTTCTCATCACCTATTAAATATCTCTCTCCACCCCTGCCATACTCTACTGCTCCTACTACTGCTTCTGCTACATTTTTTACGGACACACAATTTGTTCCACCCTTTGTATAAAATAGAGGAATGGGTAGTCTAATGTAGTTAATCAGATGTTTCCATAAAGGTGGGCGACCTGGCATAGATCCAAATACATAAGGAAGTTCTAGTATGACCAGTTCAAGATCGGGTAAACTACTCTCCAGAGAAACACTCTCCTGCTCTATTCTGCTGCGAATATATGGATGATGAAACGACAATTTCATTTCAGGCCAAATTCTGTCATAATGTGCAAAATATGAACTGATCAAAACTCCTCTTTTTACCCCTGCATCACGAGCAAGCCGAAACAGTCGTTCTGAAGATTTCACATTGGCTTTGTAATAAAACTCATATGCGGGAGATCTGGGCAGTGTACGATCATCTGCGCCTGCTGCAAATACAACTGCATAACACCCGCATAGCAGCTCTTTTAAAAATTCATCATTCAACCTGTTTATGTCTGATAGTATTACCTTAACATCATCAGGGAATAGATCATTCTTTGGCATTGGTGGAATCGCCAGTACAGTAACTTCAAAACCCCGTCTTAGAAATTCACGTGCAGAATGATATCCTATGAATCCTGTACCGCCTACTATTAATACACGCATGGACTTATCCATCATATATAGTTAAATTTTGAAAACCATTCGAGAGTGTCGCTTATCGTCTTTTCAAATGGACGTGGAGAGTAGTTCAATCCACTCGCTGCTTTTGTGTGAGATATAGACATATTGTTTTTAACAGCCATTAATGATACCCTGGTATAGAGTGGCTATCTTCTTACAATCTTTGAAAATGCTGTAATGAATGGAACCCCGATTTCTGCCACCCATACAGGCAGAATCAGTCGGGGTGATGGAACACCAGTTTGTCTTTCTACAACCTCGGCCATATCCTTTAAAGAAACCCAGTGACCCGAAAGAATATATTTTGATCCAGACAGTGCTTTTATGGCTGCCCTGAGAGTCGAAGACACAACATCCCTCACATCTACCCAGTCGAAACCTCCTTTAACGAGTGCGGGTAATCTTCCGCCAGCTAATGAAAGAAGCATCCTCCCTGTATGGGAAGGTTTATAATCGAAGGGACCGATTATTCCTGTCGGCCTGATTATTACAGCATCCAAACCTTTATCAACACCCTTCAATACCTCCATTTCACCATGAGCCTTTGACCGATCATACGGCGGCGAACCCCTAAAATCTACATATTTCCGATTCTCATCGATTTGAATCTCCAACGGCTCCTGTGAAAGTGCATGGATCGAACTGAAATGTACCAATCTGCCAACATTACACGAAATGCACGCCTCTACAACATTACGGGTGCCACAAACATTCACAGCCTCAAGATGCTTCCAGTCCCTCATCGACAAAGAAATAAGGGCTGCAGCGTGAAATACAATATCTACGTTTCTAAAAATCGGAAAAAGAGATCCTTTGTCTAATATGTCGCCTCTAAAGACTTCTACATCAAGCCCTTTAAAAGAGCGATTATCAATGTGGTGCAGGACTCGAATCTTATGTCCCTGTTCCAATAGTAAACGAACAAGGTTTCCGCCAACATGTCCAGATGCTCCTGTTACAGCTACAATCATAAGCTTAAAATGGATTGGTTTAAAATATAAAAAGGAGCTCAATAATTAAAAAGCTCCTTTCTCACTTTCTCTTGTCGGGGCGGTGAGATTTGAACTCACGACCTCCTGCTCCCAAAGCAGGCGCGCTGACCGGTCTGCGCTACGCCCCGATTCATCCAATATATTCCTTTTGATAATTTTCTAATAACTCTTTAATTTTGCGAAATGCAATCCCTCGATGACTTATTTTGTTCTTCTCAACAAGAGTCATTTCAGCAAAGGTTTTTCCAAGTTCTGGCAGAAAAAAAAGTGGATCATATCCAAATCCATTCTTACCCCTGCGTTCAGTCAGAATTACTCCATCGCATGTTCCCTCTACCCATCTTTCTACTCTCCCATCAACAAAGGCAGCAACACACCTGAATCTTGCACTTCTCTGATTTGCAGGAACTGTTTTCATCGCATCCAGAAGCTTTCTTATGTTGTCGTCATAGCTTGCATCCATGCCTGCAAAACGACTCGATCTAACACCAGGGGCACCATTCAGTGCATCAACCTCAAGTCCAGTATCATCCCCAATTGAAGGAAGTCTTGTCCAGTCATATGAGAGCCTTGCCTTTTTTAATGCATTCTCAACCAGAGTATCTCCATCCTCATCGATTTCATGTGTATTTGGAAAATCGTCAAGGGAGACGATCTCCCATTCCGTGGATCCGAGAATCTCTTTTATCTCTCTGACCTTGTCTAAATTTCTTGTAGCAAGTACGCACCTTTTAACTCTCACTTCTGCTCCTTAGAATCAGCCTGTAATTTCTTTCTGATTACACTTGCAGATATTAATGAATTTTTGATTGAATCTCCATGCACCGCTCTTCTGTGATTTTTCAGATGTTATCAATTTTATTGTAGTTAAGACTTCTCCACATTCAGGACAGTGTTCTCTTTTGATCTTACTCGCTTTCGATAGTTTATCAACAAACGATTTTGCCTTTGCCATCTATTTCTCCTTTCTAATCCTCTCTATAGCTATCTTGAAGGGTATGGCAATAGATGAAAATACGTCCTTCTCCTTCTCAGTATATTGATTTTTAGATACACTCTCAATGCTTAAAACTCCCCACGCACTATCCTCTCCCCCGAGTGGAATACCCAAAAAAGAGTGCAGGCCATGCCTTGTATATTCATCTTTGAAATATCTTGGTCTCGTATAATCTCCTTCTTCTATATCAGCTATTACAAGAGGTGTGTTTCTTTTAATCACCCATCCATTCAATCCCTCCTCCAATGGAAAACGAGTCCCTTTGCCCAACTGATCGAGTTTTCCATCAACATATTTAATCACACCCTGTTCACCTTCTCTTATGCACCATGAGAAACGATCATAGGGGAATATCCTCTTCAGGTAGTAGATAAAGTGGGATACAGCAACTTCCTCATCATTAACGCTGCTGAGCTTTTTTTCAAGTTCTATGTGCATTCTGGCAACTTCCATGTCAATCTCACACCGCATTCCCTGATGATAGGCAGCCATCACTTCTGTCAACAGCTTTCCGCATCTGATTACAAATTCCTGATCTTCATAGCTGAATCCCTCTAACGCCGAACTCCCCACTGCAAGGACTCCCACAACTCTATTTTTCAGATTCAATGGTATACCCAAAAATGAGTGCAGTATTGTATCTGGAATGCCTGGTAGAAAATATCCATCAGGCAGATCTGGTTCAATAATGGGAGAATTCTGTACTGCAACCTGTTCTACAAGATCTCCCTCCTCGACCCTGAGCTTCTGCATCAGATATCCCGAATTGTCCTCTCCTGCCTGAAATTCGAGTTGATCTTTACCCTTCATAAAATATAGCCCAATAGATGAACCTACTACTGCACTCCTTACTACTGGTAGAAATGTCCTGTAATACTTCTCAAATGCATTTCCAAAACCTGTCCAGTCTTCCTGTTCCTCAAGCTCTGAGAAGTCGCCAACAAGGCCTCTTCTCTGAACAAGATCAGAGTCTCTGTTTCTATCGGCTTCTCCTATTAAATTGCCAAGTGAAGTGGAATATATCAGCACTATCACAAGAATAAATACAATGCTTTTTAAAACATATCCCATCAAGCTTCTATCCGACAAAGGTAAAAAAAATCCCACTCCAATTAGAATGACTATTGATAAAAATAATAGAAAACTCCTCTTTTCTCTACTCAGAATACCCACCCGTCCTCCCTTTTTATACCAAAGATTGGACGATCACAATATAAAAAAAATTGAGGCAAAGTCAATAAAAAGTTGAGAATTTATTTAAAGAATGGCTTCATCAACAATATCCAGATGGAGAGATAGTTTTGATCCTGTTATTTCATTCTAGCCCTTTCGCTCTCCATCCTAATATAGATAGGATATATTTCATTTACAAATCTATAGGCACCACGTCCTCTTTCAAAGTCGCCCTCAATTACTCCCAATTCTCTCATTCTCTTTAAAAAATTGTGAAATACTTTTTTTTCTTCACCATTAAGTCTTGTTTCCACATCCTTTTTGATAAAATTTCTTGAAAGCGGTCTTTTGCCCAATTTCCTTAAAATAGATCTATATCTGGGACTCCGAACTGCATTATAGACCTTTGGATTCAAATATTTTTGTCCTACCTTTTCAGCCGCTGCAATTACACCATTAATTGCATCTTTCTCATCTATTACTCCATCGGTATCAATCCAAAAAGTAGCATCACCTATCTCATGCATTAAAAGTGGCAATCCACTAGAAAAACGTACCATGAGTTCCATGGCCTCAGATTTTACTTTTATATCAACCCGCCCAAAAGCACTCAAGAAAAAATCCTTTACCTCTTTATTTGAAAGCTTCTCAATCTCCACAACACGGAATATACGCATCAATGATGGCTGAAGTCGGGATAAAGCATCTCTCTTTTCATGAAGCCCTATCAGCATGATAAAAACAGGAAAATCTTTATTAAAATGAGTGGCCACCTCATCTACAAAACTCTTGTACCAATTTGCAAAATCTTCCTTTTCAACCAGTCCATTAATATCGTCTAAAATAATAAACAATCCTGATTTTTGTCTTTTTATTCTTTCTAATAAATTATGAAGAGCCTCAGGAAAATTTCTAACTAACTCTTTCAAATCTCCAGCAGGAGGGTTAAAGCTAACAGATATACCAAAAAGACCTATCTCTTTGATATACCTGCCGAAAAATTTAGCTATATCATTAAACCATGCTTCTTCTTTTGTTTCTTTTAATATCTGCTCAAAGATATGACGCACCACTTCCTCTAATGTTGATACTCTACCTAAGAAGACATGAATACTAAGTATATTCTCCCTGTTGCTTACAATATGTCTTACAAATGAGGCCAGTGAGCTTTTACCTATTCCTCGATCACCCGTTAAAAATATGTTTTCTTGTTTCCCTGACGAAATCTGTTTGGCATATTGAATTAGCTCTTTTATCTGTTCTGACCTCCCCACAAAGAGTTCAACAGGAACTGGACTACCTGGTGTAAATGGACTGACTTCCTTATTATTCATTATATTCTATCTCCTCCCCATTTTCAATATCGGCCGTCTGCCAATTCGGACCGATTTAACTATGTACCCCTCTCCCCTCTTGATTTTCAACTCTACAACTCTATCTGGCACAACACTCCTGACCCACGTCGCAAGTTCATCTGCACTCCTTACGGCTCTTTCTTCAAAACCGATTATTGTGTCTCCCAAAGATATTGACGCACGATCAGCAGGGCCATCAGGAACTACACCAACAACCCGAACACCAAAGGTCTCAGTATCAGACTCCAGATCAAGAACAGACAGCCCAACCCACCCAGAACTTTTCTTATAATCATCGATAATCCTATCAAGATCGCTCTTGAGGTAATCTATAGGGAATGCTATGCCTACAGTAGAAATCTCTGATTTTGATATATCATCACCAGACGATGCATATCCTCCAAAAATCCCCACTGCATTTCCCTCTTCATCAAGTACTACTCCCCCAGAATTGCCAGGCGGTACAACTGCATTGAGTTTAATAAATCCATTCTTTTCTTTCCCCATATATGTTCCCAAAGTAACCGACGGGAATACTCCAAGAGAGTTTCCTAAAATTACAACAAATGACTTCTCGCCCAGCTCCCCTGACTCTCTCATCTGCACCGGCAGCAGATCATTACAATTAATTTTCAAGAGAACTACCTTTGCAGTTCTATCGAATCCAACAATCCTTCCTCCACTACTACGACCATTCGTGAAATTAACTACTATACTGTCACCACCCTCTACAACATTCCTCCATGTTACTATAAAACCATCTCTGTTATAGACAAATCCAGATCCCACCATGCACTGTTTTTCCTCTCCATCCAGTACAAAAGTGTGGATGCTTACAATCGAATTCTCCGCCCTTCTTACAAGCTCTGCCATCTTTTTTCGCCACTGACCATCTACCATCTTCTTCACTACCTGACTGCTTGCACTTTGAAGAGCCACAATTAGAATGATTATGATATATCTTCCTAATAACATGACAAACCTTTTAAAAACTTACAGCCCTGATGTGAGCCTTCATCTTTTTTAAATCTCGTTTTAAGAGAAGAGAATCGATGTGGGTTACAGGTTTTTTATTATCATATTCAAAATACTCACTCTCAATATCGTATGGAAAGTCATCTATGACATAATTGATATTTGAACCAGCAATACCCTGCATTGAGGAGATCTTTTGACCCTGAACAGTATGAACCTGATTAAAAACCGGCAGGGGTCTATCCAAAATCGAGGAACTCATTAAAATCAAAAAAACTATTAGACCCAGTGCAGGCACCCACGAGATTTGCTTGAGATTAATTGTCGGAGCAGCTCCTCCTCTGGGTACTATTTCCCTTCGAATCCTCTCGCGAAGAATAATCATAAAATGATCCTGCACCTTCATCTGGGGCAACTCCCTCAGGTGATTTCTCAATCTTCGAATTCTATTAAACTGCTCTGTACATCTTGAGCATTCTCTTAAATGGTGCTCCAGCTCCCTCCTGGATTTTCTATCCAGTTCACCATCAACAAAATCGAAGATTGCCTTTAAAAAATTTTCACAAGGATCCATGGACAATCCTCCATGTACCTAATCCAAAAGATGTTGAAGTGATTTCTGTAATTTAAGCCTCCCCCTGTTTACTCTCGACTTTACAGTACCGATTGGTATTTTTAAAATGTTACTTATCTCTTCATATGAAAACTCTTCTATATCTCTCAATATTACTACTTCTCTGAACTTTTGTGGAAGATCAAGAATCTTCTCCCTGATCTCCTTTTCCTTCATTCCTCCATCGACCCTCTCCTCTGGAGAGGCAAATAGATCAGGAACATCATAATCTTTATCGTTATATCCTATCTTGTTTAATGATAAGAGGCGTCTCCTGCGCCTCTTTCTTAATTCTGTCTTTGCCAGATTTCCTGCTATCGTATAGATCCATGTGGAAAACTTTGCTATATTTCGATAGAGATGCTTGTTCTTATAGACCCGCAGAAATGTTTCCTGAATGATATCCTCTGCCTCGATGCGATTACCAATAAAATTGTATACAAAGTTTATCAACTGATTCTTATATCGATGGACAATCTGTTCGAATGCATATACATCACCTTCCTGGAATCGTTTTATCAGTTCTTCATCGCTTGGTGTTACCTTTACCCTGACATCGGTCAGTTCATCCATCTTTTTTGTTTTATCTAACAAATCAACCATTAAAAAGTTCCATCGATTTATGATAAATACTACTCCCAACTGCTGACTGGTTCGCCCTTAATGATGGAGTAGACTACCATTGTCATTATTACTCCGCATCTTATGGACTGCGACTTTAACTGTACATCAGCCCATCTAAGAGTAAATATAGCCCTCTCAAGTTCCTGATAATTAAACCTCTTAGACTGTTCAATAAAAAGACGAGCAAAAAATGGACGAAGATTCAACTTAGTTGCTGCCTCCTGGTGGGTCAATCCCATATCTAGCAGGATTCTGATCTTCATCAGAATCAATATTCTTCTTGTCAAATCAATAACAATGCCAACAGGAGATTGTCCTTCGTCGATAATCTTAGTCAGTATCCTTAATGCTCTCTTTAAGTCTTTACGACATACAGCCTCTGTTAGTTCCCATGTATTATACTTACGAGTCATTCCTGCAACCATGCCCACATCATCAATATCTATTTTTTTCTTATCAATACAAAAAGTTGTGACTTTCTCTATCTCATTGTACAGATTCCACAAAGATGTCCCAGAATGACCAACCAAAAAGAGAGCAGCCTCGTGAGATATTGTAAAACCCTTCCTTTTAACTTCACCTAAAACCCATTCAACTGCCTGATTTTCATATAACTTTTTAGATTCTGCCCAGTGAGAAGACTCTATCAGTCTGTTATAAAATTTCCTTCTCCTATCCACCTGACCTGCTGTAATTATAAGAGATGTGGAATCAAGAGGATCTTCAATGTATTTTAGCAGCACCTCTTTATCGCCTGATGAGAATTTCTGAACATCCTTTAATACAACAACACGCCTGTCTGCCATCATTGGAAACGAGGAGGCTGCATCAACAACTATCCTTGCCTCTGTATCTTCGGCGTTAAAACAGTCATAATTAAAGTCACTTACAGAAGGATCAACAGCCTTATTGACAATCATTTTGACAAGCTTATCAATGAAAAATCTTTCCTCTCCAAAGAAAAAATAGACGGGAAAGAGCTTACCCTTTTCGATCTCTTTTTTGACTTCGATATAATCCATTCTCAAACATTAAATATGAACAAACAAATTATAGAGACAAGTAAGGTATAAAATGAGAAGAGCCAGAATTTACCTTTTTTCAATACCAATGTTAGAAGAGAGAGAAATAAGTAGCTGAACACTGCCGAGAAGATAAAAGATACAACTATTATTAAAGGGTTGTCTCTGAGATATGCCATGCTACCCAGTTCCCCAATCTTGAGAATGAGTGCTCCAATTATAGCAGGAATCGCCATAAAAAAGGAGTAGTAGGCTGCTTCCTCTCTTTTGATTCCCATTAAAAGAAGGGGCGATATTGTGGCCCCTGAACGAGAAATACCGGGCATGATTGCAAAACCCTGAAAAAGCCCCACAACTATCGGCAAAAGAATCGACCTCTTTGAAATATCGATCTGAGGCCTTTTCTTTGCAAAAAAGGTTGAGAAAAGTATGACAGTTGTAACAAGATAAGTAAAGAAAAGTACCGAAGGTGATTGATATTTTGCTTCAATATATTTTTTAGCTATTATATAGAAAACAAATGTAATAATGGTAGAGAGCGCAGCATATGATAAAAAGATGAAATGAGTTCCGCTAAAATCTCTATTCTTCACTTCTGAGAAGGAATGCAGCAATGTCTCGCCAATCTTTTTTCGATAATAAAAAATTATGGCTGTTGCGCTTCCGACATGGATTATAATGTCAAAAATAATGGGTATGTCGAGGCTGTGAAAAACTCCCTTTAAAAACAGAAGATGACCCGATGAAGATATTGGCAAGAACTCTGTTGCCGCCTGTACCACAGATAAGATAAAGTAGTGGATTAAATGTATCATGATCAAAACCAGATATTATTATTGCTTATCAATATAGTTTATTAAATGGCAAGATGCAAGAAAAAAGCTGCCAGAAAATCGATCCTGGCAGCTGTGAAATGGATACATTATGTTATTTACTTATGTATCAATAACCTCTATTAGATCACATTTCCTTCTTTTTATCTTTCTTTCGATTATATCCTCTAACTTTCCCATCTTATCCATATATTTTTCAATTATCAGATGATCGTATCTTTCTTTTGGAATTTTCTTAATTTCGATCTCAAAATTAGGATGGTATATGCCCGGCGAAATTAAAGGATAGAAACGACTGCCTCTTTTTAATATTCTTATTATACTAGAGCCCATCCCCTCACCAAGCTCTACAACGATCTTCTTTTTATCTCCATGCCTAATAATGGTCAGCTCAACCTTATCTCCCTCCTCAAAATCGGAAATAATATCATACACATCTTCGGGTGTACTGACCTCCTCATCTTCAATATTAATTATTACATCTCCTTCCTTAAGTCCTGCCTCTTCTGCAGGGCTGTCATCCTCTACTTTTAGAATCAGGGCACCACCATCCTCCTCTACTCCAAAATACTCAGAGAGACCTTCCGTAACTCTATATAGACGTACCCCCAAATAACCGCCCCCAAATCCAGAAAGCACAATGTCTTTATCGCAATCACCCAATCCTAATGAGAGAGAGATCGATCTCTGTCTGCCCACTTTAACATTCAAATCCTTACGCTTATCGTCCCTTAAAATCGTTACTCGAACCTCTTTTCCTGGCCTGGTAGCCCTTACTTTTTCTATTAGATCATCAACACTCTCAATCTTTTTGCCGTCAAAAAAGAGAATTATATCATCCTCTTCAATTCCTGCCTTATCAGCAGGACTTCCTTCAACAACATCATCAACCCTCACACCATGAGATATTCCTAGATCCTTCTTTTCCTTCTTTGTAATACGTTCAAGATATACGCCAAGATATCCCTTCCTGTGATCCTTGGCCGCTGCAAGAGCGTTAATGGTGCTGAAAAGAAAGAGTACTAAGAATGGCAAAATAAAATTTTTAGCACAAGATCTTTTAAATACTCTGTCCATAGCAGCCTCCCTTCATTTTAGATCGAAAATATTTCTCATGCTATGGACGACTAAAAATATAAAAAAGTTTTAAAGAATTTTTCTTATCTTATCCCTGTGGAACCAAATCCTCCAGAACTCCTGATGCTCGCATCCAATTTATCTACAGGGACAAATTCTGCCCTGAAATATTTGCATATCACAAGTTGAGCAATGCGGTCTCCCCTGTTTATTACAAAGGGGTCTTTCCCAAAATTGAACAGGATTACTCCAACTACACCTCTGTAATCAGAATCTATTGTCCCAGGCGAATTTAATAGTCCTATACCATCCCTTAATGCCAGGCCACTGCGGGGTCTTACCTGACCCTCAAAACCTTGTGGAATTGCTACCCTGATGCCAGTCGAAATAAGTTTAAATTCGCCTGGATTTAATACTTCAGAATCTTTTACTGCTGCATATAGATCTACTCCAGAAGATCCCTCTGTCTGATATCGAGGAAATGGTAGATCCTCGCATCCTTTTTCCCTTATGATCTTTATTTTAATTTTATCAGCCGTCATCATAATGGTGCCCGCTCCCATCATTTGTTATCTCTTTATCTCCAATATCGACAAGTTCCCTAATGATTCTCTCCTGCTCTCTGATAAACTCATTTGCACTCTCAAAATTTTTCTTCCTCAATGCTCTTTTTATCAATCGATCAAGCTCTCTTACTCTCTCTTTTAATGCAGAGCTCTTTGAAACACCAAATAGATCCTGCTGATAGGAAGATCTGTTGTTTCTAACCATTTTTCTTTTCCTTAAATTAATACTTGAATATTTAATATCAAATTTTGCATTTTAAAATCTTGACAATTAATATTTCTTTTTGTATATTTTTAGTCCTTTAAATCAAAAAATGAGTGATCTATGCCACAGCACAAATCAGCAGCAAAACGAGTCCGGCAGAATGCCAAAAGGCGCTTAAGAAACAGGCATAAAAAGTCGATGATGAAAAGCGCTATAAAGAAAGTAAAAAACGCACCCGATAAAGAGACCGCCACGGCAGAATACAGAAAGAGTGTATCGATTATCGATCGCTTGGCGGTAAAAGGTATAATCCACCGGAACAAGGCTGCAAACATTAAATCAAAACTTAGCAGAATCGTTAATTCGAAATAATCATTCTCCATTTTTGAAACCGAGGAGCTTCACAGCAGTCGGTAATTCCCCCTAAATCCGGCGCTGTCGAACTTCTCGGTTTCTCTTTATCTTCTCTGATAATTTGGTGCTTCTTTTGTGATTATCACATCGTGCGGATGACTCTCCCTAACGCCTGCTTCTGTGACTCTAATAAACCTCGATTTTTCCTGAAGTTCCTTTATATTCCGCACACCACAATATCCCATTGCAGACTTGATTCCTCCTATTAACTGAAATATCACATCTGAAAGGTTTCCTTTATAAGGCACCCTTCCCTCTATTCCCTCAGGAACATACTTCTGACTCTCATTGCTCTCCTGAAAATATCTGTCTGCACTTCCATCGCCCATTGCACCAAGCGATCCCATTCCTCTGTAGACCTTGTAGCTTCTTCCTTCAAGCAATACTCTCTCGCCAGGACTCTCCTCCACACCTGCAAGAAGTGATCCGAGCATTATAGAATCTGCACCAGCGGCAAGTGCCTTTGCCATATCTCCTGAATACCTAACCCCACCATCAGAGATCAAAGGCACACCCATCTTCCTGCACACTTCAGCACATACCATTACAGCCGATATCTGGGGCACCCCAACCCCCGCAATGACTCTTGTTGTACATATAGAACCTGGTCCAATACCCACTTTAACCCCATCAACACCCGATTCGATTAGATCCCTTGCCCCTTCTGCTGTTGCCACATTCCCGCCTATTAGATCGAGTTTGCTAAACTTTTTCTTAATCTCTCGTACAGTTCTGAGCACTCCCTCCGAATGGCCGTGGGCAGTGTCAACACAGATAACATCCACACCAGCCTCTACAAGAACACCTACTCTCTCCATTGTATCTGAAGATACACCTACTGCTGCTCCCACAATCAATCTTCCTCCAGAGTCTTTTGCAGCATTTGGAAATGCCTTTCGCTTTTGAATATCCTTAACAGTAATCAAACCCTTTAAATTGCCATCCCTGTCCACTATCGGCAGCTTTTCAATACGATGCTTCTGTAGAATCTTCTCGGCTTCATCGAGACTTGTGCCCTCAGGGGCGGTAATCAGATTCTCTTTTGTCATCACATCACTAATAAGCTGATCGAGGTTTGTTTCAAACCTGAGATCGCGGTTTGTCAGGATGCCGACCAGTCTTTTCCCATCTACAATTGGAATTCCTGAAATGTGATAGCGATCCATCAGTTGACAGGCATCTTTTAATCTCTTATCAGGAGGCAGTGCAACCGGTTCTGTAATCATGCCGCTCTCTGAACGTTTAACTTTATCAACTTCCTCTGCCTGTCTAACAGGAGACATATTCTTATGTATTATCCCAATACCACCCTCCCTTGCAATAGCAATAGCCAATTTCGATTCTGTTACCGTATCCATGGCAGCAGACACCACAGGAATGTTAAGAGTGAGGTTCCGAGTCAGCCTTGTTGTGACATCACACATGCGTGGCAAAACATTCGAATGGTTTGGTATCAGTAAAACATCATCAAAGGTCAATCCCTCTTTTAAAATCTTATTCTGCATGATCACCACCTTATTGTTAATGTTTAATCTCTTTTTACGAATCAAACCACTCACCAAGAGTGGTCAACAGTTCCGTCTGCTTATTGCAGATGATCGGCTTTACTGGAATAGAGTCAAGAAATATCTCGCCATACCCTGACCGAAAGATCCGTCTGTCGAGAATCAGAATCGCACCCCTGTCTTCTGAGGATCGTATGAGACGTCCAAAACCCTGCCTGAACCTCACAACAGCCTCTGGCAGAGTATAGTTCATGAATCCATTGCCAGTCTCCAATCTGCACTTTTCTATTTTTGCCTCAACTATCGGTTCGGTCGGAACATCAAATGGAATCTTGGTTATTATCAGCAGCTCCAAAGCCTCTCCTGGTACATCAACTCCTTCCCAGAAGCTATTTGTACCAAATAGAACGGAATTTCTATCAGATTGGAACATCTGCAGCAGCAGTGATCTTGATCCATCTATTCCCTGTGCAAGCAGCTTGATATTCCTGCCTTCAAGACCTGGACGTATTTTATAATAAACATCACGAAGCATTTTATGTGAAGTGAAGAGCACCATTGTACCATGAGAATGTATGGATAAAAGCTCCTCAAGGAGCACAGCCACATCCCTTGAGAACGTCTCTTCTCTTGGATCGGAAAGATATGATGGAATTATAAGGGCCACCTGTTGAGAAAAATCAAATGGAGAACCAAAGGCCCTTAGAGTCAAACGATCCTGTTCTATAGAATCCAGACCCAGCCTCTTAATAATATAATCAAAATTTCCGCCAATTGAAAGTGTTGCAGAGGTCATTATACACCTCTTTAATCCAGGATAGAGACGGCTTGATAATATATCTGCTATCTTTAGTGGTACACAATAGATCTTTGAATATCTCTTTTCATCCGATCCTACAATCTCACACCATACAACATGTTCTGAATAATCCCCTTCTCTGAGGAATCTTATAACACTGAAAAGCGATTCTGCTCTCTTTCTGATTGCTTCGAGCTCAAAGATCGATTCGTCGATATTTTTAAGATTCAACTCATTTAATGTTGACAACAGATTTAATACCTCATCCATCAGTTTATCGATAAGCATCTCAAGCGAGGCAAGCTGGTGCTGAAAAGACTTAGCAAGATCGTCCGGTTTGCGAAGCCTGAGCTTTTTGTATATCTCATTTGACCTCAATCTTTCTGTAACTATTCTATCCACCTCTCTGAAAAGAGAGTCTGAATCTGACAATGTATTCGTACAAATCTTCATAAGAGTGTTGAGTCTATCGATCAACTCTTCCCTTCTTCTGCCGAGTCTCTTCTCTCTTTTTATTATTTTCATTAAATAGCCGATTATCCCTGCCTCATCATCTCTTGAATATAATCTGGTGCAAAGGTCTCTCAGTTCCCACGATGTCAGGCTCTCACCTACTGTACTGGATGCGCTCTTCTCTATCTGATGCGCCTCATCTATTATTAATGTATCATATTCACCTAAAATTCTATGCTCAGAAACCATATCAGAAAAAAGAAGCGAGTGGTTTACTATTATTATGGATGCGGAATGAGACGATCTGCGTATCTTCTGAAAAAAACAATCCATCTCAAATTCACATTTCGGTGCCCTGCAAAAACTTGCATCGCATTGAATCTTTGACCACAATCTCCTGTTCCTCTCCACCGAAAAACCGCCATTCTCCTCAATATCACCCGTCTGGGTTTCCTCAATCCAGATCACAAGAGGCAGAAGTCTCCTTCTCTCTGTTGAAGAGAAATTACTGTCAACATTAGCCAGAGCATCGCGAAATCTTCTAAGACATATATAGTTTGCTCTTCCCTTTAAAATTACAGCAGAAAAGCTGTACAATCCTGTGTTAAAAAGCAGAGGCAAATCTTTATAAAACAGCTGCTCCTGAAGATTTCGAGTGTGAGTGGAGATTACTACTCTTTCGCCCCTATTTTTGCTCACCCACAATATTGATGGAATAGAATAAGCAAAAGATTTACCCACTCCAGTGCCAGCCTCTGCAATAAGGAAACCATCCTGATTAAGCGTACCTGCAACTACTCGAGCCATATCATGCTGGGGTCTTCTGAACTCATAATTGGAGACTATTCTGGAAAGAATCCCATCTCTTTTAAAAAGATCATCTATCTCATCGTTTGTGATCTTAGCCTTGTTTTCATCCCCAGTCCTACTCTGCATTAATCCCAGCCTGTTGGACGGCCACCCTCGACCATATCTCTTTTTTACATCCCCTCCTCGCCCAGCCAGAGTGTTCAGGTTTTTGAAAAAGATAGCAAGCCCGTCAGAATCTCCACCGATTATTTTCAGAAAATTCGAAACAATCCTTCTGTTCAGGGTTAGAGACAGATTTATCAGTTCCCTGAAGACAAAGGCTGTTACTTCCGCATCGGCAAGAGCGCGATGAGAAGATCTCACATCTATGCCGAAGAACTCAGCCAAATATCCCAATCGATGAGTCGTAAGCTGTGGAAGAAGTATTCTTGAAAGCTCGAGCGTGTCTATTACACGCTCTTCAGAAATTGGAGGGTCATCGTGAATAAGCCTAATCCATGATCGATTTAAAAATTCAAGATCAAACCTCACATTATGGGCAACTATTAATCCATCCTTCAGAAAATCTACAACATCGAAAAATACCTCCTTTAGAGTCGGCTTATCCCTGCACTCTTCGTTGGTGATTCCAGTGAGTCGTGTTATCACATCAGGAATCGGAGTCAATGGATCTAATAACTGTTCATATCTTGCCGTGATCTTTCCACAATCCATCCTAACAATCCCAATCTCAAGTATCTCATCACGTTCAGGATCAAGCCCTGTTGTTTCAAGATCCATTACCAAGACTCTATCTAGAGATAATTTTTTATATGTAGTGGCACTGATATTCATAATAAATTCAATTATAAACAATTTCTATTTAATAATCAATAAAAACCTCCTCATGGTCTCAGTCACAAATAATTGTCATTGAGAAATATATTGAAACATAAGCCAATTTCGGGCGTAAAATAGAGTGAAATGGACAAAAGAGTTGTTAACATATACAAAATCTAATACTTCACTTCTCTCTCCCTCCCAAAAAGCAGGCCGGATCAAAAATTTGGATCCGGCCCTTCATTTTTTATTCGGTTCATTTGATGAGCAGAAGTATCAAAACTGCGAGAAAGAGTATCTCTATGAATACTCCTGTAATTATGAATCTCCATCTTGTGCTCCTCGATGGTTTCCATTCCGCATCAAATGCGATCTTCTCTGTCAGGGCCTTGAACTGCATTCCCAATTCAGGCTTAAGTATCAAAACAACAAGAATCAAGCCCATGAGAAGAATTATAAATAAATAAGAACCCATCACTGTTCCCTCTTTGAATTTGAAAAAGATTAATCATTATCTTTAATTATTTTCCATCCTCTTGTTCTGGCAATTATCTCCAGGATCTTTCCTGGATTCATCGCCACTGGATTTCCAAACTTTGAAAGCAGCGGAACATCGGCCCAGCTATCTGCAAATGCAAAAGAGTTTCTATAATCAATTTTTACATCCCTGTAGTAATCCTGAAGAGTCGAAACCTTATCGTGGTAATATGGAAATGGACCTATTATTCTTCCTGTATATTTTCCGTCAACTACCTCCATCCTCGATCCCACTCCTCCATCGGCACCTATATTCTTCACAAGAAACTCGAGAATAAAGTCAAGCGTGCCGGATATTAACAGAATCTCATGACCATCCTTTTTAAGCTCATGCATCATATCAGTAGCTTTTTTTGAAATCCTTGGTCTAATCCTTTCTTCAAAGAAATGTGGAATCAATGAAGAAATCGTCTCTGTTGAAATGCCATTTAAGTAGAGCTTATTTCTGAGGAACGCCTCATTGAATCCATATGGCAGTCTCTTTATTCCACCAAAGAACATGCTCATATAATTTGAAAATGGGAGTAATCCACTCTCACGAAGAAAACGTATGAGCTGAATCTCTGCAGATGTGCCTCTTATCAGTGTTCTGTCGACATCAAAAACCGCTATACGTTTTTTGGCTGAATAGATCATAAATATCTAACTGCCTCTTGTCTGTTCCATTAAAAGATTAAAGAGTCGCTCCTTTTCTACAGGTACTACTCCCAACTCGCCGCATACGATACCTGCTGCAAAATTTGCAATATTTGCTGCCTCTGGTGCAGTAGCTCCACTTATCATTGCAACAGCTGCCGCCGCGATCACAGTATCACCAGCACCTGAAACATCATGTACTCTTCTTGCTCTCGTCTTTATATGAAGCCACTTCTTACCGTCCTCAAACAGTGCCATTCCCTTCTCACCCAGTGTTATAAGGACTGCCTGAGATTCAAGCCTTCTCAACAGTTCTTTTCCTGCCTTCTCAATCTCCTCTTCAGAGTCCAGCCTGATGTTCAAACGATTAGATACCTCCAATCGATTGGGCTTAAATAGTGTAGCACCCTTATAATGGAAAAAATTATCGAATTTAGGATCCACAAAAACCATCTTATTTTTGGACACTGCTGTATCTATGACACTGGTAATAATTTTTGGTGTACAGACTCCCTTATCATAATCCTGAAAAATTACTCCATCTATCTCATCGATCCGATCCAGAATGAACTCTATGATGCGATCCTGAAGTCCTGTATCGACATAACCTCTTAATTCTCTGTCCACCCTTACAACATGCTGATTGTGAGCAATTATGCGGGTCTTTACAATTGTTGGCCTGCTTCTGTCTATCAATAAACCATCTGTAGAGACATTCCTCTCTTTAAACAATCCTTTAAGCATATCACCATACTCGTCCGACCCTATAACACCAACAGGAATCACTTCGCTCCCAAGAGTGATAACATTGTGCACAACATTTGCACTGCCGCCAAACATGAATGATTCTGATGCAACATCGACAACCGGAACAGGCGCCTCAGGAGATATCCTCGAAACATTTCCCCACACATAGTGATCGAGCATAAGGTCTCCAATCACAATAATCCTTTTGGATGAAAATCTGTTAAATAAGGTCTCGATCCGATCTTTGGTCAATGAAGCCATTTTATTCTCCAATTTCTATTCAGTTATCTTTTCTAACTTTAAGAGAAGTTTGTTCGAATGCTTTTCAATTTCTAAAACGAGCTCTTCAACTTTATTAACAAAATAGTTATATGCAACGAGCACTGGAATCGCAATCGAAAGGCCCACAACAGTTGTTATGAGTGCCTGTGAAATGCCTCCTGAAAGTGACTGAGTCTGGCCTACACCCTGTTTTGAGATGACCTCAAACACCTCGATCATCCCAAGTACAGTGCCGAGCAGTCCGAGTAGAGGAGCAATCCCTGCAGCGGTCTCAAGAATGACCAGTCCCCTCTCAAGTATCCTTGCCTCCTGCCTGCCCTGGTCTAGGATAGCCTCTCTGACATATTCTTTTGGCATGTTCCTGTTTTCAATACCTACTCTGATTATATTGACAAATGGGCCAGTAAAATTTCTCAATCTGGCCATTAAATTTTCTATGTCGCTGAGTTTCTTGATGTTATTAATCATTTCTACTATTTCTGGCTGTACAATACGGCTTCGCCGTAAAAATAGTGATCTTTCAATCACAACAGCTAAACTTATGACCGATGTTATAAGGAGGGGAATCATTATAATCCCTCCCTCATACAATAATCTAAATGCAGATTCCATCATATCTCCCAAAATTTATCGTTTTTGCGGCAGGAACATTGCAGCAAAATTTCGAGTAAAATATTACATGTCTAACCCAATCTGGAATCTTAATGAAAAACTTTAGAATTCCCATAATACTTTCCGTGCTTATTCATATTCTGCTGATCTGGACAATAGTTTCTATACGAAGAGAACCAGTCGTTGTTAGCCGCACAATCCGTTTCTTTTTAAATCCAGAACCTGCTGAAAAGGTTCCAGTAAAGGAGCGCTCAACAGAGATGCCTCAGAGTAAAAAAATACAGTCTAAAAGAGCAGAAGTTATTACTTCCCGGCCTGTTAAAATACCTTTTCAAAAGAAAAAAACCTCCTCTATATTCAATACAAAAGAATGGGAAAAACTCATAGAAAAAGAATCAAAGAAACGCCGCTTCCTCTCACAGAGTCCTGCCCATTCAATTCTCGACAGCCTCAATAAATTCAGTATCCCGTTCATGATAAATAAAAATTTTAAGCCTCCCACAAAATCAAAAGACCTTATCAGAGAGCGAATGGAAAAAATAACTCAGGGTACAAACATACTATATTTTCAGAACCCAAAAGAACCGAAAAAGAAACATATCAGACCAATATTCGATTTCCTGCCTAACGAACTGCAGATAGAGGCCATGGCACTCATTTTTAGCAGGCAGAAAGCAACTCAAATAGATATCTATCCCCAGATCAGCATCTCACTTCCCATTACTGCAGAGCTTCTCGACAGAGAACTCAAATTTCTTGTTGATAAGGGATTCCTCACAAGAAAAATAATTTCACCACAGAACATCCTTATGATAACAACACCATTCTTTGCGATTCCTCTGGAGATGAGTGCAAAAAATCGTCGCAACAAGCTCTTTCTCTACAGTCCAAATCTGAAGAAAGAGAAGCTGATCTCATATCTCCAGTCACGCCTCTTTCTCTTAGAAGAGAAATTACAAAAAAATCCTCTTGATTCATCTCTCTATAAACCCGAAATCAAAAGAATAGAAAAAATGATACGCATTCTGCTTTAATGGTTTAAGTATACTAAAAATAGAGATAAAGTGCAAGTTTATTTATTTCGGTAAAAATAGAAAATATCTCTTGATGTTTCATGCTATAATGATTATATTACGAATAATTAATGGCAAGAGATTTTTATAGGAGGCAAATCATGAAAAAGTTTTTTCCTGCAGCAGTCCTTATTATCTCTTCCATCATTCTCCTGTCAGCAAACATATTGTTTTCTCAGGTACACGAAGATAACTGGACATGGTACTTTTACTCCACTGAGCTTGGAACAGATGCAGTTGGATCATATCTGGATGTAACGATCGGTTTAAAGGCCGACTCAGATGCAGATGTGGACGGTATCGGAAATTTTAACATAGAGTGTGGGATGTCGAATAGTTTCTACGACTTTGGTGAGCTTGAATGGCATGATCCTAAACTGGTAACAAATCATCTTGGAGCAAACTACAGCGATATGATGGTTGGTGATATAACTGGTAACTATAATTGGGAGGTAAAAGTAGTCAGTTACAGCGGCGGTGAGGGAAACGGAGTAACTGTAACGGTAGATGGAATACAGGTCGCCACTGTGAGGCTCTATATAAAAAATAGTTCCGGAACATCGAACCTTCAGTTCAATCCTGGAGGCTTTGTGGACTTAACGTTCCATGATGACAACACTACTTATGTCAATCTGACCTATGACAACACAGGCGGTGATGTTTCACTCCCAGTGACAATTACAGAAATCTCTGCCAAGGCATCACATGAAGATGGTGTTACAATCTTTTGGAAAACAGAATCAGAATCGGATTGTGCAGGGTTCAATGTACTGAAAAGTGAAAATGAAGAAGGAACCTATGAAAAAATAAACACACAGGTAATACCACCCAGCGGAGATGGTGCAACAGGTGCAGAATATACATTTGTCGACAGAGAGGTCAAAGATGGAATTATCTACTGGTATAAGATTGAGGAAATCTCAATAGATGGTAAGAGCAGAATATTCGGCCCTATCAGCGTTAAAGGAATAAACCCAATTCCATCCGATTTTGAGCTTTCGCCGAACTATCCCAATCCATTCAACCCGCAGACAACCTTTAATTACAGGCTTCCTGAAGCCTGTGAGGTAAGGATTCAGATATTCAGCCTTCTGGGACGTCCAATAATCACACTCATCAACCAAAGGCAGGAGGCCGGTTATTATACAATGACATGGGCAGGAATCGATGAAAATGGCGAGAAGGTGCCGAGCGGAATCTATTTTATTAGAATGCAGGCCGGCACATTTACAAAGATGCATAAAATGATAGTTGTGCGGTAAATAGTTAGTCAATGCTGCCCAAATAAAGAGTGTAAAATTTTTGAGAGATAAAAGATGCCATCGCAAAACTGTGCGGTGGCATCTCCATATAAAACAAACAGCCGACCTGATCCCTCAAATTCTACCTATAAGCAACAAAAGAGCTCTATCGAGACTTTATAAAATCAGGCCTTTCAGTTCTATTTGCAACAAGCCATGCAGTAGAGAATACTAGTTTAGATATTCGAGCCATCTTCTCTGGTATTGTCTTTTCAGGATCGTCTGTGGGTCTGTGTAAATCGGGCGTATCCTTTGAGTTGAATAGTATTACAGGAATCCCTTTTCTATAAAAGGAGTAGTGATCACTCTGAATAAAGTATCGATCCTGATCGTATAGCAGCTTCATACCTATCCCTGTGTTTGCCTCCTCAACACTTTTCCTGAGAAATGAGCTTGTAAACGATCCAATGATCGCAACTTCATTGGTATCGTTTCTGCTGATCATGTCAAGATTGAGCATTGCCACACTCTTTTTTAAAGGAAAGAGTGGATGATTAACATAGTATCTCGAACCAAAGAGTCCCTTTTCTTCACCTGAAAATGCAATGAAGAGTATTGATCGTCTTGGACGTCTTCTGCATTTTGTAAAAGCCTCTGCAATCTCCATCAGACCGGCCGTTCCAGAGGCGTTATCATCAGCACCATTACAAATCTCTCCATTAACTATTCCTATATGATCATAATGTGCCCCTATTATTACAAACTCATTCTTCAGTTCAGGGTCGCATCCCTCCCATAATCCAAAAACATTCTGAGTATGGAGGGTATCTGCCACAAGGGTCGTCTGCATCGTGACCGTAATGCTGTCTATATCAAACGAATGAGGAATAAGAGTTTGATCTATTAACTCAAAGACCTCCTTCATGTTCGTTCCTGAATATTTGAAAACATCTTCTGCCGCCTTCCTGCCTATCCTCATACAAACGACTCTTGAACCTGTATTCTCATCAAGGGTCAGTGGCACTGCCCCCTTGGGCCTCTTTCGCATCAGGCTGGGCCAGTAGTTGGGAGGACGCAAAAACCTCTTATCAGGCTTTGTCACTATGAGCAGGCCTGCTGCTCCGTGATCCGATGCGTTCATGACTTTTGTAAGAACCATGCTGTACTCAGTATCTCTCCTGCCTTCAAACACACTTGTAGAATCATCCTCCTGGGGCTCACCAGTAAACACTAACACAACTTTTCCAACAACATCTATACCTGCATAATCATCATAACCATACTCAGGAGCGGTAATGCCGTATCCAGCAAAAACTACAATACGATCCTCAATCCTCTTGTTTGCAGTTGTACGAAGCGGAACAAAATCGTATTTAATTTTATATTCTTTATACCCATCTGGTGTAGATATAGTGAGCAAATTTGGACTGCTCAGTCTCGATCTGAGAAGATTGAATCTCTGATAATGATGTTCTGTTCCAAGACCATAAGATTCAAACTCGGATGCTATATATGCTGCACAAGAATCAAGTTCATGACTTGGAGTATCCCTGCCCTTCATTGAATCAGAAGCAAGAAAATAGACATGAACCTTCAATTCCTGTGGAGTTATCGATTCAAGACCCTCCTCTGGTACAACTGTTTGGCCGAAAAGCTGAATGGTAAGAAGCAGTATAAAATTATATATAAACCTGTTTATTTTATTCATCTCTCACTCCCGACTATTTATAATGTGAGCCTTACATGACCTGTTGTTTCAGATGTAACAGGAATGGTCATTCCCGAGCCACCCCCGACTGCTATATTTCCTTCTAAAAATGTGTCTATTTCCATCTTCACAAGAATCCCTCTTCTGTATGCAAAATACCATGTAATAAACACATCCAGATTGCCTTCAAGCACAAAACCTGTGCCCATTCTTTCTCCCTCACCATTCATTTCCGCACTCTTCTTTGTTGTAAACTTAAGGCACTCCATGCCGTCTACCTCCTCAACTGCCTCAAATCTATTTATAGACTCAAAACGGGAATTTACCTCCATTCCCATTACAGTCTCCATTCTTTCTCCATTCTCTGTCCAACTGTCACCTATCTTTATCTCTTGTTCTGGGAGTGATATAAAGATATTCCTGAAGCTATCCTTTATGTTCTGGCGTCCACCCATCATCTGTCCTAAATCAATAAAAAGATCCTCTGTTCCCATATACTCCATTACTTCGCCCGTTGGAGAAAGAACAAGACCAAAGGACTTCCCAATTAGAGATGAAAGATCAGGAACCAGATCTTCCCGAATCGATCGTATTTCCATTTTCATTGTATCGACAGTTACACCTATAAGCAGATCTCCATCACTGTTTCTGCCTCTTCCTTCCAGAGTATACTCTGCAAAGATATCCGATCCCATCTCTACAGCCTCACCCATCATCTCTGTATTTATTGAAGATTGATTCTCCAGGCTATAGTGCAGAGTCTGTCCTGGTTCAAACCAGTATCGTATGACAATTCCGGTTTGAGGGCTGCCTGTAAAGGAGACTCCAGTACCACATCCTATAAAAAAGGCTATGAGCAGAGTAGAAAACAGAGCTGCTCGCAAATTCTGTGAAAAGATGTATTTATTTTTCATTTGTCATATCCTCCTTTAAGAAACAATAATTTAAAATAGCCCCAACAACACCACCTATTAATGAGAACAGTAGGATCATGAAATCATAAAGAACGAGAACCCTACAGCCAAATCTTACAAAAATGTATCCTTCAAATAGAGAGATCAGCAATAATGTAGCGATAAAAATTGTTATAAAATTTCTTCTTCTTGATGACCAGTAGAGTATGAATCCAAGTGGGAAAAAAAGAATAAACAGAAAAGCTGTCTTCCCAATAAATCCACTGCCAAGCCCGGAGATCTCTGGAAGATAATCGAGATGGCCGGAGATAAAATCTGGATGAAGCTTCCCATCAACAAAAAGCATCTCTACTCCTCTGTTAAAAGTTGCTACTAAATGGTGAACATCAAAATCGCTAATTGCACCCTCTGCCTTTAGATTTATTCTTGAACCATTGCGACCTGTCAGTGGAGTTCTAACCCTCAGGTGAAGCGCACTGCCCTGCTGTGCAAGAGTAAAATTTCTTATCTCTCTTCCTCCAGATAGAGATACTATGCGCGCAGGTCCACCCTGAATCAGATCGTCTACCTGAAGCCATACCTCAACACTGAATCGTGATATGTCTTTTAATCTGGCAACTATTTTTTTACCACTGGCAAGACTCCTTAAACCATTACCACCGGATATCTTTATACCGCCATCAAACAACTCTATCTCTCTCCCCTCAAGGTCAAGACTGTGGCGATATCCCGACCGGTCGAGTATCAGATTACCCGAATCTGCATTAAAGGTATAAAGTGCAATGGAACCCAACGACCTTCTCCTCTCTACCTCTTTATTATCAGGCCCCATACTAAATAGATCCCTGATCTGATTAGACTTCAAGGATGTGGAGTAGATAGAAACAAGAAATATTTTACCAGACCACGGCCTGTCCATGGTCTCTTCATTACCGATTAAAAGGTGAAAATCTTCGCTCCAATTATCAAAGGTATTGAGATATGGAGGAATAAGAAAAATCGTAAAAATAACACAGCAATACAGAATCGTTACTGCTCTTGAAAGGATTAATCTCTTCCTGCTTTCAAAAATCCTTTCAGCGATCGATACTAAATCTAATTTTTCTGCAATAAAATAGCCAAAACATGAACCAACTACATTGGAACCAACATCCCAAATTGAACTCCAGCGATCCAGAAACAACTGTGCGCTCTCAATCAACCCACTAACAAAAAATGAAATCATAAAAACAAAAAGAAGTGGTCTAAAACTACTCTTATGCGCTCTTTTCCTGATAATGCTGTGTAGAATAATACCAAAAGGTATAAAAAGAAGTATGTTGTTGATGATGTCAACATAATAATACTCTGAGTTTAAAACATATATGGATGAGAGTCCAAAGCCAACGGCCTTACGAAAATATAGATATGAAAAATTAAAGGGTTTTAATGTTAATATTGCCACAACTGTCAAATAGACAAAAAGCAGAAAAAAACTCCGAAGCGAAAATAATGGATTACTTTTTCTATCAACATTCATTGTTAATCTTTCTTTTTTTATTTTATTAAAATAAGAATTTTTAAAGTATACACAAGAGATTTATTAATCAATATTGGAGTGCGACTTCCTTATGCATTGCACCTTTTGTAAAGGGTATTATAAGAAGATTGTAATCTGCCACTCAAGTCGCTCGATACAGAACAATTGGTTCTAAAATTGGAATCTGGCCAAACAACGGGCTCATTCAAGGGATTGTTAATATCCTTGACAAGTAACCGATTTCTGACTATATTATGTTTTAATGACACCATATTTGAAAAAGGGCAATCGCAGACTAATAGTCCTTGGGGACAGAGTGCTAATAAGTCCCTCCAAGGGTGAAGAAAGGACAAAGGTAGGCCTCTATCTTCCTCAGACTGTATCTGAAAGGGAGTCGGTACAGAGTGGTACTGTAATGGCAACAGGGCCGGGCACACCTCTGGCAGAACCAATCGATCTTGACAACGAGCCGTGGAAGTCTTATCAAAATAAAATGCGATATGTTCCAATGGAAGTCAATATCGGGGATCAGGTGATATTTCTAAAAAAGGCTGCCGTTGAGATTAAATATGATGGGAAAACATATCTAGTGGTTCCTCAGAGTGCAATACTTGTCATTTTAAGGGAGGATAGTGAATAGTATTGTAGTGAATAGTGAATAGGCCCTGCAAATACCCCTCCAATATAACAATATTTTTTCCTCTGGTTCCCAAACTCCTGTTTGGGAATGATTGGGGAATATTAAGAAGCACGACCACAAGAGTCGTGCCACACGATTAAAATTAAACATGATAGACATACTCGTGTGATAATTTAATTTGGGATTGCGGCGTCTTGGCGCCGATTTAAGAGCGGCAGCATGCCAGCGCAATCCAAAAAAACGAGGAATCTAATTCTCGTGTGTGTTGAAATTTACAAGGGTAGGGGAACATTAATTGCTGAGCAGAAGAATCTAACAAATCCCCCTATAATCCCCCTTTGAAAAAGGGGGATATTAAATGCCATGCATATGCCCTTGTTTATTATAAAATGATTACATGTTAACCAGTCCTGAT
>Ga0190360_1000211_pt1 | contig 32785 bp, 25 predicted proteins | sample 48721834_MG_FD_161271 | JGI IMG/M metagenome (GOLD analysis project Ga0190360, IMG submission 161271) | Hydrothermal vent microbial mat bacterial communities from Southern Trench, Guaymas Basin, Mexico - 4872-18-3-4_MG | ecosystem: Environmental > Aquatic > Marine > Hydrothermal vents >...
TTTAAATTCTTTTTCAGTTTCATTTTGGATTTCTAATTGAATTTTTTCATTAACATCAACCTTTTCGTCATTTGAGTTTTCCATATTGGCTAAATTATCAATATTTAAGTAATCATCAACATTCTCATTAGCTTTATTAGTTGAAATAATGGCGTTTTGATCAATTTGTAAAAGAGTGTCACAATTTGGACACCTAAAAATATGTGGAATTCCGATGTTATGTCCAAGAGCATAATTTATAATGCAACACTCGTGAAAACCAGAATTACAATCTTTACATATTTTTATTTTATCATTTAAATCGGCACATACCGGACAAAATTCATCCTTACAAAAGTAGCACTTTAATTCTTCATCATTTTCCTCAGGATCCTTTAGTTTTTTAGCTAATTTGGAATAGAAAAGGTAATCTTCCTTTCTGATTTCAAGCTTTAAAGACTGATCACTGAAATAATTTACTAATTGCTTTGTTTTAACTAATTTTTCCATCACTTTCTCGAATTCCTTTTTATCATGAACATAGAAAATGCTACCTTGAGTTTCGCTAGCTAATAGATTCAATTTCACGTCATCCTTGAAAAACCTCATGTTTTTAGGAGAAATGCGAATTATATCAATAAAAGTCGGGAAGTATTTTATTTTTGAAACAAGTTCTAACAGAGCATCAACATAATCTTCGGAAAGATCGCTAGGAGTATCTGATATAATAATTACTCTATTATTTTTAGATTTTTTACGAATGGTATCAGCTATGTGTGAAGATATATAAAATAAACCATTTTCAAAATAAGATGCCTTTTGGGACCGATTCTCCCAATTTTCTGAAATTGTATTTAATAATTTCTCACAATTATTTTCATCATTCACAAAAATAGGCGTACCATCTTCTAAAAAGAGGAGTAATGTATAAGCAGAATTTGGATTTACTTGATTCTTTTCTTTAATATAATTTTCAATAATTTTAACTATATCTTTTTTTCTTAAATAATTTTTAGTTAAATCTAAATAAAAGTAAATATCCTCTCGCAATACCACACCACTCGAAACCCTATTATTCTTTATTAATAAAAAAAAATTATGCTTTAAATTTTTTTAGAAAAAGAAGAATTTTCAAATATGAAAAAACATCTAACAAAATTTAAGGTTAGCTTGATTATTATATATATTCATTCAAAAATTCGAAAATTAATAGGAAGGTTATCAAGTTTCAGGTCATGATCATGGAAGAATTTCTAAAGAAATTAAAGATTGAAGAAGAGGACATAAAATTTTATCTTAAATTCCTGGGAAAAAGACCAGTTACTAAAAAAGAAATGCTAAGCATTATTGAAGATGAAACAATTGAAGATATTGAAAGACATCTAAATAATTTAATTAATTTAAGATTGTTTATAGAAATTTCTCCATCGAGTTCAGGTTTAATTTCTTATTATTTAGCCATACCTCCAATTGCATCAATAATAGACTATTTTAAAAATATAAGACATAGCAGTTATGTCATAAAAGATAAATTTCGGACACTTATTCAAGATTCTATAAATAAAGTTTTTTCTTCGAGTGATAATCTAAAATTGAATTCAATATTGGATGAATCACTCGAATTGAAGAATGATATTGAAGAAGAATCAATCATTCAAAATAAAGAATTAGAAGATGTCTTAGAAAATTTAAACATTTTGCATTCTATCTTAGATGATTTAAATGGATATACTCAATCAATAAAAGGGATCATTCAAAAGAAGTTTGCAGAATTAATAAAATATATTGCTACCTTAAGAATGGAGATTATTACCAAAATTGAAGCTTTAGAATTAAAGAAATATAAAGAAATTGTTATCAAGACCATTAAAGATGTATTTAAAGAGAATTTTGAAGAAATGCTCGAAGATTTTGTATCAGATTCGTATAATTTAATTGAAATCGAATTAAATTCTTCAACCAAAGAAATTAATGAAAAGATTGATACTGCAATTAGCTATGGAAACGATTTTAAAGCTTCATTATCAAGCATAATAAATGGTTTCAAATCCAAAACGGATAAAATCATAAAAATGATTCAAGAAAAAAATGTTCAGATCCAACCACAATTAGATCTCCTAAAGGAACAAATTTTAGAAAAAATGGAGTTAATTAATAGTGATTCAATTGACTCTATCATTGCATTAAATAATCCTGTATCAAAAATTTTAAGAAATATCTTGGATTCAAACTTTTTTGAAGAATTGGAGAAAAGAAAAGACATATGGGAGATTAATAGTGTAATTAATCTTCAAGAAATCTTATTAAACATGTTAATAAATGCTCAAGAGAGATTATTGTTCATGGTCCCAAAATTGAATATTTATTTTAAATTAGATGACTTGAAAGAATGCAAACCTGGAATAAAGATACAAATTGCTTCATCCGAGGCACATACTAATAGTTTAGTAAAAAAATATTTAGAATTTCCTTATATTGAGTATCATTCTGTTAAAAATGAAAATTTCATAATGACTATCAAGGATAATGATTTTCTATTATTAGGTTTTATATCCGATGAAAATGATTCTCTCACTAATTTTAATGGATTTGTTACTAATTTTTATCCGTTAATTAAGGTTTTTGAAGATTTAATCTCTAATATTTTATATAAAGGGGTTATAAAAACATTCCAAAAACCAAAATTTGTTGGGCACGAAAAAGTTGCAACATCAAATTTAAAATATCCAAAATCACTGATTGGCGGGACGATTTCTAAAAAACCAATTCAAATGGACCTAAAAGAACAAAAACAGTTCATCAAAAAACCAATCACACCAACTCAACTTCAAGAGAGTGAAATTTACACCAAACCACTTCAAAAACCAGAAATTAAAAAAGATATTTCCAAACAAGCAAAAGTTCCAGAAGAAACGGCAGAGAAAGAAAGCACGGTGCCGCCAATTGAAGTTGTCAAGGAGCCAAAAGATCATGTAGGCGCCTTAATTAGCGCTGCTTTTGATCAGCTTGTTGGCAAGTTAAAAAACTTGAAAGGAGGAGAATTTAGTAACGAATTAGAAAAAATTGCAGAGATGATCCTGGAAAAAAGGGGTTTTTCGGTAACTCTACATAAAATCAGATTATTAATCAATCAATATAGATTTTCACCAAATTACCTGAATGAACTTGACATCAAGAATATTATTGAAAATGTAAAAGATTGGAAATCTCGATTATTATAAGGATTCTACTAATTTTTACAATTTGTCTTTAGATTTTTCCCTTCCTGTTTTGCATTTAATGTAAAATCCATACATGAAATAACCCAATAACCCAAAAAAAGAACCTAGAAAAATAAATGATACAATCATGTTAACAATAGTATAAATATTCAATAATCCAATTATTCCAAAAATGGGACATAAAGGCGCTATAATAATGATGACTACATAAGTTCTTTTACTTTTTTCTCCAAAACTTATGTGTGTTGTAATGTTTAGCCAACCAATAGCCGCTAAAATAAAAGGAATCGAATAAATTGCGATAGGCGAAAATGGAATTGAGATTCCACCATAAGCTAAAGCATTAAAATAGTTTGCATAGAAAAAGAGAATGATTAATAAAGCGCTTAAAGGTGTTGGGACACCAGTGTATCCAACTTTATCAGAAATATTAAATCTTGCAAGTCTTAAAATTGCTCCTAATGCGAAGCAGATGCATCCTATTAATAAAACAATATCATAGAGCGTTCCGGATTTAAAACCTTGAAAACTTAATACTGCGGGAGCTATTCCAAAAGTAAGTGAATCACTTAATGAATCCAATTCTTTTCCTATCTCATTTACAGTATTTGTTTTTCGTGCAATATATCCATCTATTATATCAGTACCTAATGTTAAAGAAATTAGAAAGAATCCAAGAGAAATTATGTCTCTAGTCCCTATTGCCCCACAGGCTAAAGCAATTATACCTAATGTGGTTCCTACGAGCGTAATGTAATCCTTTAACTTTAACAACTTTGGAATTGAAGACAAATTGTTTTCCCTTAACTAATTGTTAATAATTGCTTATTTATTTAAATCTTAATTAATTTAAATTTTTTCCTCAAAATTCAAAAAGAATGGACTCCTTCAAACTTAAATTTATTAAAAAATATATCTTTTTTAGAATTGGAGATAATAATTAAAAATATATCATTTAGGTAGATACATGCCGTTTTGTCCCGAATGTGGTGCTCGTGTAACTGAAGACCAAAAATATTGTGAACAATGCGGAGCTGAGTTAATTCAAGTCCAATCTACTCCAAGACAAGCCATTCCTGCTTCTCAAGGTCCCGAAAGTATTTCTCCAGATAAAAAAAGTCTTTTTGATCCTTCTAGAAATTATTACATTATTAAAGAAAAAATGTGGGATCTCGGTTTCGGTTCGATTTATGATGAAAAAGGAGAAGAAATTGGCAGAATGAACAGGATCATTTTTAGCATACGCCGCAGAGTTGAACTTCAAGAATTGGATGGGACTGTTGTAGCAACAATCCATAGCAAGTTGTTTTCTGCCAGAAGTGCTCAAGATCTAAAAGACCCTTCAGGAAGGTTGATTGCCCGAATTAAGAGGAAAATTCTAACTTTTTTTAGAAACGTGTTTTTCCTGGAAGATCCTCAAGGTAGAAGATGGTACACTGCAGAAGGCGATTTCATGGGATGGTCCTTTAAAGTGTATGAATTGCCATCTCGAATGTTGGTTGCTGAAATCGAAAAAAGTGATCGCTGGAGAGACATTTTTCTTGGAGGTATATTTGATTTTTCTGACACCTATGCCCTGAAAATATTAGAGCCCGATACAGATCGACGCATTTTAGTTGGATTTGTTTTAGCAATTGATAATGTTTTACATGATACAGGGGGATTTGGTCCTGGTAGAATGATTTATGGTCCAAGAGTACCTGGAAGATTCCCTGGTCCTTTTGGAAGACGATTTCCCCGAAGACATTTTTAATTATTAAATGTAAAGAATTTAAAATCAATATCCTTGTTTAAATCATTTATAATGAGAATTTTACTAATTTTAATCGCTATAAACATAAATTTTTAAGTCTAAATTTTAAATTCTGCTTATGTTTTTTAAAATAAAAATGTTTCAATCTAAATAAGGGATTTTAAACTATTTTAAATTTAAATTTAGTAATTTGATTTTTTAATCCTTACATTCATTTTAGATTTTAATTCAAAAAAATAAACATAATTTTTTATAAAAGAATTTAGATCTTTTTTTTAACAAATTTTAAGTAAAACCTAAATGTGAAAATAATGAAATGTCCAGAATGTGGGGCTGAATTAAAAAAGCCGGATCAAAAATTTTGCCACCAGTGTGGCGCTGATCTCACGAAAAAAGCAGCTGTTTCGGAAAGTTCTGCCAGTACTTCAAAACCAGGAGGCCTTTTTGATTTGAATCGAAACTATTACATTCTTAAAGAAAAATATTGGGATTGGGGTAGTGGAGATATCTTGGATGAAAACAATCAAATCATTGGAAAAATGCATAGAAAAATATTTAGCTTACGTAAGAAAATAGAATTACAAGAACCAGACGGTACTGTTGTAGCTACAATTCATGAAAAATTGGTAAGTGCAAGAGGAGCTCAAGATTTAAAAGATCCTGAAGGAAATTTAATTGCACGAATTAAGAAGAAAATAGTAGCAATTAAGCCTAAATTTTGGCTAGAAAGTCCTGATGGAAAGAGATGGTATGAAGCAAAGGGTAATTTTTGGGGTTTTAGTTTTAAAGTAACTGATTTAACAACAGGTAAAGTAGTAGCAGAAATAGAAAAAGCAGATAAATGGAGGGATATGTTCTTAGGAGGCCTTCTAGATTTTAAAGATACATATGCATTAAAAATTCTTGATAATGAAACAGATAGAAGAATTCTTGTGGGGTTTGTCTTATCAATAGATAATGTTTTACATGATAAAAAATAATTTTTTTTTATATTTTATAAAATTGAAAAATCTCAAATTATTTAATTTGGGAAAAAATATTATTAGAGAATGAAAAAAAATTTCTGATTAGCAATTGTAAATACCTTCGAATTAAAAAATTTTTTATTATGGTAATTTTATGATTTAGTCATAATCATTTTAGTTTTAAAAAAGAATCCGTAATATGAGTAGGTGGCATTAATTGTCAGAATCTATCGAGGAATTCATGGTATTTGAATTAGAAGATAATGGAGAGAGCAGAAAAATTAAGATAAAACAAGAGGAACTTGGAAATTATTTAAATCCAGAACAAGTCTTGATTATTGTTAGAGAAGATTTAAGGCGAATATATATATGGAAGGGTTCCATGTCTCCAGTTAGGAAGAGATTTATTAGTTCGAGAGTTGCTCAAGAATTACAACACAGATTAATGAGAGATTATAGATATCATCGTTGTAAAATTGTTTCTATTGATCAAGGAGATGAGCTTGAAGAATTTTTAAAAGCATTTAATTTAAAGTCCATGGAAGTTAAAGAAAGATTACCAGATATGAAATATGTGAGAAATATAGAAAAAGATAGAGTAGGAAAAGTTATTGATAATACCACCATTAAACAAGATAATCTGCAAGAGGGATATTTTTCTCCAGCATTAGAAAATACTTCTGAAGATGTCATAATGTCATCAATTGTAATTAATTCTCAAACTAAAAAACCAGAACTGATTATAAATAAGTCTCCATATGCTGATTTCAAGAAAACTGCCAAAATGCAATCACTATCCCCTCTTTCTGAGGAAGAAAAAGAAAAAATCAAGAAGAAAATATTGGAGATGGAAGTTCCAGAAAATTATGAGAGAAAAAATCTAATATTAGGCCATTCATTATATGGAGCAATTTCAAAAGTGTCAGAAGTATTTGATAAAAGCGTTGTTGATGTTGAATGGGAAGAAATCAAAAAATTTCCTAGTGACATGATTGAATTGAGCGATCATAAATTTCGTGTTTTTCTTAATCAAGAGAAAGGTATAGTTGAAGCAATAGAAGTTTTAAAGAGAAAAAATTAAAAAAAAAAAAAATTAAATCATGCAACTGTAATTTCCTTACAAAGGTACACATCCTGAACAGCGTGTAATATTTTAATGCCTTCAGGAGTAGGCTTTTTGAAGGCTTTTCTTCCAAGTATGAGCCCCCACCCACCAGATCGTTTATTTATTACAGCAGCTTTAACTGCATCATGCAAATCGGTTCCACCGGATTCTCCTCCTGAATTGATTAATCCTACCCGTCCCATATAACAATTGGCAACCTGATATCGATTCCATTCAATAGGATGATCAGTAGCTAATTTTTCGTATACTAATTTATCAGTTTTTCCATAATTCAGCTCTAAAAAGCCACGATTTAAGGTAGAAAGTTTTTGTTTTACAATATCAGCCTCTATAGTGGCTCCAAGATAATTAGCTTGACTTGACAAATCATTTGCTGTATGGTAATCCTTTCCATCTTTAACGAATTCTTTTTTGTTTCTTAAATAACACCATAAAACACATACCAATCCTAATTCATGAGCATATTTAAAAGCTTCAGATACTTCTTTTATTTGGCGTCTTGATTCTTTAGAACCAAAATAAATGGTAGCGCCTATTGCAGCAGCGCCCATTTTCCAAGCTTGTTCTACACTAGCAAACATTGTTTGATCAGATAATTCTGGCTTGGTTAAAAGTTCATTATGATTTAATTTTACAATGAAAGGAATTTTTCTGGCATATCGACGACTTACAGAACCCAGAATTCCCAATGTAGATGCAACAGCATTACAACCCCCATCAATGGCTAATCTAATTATGTTTTCGGGATCAAAGTAGCTTGGATTTATTGCAAAACTTGCTGAGGCACTATGTTCAACACCTTGGTCAACTGGCAAGACAGAGACATATCCAGTTCCTGCTAATCTTCCTGTTTGATTGAATATTCTCTCCATGTTTCCTAAAACTAAATTGTTTCGGTCAGAATGTTCTAACACTCTCTCTATAAAGTCAGGACCTGGTAGGTGAATTTTATCTTTAGGTATTCCGGTACATTCGTGATTTAACAAATCATCTGCTTCTGGTCCAAGAATTTTTTTTATTTCTTCGAAATTCATAAGCTAAAAGATCTTAACATTTTAAATAAAACTTTTTATATTATATTAACTCAAGATTTATCTTCCATCTGATATTTTATGCACTTAAAATACAACGATAAAAGGGGTTCTATAATGGTTGACCACGCAACGCACCTAAAAGCGGTAAATCATCCTATTAGAAGAGAAATATTAAGAATTGTTTACGATTCCGAAACTATCTCTAAGGAAGATTTATTAAAAAGGCTTAAAGAAAAAGAAATCCTAGATAAAGAAGACGTGTTTAATTACAACATGGATTTTTTAATAAAAGCGGAGTGCATATCCGAATCAAAAGATCAGAATGGTAAGGTTGTTTATACTTTATTACCGGCTGGAAAAGTAATTGAAAATTTTTAATTTTTTTATTTCTTTTTTTATTATTAAAAATATATTCAAAATTCCATAGAAAATGCCAGATGAATCTGATTTTATTAATTACAAGACAGTAGAAGAATTTGGTAAAACATTAGAAGGTAATAGATATTACCATTCTTTATACTTAAAAGCCATAAACAATAAAGTTCGAAGGCAAATTTTAGAAATCGTGAAAAATAATAATAATATCTCAAAAAATGATTTATTTAGTAAATTAAAAGAAAAAGGAGTAGTAAAAGACGAGCAAATATTTAATTTTCATGTTGATTTTTTAATAAAGGCGTTATGCTTGGATGTAAAGCACGATGAGAAGTCTGGTGAGAGCTATTATTCATTAACTAAAAGTGGAAAGGTAATTGATTTTTTAAGATAAATAAAAAATCCAATTATCTTGATCTCACTCTAGAAATTTAAAATTCTTTTCTTTACTATTAAATAAATCATTCTCAATCTCATCAGAAATTCGCCTTACATCCATCACTTTGGAGTTGGCAAAATATTCAAAATTAAATTTGACCTCTTCTCCCGCAGAGCGACCAGGAATGGGCATTAATCTTGCTGTTAATGGTTTATTTAACCTAATTGAAATGGTACATACATCCAGTAAGATGTAAAAAAGCTCTCTTTGTGTAATATCACCAGGTAAGGGCACGCAATCTAAACCAGTTCCACACATTGTTGAGTAGAGCAAGAGTGTATCGAGATTAAATTTCTGTTCCGCTAATCGAGTTGCAATAGTATAATCTTCAAGAACGGAGGGCATAAAACCAGAAAATCCAATCACCTTTCCTAGCTGGGGTATAGCGTTTTTAATCATTGCTACTGCTATTAAAGACCCTGGTGATCCAAAATATTCAAAATTTAGCTTTTCGATCGCCGTACCAATGCTCTTTTCAACAGTCGGATATGGTGCTGGAGAAAAATCAATTCCCATGAATTCAATTCCATTCTTTTCTGCTAGTTTCTCTCCTATACTTCCGATTAAATCATAAATTTCTAAAAATCGCTTTTTTAAACTTAATTGAGCCTCTGAAAAAGATTTAGCATTTGAAAAAACTTCAACAACCTCATCTGCAAGCTCCATGGCAACTGAAAAAGAAGGATTGTCAGAAAGATGATAAGCTGCAGGGAAGAAAGGCGTATCAGGCTTCACATTCGTGCTGATGCAAAATTTTAAATTATCAAATGGATCCTTAATGGAAAGTTCCTTGATGATTTTAGCGCCAGAACGTAAGGCTGATAAATTAATTCCCCTTTCTGAAGAGGCAACCGATAATGAAGTAAAGAATCTTTCTCGTTTCCTAATAAATCTTGGAACCTCATTTAATAATAGCTTTTCGTAGACTCCATATTTTTCCATTTGTTGTTCCGCAAGAATCATTGCACAAGCATAATAATTAATTCCATACTTATTAGTTAAATTTTCAAGGATATCCAATTGTTCGTGGAGCCTGCTAATTATCTCATCGAGATTCCATTCTCTAAATTTGTTTTCATAAGTTAATATGGGCTGAGTACAAAATCTAATGCTTTGTATTTCAATTCCTTCACTTGAAATTAAATCTTTAAAATCTTTATTCAATTGGTCAAAATAATATAATTTTTCTTCCAAAAATTTCTCAAAAAACGAATTCTCTGAAAGAAAGGGAACTTTTTGACCAACTGTTAATGCTCTAATTTTCATGATTATTATTAATACATGTTATTTGTTATTAATTACTATTCTTGATGGAGAGTTAAAGATAGATATTTAAAAAAGTTTTATACATTTAATTACTCTATCTTATGGAATTCAATTTTTTTTTAATCGTAATTGTCACAAAATTATAACTCATCCAATTTTGCTTTCTCTTTTATTAATACTTTTTTAACAGGTTTAACATATTCACCTGGTTTTATCGGTCCTAACTTTACTAGTTCTTTTGTGAAATCTTTAACGACTTGGGCAAATTTTTCTCCTTCTCCGGCGGATACACTGACAATTTTTACTCGTTTTTCATTAATTCCTAATTCACCAACCATTTCCTTAATACTTTCATATCTAGTTTTTGCTTTTATAAAACCTGTTTTATAATGGCAATCTTGTTCGTAACAGCCAGCTATGAGTACTCCATCTGCACCTCGAAACAAACTCTCAAATACTAAAACTGGATTTAGCATGGCAGTGCACATCACGTGAATGGGTCTCACGTTCGTAGGATATAATAATTTGCTAGTTCCAGCTAGATCTGCTCCAGCATAAGCGCACCAATTGCATAAAAATGCTATAATAAGTGGAAATTCTTTCTTTTCCTTGCTTAAGACCGCTTTTATTTGAGCTGAAATTTGTTCTTTTGTAAAACCAGGAATGTAAAGAGCATCATTGGGACACATTGCTGTACAAGCCCCACAACCAACGCAGTTAATTTGTTTCAAGTAAAGTTTTTGGTTTTCTATTTTAATCGCATTAAATCCACAAATATTTTCGCATAACCTACAAAGATCGCATTTTGATTCATCATAATAAACGATGAAAGGATCAAGCTCTACCACTCCTTTTGAAATAAGAGAAACGACTTTTGAAGCAGCACTTTCTGCTTGAGCAATGCTATTAGGAATATCTTTAGGACCTTGAATTGCACCAGCAATGTATATTCCATTTACCGCTGTTTCGGAAGGGTGCATTTTAAGGTGTCTTTCTAAGAGGAATCCATTAGGATCTTGCGAAATATTTAACATTTGGCTCAATTTATCAGTATTTTCTGGAGGTTCTATGCCTACTGCTAAAATTACTAAATCAGTCTTATTTTCGAATATGGCATCTTCAATAATATCTTCTCCGCGTATGAGTAAATTATCAGAATCATCACTTTTTAACACTGAAGATACATTACTTTTAATGAATCGAATTCCGAAGTTCTCCCGTGCTCTGTTATAAAATTCTTCGCAATTTTTTCCAACAGTTCTTATATCGTTATAGTAAATGTTTATTTCCATTTCAGGATGCTCTTTTTTTATTAGAACGGCTTGTTTGATGGCAACATTACAACAAACTTGGCTACAATACTCTCGATTGATCTTCTTATTTCTTGAACCAACACATAAAATGAAAGATACTTTTTTAGGTGGAAGCCCGTTTGAAGGCCTAACTACATGCCCCTTGGTAGGACCATCATTATTTAGCAATCTTTCCATTTCCATTGTTGTAATTACATCTTGATACCTTGAATAACCCAATTCTCCCAAAATTGTTGGATCAAAGGTTTTAAAGCCAGTAGCAACTATAATAGCTCCAACTTTAATAGTCATGTAAGTAGGTTTTTGATTGAAATCAATAGCATCCCTATCGCAAGCTTGAGCACACGCCTTGCAACCAACACAATATTCTTCTAAAATGTTTGGAAATAAAGGTATTGCTTGAGGATAAGGAACATCAATGGCTTTTCGAGGATAAAAGGAATTTTTGACATCGATAGGGCAAACAGATCTACAAATGTCAAAACACCCCACGCATTTATCTTCAATGATGAATCGGGGTTTCTTTTTAATTGTAATAATGAATTCTCCTACATTTCCACTCACAGATTCTATTTCCGAGTAAGTTAATAATTCTATATTGGGATGTTCCTTTACTTCACTCATTAATGGGCCTAAGATGCAAATGCTACAATCTAAAGTGGGAAAAGTTTTGTCGAATAAAGCCATGTGACCACCAATTGTCGCATCTCTCTCAACCAAGTAAACCTTAAAACCTGCATTTGCGATTACCATTGCAGCTTTGATTCCGGCAATGCCGCCACCTATTACTAAAGCTGACGGGAGTACTCGAGATGTTTGCACTTGAAGTGGTTGCAGTAATTTAACTCTTTCTAATGCCATTTCAATTTGGTCAATGGCTTTTTGAGTTGCTTTTTCTGGTGCATCTGAGTGTACCCATGAATTTTGTTCCCTGATATTTGCGAATGACACGAGAAATCTATTGATTCCTGCTTTTTCTATGGTTTTTTGAAATAATGATCCATGAAGTTTAAAAGAACAAGCTGCAATAACAATCCTATCTAATTGTTTTTCTTTTATTTCAGCAGTTATTTTATTTAATCCTGATTCAGAACAAAGATATTGATCCCCTATGACTTCTACATTTGGAAATTTGCTAAAATGTTCAATTAAGTATTTATTATCTATAACTCCACTAATGTTTTTACCACAATCACAAATAAAGAGTCCAATCTTCACTTTTTTTTCCTTAGTTTTCTCAATTTCTATTGAGTAATATAAAATCGGGTTTTTAATAATTATTCCCTTTTTATACTAAAAGCATTTAATTTTGAAGGAGAAAGTTTTATAAGAATGTTATTTAATTTCTTAATCTTCTATTCTGTCTATGTAAATTTTTGTGGAATGATAAGAACCCGATAGATTCGTGCGCTCTGGATCTCTTGGCGTGAGAAAATTAACGTTATATTCAGTTGTTTCTGGAAAAGGAGCTCCTGAATAGATTAAAGCAACAGTTGGTTTTAAGTCATTTAACTCATTTACGATGAATTCAAATGAACCATTCTCATTACGAACAAGAACTGTTTCTCCCTTGGTTAGCTTCAATTTTTTGATATCTTTTTCATTTAAAAATACTGTTCTAAATATTTCTTCATGTTCAGGATTGAGATCTCCTAATTGTGAATGTATGAATCGCTCGTGAGAGGGTGAAATTAAGAAAAATTGATTGATTTTATTAATTTTTAAATAATCAAAATGTAATTCAATATCTTTAAATTTTGGTAAGCAATTCAGGTTAATCTTACCATTTTTTGTTGGAAATTTTAGATTTTTAAAGGGAACTTCTTCATCATTATAAATTAAATAAAATCCTTCTTCTTTAAGCTGATTTTGGATTTTATGAGGTAATAAACTAATGCATTTATTAAAGATTTGCTCTTGTGTTTCATTAAAAAGCGGGTCATTATCAAAACCTAAGCGAATAGCCAGCTCACGATAAAATTCATAATTTGATAATGGATCTTTATATGAACAAGGACCACCTTCTATTATGGAAATACTTGGAATATAGTATGGAGTGATGATATCATTACATTCTAAGGAATCTTTTGCAGGAATTACAACATCAGCAAATTTTGTTGTTTCATTTAAAAATAGATCGTGTACAACAACAAACAAATCTTTTCTAGATAATGATTTCCTAACTAATTCTTGATTGGGCAGAGAGGAGGCAGGGTTCATTCCATAAACAAATAGGATTTTATACTTTTCATTAATTAACTCTTTTCCTAAATTAATTAACGGAAATTTATAATTTAGTTCAGATTTATCAAAATGCTTGATATATTTTTTAATGGGTAATGAGAACGTATCGTTTAATTCGCCTTGGTCATAAATTATTCCTGTTCCAGGCTTGCCAATGTTTCCCAATAAAATCTGAATTAAAGCAATTAATTTTATTGTATCACTACCATTATAATATTTTTGAGCTCCAAACCCTATATTAAACATCGTTTCATGCTTGTTTTTTTCTAATAATTTTATTAATTCATTTATTTCTGATTTTCTAACTCCACTTAATTTAATAGCCCGCTCTTCATTAAATAAATTTACCAGATCAAAAACTCTTTCCATTCCAACAACATGTTTCATTAAGAATTCACTATCTTGGATGTTTCTTTTAATTATTTCAGTAATGAATATTCCAGCAATCAAGATTTCTCCGCCAGGAAAAGGTTGGAGATGAATATCTGCAAGTTTAGCTAAAGAATGTTTTCTCGGATCAATCACAATAATTTTTACTCCATTCTTTTTTGCATCTTTTACCAATTTAAAAGCATGAATGTTTCTTTCTGGTAAATTGCTATTCCATATTACTATTAATTTACATTTAGCATTGACTAATTGAAGAGGATTTGTTAAAGAATGAGTGCCAAACATCTCTTTCAAAGCGGCACAACCAGCTTCATTACATATTCCACCATAAGGAATCGTGGCACCGATCTTACCAAAAAACCTTAAAGGAGAGTATCGAGCAATTAATCCATAATTTCCAGCATAAAAAGCTACTACAATCGACGAAGAATCAAATTTTTTAATGACTTCTTTTAATTTATTTGCTATTAAATTTAAAGCATTATCAATGGAAATCGCTTTAAAATCATTTTTACCTTTAGGTCCCGCCCTCACTAAGGCATGTTTTATTCTTGAAGGATGATAAAGTAATTCCTCTCTTTTGTTCAATTTAGCACAGAAAAATCCTTGCGTGAAGGGATGTGTTTTTGAAGGGATGGTGGAAATTAGCTTATTTTCTGGGGCATTATCATCCCAAATTCCTGTGAATGCGCAAGAACCATAACAGTCCTTAGAACAAGTTGCAAACCTTTTAATCAATTTATTATTCATTGGTAAGATTTACCTTCTTAAATTAAATTAAAATTAAAATAATAACAAAATAAATAAGTGGAATTTAATAAAATAATTTAATTAATTCTTTAGAAAATCTTTAGGAAGAAATGGATAAACTTTAAGAATATCGAAATTATTTTCTTTCATTTTAAGAAAGTATTTTACTTCAATTTCCAATTCTTTTTTTGCCCATTTCAGTATTTTTTGCTTAGAATAATGTTTCCCTATGTTATCTAAAGAAGCCCTTAATCCAGGACATTTCTTTGAATAATCAATTATATTCACTTTACTCTCAACCATCATTCGCCAAAATGGAAAGCACCGACATTGAAAAGGTCTTGCTTCATACACGGAACATTTATTTCTTTTTAAAAAATAACATCGCTCATCTTGACCTTTAAACTTGAACGCAAGAGTTTTGAACCGATAAGTTTTTCCATGAGGATGTTCGCTATCTTTCCAAAAAAAGGAGTCATTTACTGCTTTCAAATATTTTTTTGCAAATGTTCTTAGCCCAATTTCTCCTCTAAAGTTTAAATGGTTAGCTAATCTCACGATATCATCGTAATAAAGATACACTTCACCTTCATCTAACCCTTTACAGCATGCTCCGCATTGTTGGCAAGAAAACTTTATTCCTTTTTGTAATGCTTTTGATATCTTTATTTCTTGGACTGTCAAATTGTATCAAAAGATTATATTTGATTGTATATTTCTCTTTAAATATAAATATTTGAAATTACAAATTTATATCTTTTTACATGTTTTAATGCTTTTATATTTTTAAAAAAAAGTGAAATTTTTTCAACAAATCATGGACATTCATCTAAGGCAAGTAAAAGAAAAAATCGAACTGGAAGTAGCAAAAGTTATATCAACCATTAAAGATAACTTTAATACTGATTTGATTATTGCCGGTTTTAATGAATGGAAAAAAGAATTCGTTAACATATATGATAATAAGAATCTTACACTTGATCTTTACATTTATTCTTTTTTATTGTACTTGCTTGGTCGCATTCACGTGTTAAAATCCTTTCATTCAAGAGAAAAGAATTTAAATGAGATAATTGCCATAGCTTTTAGCAATAATGATTTTAATAAATTCTTACTCCGCGAAAAGTTAAAAGAAAAATTATCAAACATTTCTTTTTATGATATATTACTGCAAACAATTACTGCTGAAACGAAAAAAGATTTGGTAAAAAATATTATTAACATTATCAAATTATTAGAAGCTTCTAATATCAATAGAGAATTTCAATTTGACTTTTTGATTCAAAATTTCATTCCATTTTTCTTGAGACATGGGTCTGGAGAATTTTTCACGCCTATTTTCTTAGTGAAAAAAATGATTAATTCTTCTTATGAATTTGGTGATTTTGTTCTTGATCCTTGTTGTGGAATCGGAAATTTTATCATAGAATTAGCTAAACATGTTTTAAATTCTAAAAAGCATTCTAAAGAAGAAAAAATTAAAGCTATTAATAGAATATACGGTTTTGATATAAATCCTTTATCAATATTCTTGGCAAAATGCAATTTAATTATTGTACTAAAAGAGCATGTTAAAGAAATTGAAATAAACCTTAAAAAAAGAGATTTTTTATTTGATGATGAAGAACATTTTAGAGAAAAATTTGATTTAATCATAGGAAATCCTCCTTGGTTCACTTTAAGAGACATATCAGACCCTATTTACCAAAATAAAATCAAAAAATTATCAGAATATCTTGAAATCAAACCCCATCCTAAAAATGTATTGAATATCGAAATTGCTTCGCTCTTTTTTTATAAAGCTAAAGAACATTATCTAAAAAATAAAGCAAGGCTCTTTTTTGTAGTAACTAAGGGTTTAATAACGGGGTCGCATTCAGCATTATTTCGAAGCTTTAAAGGTTTTTCGGATGTATCTTTTTGGATGTTTAGCAAAAATGTTGAAAAAATATTTAATATAGATTTTATTTGCATTTTTGCCAGAAAATCTAGTGATACTGCTTTAAAACGTGACGCTTTAATTGAATTTCCAGTAAAATATTTTAAATTTATTGATGATATTAAAAAAAATTCTCACTTAAGTTCTAGTGAGTTAGTAAACTTTAAAACAGACGTTCTCATACCAAGTAGTATCATTGCAAGGGATAAAAAACTACATATCGGAAAGTTGATTTCTAAAAATGAATGGCTAAAATTAATAAAGTTAAAATCAAGCGATTATAAAAAATTATTTCATAAGGGAGCCGATCTTAATCCAAGAGCTTTAATCTTCTTGAAAGTAAAAAAGATAGGGGATGGTTTAATTGAAGGTGTTCCAGATGAACGAGTGTTTAAAAGAGCAAAACCACCATGGAACAAACCCGCATTTGATAAAGTTGTTATTGAGGAAAAATATATTTTTAATGTCATTAAGAGTACTGAACTAGTTAAATTTGGAATCTTTGGAAATTACAAGGTTTTTTTACCCTGTGATAAAAAGGATTTAAAGTTCAATATTAATTCACTTTCCAAAAGAGCTAAAGAATTCTACAATCAAATAAATAATTACTATTTAAAGTATAAAAAATCAACAACTAAATTTCAATCCTTAATGGAAAATTTGAATAGATGGGGAAAACTCATTAATCAGAGGCAACTGGCAAGTATCAAAGTCATGTATAATAATTCCGGCTCGATTTTAAATTCTGCAGTTATAAAAGGTGATTTTATTATTACAGGTGATTTATCTTTTTATGCAACTGATAATCTCGATGAGGCATATTATCTCTCAGCAGTATTAAATTCTAACATCTTAACAGAACAAGTGCGCATCAGAAAAAGCTCCCGCCATATCTTTAAACTACCTTTTGATTTGCCTATACAAAAATTTAATCCATCTAATCAAGCCCATAAAAAATTAGTTGAGTTAGGAAAAATGGGGCATTACATTACTGAAAAATTCATTAATGAATATCTTGGTCAAAAACTCGAACTCCCATCAAAATTTAAAATTCAAGCAGCTTTAAAACCAAAATTAAAAAATATTTTGGATGAAATTGACTCAATTTTAGTAAAGTTATTTGACCGCGCTTAATAATTTTAATATGATACATCAAGTTAAATTATCTCACTTATATTAATATATTGAATGTTTTAAAATTGCCAGAAAAACTTCATGACCAAGATTAACCATGATGCGCAATTTCATATTCAAGATAATCGTCGCTGGAAATGCTGGAATTGGGAAAACCTCATTATTGCGAAGATATGTGGATGGAATCTTTGATGAGTCAACCATAGAAACTGTTGGTGTTGATTTTTTCTTAAAAGAATTAGTTTTAGAAGATTTGAACGCTCATTGCACACTTCAGTTATGGGATCTTGGAGGCCAGAAAAGATTTAGGCACATGCTTAATAGTTTCACGATGGGGGCGAGAGGAGCGCTACTTCTTTTTGATTTGACACGAATGCCTAAAATCAATGATATAGTTAATTGGGTAAACATTGTCAGATTACACGACATTAGCTTACCAATTTTATTAGTAGGCACTAAAAATGATTTAGAAGATTTCATAGCCGTGGACGACAAAACTGCTTTTAACATTAAAAATACTTTTCAAATGATTGACTACATAAAAACTTCATCTAAGACAGGAGAAAATGTCGATCTTGTCTTTAAAATTTTGGTTAAAAATTTAATAAACAACAAAAGATTCTAAATTTTAAATTCTTGTTTATTACTTAGTGTTAAATAAAAATGGAAGACGAATTAGTTTTTTTAGGTTCTGGAGGTGGAAGGCATCATGTTCGAACTCAATACCGTGCAACAGGAGGAATTTTATATAAATTTAACAACATACAATGCCACATTGATCCAGGTCCCGGGGCGATTGTAAGGATCAATCAATTTGGGGAAGATCCTACCAAAACGGAGCTCTTTATAGTAACTCATGTTCATCTGGACCATTTTAACGATATTAGCGTGATGATTGAGAGCTCTAGAGAACAGTTACATGATAGAAATTATAATTATTACAAAAAAGGCATGCTAATCACTACTACCGATGTAATAAAATATATTTCAAGATACCATCTCAACATGCTTGAAAAAGTAGTCATTTTTAAGCCAGGTGATGAGCTTGTATACAAGGATGTAAAGATCACGGCAACGAAAGTTGTCCATTCTAAGGATACGGAAGGATTTGGCGTAAAATTCTATTTAAAAGATTATACAATAGGTTTTTCTAGCGATACGATGGTGTTTGATGGATTTTCTGAACAATTCAATGATGTGGACATTCTTGTTTTAAATTTATTGCGTCCAAATTCAGTAACATGTAAAAGACACCTTTGCACTAATGAAGTCATTCCATATTTGAAAATGATGGAACCAAAATTAAAAGCATTAATAATAACTCACTTTGGGGCTTATATGGATAGCCCCTTTTCACGAAAGAACTTTGTACCAAGCCAAGTTCAAATATTCGAAGAAAAAACAAAAATAAAAAAGATTATTGCCGCAAGAGATGGATTAAAAATTAAAGTAAAAAACCAATTAATATCGTAAATTTAAAAATAAAAAAAAATATTATTTAAGTTCATTTAAACCATCCAAAATGATAACCCCATGATTTGGCTTTAAATTTGTAATCGGTGTACCCATCATCCATTATTGTACTTACTATTAGAATATAGTCCTCAAATCTGCATATATAAGCTAAATCTATACCATAATTAATTCCACAAAAATTAGGCATAAACATATCATAGATAAAGTATTTAGTATAAATTTTTGTTTCCATTTTTTGAACTATACTTACCATAAATTTAGCATCTGGATAGATTGGTTTTAACTCATCAATAGATTTTCCATTAATAAATACATCCTTAATGTACCATCCTTTTTCGTGTAAAGCCCAATCAGTTGCATATCTGAATCCTATAATGTAATTTTGATCTGTTTCAATATAATTAGCTATATTAAATGTTAAAGTAATCCATTCTTCACTATAATTCCCAGTAATACCAGGTAACATATCTTCAAATCCAGGATAAGCATTGGAATCGATTTCATAAGTTGTAAATCCATTTAAATCTTCCATTGAAGTCCAGGTATTTCCTCCATCTGTTGATATTTGAATAAATCCAAAATCCCATGATTTTTCTATATCCCATTTAGTATTTATTTTTAATATATCATTACTTCCAGCAGTAAATTCATTAGTTATAAGTAATGTATTTAATTCATCTTCTGAACCAGACCACCAAGCACCAATATTATCGTCATATGTCCAACCATAAATTGCTAAATTATCACCCAAAAATTGTATTAAACTAATTCCTCTAAGACTATCAAATTGAATATAATCTGTAGCAAAAGGTCCTAATTTCGAATAACCAGTTGGATCACCCTTTATAGATAAAGTTTCTCCAAAATAATTTTCAGCACTAGTCCATTTATTTACCATTCCTTTAACATTTAATGTTTTAAGTGGAATCAATTCATCCCAATTTATTCTTATATTATTATTTCCAGTAAATTCTCTTAATTCTTCTAAATTATAATTATATTTATCTTGCCCTTTATAATCAGAATGAATCAGATTTGCAATTCTCCAATCATGATATACATTATAAAAATCTATGCCATCTGGTAATATGTATGTAATTCTCTCTTTTGGTTCTAAAGGTGCATCTATATATTGCCAACCAAGATCAGGATTAAATAACCAATTTGCTTGAACATATTTCTGTAAAAAGTCAAACCCATAATGATCTGTTAAATATAGCGCCCATAAGAATGAATTACCATAATCTGCTAAAATATTTTTATTACCTTGTTCTCCCCAATAAGTTAGAGAGTTATCTGGGGTAGCTAAAGTCCAATTAATTTGCGAAACATCAAGTTCATACCCACATAAGGGTTCAGCAAAAAGTGAACAGGCCTCATTCATCCATGTTTTATCCATAGGAAACCAATCATCATGAATTAAATGTTGATATTCATGAGCAATAGTGCTTTCATATAAATTTGGACGATTTACAAATTCTCCTTGAATCCAATTGTATCCTTCATTTCCAATTCTGTGAATCCAATCATAACAGTCAATATTAATAATATTTCTATCGAAAAATGCTTCAAAACTTGGAGAATAAAATCCAGCAATATATCCTGGAAATGTAGGATCATAATAAGAATCATCTCTGATGTTTGAAACCAGAATTACATTTCGACCATTACTATCAGCATAGTATCCAGGGGGAACCTTATTCCACGCTTCTAAAAGCGAATATAATCCATTATGAAAATCAGGCGTTCCAAAATATTCAGTATCTACTGAGTAAATATTGTCATCAAATTCTTCCATTAAATAGTCCACTTGTTCTTGCAATATTAAGGGATACTCCCTTGGATCGCCTTCAAGCCAAGATAAATCTTCTTGAACCCAGATTTGTACATTATCACTTTCGGCAACAAGATAAAATACATCAAAAAAATATCCTGTTTTTGTATCTAAAACTAACCAATATTTCGCATCTAAAATGGTTAAATCTGATATAGCAGAAGTAGCTGCTGCTGAGCTTTTAGGTGTAGAACTAGATCTCATTGAAAAATCACTTTTTAAAAGAAAATCTTTTTCCCGTATTCGAGGCCCAATATCTATTGGTTTATAGTCTGGTAATACTATTACCTTGCTTGCATCTACATTAATAGGAAAAATACCTATTGAAACTGTACCCGTAAAAAGGAAAATTGCTAATAATAATATTATTTTATACCTTCGCATTTTTTTCATTAAAAAACATTTTTAATTTTTTTATATGAATTTTTATAATTAAAAATAAAAAATTTCCCTCTATTTAATTTAAAAGGAATTAATAGAATTTTATCCAAAGTTAATATTTAAGTTTTTCTTTTTTTTCACGGGAAAAACGCGAATACTCATCAGAGTCTCAAATTTTAGAGAGTATGAAATTTAGTAAATTTTTATAAAAATTTTCGGACATGGTAAATTTATAATTCGTTAAAGCTAATTAGAAATGAATTTTAAATCTAATAATTCGATGCATATTTTAGCATGTATTATTGTTACCGACACGCGTACAAAAAAAGCTTGAATTGAAATATTTTATAAGTTATAATGTTCTCTTACCATTCAAGAAGGGAAATTAAAACCACGTATTTGCGAGCCAACATTGGATTTCGCCCTCTATTAAACTAAAAGGTTTAATTCTTTTCCTATTTATCATTTGCTCGAATACGTGTTCCCTTCTTACTCCTTTATTATTACTTTTAAATTTTTAAATAAGAGAAGAAAAAAATTTTAAGAAAGAGAATTATTTTTCTTTTTGGTTTCTAAAACTCATTAAATATTCCTTTTCCTTTTTTTCATGAAGATCTAAAATATATTTTTTCTTTTTTAACCATTCAGGACCATCTAAAGGGTACCATTTTAGAGCAATTGCAGCAAAAATCAATAGAATTGCTGGAACAACGCAGAAAGCAAATAAAATTCCTATGATGGCAATGAATTCTTGGGGTTGCTTAACATCTACACCCCCTACGATAATTGGGGGCTTGAATGAGAATATTTGAATTATCCACAAGAACAAGGAATTACCTATTGAGAGGGATGGTTTGGTTATGATCGCATTCACGCCACCATAAATAGCTTCTCGTCTTTTACCGGTTATTAATTCGTCATTATCAATAACATCTCCCATTAAGACGATGTTTGCAATGCTTCCTCCAGCAAATCCGGTTCCAATTAAGAAGAATGAGATCGAGGCAAATAAAGCACTATAACCTATGATAAATAAAGATAGTGAACCGATAGATGCAATTGATAGATTTATTATCATTGTTTTCTTAGGTTGCCATTTCTCGATTTTCTTTATGTTAATTAGCATTCCAGCGATTATTCCACTTAAGAAAAATAATACGAGAAATAGAGGAGATTGTCCTGAGATGACATAATCGATGTAGTAAAGCAAACCAGTGCTAAAAATTGGCAAGACCGTAGCTATTATGAAGGCAGGAATCATGAATATCCAGAAAGGTTTGTTTTTTAATGTTAATTTTAATCCTTCTATGAATCCTTCATGCGGTTGTAATTGTGCAAACATATTTTCTTTAATGCCAAATGAAGTAAGAAACAATATTGCGCTTGCTCCAAATCCAATTATCAAGATTATTGGAACAAATAATGGATGGGTTCCACTTTGTCCAGTTAATAAGATGATTGGTAAAACCAAGCCGAGCACGATATTTATAAAGCCAACTATTGACCTATAAACACCAAGGCTTGCTCTTTGTTTCGCCGTGACAGCAATTTCATTAGGTAAGGCAAAATAACAGCAACCTATTATCGTAAACATTGTATCTAAGATAAATAGTGCTAATAAAAAGTTAATAAACAGTCCTATTTGATCGCCAAGAGGAAATATTGGAAACCAACAAAATATGAACGCAAGTCCATAAAATATCGAGCCATATCTTATATAAGGAATTCTTCTCCCAATCTTAGTGCGCGTATTATCAATTAAGTAGGAAAAAAGTGGATCGTTAACTGTATTCCAGATTGCAAAAATAATCCATCCAATTAATAATAATTGAGCGTCAACTCCCAATTTAATTTGATAATAAAAAGTTAAATTTCCAAAAACAAGGCTATTAAGTAGATCGCTTGCCAAGCTTCCTACGCTGAAATTGAGTTTTATTTTTCTGGGTACATCTTCTTGAGGTATTATTTCATTATTATCTACCATAAATTGAAATTGTAGCTAAAAGAATATAAAAGTTAATTTTCTATTGAATGCATTTTCATTAAAAAAAATATGATGTTTTTCACATTCATGAGAATTTTTTCCAATATCTACACACTACACATTGAAGGATTTTTTGATATTGAGGATTTTCTGAGCTATTTGAAACTTTAAAGGTCCTTATTACCATTACATTTCCGCACTTTTCACATATATACAGATTTTTGACTTTTATATCCTCTGCCTTCAAACTTTTTCCCAAAATTAGGTGTATTAATTGAGATTTTTAGTTCATGATCATGTTAAAATAATAGAGAAATTATTGATTATTATTCTCATGTTGTCACATTAATAGAAAAGTGAAGATAAATAAATTTATTTAAATAGTAAAAATAAAATTTAAATTTTTAAGCCTACTTGGAATTAATCTTTTAGGAATAGTTTAACATTTCAAGTTAATTGAAAAACAGTTAAAATAATTCATTAAACTGTAAAAACATCAAGAAGTTAACGAAAGTTAATTGAATGGAATATCTTAAATTATTTTTACTCCAAATTTCTCACGATCCAAATTGGACTAGCCCAAGCCATGTTTTTATCCTTAAATTTCACTCTTAGATAATAAAACATGAATTTTTCTTTTTTAAAGGCGTGAGTTTTAGCAATATCCTCAAAATCTTCAGAATCTACTATTGATTTCTCAAAATGATTTCCATTTACAGAAAGGCTTTTGAAAAGATTGTTGTTTCTAATAATCTCTACATTTTGAATAATTTCCGAAGATAATAATGAGAATTTTAATTCTCTCTTACTTTTCAGAACGGGAACTTCGTTTAAATCTATTATTTCTCCCATGAAAAAATCTTCAACTTGAAATTTTATTATTATTCTTGGCCCAGTAGAACCATAACATCTTCTTTCTCTTAATGCTTTCCATAGTGCTTGTTTTGTTAGATTTTGTGCCCAAATTGCCATGATCCCTGGAGGATATATCCCATCATCCAAATCTATGGGACCAGAAGGATAAATTCCATAATGATCATCTCCACCTGCAGTAAATCCTAGCTTGTATCCCCTTTCCAAGGCATCTCTGACAAAAGAACCTTTCTTTTCTAGTATGGCACCTCTCTTGCGAGTGTACTTTCCATAACCAAAGAATTTATACCTTGGTGGTAAGTAATTACCTTCCAAATAAGGTAATTCTTGCGAGCCCCATGTGGAGTATATTTCGACTAGTCTTTCAAGAGAGTTATCAAAATAGTTCCAATTTCGGTATCCTGGTCTTAATGCTGAATGGTGATTTATCATCAATACCTTATCTCCATATCTTTTAAGATTTTTTACTAATTTTGGCACTGAGTTATATTTATTCACATCAGATCTTAAAATTGGAATTGAATCATCATAATAATAAATACAAATATCACCATAGCCAACATACCAATAACCCCATTCATATCCGAAAAAAGAAACAAATTCGCCATCTTCATGGAATTTTTTTACAATTGACTTGATATAATTAAAATCATCATCAGAAGTTTCCCAAGAATGGTCATGCTCTGTAGTTGTTCCAAAATTTAGACCAGCTTTCTTCATATTTTCAAAATACTCTTCAGGAGAACGAATGCCATCACTTTTATTGGTATGTCCGTGAATAAACCCCCAATACAATCTATGTTTTGGATTTTCTCTCTGAACCAAAAATGAATTCGATTTAAAGCAAATATCGTTGTATTTTAAAATAAAGCATCCATATCCTTCCACTTTGATGCTAATATCATTTACTTTTAAAAAGCCTTTATCTTCTTCTTTGAATTCGGTGGATTTTAAGAAAATTTCATTACTTCCATTAATATGAACAAATACATCAATTTTACCAGAGAACTTTTCTACTAAATTGTAATACTTATCCTCTGCTCTTATAATTAAAGTTATATTTTCCTTCACTTGAAAAGTTGAAGGACAGAAAGCGGTTAAATGGTCAAATTCCTCATTTTCAACAGTTATGTAAGGAGAATTGTCGATTTTAATTGCTTTTTTACCAGGATATTTTATTAAAATCTCAAATTTTTTCTTTATTTCCACGATTGATTGAACTAATGTGTTCTTGATTTCAAATTTTAATTTAGAACCTTTTTTTAACCCATTTTTGTCGTATATATAATAATTTACAGATAATTCTCCCCCAGTTAAAATAAACGGAATGATATTTACCTTAGGATTAGTAAATAATTTAACATGGCCCTTAGAATCATCATCATGAGGTTGTAAGAAATACCAATCATTTTTATTATTTCTTCCTCCTCTTAGTCTAAAAATCAAAATTGTATCTGGTGGTAAGTCTTCATTAATTGAAAAAGATATAGAAATGGAACAAAATTCTCTAACCTTCACTTTATCGGGAATTACTACTACATTTTCTAATTTTATTTTATTTTCGCTCATTATTCCAAACTGCTAAAATAATTGCAATAAAGATTAAACCCATACCAAGCATGTTTGGTATTGTTAGGATCTCATTTCCTAAAAGAAAACCAAATAAAGCTGCAAAAACAGGTTCAAGAGCAAAAATTATAGCTGCTATGGACGAATCTTGGTACTTTTGCCCCCAATTTTGAAATAAAAATGTTAATGTAGTTGCCCCAAAACCCATGTACAACATTATGATCCATAATGAAATTGAAAAGTTAGGAGTATTTGCTGGTTCTTTTAGGATTATTGATGAAGAAAAACACGTAATAATCAAAACTAAAAGTTGTACTATTGTATATAGATAAATATCATGTACTTTAACATATACATCGTTAAAAATAATATAAAGGGCACAAAAAACTGCGCACACTAAAACTAATAAGTCTCCAATATTGAGATTAAATTCTGATTCTAATAAGAGAAAGCCCATCCCCATACTTGCCAAGATGACGCCAATCCATATTCTTAAATTAATCTTCTTTTTATAAAATAACCACGAGATTAGGGGTACCATTATCGTGCTTAGACCAGTAATGAATCCCGCCTTTCCAGCCGTGGTGGTTTGTAAACCATATGTTTGGAAGAGCATTGCCAGAAAGTAAATAACTCCAGTAAAAACACCAGCAATAACTAGTTTAATATTTATTTTTTTAATTCGATAAAGGAAAGGAAGAAATCCTATAATGGCTATTAAATACCTCATTCCTAAATAAAAGAAGATAGGAATATCTTGAGTTAAAGTCTTTGTAATGATGAATGTTGTACCCCATAGAACGGTAGTTGATATTAAAGCAATTATTGCTAAATTATTGTATAATTTATTAGAGCGAGCCATGGTATTTTTCAATAATTTTCATTATAAATTAAATAATATTATAACACTTGTAATTTCGAAAAAGAATGGTATAAAATTAATTTTCTCCCCAATTTTTTTTTTTTTAACTTCAAAAAAGTATATTTTTTCCAAATTATATCTAAGAGATTTTCATTAAAATTAGAGATTTACATTATTGGAAAAGAAATTCAAATTATTAATAATATATTGAAAAAAAATTAATTTCATGCATTTATTATCCATTTTATGCATATTTGTGATATAAGATATTTATAAGGAATATATTTTTTTATATTTCAATTAAAAAATTCTTTTAAAAAAATAAAAAAAAGAATGGAATGTTAACATGACTAAAACTTATGAAGAAATCAACCAAAAGATCAAGAATGGGGATATAGTAGTCGCAACTGCCGAAGAAATGATAAAAATTGTTGAAAATCAAGGTATAAAAATTGCAGCTGAAGAAGTTGATGTGGTTACAACAGGCACTTTTGGACCAATGTGCTCTAGTGGAGCTTTTTTAAATTTTGGTCATTCGGATCCTCCAATTAAATTTGAGAAATTATGGTTAAATGACGTGGAAGCTTATCATGGAAATGCCGCAGTAGATTGTTACATTGGCGTAACAAGAATGTCGGACAAAAGACCCTTTGAATACGGAGGTGGACATGTTATTGAAGATCTTGTTTCGGGTAAGCCAATTAGATTGCGAGGAACTTCATATACTACAGATTGCTATCCATTAGGAGAAATTGACACCGAGATTACTATCAATGATACAAACCAAGCGATATTATGCAATCCACGAAATGCTTATCAAAAATATGTGTGTGCTGTGAATAGCACTGATAAGACAATCTATACATACATGGGAAAATTACTTCCTCATTTTGGGAATGCTAATTATTCAGGTGCAGGATGTTTAAATCCATTATGCAATGATCCCGACTATGAAACAATAGGTATTGGAACAAGGATTTTTCTTGGTGGAGGCATAGGGTACGTGATTGGTGAAGGTACTCAACATTCTCCCACAACTGGGTTTGGTACACTCTTTTTAAAGGGAGATTTAAAACAGATGAAATCAGAATATCTAAAAGGAGTAGTCTATGAAAAATATGGAACTTCAATGTTTGTTGGGGTCGGTATTCCGATTCCAATATTAAATGAAGGATTAGCAAGAAAAACTTCCATAAAAGATGAAGAAATAATTACAAATGTCGTTGATTATGGAATACCCAGAAGAGAAAGGCCTATTTTAAGGCAAGTAAATTATAAGGAATTGAAAAGTGGATACATTGAATTAGAAGGTAAAAAAGTTAAGTGTACATCTTTATCCTCCTTGTTCCATGCAAGGAAGATTGCTGAAGAACTGAAAAAGTGGATCCAAGATGGAATATTCTTCTTAAACCCTCCAGCAGAAACTTTGCCAACAAGTACAATATTTAAACCAATGAAGCAATCTATTGAAACAAAATTTGTAAAAGATCTTAAGAAAGAAGCAATAATTTGCTATGATGATTGCGATTTAAAGATCGTAGCTAAGTTAATAATACAAAAAAACACAAATCACATAATAATAACCGACCACGAGGGTCGATTGGAAGGTATCGTTACTAGTTTTGATGTAACTAAAGCTATTGCTGAAGATAAAAGAGAATTAAAAGAAATTATCACTAAAAAAGTAATCACTACAACTGAACACGAACCAATAGATATTGCTATAAGGAAGATGAAGATAAATGATATATCTGCCTTACCCATAATTGATCAAGATAATAAAGTTATTGGAATTATAACTTCGGAGGAGTTGATGCATTAAAATGACGATTATAAACTGTACTTTACCGTTTAGTATTATTAACGATATTGAAGATTACTCCAAAATAATTAATGAGATTCTTAAATTTGGAATTTCATTTAACATCTTGAAATTTTCCACGAGTTCTAATGGAGTTAATCTTTTACTAGATGTTCCTGAAGAAAAAATCCAAAAAATTACCGATTCGCTTAAAAGAAATAATGTAGTAGTAAATAAAAAGGGAAGAATCATCATTGACGATGATAAATGCATAGATTGCGGAGCGTGTATTTCTTTATGTCCAACTAACGCATTACATTTTGATGAATTTTATCGATTAAAATTCTCTTATGATAAATGCTTGGGTTGCTTATTATGCTTGGACTCTTGTCCCCGTAAAGCTATTGAAGAATTATAATTTTTTTATTTTATATAATGCGTGAATTTAATAAAAAGAGAATTAAAAATTTAAAATGAATGCTTAAAAATAATTTATTCTTGCGTGATAATTTGGAAGATCTCTTGCAATCTAGGGGTCGTTCTCCTCAAGGTAATGCAGCGTTCCTGCTCGCATCCTAATAAGATTGCAATCAATTCGTTTATGTGGATTGTTGGAATTTCGAGCTTTTCACCATACCACTCATCTATTTTTTGCCTATATTCTGGTTTGCTAAGAGTATATAAACAAGTGGGACATGGCATCAAAAGAAAATCCGCATCATTTTTCTCAGCACTCTTCAACTTTCTATATGTAATTTTTAAAGCTTCTTTTGGATGAATGACTAATTGAGATGCTCCCCATCCGCAACAACTTTCTCTTTCTTGATAATCCACGGGAATTCCCCCGAATAACTGTATGAGATCCTCCAATTTAGTTTTATCCTTGAGATAACTTTCTGGATCCTTTTTATCTCTCGATTGATTAAGATAATGGCAACCATAATGAGAAGCTACTTTTAATCCTTTTAAATCATACTTTAATACATCCGTGATTTGATTTCTAATGAGATATATGAAATCCAAATCATGAACTATTTTCACTGAAGGATTTTCCAAGATGTCATATTTTCCAGGATAATTCTCATTTCCGATCTCCTTCTTGATTTGATTAAGAATTTCTTCAGTTTTCCTTCGTACATCGGGATTTTTTAAAAAGTATCTCCCCCGTAATAGTGAATTATAACAGCCATTGCAACTAACCAAGACAATATCTGCTTGATGATTTAATTCATTAAGATTCCTCTCGTTGATCGCTGCAAATTGAGCTCGAGTAATTAAATTTCTCTGAAAAAACGTTCCGCTACAACATGATTGATTAACACAAGAATCCACTTCTAATCCAAGTTCATTTAATAAGTCAATTATCCCATATCGAACGCCAGGAAAATATTTTTCCAGGCATGCCTTAAATACGCATAACTTTTTATTCCTAAAAAATCCCAGAGGATCTTCTGGATAATCTTTTTCAATTTTATCAAGATCTAATGCTAATTCATTAAACTCCATATTATTTTACTTTTTTTTGTTCTTATTTTTTTTATTTTTTTTACTTGCTTTAAATACATATTTTATCCGAGCAAAATTACAAATTAAATCCAATTCTTTTACTCTTTCTTCTGGCAATTTTCCTCCAAGTGGCTCCTCAACAACAACGCCCGATGTAAGAAATCGCTCTGACATTTCAACGTATTTTCTCAAGTCATTATATCTTGGCCCATATCCTTTCTTAAAGCTCTCATTTCTCAAATTAATTATAAGCAAAGGAATGTTAATATTATCACGAGGACAAATTCTCTTGCATCGTTCACATAAAAAACAATACCATATATCAGAATCTTTAAGAACTGATTTATCTCCTCTTAAGACTTTTTGAATTATCTTGCGTATGTTAAATTTAGAAATCTTAGATGCTGGACAATCTCCAACACATTTTCCACACGATATACATTGAACAATATTCTTATTTTCTTCGATATCTTCCACTAATTCCTTGTAAAAGTCCCAATTCCAATTGACATCAGTATATTCATCCATGATTTAAAAAAGAATTATTTATTATTAGCAAAAAATTAATTACCTAAATGAAGTTCATTATACATAGTAAAAAAATTATTTCATTTAGAAAAAAAATTAGAATCTTTTATTAGTGTTTAAAAAATAAGATGATTTTCAAGTATCAACTCATGAAATAATAAAAATACGTCATGAGATAATTTTAAAATTAATATTTATATTAAATAATTATACTAAAAATAGAAATGATATTCAAGATTTTAAAGTAAAATAGCGAGAATCCATGGTACTTTACAAGAATGGAAATGTTTATCTAAAGATAGTTTATTGGGGAATGGGAGGTTCCGGGAAAACCACAATTTTAGACACGTTATACAAGATCACTAAAGAAAACAAGAAAGAAATCGTTCCTATAGGAGAACTTCAAAAAATCTCCAAGACAAGTGGAGCAACACTATATTTTGATAGAGGGATCTTTCAATCTAAGGAACAAAAAAAAGTATATTATCGTGTATTTACTGTTGCAGGGCAATCAAGTTTCTCTCCCTTAAGAGCACGTATATTTGAGGGTGCAGATTCAGTTATTTTTGTAGTGGATTCTCAAACTAAATATTTAGAAGATAATATCGAATCTTTATTAGAATTGAAAAAAGTTGCTAAAGACTCCTTGATAGTTAAGCTTCCATTTGTAGTAATGCTTAATAAGCAAGATTTGGATGATGTCATTGATGAAGAGGATTTCATTCAAATTTTAAAAAAAGAAAAATTATGGTTCGATTCTAATAATAATTTGCATTTATGGAATCCCATTATTTATAAAACATGTGCAATTTATGGAAAAAATAAAAATATTTATCGCAGTTTCTATGAATGTGCTAGGCGAACTGTTTTATACCAGATATATGGTAACGGTACCGCTCCAACAGAAAAAATAGAAGAAGATCTTACCATCCTGGATAAGAAGATTAATAATGAGAAATTTATAAATGAATAAAAAAAAATTATTATTTAGGACTTCTTTTTTAAGAGTTTTTTCATCCATCCTGGCAAAATGAATCCTCCATAGAACTCAAGTGCAGAAAATATTAATAAGATCCTAATTACAATTACTAAAATTGAGAGTAAGGGATTAGTAGGATCTTCAAAGATCATTCCTAATGATGCGTCAAAGAGAGCACCAATTGTAAACGAAATGAATGCTGCTCTCAAGAGTTTTCCCTTTAACTTAACATCTTCATCTTCAGCTTTCAAAGAAGCTTGTGCCAATCTTAGACCGGTATATAATATTGTAAAAATAACTAATACTAAGATTATTGAGAGTAATAAACTAAACTCTGCTGTAAAAGGTCGAATTGGATTAACATTTCCAAGTAATGAAACATCGATAAAAAATATGGTTAAGAAGATTACTTCGAGTAAAAAACAGATAATGATTGTCAAAACCATAATTAGCTGCTTCCTTTCTCTAAATATTAATTGCGTGCAAGCATACATCCAGCACACGAGTGTTGGAAATATGAAAGCGTTACCAATAAAAATATACAACTCAATGGAGATCGTTTGAGATAAAAGAATCGCCATCCATAAGCTGACAGAATCGGGAACCCATGGAAGAGCCATTCCAATCCATGTAATACCTACAAAAATGAATAATTTATTCTTTTGCTTGAAATAGGCTGAAAAAATTCTCAAACCAATGTAAAGTGAAATTAATACAAATATAAAACTAAAAGTTCCTTGTAAATAATCCACAAATTCTAAGTTTACCAAATTAAATCACCATTAACGTTATCAATCTATATGTCATTCAAAAAAAAAATTAACAAAATAATATAGAATTTCTTTCTTAATAACTATTTCATATTAACTATTTTAGTAAAAGGATTGTTATAGAATTAAAAATATCATAAAAAGAAATTTATCGTTTTATTTTATATAATTTGATAATCTAAAAAGGTTTTTGATATTGATAATTGATTTAATAAATATTTTGAGTGAATAATATATTGGTTTAATGAGATTGAATTATTTTCCAATCGTTTAGTAAGATTTTTAAGAATATAA
>Ga0190360_1000212_pt1 | contig 32764 bp, 32 predicted proteins | sample 48721834_MG_FD_161271 | JGI IMG/M metagenome (GOLD analysis project Ga0190360, IMG submission 161271) | Hydrothermal vent microbial mat bacterial communities from Southern Trench, Guaymas Basin, Mexico - 4872-18-3-4_MG | ecosystem: Environmental > Aquatic > Marine > Hydrothermal vents >...
CTCTTTTTTTCTCTTTTTCTCGATCAGATCGGCGCCAAGGGCATCAACCGCTACCGGGTCTTTGCTCACGATTATCCCCCCATATCGCCAAGCCCAAGGAGGTTTATACGATGGACCTCCATGATATTGGATGATGAGAGCATCGGCGACGACGAGTTTGAGTTTGCTCCTTATCACATAATGGTTGTTCAGATCGGCGATGTAGGGATCGCAGTTGTTATCGTGGTACTTGTTCGGATTATGGATGGCACCGAACATATTTTTAAGAGCGATAGAGACCCCAGCCAAATCGTGGTCCTTCACTATGGGAAGGTTGATGAGGGCGGTTATCCTCTCGGTGAGGATCCTGCTGAAACAGCTTCCCACCTCGCCGGAGAAACGAGGGGCATCCTCATAACCCACTCCCTCTTCGTCGGTGCCATAACAGCGAACCCCTTTCCCCGATTTCCTGATGGTGAAACCCGCTCGTCTAAGCTCCCGGCTCGTCCTTTCCCAGAGGATGATGTTCTCCTCCGGGATACCAGCGAGTGTAAGTCCAGAGACTATGGCTGAGACGAGTTCCGGTTTCGGGGAGAGCGGTCTTCCGGCAAGACAGGAGAGTTTTATTCCCACGATATCGGCAGGGGAAAAGAGCATCTCCCAGGCGGATTTTGGATCGCTCTTCCCGGTAAGATTCATTACCGCTTGGTTCACCATCTTGGAGATGACGGTTCGATTCACCCTGTTTCTTCCATCGATCACCCGAGCGTTCTTCACGAGCACTACCCGGGATTTCCCGGCAGTAGGGGTAGAGGGAGGAGTTTGGGCGATAGGAAAAGAGAAGGTATTAGCTCCTCTTCTCTTTATGCCGATCCCGAGTAGCGGAGGTAAGGCGAGAAGCTTCTTTATGAATTCTCGACGACTGGCTTTTCCCATCTTTCCCTCTTTATGGATCAGTGTTTTTTCTTCTCTGAGAATACCTGTGCTTCGAAGATGTATATCTCCGCCCCTCTCTTCCAGGCATCCTTTTCCAGCCCCGCTTTCTCCGATACCGCTTCTAAAAACTGTCTTCTATTCCAGCCGAACTCGGTGGCAACCTGAGGGAGGAGAAGTCCGGCGTTCGCCCCTTTCACTAAGTAGAGCCCGTGTTTCCCTACCTCGATCTCAGAGATGTCGGATATCTTCTTGAGCGGAGTGAGGACTGAAATCTCGATCTCCACCTTATCTATCTCCGAGGGTTTCATCGGAGGGAATCTTGGGTCGCGGGTGGCAGCGTTTATCGTGTTGGCGATCACCGCCTGGTAGATGGGTAGAACTCCTTGGATATAACCGATACAGCCCCTTAGCTTTCCCTTCTTTTTCAGGGTGACGAAGACCCCACTTTTCTCGAGGAGCTTTGGGGTAATATCGTATCTATCTAAGGTGACATTGGGGCTTTTCTTTTCGGTGAGGTAGGAGCGGAGGGTATCCCGAGCTAACTTGAGCAGAGTTTCCTTCTCCTGAGGAAGCAGTTTTTCCCGTCTGGGGGTGAAGCAGATCGAGGTATAGGAGACACAATCGGTATAGTTGCCGGTGATCTCCCCCGAGGTGTAGTAGGACAGGACCTCCGCATAATAATTCTTGTCAAGGATCTTAAGAAGAGTAGCTATGGGGCGGAAACCGCAAATGGTGGCGCCGGTATCCTTTTTGTATTTTAGGAAACCAGTAAAGTCGAAGTTCACTATCCTCTCTATCGCCCCGTAATTTAGTTTTTGCAAGTTTTTCTTTATTTCCTTGGTAAACGGAGTGTAATTGAACCTCCGCCCGTAATGGACGAAGTCGGAGCTCGCCACAATAAGGGTATGTTCATCGATAAGGGGTGCTATTGCTTTAGCTACCTTGTCGTAATCCTTTTCGCTTAATTCCCCGAACACCATTGGGATGATGGTGAATTTCTTTCCCGCAAGTATTGTTTGGAGCAGAGGAAGCTGTATCTCCACCGAGTGCTCCCGTTTATGTGCCTCGGGGTAGGTGGTGAATGGTTTGTGCTTTAGGAGTTTTCTTGCCTTCTCCCAATCGAGGGGGACCTCGCCGAGTGGTGTCTCGTAAGCCTTTACCTTCGGGATCGATACACCGTGGAAGTAGGTATAGTGGGTGGGTCCCATAATGATAACCCTTCTTATATCCTCCCCGCGAATGGTGGCATAAGCCATCGCCGCTGCCGGACCGGAGTACTGGTAACCGGCATGGGGGACGATGAGCGCTCTTACTTCACCGTAGAAGTTGACCTTGGGCACCCGAGAAAAAAGGCTCGATAACATCTTTTGTAATTCCGCCTTGTCCGCAGGATACCAGCTCCCAGCGATGGCGGATTTCCTCACCTTGGTGGGCGTCTTCTCGTTGGGAAGGGCGAAGCCCGCCACCAGAAGGAGGATTATCACCAATAAGATGACGGTTCGTTTCATTTTCTCCCCTCTTTTTTCTTCTGGACTTCATTATAAGCCGAAAGGTGGGTGATTGCAAACGCGCCCTTTGATCAGAAGAGGGGGTATCTTCTTTTTTGTGAATGGGTTATCTTTCTTTGAAAATCTCCGTTTCCTCCTTAATTTATCTACAGTTAAAGCCCCTCACTGCGGGATAATTTTTTGCTTGACATCAAATATCTCTTGTGTAAAAATCCGCAGTTAATATCAGGTGGGAGGGGGGGTGAAATGATATCTATCACCATTAAAAACCTACGGAAGAAGGGCCAAGAGAGAGCCTAAAATCCCCTATAACCTAAATAGAGGAAATCTGGCTTAATAAAAAATTAAAGGGGAGGTTTACCAAAATGAAGGAGCAAGGTGATAGAAGGCGAGTGATGATATTTGACACAACCCTCAGGGACGGTGAGCAGAGCCCCGGGGCATCCCTTACTGATAGGGAGAAGTTGATGATCGCCAAGCAGTTGGCGAGATTGGGGGTTGATGTGATCGAGGCGGGGTTCCCCATCGCTTCTCAGGGTGATTTCGAGGCGGTGAAGTTGATCGCAGAGAATGTGAAGGGTCCAGTGATCTGCGGGCTGGCGAGGGCGAATGATGCTGACATCGATCGCTGTTGGGAAGCGGTAAAAAACGCCTATAGGCCAAGGATTCACACCTTCATTGCCACCTCTCCCATCCACCGAGAAAAGAAACTGAAAAAGAGTAAAGAGGAGATCCTCAAATTAGCCGTCGCCGCGGTGAAGAGGGCGAGGAGTTATTGTGACGATGTCGAGTTCTCCCCGGAGGATGCGACGAGGACGGAGATCGACTATCTTGCCGAAGTGTTGAAAGCAGTGATCGATGCAGGGGCAACCGTGGTGAACATCCCGGATACGGTGGGTTATGCGGAACCGGGGGAGTTCGGGAATATGATTCGGGAGCTTTTTGAGCGCGTACCCGAGATGAAGGAGGTAACGGTAAGTGTCCATTGCCACAACGATTTGGGGAATGCTGTTGCCAATTCCCTCGCTGCGGTAAAGAACGGAGCAACCCAGGTGGAATGCTGTATAAACGGGATAGGAGAACGGGCGGGGAACGCCTCTACCGAGGAAGTGGTGATGAACCTGGTAACGCGGAAGGATTACTTCAATGTGGAAGTTGGGGTAAATACGAAGGAGATCTACCGCACCAGTAAGATGGTATCGAGCCTGACCGGTTTAGAGATTCCGAGGAACAAAGCAGTGGTTGGAGAGAACGCCTTTGCCCACGAGGCGGGGATCCACCAGCACGGCGTGCTCTGCAGTAGGGAGACCTACGAGATAATGACCCCTGCTATGGTGGGATGGAGTGGGGAGAGCTTGGTTATAGGGAAACACTCCGGGAAACACGCGATAACCGCTTTATTGAAAGAGGAGGGTTATACCCTCACTGACGAGCAGATCAACGAGATAACAGCAAGGGTGAAGGAGCTGGCAGATAAGCAGAAGTTTGTGGAGAAGGACGATGTGATCGCCATCGCCAACGATGTTATCCATCGCCTCTCAGAGAAGGAGCAGGTCATAAGGCTCGAAGAGTTCATAGTGGCGACAGGGAACGGGTTCACCCCCACCGCTTCGGTGAAGCTATCCATCGAGGGAGAAACCAAGATGGGGGTGGGAACCGGTGTCGGCTCCATCGATGCTTTGAGCCATGCCATCCAGAGTGTAATCGATCCCTCCCTACGACTGGTCGATTTCCACATAAAGGCGATTACTGGAGGAACGGATGCTCTGGCTGATGTATCGATAAAGCTGGCGGATAAAGATGGGAACATCTTCTCCGCAAGGGCGGTGAACGAGGATGTGGTCAGGGCAAGTGCAATGGCAATGCTTAAGGGAGCGAACAAAGCCCTTAGCTTCCGGAGGAACGAGAAAGGAGGCGAGCGGTAGTGGGGGCGGCGATTACCGAGAAGATACTGGCAAAACACGCGGGGAGGGAAAGCGTTTCCCCAGGCGAGTTGCTGAATGTGGATATAGATCTCGTTCTGGCGCATGAGGTTACCACCCCACCTGCGATAAGCGAGCTGGAGAAATTAGGCATCGACAGGGTGTTCGATCCGGAGAGGATAGTGGTGACCCCGGATCATTTCGTTCCCAACAAGGACGAAAAAAGCGCTGATCTCGCCAAGCGCCTTAGGGATTGGGTGAAGAGGCACAACATAAAGCACTATTACGAGGTAGGCAGGCACGGCATCTGCCACACGATGTTGATTGAACAGGGGCATATCGGTCCTGGGATGATAGTGGTAGCTGGCGATTCTCATACCTGTACCCATGGTGTTATGGGCGCCTTCGGTTGGGGGGTAGGAAGTACCGAGCTCGCTGCGGCGATCGCCACGGGAAAGCTATGGCTGGAGGTTCCGGAGACGATCAAGGTGGTGGTAGAGGGTAAGCTTCCCAAGGGGGTATATTCCAAGGATGTGATCCTCTATGTATTGTCGCAGATCGGTGTTTCCGGAGCAACGGATAAGGTTCTCGAGTTTGCTGGCTCGACGATAGATGAGTTGGAGGTGGAAGACCGGGCTACCATCACCAATATGGCTGTGGAGGCGGGAGCAACGGTGGGGATAATAAATCCAGACCAGAAGGTATTCGATTATCTCAGTAAGAGGACGAACAAGAAGTTCGACCCGGTCAGTTCAGATCCCGATGCGGAGTATTCCGAGGTTCATTGCTTCGAGGTGAGCTCCCTTGAGCCCCTGGTGGGGGTTCCTCCTCTCCCCTCAAACGGGAAGCCGGTTGGTGAGCTCAAAGGGGTGAAGATAGATCAGGCGGTGGTGGGTTCCTGCACCAACGGGAGGATCCAGGATCTAAGGGAGGCAGCTAAGATATTGAAGGGGCGGAAGGTTGCTCCCTTCGTACGGATGATAGTGATTCCAGCGACCACGAGTATATGGAAGCAAGCTCTTAAGGAAGGGCTTTTCGACATCTTCACTGAGGCAGGAGCAGCGGTATCGACCCCTACCTGTGGTCCTTGTCTCGGTGCCCATATGGGGGTTCTCGCTGCTGGGGAGGTAGCCATCGCCTCTACCAACCGCAATTTCGTGGGCAGGATGGGATCTCCTAAATCCTCTGTTTATATAGCGAGTCCGGCAACGGTTGCTGCCTCTGCCGTAAGAGGAGAGATAACGGACCCAAGGGAGTTCCTGTAAAGGATGTTTCGGTGAGCGCTATGGGAAATAAAATCAAGGGAAAAGCTTATGTTTACGACCGGGATGATATCGATACCGATATGATCATCCCGGCAAGGTATCTCAACACCGACGACCCGAAGGAGCTCGTGGAACACGCTATGGAAGCGATAGATCCCGATTTCCCGAAGAAAGTGGCTGAGATGGGGATTGAGATAGTAGTGGGCGGGGAGAATTTCGGCTGTGGCTCAAGTAGAGAGCATGCGATATGGTGCCTTACGGGACAGGGGATTAAGGCGGTTGTCGCCTCCTCCTTCGCCCGGATATTCTTCAGGAACTGCGTAAATTATGGGTTGCTCCCGGCTATATGTCCTGGTGCCAGCAAGAGGATACGAACCGGAGATGAGATAGAGATAGATATTGCCGAGGGTTTGGTGAGGAATTTGACGAAGAAGGAGGAGTACCGCTTGAAGCCGTTGCCCGATTTCGCAATGGAGATAGTTACCGCTGGAGGTCTCCTTAGGTATATTAAGAGGAAGCTGGAGGAAAGAAGATGAGGAAACATAGGATAGCGCTGATCCCCGGTGATGGGATAGGACCCGAAGTTATCGCCGAAGGGGTGAAGGTGATCGAGGCGGCGGGGGAGGTTCATAACTTTGAGGTGGAGTATATAACCTACGATATCGGGGCGGATCGGTATCTTGCCACCGGCGAGCTGATGACGGAGGAAACCCTTAAGGAGATAGGGGAGAGATGCGAAGCGATATATCTGGGGGCGGTTGGTGATCCTCGGGTAAAGCCGGGGATCCTGGAGAAAGAGATCCTCTTAAAGACCCGATTCTACTTCGATCAGTATGTGAACCTGAGGCCGATCAAGCTCCTCAAGGGTGTGTGGTCTCCTCTGAAGGATAAGGGACCCGCGGATATTGATTTTACGGTGGTGAGAGAGAACACGGAGGATTTCTATGTCGGGCTCGGGAAGCGGACTAAGGAGGGAAAGAGCCATCACCATCTTGAGTTGCTGAGGTCACTTTATAAGTTGAGGTTGGGGGTAGATGTTGAGCTCGATGGTTCGGATATAGCCTATCAGATCGGGATCACCAGCAGGAGGGGGGCGGAGAGGATTATAAGGTATGCCTTTGAGCTCGCCAAGAAGGAGAAAGCGGAGGTTGTCCATGTAGTCGATAAGGCAAATGTCCTCACCGAGATGTACGGATTGTGGCGGGAGATGGTAGCGGAGGTAGGAGCCTCATATCCGGAGATAAAATATGAGTTTATCTATGTAGATGCGATGGCTATGTGGTTGGTGAGGGAGCCGGAGCGGTTCAAGGTGGTCCTCACCCCAAATATGTTTGGCGACATCATCACCGATCTTGGTGCGATGTTGCAGGGCGGGCTCGGGTTGGCTCCAGGAGGGAATATAAACCCTGATGGGGTGTCGATGTTTGAGCCGATCCATGGGAGCGCCCCCGAGCTCAAAGGGACGAATACCGCCAATCCTCTGGCTACCATCTGGGCAGGAGCGCTTATGTTGGCTGAGATCGGGGAGGAGAAATCAAAGAACTTGATCGTCAAGGCGATAGAGAGGGTTATCGAAGAGGGAAAGGTAAGAACAAGGGATATGGGGGGTAGTAATACTACCAGCGAAGTAGGGGATGCAGTAGCCGATAAGGTCAGGGAGTTGGGCGAGATGTAGAGGATGTAAGATCCGGGATAGGGAATGAAGGGGACAGCCGATGAGGCTGTCCCCATATTATTTTTCCCCTTTAGAGAGAAGACTGGAACCTTTCTTGATCGCTATAAAATAAGATTTATTGTTGTAAGTTGGAAAAAAGAAGGATAAAATAGAAATTCTAAAAATTATGCTGGTGATGGAAATGGAGCGGACGCTGGTTCTGAATTCGAGCTATCAGCCGATAAATGTGATCAACTGGCGACGGGCGATCACTATGCTTTTCCTCAATAAGGTGGAGGTGATTGAGGAGTACGATCGTGAGGTAAGGAGCGTCTCTCTTTCTTTGAGGGTGCCTTCGGTACTCAGGGTGATCAACTTCATACCAGAAAAGAGGATAAGGAAGAGACTGAAGCTCACCCGGACCAATGTCTTCATCCGTGACCGTTATCGCTGTCAGTATTGTGGCAAGGAGTTTCCTGCCTCGGAGCTCACCTTGGACCATGTTATTCCCCTCACCCGGGGAGGAGATCATTCCTGGGAAAACCTGGTGACCGCTTGTAAGGGTTGTAATAACCGGAAAGGGGCGAGAACGCCTTCCGAGGCAGGGATGAAGCTTTTGAGGGAGCCTCGCGTCCCTTCTTATTTTGTTGGGTCGAATTTCCTCATCGATCCAGCATACATTCCACAAACTTGGCGGGTTTATCTTTGCCTTCAGGGGGCGAAATAGGCTTTTTATCTTATCCGGCAGGTGAAGAGGTACTTGCCTATCTCTATCTTATCCCCGTTATTTAGGGTGATTTCTGTGATCTTCTTCCCGTTTACCTTGGTTGAGCTCAACCCTCCCTGGTGAATGATAGCAAAGGAGCCATCCTCTTTCTGCTCTATTGTCGCCTGGACTTTGCCGATGAACATACCTTCAAGTTTCAGGTTAGCTTCGTTACTCGTTCCGATGAGGAAGGGGAAGCGGTCTACCCGGAAAACGCGCCGGTTGGGAAAGACGAGTTCCAAAACCCTTCCTTCTTTTTTATTGGCAGCCTGTTGGATCTGGCGGAAGAAGGAAGTATCGACCAGGACGGTTTTTTTGTCTTTAGTAGCGGTCTCTGGTAAACCAGGGGAGGGCTTTTTCCCTTCCTCGAAGATCAACCGGTGCTCTCCGATGAATATCTCATCCCCATGTTTAAGCTGTTTTTTGGTTACTTTAATCCCGTTCACAAAGGTGCCGTTTACCGAGTTCAGATCCTCGATGTAGAACTTTCCTCCCTCCTCCACCACTCGGGCATGCTTTCTTGAAACCGCTGGATTGGCAATTACCACATCATTCTCTGAGCTCCTTCCAATGGTAAGGACCTTCCCCTTTATGGGGAATCTACCCACCACATTATCCTTTAACTTGAGGGTAACAGTGGGTCTTGGTCTGGTGAAGAAGCCAACAATATCCTCCGGCAGCTCCAATTCTGGAAAGCCGGAATCTATTGCCGGGTTTATCACAATGTCTTGGTAGATATCTATTTCAAGGGGTTTTTCCTTCGCCTTGCTATAGATGAATACCAGAAGCTGCTCAAGAGGGGTTTCCTCCCGAATCGCCTCCGTCTCCTCAGCGAAGTAAAGAGCAGTTGGTTCTCCTCCAATACAGATAGCGATGGAAACCCTTTCTCCATCACTTATGGATAAGACGGTATCCTTCCCCTCCACTTGGATCTTCTCTACAACCTCCTCTACATCCACCAGATCAGTAGTAGCCTGCATCGTTGGGCTATGCTGGAATAAACAGATGATGCTTTTTACCAATGCCTCATCGGTGTAAAAGAATGAAAGAAGTGGCGCAGAGAGTTTGGAGTAGTTTTTGAAAAATTCCCGAATGGGTATCGAACTAAACTCCTTCTCTTTGATCGTTCCTGCACTGTGTATTCTTCCCTCAGTGATAAAAAGGTAATGATCGGACTTATCGCCCTTAAGAGAAAAGAAGCCATCGGTAAGGGCGTTTTCCCTCAGAGCATAACGAAACCGCTCGTTGAATTTATCCAACGGAGAAGCAATGTCCTCGAATAACGCCCCTTGTCGTGGGAATTGAAGCGACTTCATCTCTCCTTTCCGATATTGGCCTATTCTCCTTTATCAAAAGAGATAACCTATCCTTCCGAATCTCGCTTTTCTCAAGTATAGCCCTTCGGGCGATGGAAGTCAATATCTTATTACTCATTAAAGGATAGACTGAACCCTCTGCCAGAGCCTGGTTATCTCCTTAGCTAAGGGCGATTCCGGGAATTGAACGATACTCTTCCCCGCCACCACCGCCTGATAGGCGGTCTTATCATAGGGGAGCCTCCCAACAATGGATGTGCCTTCCTTCCCGCAGTAGCTCTCTATTTCCTTTGATATTCTCTCGTTGATATCGTATTTGTTTATCACCACCCCGGCTTTTATCCGGAAATGTTTGGCTAAGGCGATCACCCGGGCGAGGTCATGTATCCCGGACAGGGTAGGTTCGGTTACTATCAAGGCGTAGTCCACCCCGGCGAGCGAGGCGATCACAGGACAGCCGATGCCAGGGGAACCGTCTATTATCATCAGCGGTATCGAGAGCTCGCCTGCCCGTTCTTCCGCCTTTTTCCTCACCGCGGTAACCAGCTTTCCCGATGCCTCCTCGCCGACGGCAAGCTCCCCATAGATGAGGGGACCGTATCTCGTCTCCGCTTCGATTATCTTCCCTGACTGCCGGGGCACCATCTCTATCGCCTTAGCTGGGCATAGGAAGGCACAGACGCCGCATCCCTCGCATCTTAAGGGGTCTATCTTGTTCACCTCCGATATCGCCTCGAAGGGGCATTTTTTTTCGCAGATACCGCATTCAGTGCACCGGTCAAAATCGACCACTGCCACCTGAGAACCGGAGAAGGGTTCCTCTTTTATCGGCTTTACCCCCAATATCAGGGGGAGGTTTGAAGCATCGACATCGCAATCTGCGAGCACCTTCTCCTTTGCCAGAAGAGCGAAGGAACCGGCTATGGTGGTTTTCCCAGTTCCTCCCTTCCCGCTTATCACCACCAGCTTTTTCATCCTTCCTTCCCCCTTATGTCATCTATCATCCTCTGGAATACTTCACGATAGGTGGGGTCAATATCGATGAGCGTTTTCCCCTCGGAGTATCCCCGGGCGATCCCAATCTTATGGGGGATCTCAAGAAGAAGAGGTATCTTCTCCTCCTTGAGATAGTTCTTCACTCGGGAATCGCCGATATCCGCCCGGTTGATGATCACCCCAAAGGGGAGGGAGAATTTTCTCGCCACCCCTACCGCCAGTTTCAGGTCGTGAAGGCCAAAGGGGGTGGGTTCGGTGACGAGTATGGCGTAATCTGCGCCGGAGAGCGTCTCTATCACCGGACAGGCGGTGCCTGGTGGAGCATCGAGTATTGCCAGTTTATCGCCCGTTATCTTTTTCTTGAGAGCGGAGATCACCGGGGTTGCCATCGCTTCCCCCACATTAAGCTCCCCTTGGTAGAAGGTTATTTTATCTCGCCTGCCCTTTTTTATCTTTCCTATCGGGCGTTTATCCTCAGTTAACGCCTTTTCCGGACAGCCAAGGATACAAAGTGAGCAGCCATGGCAGAGCTCTGGGAAGAGAAGGAACTTATTGGGGAAGACGGCGATGGCGTTGTAGTTGCAGAGCTTGGCACAGATACCACAGTGGGTGCATTTGGTTTCATCTACCTTGGGAATGGGAAGTTTTACCTCTTCCTCTCCTTTCCACTCGGGGGAGAGGAATAAAGCGGCGTTCGGCTCTTCGACATCGCAGTCGAAGAACTCACTCTCCTCGTCAAGGGAGAGGGCAAGAGAGGTAGCGATGAGCGTCTTCCCCGTTCCCCCCTTACCGCTTGCGATTACGATGTTCATCTTTCATTTCCCTCCATGAGGGCAGAAAAACTCCTCTCTTCTTCTGAAGTTTGCTATGTTTTTCTGCTTTAACCTCCTCGGGTCATTGGGACGCCGCAGGTGGGACATCTTATCTGGTTGCAGGGGACCCCTCGCTGGTGAGGAAGGGTGATTCCACATTTGGGGCAAACGCAGAAGCCACCTCCCCCTCTTACTCCACCGCCCATTCTTCCCCTTCCTCCGCCGGGGAATCCGCCTCTTCCCGCTCCAGCTCCCCTTCCCCTTCCCTTAGGGGGTCCTGTTCCATCTCCTCGTGGCATTTTTCTCCTCCTTTATTAAGTTGAAGGGATCGTTCCCTCTTGTTGATCGCTTTTACGAAAATTTTATTTTAGCTCGCAGGTCCCGGAGGAGCAGGGAGGGGTCTCGCATCGTTCTTCCCTGCCACAGCAGGTTCTGCCGGGCATCCTTCTCTCTCCGCCCCTCCCGATGGTCGGGGCGGAGAGCACCCTTTCCAGAGCCTCCCCACCGCAGAAACGGCAGCGAAGGTCTTGTTTTTCCTCCGAGACGCCGATGAGGAACTCATTTATCTTGCCGCAGTTACGACAACGATATTCGTAGATAGGCATTTCCTTATCACCCCTTCTTCGCCACCACCATCCCCCCGAGGGGACAGCCGATATCGTTCGCTATCACCGGGCACTTGACCATAAGGAGAAAGAAGACATTATCCCGCTTTACCTCGGATAGGGTTTCGTAGTTACCCTGTCCTTTGGCGATTACGATATCGACGGTGTCAAAGAGATCCCTGAACTCGACTGAGCAGTCATCAAGAATGGTGCCCGGGGCATCGGAGCCGTTTTCCACTATCTCCGCCACCTCGGATATTCCCGCTACCTCGGCATCCTTTTTAGTAGCATCGTTTATTATCGGTGCTCCTCGTACCCCGTAATAGACCTTTTTCCCCGCCGGGAACTGGGAGATAAAAAGTTTGTCGAGGAATGTTTCGCCGGCATTATCCCCGAGGTAGAGGATGGTATTCGCCCTCTCTATCGCTTTTTTGAGCTCCTTGCTCTCGTCCCGAACAAATGGTTTTTCTCCTGCCTCTTTGAGCTCCTTTTCGAAGTCGATCTTCCGCTCCGTTCCAAAATCGATGGCGTTTCCTGCGATGGCAAAGCGGAGGGCGGTGTTGAAGGGATCATCTCCTTCTTCTATTTCCAGTTTAATCCTCGGAAGAAGATGGGCGATCCTTTCGTTTATCAGCCTCTTTTTCCCCTCATAGGGATCGTATATCCCGCTCACCCCTTTTATCGTCCGGTAAACCTCCCTTCCTAAGTAGGGTGGAGGATAGTGGTAAGGGGTTCGGGAGAGGGTGGTGAGGACCTCCCGGAGCACCTGTTCCTCCTTCGATGTGGTAAGTCCCACCATCCGTGAGAGCCGGATCGCTTGCTTTGCCAAGCAGGGGATGCAGTCGGAATAGGTCTTCATCGTTAGGCTATCTCGTAGAACTCCTTCCCCGAAGGGGTTGTTCGTCTCTTTATCCTTCCCTCCCGTTCGAGCACCTCGATATATTTTACCACCTCGTTGAGATGGATACCTAAGGAATAGGACATCTCGATGATCCCACAGGGTCTTCTGGTTAAAAGCTCTATTATCGCCTCCTCTATATCCTCGTGGTAGGCGATGTTTTCCTTCCGCGAGAATTCAGGGATGAGCTCTATGGGAAGGGAGGTTTCCTGTTCCAGTTTTCTCTTTATCTCGGAGAGCCGTTCCTCAGAAAGGGGCTTTGCCTCCTCCTCACAGGGTGGGCGGACCACGGTGTTTAACTGAACCTTGGTCAGCTTCATCCCCTTTATCGCCCTGGCTAATGCCTCTATTTCGGCATCATCGTCGTTTATTCCGGAGACGAGCATTATCTCGAGATAGAGCTCTCCGGTAAACTCCTCGCTGAATTTCCTTAAGCCTTCGATGATCTTAGCGAGATCGAGAGCAGGGTGAGGTCTATTTATCTTGCGAAATGCCTTTTCGCTTGCTGCATCGAGGGATGGTTTCACCAAATCGGCTTTCATAAGGTCGCGTCGCACATCAGGACGATAAAGGAGAGAGCCATTGGTCAAAACCGCCACCTTGATGTCGGTCATCTCCTTTGTCCCGGCGATCAGCCTCCCGATATCGGAGTTAAGGGTCGGCTCCCCGGAACCGGAGAAGGTGATGTAGTCGATCCGCTCGTTTTTTGCTATCGCTTCCTTTACCTCGGAGAGTATCTTGTCAACCGGGAGGAAAGAGGCTCGTTCTATCCGCTGATCGGTCGTTTCTTTAAGCTGACAGTAAATACAATTGTAACTACAGGTCTTATAAGGGATGATGTCCACTCCGAGGGAGAGCCCCAGCCTCCGCGAGGGAACAGGTCCGAATACATTCTTTCCCATATCACCTTCTCCTTTGGGAAAGGAGGGCAAGCCTTCTCTTAATCCCTTCCAGTCTCATCCGGATCTCATTGAGTTCCCATGAAAGCTCGTAGGTCTCGCCTTTCCCCTCCCGATAAGAGATAGGAGGAGCGGTCCTCTTTTTGGCTTCGCGAGCCTCTATCGCTCCAGTAGGACAGTGGGCGAGACAGAGGAGACAACCTTGACAGAGCGAAGGGTCGACCTCCGCCTTCCCCTCCTTTAGCTTGATCGCCCTCGCCGGGCAGACCCGAAGACAGTTGCCGCAGCCTACACACTTCGTCTTATCTACCGAGGGGAGCATTCTACTTTTCCCCCTTGGTCAACTCGTCGATCCTTTTGGTGATGAAGTTGAGCTGTTCCCTGAGGATGTCGAGCTGTTCCCTTAACGCCCTTAACTCCTCCTCGGGGCTTAATCCTTGAGATGGAGGTGGAGGAAACGGTTGATTCATTCCCATACCTCGCCCCATACCTCTTCCCATTCCCATTCCGCGCCCCATACCGAACCCGCCACCGCCCATACCGAAGTGGCCCGCCACATTGGGATTGGCGGTAGGGGAAAGCTCTCCTCGGCGGAACCTTTCCACCACCTGACGCACGGTTCCCGAAGCGCCTATTATTACCTTTATGCCTGCAGCCTCCAAGGTCCTGAAGGCGTTGGGACCGCAGTTACCAGTGATCAAGATAGTCGCTCCCTTTTCCGCGATGAGCTGTGCCGATTGGATGCCGGCACCGCCTCCTGCGGAGATATTCGGATTTTCCATCGCCTCGAACTCCAGGGTCTCTGGGTCTACGATGATGAAATAGGCTGCCCGCCCGAACCTCGGGTCGAGCGGAGCATCAAGGGAGGGACCGCTTGCTGTTATCGCTATCCGCATAATTCACCTCGCTTTTGGTTGATAAAGGGGGGATGGCGGGGGGATTTCCCCCCGCCGTACGGAACCTACTTCCCCCCTTCCCGCGATAGCTCCTCCATCCTCTTTTCCACTGCCTCCATCTCCCGCTTGAGGAACTCAGCCTGCTCCTTCAATAGTTCGAGCTCATCCTCGGAGCTCATCGGAGGATAGTAGGGAGCTGCTGGATAGGAAGGGGGATAGGGATACCTCGGATAAAACCAACCCGCCCGAGCCCAACCGGGAAGGCCAGTGAGATAATACCACCAGCGATGACCACGCCCCCTTCCCCAGCCGAAAAAGCCACGACCAAAGCCGGGAACCGGATTCATATAACCGGGATAGGGATAACCGGCACAATAGCCGGCAGCCCGTCCGGTCATAGGACCAAGCCCCCAAGGTCCAGTTCCATCTCCAAACGGCATTGCACTCACCTCCTTAAGTTTTCCTCGTCTTCAAGGTTTTAACCACGATGGCTCACCACCAGGGGAGCCACCAGCACCATCTTCCCCTTCCTCTCCCCCTTCCTCGACCGGGAAAGAAACCGGGCGGAGGATAAAGGGGAAGAGGAATCATCCTCCTCCCGTAATAGGGGTAAGGAAGAGGAGGATAAGGGAGATAGAAACGGAAAAACCAAGGCATCGACCCTCACCTCCCTTTTTCTACAATGCTGTTAATGATGATGGTGATGCCCCTCTTCATCGTCTCTACAGCCAGAAGCACCCTTTAGCCCTCCTTTGAGATAGAGCGATATGGCATCAACTGCTCTTCCCGAGGCACCAGTAACCGGTTCAATGCCGAGCGAAAGGAAGATATCGATCGCTCTTCCTCCCATACCGCCCGCTATGATCACCTCTGCCCCTTGTTCCTTTATAAACTGAGGAACCACTCCCGGGGCATGAGCGTGATAGAAGGGGTTTCTGATTATACTGCTTTTCGCTATATCTTCTCCCTCAACCTCAGCCAAAAGATAATAAGGACAGCGACCAAAATGGGGGGAAACAGGGCTCTCTAACCCTTCATCTGAGGAGATCGCTACCGCTATCTTCTTCATCCCTTTTCCTCCTTTAGTTCCTTCAGGATGTTGTCCACCACCTCCCGGAGCTTCTCCGCTGCCTTGCCCTTCTTTTTCGAGGCAAGAAACGGCTTTCCCTCATCGCTTGCCTCAACCACCTCTGGTTCTATCGGTATCCGACCGAGGAAGGGGATTCCGAGCTCAGAAGCAGCCTTCTCTCCACCACCGGTCTTGAATAGGTTTATCTCCTTTCCGCAATGGGGGCAGGTGAGCCCGCTCATATTCTCGATGATACCGATGACCGGCACCTTGAGCGTCTGAGAGAAACGAACCGCCTTCCTCGAATCGAGCAACGCCACCTCCTGCGGGGTGGTGACCACGATCGTTCCCGAGGCTTCGGGGATCAACTGGCAGATGGTTAGCGGTTCATCGCCGGTGCCCGGGGGAGAATCGATTACCAGAAAATCGAGCTCACCCCAGTTGATGTCGGCGAGGAACTGACGAATGGCGTTGTACTTCAAAGGACCACGCCAGATAACCGGGGTATCCGGGTTATCGATGAGCACCCCCATCGTTACCACCTCGATCCCCTCAACCTCTATCGGGTCTATCCCACCCATTGGGCTACCGAGGAGCTTTCGCCCTTCGATGCCGAGCATCTTGGCGATCGAGGGACCATGGATGTCTATATCGAGAAGTCCCACCTTATAACCCCGGGAGGAAAGATCGTAAGCCAAGTTGACCGCTACCGTGCTTTTTCCCACCCCTCCTTTACCGCTTATCACAATCAGTTTATGTCTTATTCGGCTCATATTCTCCTTGAGCGCTTCGTCCTTAGCGATGGGGCGTCCTTTTTCCCTTTCTTCGTTCATCGTTTCTCCTTTAGTCGTAGCTCTCCCTTATCTCCTTTTCCGGAAGGAGCGGTTTCATCATCTCTTCCCAGCCGAATTTTTCCCAATAGTTAAATTTCTGATGAATACGATAATATTTCTCGGGCACAGGGTGGGTGCCCACCACTACTGGAAGTCCGGATTTCTCCTCGATGAGTTTTATAAAATCCTCGAGATAAGGACAGGGCGGATAGCCCACCACGAATCCGGTGGCGAGGTGGATCGCCTCGGCACCCGCTTTTTTCATCGCTTCGGGAAGGTCCTCTATGTTCGCTCCAGGACAACCGCCACAGGTACCAAAGGCAACTATTTCCAGTTCCTCTCCTTCGTACCGGGAGAATCCTCCCACCCTTTCCCTCGCCGAGCGGAAGCACTTTGCTCCGGAACAGAGACGATATCGATCGCAGATGATTATTCCCACCTTAGCCATTTTCTCCTCCTTTCCCTTGAGGGAGGTCTTCCTCCTCCATCAATTTATCCCAGTGATAATGGGAGAAAAGGGCAGCTGCTGGGTTGTGGGCGAGGACGCGATCCTTGACGATCAGAGTGGTAACCGGAGCTTCAGAGTATTTGGTGAAAAGAACATCGTGCCCTACACAGAGCCCCACAATTATGTTCAGCTCCGTTTTCTCCCTCGCCAACACCTTCGCCTGCCCAATGGGATTACACATCGCTTCAGAACCGCCGGGGAGCTCCGGTAGCCCGAAGCGTTCTTTCTCTATCCCGCAGTTCTTACAGACCACCGAGTGGACCTCGAAGTAGCGGGATAGATAGCGGACAATACGCTCTGCCTCATCCGCGAGCCCAATGCAGAAAGCGACTCCCAGTCTCCTATAGCCCATCTCCTTTGCGAAGAAGGCGAGTTCCTTTATCCGGGGCCAAATGCGGTAACCGCTGACCTCGGTTTTTGCTGCTGCCCGCATCATCTTCGCCACTTCCGGATACTCGTATTCGGGGACTTCTACCCCAAAACAGTTCTTACCCTGTGCGCAATCCTTATCCCTACATAAGGCACAGTTAGCCAAGTAGCATCACCCCTTTCTCGTTAGATAGCCCTTCCTCCTTTAAAAACTCCTTGATGTTAGTTGCCTTCATAAACTTCACCTCCACCCCGGCATCGGAGAAAACATAGGTTGGTCCCCCTCCGTGAAAAGCCTCTTTTAGCCGAACCTTATCCACTCCCTCCCCAACCAGCCACTCGCTTACCTTTATCCCTTTGCCCCGCTCAAGGTTGAGGTAGGGGTTTTCAATTATCCTTATTCCCTCTACTGAGAAGTCCTTCGTTTTCACCTCGATTAGGGCGAAAAGGGGGGCTTCCCCGTAATGCTCGGATATCGTTCCCCGCTTGTCGGCGAGAGGGATGGCGTAGATCAGCTTCTCCTTTCTCATCGGCTCAGGGTGGATGACGATGTGATCGACCAGGGGGATTTCCCGTTTTATCAGCGTTTCTATCTCCTCGGCTGCCCGATGCGCTTTGGAAAGCTCATCCGTACGCATAATTAGCTCTGCCTCGATGAATTTGTATCTCCCGGAACTCCTCCCGGAGAGAGCGCGGACCTCAGCGACCAGAGGATAGGAAGAGATCAACTCTTTTATCCTCTCCATTGTCGCGAAATCTATCGAGGCATCGAGAAGGACCCGCATCGAGCCTATAAATATCTCGAGTGCCGCCTTTCCTATGAAAAGGACCACAATGATGGCGGCGAATCGGTCGATATTTATACCAAAGAGATTGGTGATTAAACTTATCAGGATGGCGGTTGAGCTTAGAAAATCTGCCTTTATATGAGCGGAATCGGCAGCGATGGCTGGGGAACCGGTTTCCTCTGCCACCTTCCTTTGATAACGGGAGAAGAGAAACATAGCCCCCATAATGGCGATGAAGCCAGGCAGGGTTATATGAAGATGGCGCAGAAGTGCCACTTTATTACGGGAAAGAGCTCCCTTCAGGATCTCATAGCCAGCGGTGAAGATGAGGAATGAGGTAGCAAGGGCAATGAGGTTCTCCAATTTGTAAAGCCCATAAGGAAAGCTACGCGTCTTCCTCTTTGCCAACTTCAGCCCGACGAAGAGGGCGAAAGCGGAGATAACATCGGCGAAGGAGTGGATGGCATCGGCAAGAAGGGCAAGGCTTCCCGAAAGGATAGAAAGCCCCCCCTTGGCGCCTACCAGCGCCAGATTGAACGCGGTTGATAAAAGTGCTGCCCGTTCGCTTCGCTCCATTGCTACCATCCAATAGCGAGAAAGATCAAACCGATACCTATCCCTATTCCAAGGTTGAATAGTTTCACCATTGCGGTATCCCGTACCGTATAGGAGAGGAGAGGAAGTATACCGTGTCCATCCTGGACGATGGAGCTGGTGAGAAGGATGGAAAAGGGGATGAGCCCTTTAGCGTACATAGTGACGAATATGAGATGAGGTCCCGATTCCGGGATGATACCTACAAGGGCGGCGATGAAGAGCATCTGAATGGTATGAGTTGAGAGATATCCTTGGATATTCCAGTGATTAAGACCAAGCTCGATTATGAGAAGGGCACCAAAGGTCCAGAGGAAGACCCGCCATAGATGCTTTCCCACGATGTGTTTCACTATATGTTCCCTTAGGTAGTGTCCTCCCGAGGCTTCATGGGGATGGAACTGCTGAAGGTCACACTCAGTACAGGGGATAAACCCGATCCTATCCGCAAGCTTATCGGCGATGAAGGCAAAGACTATTCCTAAGAGGAAGAGTATCCCGAAGAGGAGAAGCGCTTTCTTGGGGAACATAGCGAGCATCACAAATGCCTCGTCCCCTGAGGTGGCGATCATCACCCCCACCAAAGCGCCAAAGGAGATGAGGCCGTGTACATAGAGGGAGATGGTGGCAAAGGTCCCGAGACAGCCCGGTGTTGCCCCAAGCAGGGAGGAGATGAGATATTGACGCCATCTCCCCCCTTTGATCAATTGGGAGAGCTTTCCTTTGGTGATGACATTAAGCAGGTCAACCGCCACCATCATCCCGAAGACCAAACCGGTGATCTTAAGGGACTCAATGGTTACCTTGGTTATTACCCCACTCATTTACTCCCTCCATCCTCCTGATGTCTCAATGACCCCCTCCTTCTCCTATAAAGGTTTCTCCTCCCCCTTTCAAAGACGCTCCGTTGATACTCCTGGTAAACTCTGCACTGGGTACAGAGTTCAAACCTCTTGGCACAGAAGGAGCGGACTATCTCGAAGCAAGGGACGCCCCGGTTGAGATAAGCGGAACAGGAATTCCTTACCTCTGGAGGACATCCCTTTATCTCATAGCAGGGATAGGAGGCGAGGAGCATCCTGAGCGCAGGAATGGATATCTTCTGCTGATGAATGATCTCCCTGAGACAACGGATCCACTTGAGGTCGTTGTTGGAATAATATCTTCGCCTCCCTCGCCTTGCGGGAAAGATAAGCCCCGCTGCCTCATAAAGCCTCAGAGTTCGCGGATGCACAGCGAGCAATCTCGCTGCTATCCCTATAGGGTATACCGCCTCCTCATCGCCCACTAATGCTGACATAGCATTTTATAATAAACCTGACAATTATAATTGTCAAGTTTTATTGAAAAAAAGCGGCATTAAGGAGGATAATTTTCTTATTTTTCAAGGAGATAACCACGCCTTGTCCGTGCCTTTAGCCCTCCTTTTTTTAATTCCACCTTCACCTCATGCCATCTTTTTAATCCCAGGGTCTCCTTGGGGTAATAGCCGATAAGGTACTGACTGCGTAATTCCTCACCGATCCGAGAGTAGACGCCAGCAAGGTCTCGGGCTAAGCGAGGGGAGTAATATCTTCCTCCAGTCTCGTCCGCCAGCCTTTCCATTACCCTTTCGGAGAGGAAATCAGGACGACCCAGGCGGATGGGGTAGATGACGACATCACTTATTCGCGCCAGATGGATAACCTCCTCCAAGGTATGGATACTTCCCGGTCCTCCTCCGAGGAATGCCTCATCCCTCCCATCGGAAAGAACGATGATCGCCTTTCTTTCGGTAAGGAAGCGGAGACGAGAGATGGCGTGATAGATGGCATCGTAGAGGGCGGTTCCGCCGTAGGCTTTTATTTTTCTTATCGCTTCTTTCACTTCTTCTTTGTCGTTGGTGATGTCAGTGAGCTCCTTTATCTCGGAGGCGAACTTGATGGCGAATAGCTGATCCTCATCCCGGATCGCTTCATCGATAAAGGAGCAAGCTGCTTTTTTCACCTCCTCCATAGCCTCGAGCATACTACTGCTTCCGTCGATGAGGATGGCGACGGTTATCGGACGAGAGGTCTTCTCGAAGAGGGCGATCTCCTGAGGTTTCCCATTGTCGTATACTATGAAGTCGTTCTTCTTTAGATCGATGATGTACCGGTTTTCCCTATCGGTTACCGAAACGGTGAGGAGTACCAGGTTGACCTCAGCGCGGTAGATCGTCTTCGGTAAGGGGAAGGGTTTCCTCTTTTTTTTCTTTTTCTCCTCCAGTTTAAAGGTGATGAGGGAAGAGGCGGTCTCCAATGGTGAGGGTTTGGGGGCAAGCGATAAGGAGTGGAGGGGTGCTTTTCGATCGAGGTCGTTTATTACTATATTTGTCGAGAATGACGGAGGGGGGGTTCCCTCAGGGGATATCTCTTTCCAAGGGATGGCGCATTCGTATATCCCTCCATTATCCTTTTGCTTGATTTCCACCTTTACTCCCTTTGGCTTTAGCCTGAAGAAGTTTCTTCCGCGCTCTTCTATCTTCTCCATAAGGGGTTTTCCTCCCCTCAATCCGAAGATGAAGAAGAACCTTTTATCCTCGAAGGTGGGAAGGGTGATCTCGAAGAGGAGAGAGTCCCCCTCCCAGAGGTTTCCTCCTTCTTTGACCCGGGGGAAATCATCATCGGTGAGCTTGAGGAGAAGAAGGAGAGCATCCTCGTTCCAACCTAAAAAGAGAAGGGCGGAGGTGTCCTTCTCTCCCTTCCAACTCCCTCGCACTACTTGATTTGTTCCCCTTATTGGTAACGGGATGAAGCTTAGCCACTCGGAGGGTCTACCATCGATCTTTGCTTTTAGATAGGGGCAGGAGAGGGTATGGTGGATCGGTGAAGGGAGGATGAGAGGGAGAAGGATTATAGCGGTCAATATTCCTAAGGATCCCGGGCTTATGGTGGTTTTAACCCTTCCTTTGGTGATCTTTTCCCTTTTCCTCCTCATCTTCCCTTTTCCTTGACATTGAGATAACAATGGGATATAATAAAATTGTCAAAATGTAAAATTAAGTTCAAAATCGAGGAGTACTATTATGAGGGTGAAGAGAAGGGGGCGTTCTTCTGAGCGAGGAACCGCCCTTATGCTCGCCATCTTTGCCTTCTTCGTCATCTCAGTGCTTATCGGAATCGGTTTTTCCATTATTGGAGGATCGAGGGATATCATTAGACGACAACTCCATTATCGGGCGATGGCGGAGAATGTGGCAAGAGCTGGTTTGATCGAAGCCCATTCCTGGCTCAGAAGACAGACCACCCAACCGGTTACCAATTTCAACCCTCAACGAGACTTCTCCAACCCACTTGATATTATAAACGATACCGATGATCCTTCAATAGGGATTGTTCGTTCCTTCCAGATAGGTTCCATAAACAACCTCTGGGGCCGGTATGAGGTAAGGAAGGCGAATGCTGCTACTCCCTATGCTTCGGTGAGTAAATATAATTGGTGGGATAAGAATGTCCCCAGCTTTTGCGAAGATATCTCCGATAAGAGGTTGGGAAGTACATTCGCTGGTACCGGTAATGTTTGGAGGATGGAGAGCGTAGGATATGTATATGTTTTAATCGATCCAAATAAACCGTTTTACGAATCGCCGAACCGGATAGTTGCCTCGGTGATTATGGCGACCGAATTCCAGCGGTTGGGGTTGACATTAAGTGCCGGTGCCATCCATATGAACTGTGATCAACATATTTCGGTGAGTAATAAGGGTAGGATCGAGGCAACGGGTGAGCCGGGGATCGTGTGGCACGGAAGCGCGGGTTGTAGCGGTAACCTTACTACATCTGCTGGTGGTACAGTGTCGGGGTCTCCGCAACAGCAGTCGTCAACCATACCCCTCACCTTTACGCAGATTTTTGGAGTAAGTAAGGATCAGCTCAAAGCAATGGCTGATATCTATGTGACCAGTGTGAGCGATCTTCCCTCCGAGCTCCCTGATTTAGCCATCGTTTACATTGAAGGGAATCCCTCTTTCTCCCGTACCAACCGGCTCTATGGTGGAGGAATCCTCATAGTTGACGGTAATCTCACCCTGACCCAAAACTCCCTTTCTAAGTGGTCGGGAGTAGTGGTGGTTACCGGCAATTTGGATATTGGGGATACCGCTTATCTCAGTGGGACGGTAGTGGTGATGGGGAATAATACCCAAGTTCACGGTAGCGGGGAGGTGGCGGAGATCGATTACGACGGCGACATTCTGAGTGTGGTTCAGCAGAAGATCGGTCAGTACCGAATGACCCGGGCTCCCTATCGACTTCATACCCATGATACCTCTCGCTGGTTTATATATCCCAAGCAAAGGTAAACCTTAAATTATGAAGGAGGAGAGATGGAAAGGATGAAAAAGGAGAAGGGGATCACCTTGGCGGAGACCTTGGTGGCGATGGCCATCTTCTCCTTCATTATGCTCTCCACCGCGGTCTATATAAGTACCGCGTTTACTACCTCCCAGGACACGGAGGATCGGGCCTTTGCTACCGAGAAGGCGCTCCAGATAATCAATGAGCTTCGGGCTTATGCTCAGCGAGGTGAGGAGGGAACGCAGGTGCTCGATAGTTTCGATGATGGTGTTCAGACCAACCCCATCCTCACTATCAAAGAGGGGGTTACTGACCCGGCGGATAGACAGAGTGGAAATGTCGATCTTGGAGGATACTGGAAGTTTAGAAGGAAGATCACGGTTCGTCGCATCCCTAACGCTCCGAACAACAAGGATATCCGTTATGTTACGGTGAGGATCTATCGAGCTACGGAGAACGATCCCACCCATCAGGTCCTCGCCGAGGTCAGTTCCGTGATTCAGACAGTAGCGGATAATTATCCTCCCTCCCAGGTGTTTGACATCTACCTCATCGCATTGAGTAATGTCCCTGGCTGGTGGGTGAAGATGGTGACCATCCAGCCATTGGTGGAGACGGCGATCGAGGAGCTCGAGATGAGGAACCCGGGACTTCAGTTTCGCACCCATTGGGTCACTGAGCTCGCCTACGGCCGGGACAAGGAGTATCTCCCCTATGTGAATGAGACCAACGATTCTCGAGCACCGATACCTTGGGTCTATTTCTATCCCGGGAGGATGCCCGATCCTAGTAGTAATCCCAATATCGGTTCCACCCATTACTATGTTGCTGCTCGGTTTAAGGCGAGGGTGAATATCGACGGCACCATCGTTAACGATTACGACGGCAACCCCTCGTCTCCCACTTATAACCCCTACCCCTTTGCGGTTGCCGATCAGTATAACCACGCGATGCGTTATTATGACGAGCTCAATCTGTTCAATAATCGGGTTCAAGCGGGGACTGAGGACGAAAGGACGCCTACCCTTCGTCTTCTTCTCGATGAGATGAATGAGAACCCAGCTAAGTTCGCCAACGCCCTGTTCGTCAATCTTCATGGTGAGCTCCTTCCCGCTCCTCCAGTGAGGAACTATTCCGATCCCGCTAAGGATCCGGAGGTGCTCCAGGGGATAAGGGTGGTGACCCACCCGGAACAGATAATGTATAAGAGTACCGATCCGGTGAAGCTGAGGGTGTACGCCTTCCTTTCAGAGCCATACCGGTATTACAACCGATATGTGGGCACCACCTATGAGCCTAGGGCAGGACATGATATGGTGCGGGAGATAAAGATATTCATTCCGGAATCTTATGACTCTGCAGGTAATATGTACATCATAAAAGCGAGCGATGTTAAGGTCTATCGGATTAGGGGAGGAATAGATTCCGACGGGAGCGATACGACGAACCATCTTCCTGACTTCACCAACGAGCCAGAGGAAAGGTGGGCTGGTCCTGAACTTGCTCCTACTTCTGGTGGTCCTGAGGATATGTATTATACCATCCAAACCGATTGGGACAATCCCAATACCCCTCAGACGGAACACGGATGCCTCATTACCCTGTACAATACTCCGTTGAAGTGTCGCTATGATTCAAGCGGTCAGCAGGGACTTTACTGGGAATCTTCGGGTAATAGCTCTTATAGAAATACCGTACTTTATGGATTAGAGTATATCCCCTCTCCGGTGTTGGATAATACCTCAACTACCCGTAACTACCTCAGCCTGACCGCGGCTGGGGGAGAGAATAAACCCAAGAACACCGCCCGTTGGATAATCGAGATAGACGATAACTCCGATAGCCTTCCGGAGCAGGGATATCTTACCATTGAGACGCGGATAGGTGATGGCAACCCAAGTACCGACTGGCAGGACCTTCAATATGGCACACTCTTCCCCACCAGGAACCAGCCAGCAAATCTTTCCCGCACCTATACCTGGATTGGGATGCTTCCTCCAGTGAGTGAACGCTATCAGTTTATTGGGGACCCGAGGCATCATCCCTATGTGGATCAGGAGGCGGATTACAGTGCGACTAATAATCCATTAGGGGATGGCTATAATTGGTTCTGGGATAGTGATGTAGAAGATCCTGATGATGACTCACCCGATGAGTATCCTGGTTATGCTCACCGCTATGAGGGATGGAATTCAAGCAGTCCCATGGCTATCGATGTCCCTCGTCTCTTTATGATCTGGCGGGCAGGGCTTTTAGGGAGTCGTTCGGTATTTACCTCTATGACCGGTTATTCCTTCTACTATATGGGGATAGGGAATGAGATCGGTTATGACTCAGCGAACGATTTCCCGAACAGTATCCCCGTTTCCACTGAGCCATTCACCGGATCTGGTGGTGATATGTGGGAGCAGTCGATAATCAGCGGTAAAGGTGGTTCCAAATGGGTGAAGGAGACGGATAATCTTTGGGTGGGGCTTTATTGGATAGGAGAGCTTTATCCGGATTTGATGTACAACCAGACCTGGAAGAATTGGGGTAATTTGCCTACTACTGGTGGGGTGAGGAACTTCGTTAGGGAGGCGAGGAGCGATCTCGATATCTACCGATTTGGTTTGAGTAGCCATTATCCCGATGAGAAGATCGTTGATTGGGATCCCCTGAGAGAAACCTCCACCAGGGGATGTGCTTCCTTCTTCAACGCCACTGCATCGGGGAGCAGTCAGCCGTTCAACCATCTCTATCGAACCAACACCAATGCCACCATCACCTCCGATGGTCAGGAGATGTCCAATTCCTACAACTTCCCCTTGCCAGCCACTATAAGCTGTTGGCGACCATTTGACCTCGATCTGGGGGGTAATACCCCGCCAGAGTGGAATGTTCAACCTTACCCTGCATTGAGAGGGAGGAATACCCTCCTTAATACCTTTTACCTCCACTCATCGGGTCACCGGGGTAGTGCTTTATTCCGGATGGATGATCTGAACGATACCTCGAGAAGTGCCTACTTCGTGATCAACGGGCTCTCCCCTTCTGGTGATGAAGGAACTGCCCTCATTGCTCGATATGGAGTGATCTCCATCCTTCACGGGTTCTTCCTCGGAGGTCTTTCTCCAACGAACCGGGTAGTCCAACTGCCTCGAGTGGTTATCACCAAGCCTTCCTCATCCGATGAGCTCAATAACCCATCCACCATTCAGATAGAATGGACGGTGGAGTGGAAACGGTGGGATGGAGAGAAGTACACCTCAGCCTATTCCGATAGCTTCACCGAAAATCAACCTTTACTCTATGTGTTGATGTATTCCGACGATGGCGGTGCTAGTTGGCGGTTCATCCAGGATGGGACGGTGAACCAACATATAGGATATCTCCCCACCCTTAGCGATGGTTCCCTGGATAATGCCCATATCGTTACCTCCTCTCCCTATTACTGGTCAACTCCTGGCTCAAGTTTCCCCGAAGGTACTTATATCATTCGGGTAGAGGCTTATCGGAGAAACTTCAACCTCCACTACTCCTATCATCAGGTCCCGGTTTACATAAATAGGTGATGGATATGGAAAGAAGAAGCGAGCGCGGGGTTACCCTTATTGAGATGCTGGTTGCTATTACCATTATGAGCGTCATTACCCTTCTCTTCTACTCCTTGGTCACCGGTACGATGAATGCCAACACCCAACTCGAAGCCCATGTTATACTCTCCTCCTACGGACAGCGGGCGATAAATATGATGAAGTCAGAGGTGGCTCAATCGAAGCGGATATATGAGAACGATACATTTGGAAACGCCCTCCTGAGCCGAGTGACTCTTCCCTCTGCCTACCCTCGTGCCTCCGGTACTCGTCTTCCTGTGATAGAGGGAAGCAAGACCTCTTTCTCCACTGTTCCCACGGGAAGCGTGGGTAATTCCCTTTTCTTCCTCGAGGATTACCCTCCTTTCGTCTACAACAATAAATACTACATCGATCTCTACAAGTTCATCTATTACTACCTCACCGAGAAGAACGCGGGTGATCTCCGAATAGCTAACCTTCCCAAATACCTGGACCTGGTGAGATTCGAGAGTAACTTTTATGCCAGCTATGACCAGATAATGAAGATTCCCAATGATCCTCCGGATAGAGATGGCGTTCTTTCCGCCCTTAATGCTGCTGGCGTGCATTATGTTGTTGATACAGCTGCTCCTTCAGTTAATGATATGTTCTATAGGAATAGTGGAAGTAGTTTAACCAAGGAAACCAGCCATCAGATAGGATATAGTGAGGCAAAGCCATTCATCCGCATCCTGTCCGAGGAGAAGGTCACAGCCAGGCTGAGGTATACCATAGCCTATAATCGGAGCTCCAACTTTCCTATCCTAACCCCGGTTCCCAAATACGCCACCGAGACCGACCGTCCTTTCGGTTTCGAGATATTGGTCATCGGTCCTACCTCGGCGAGGGAGGTTCTCCTCCGGCTTGTTTTTGCTGCTCAGATAAAGTATCGCCTTTTCTCTCAGCCGATGGAAGTCGTGGTTCAGGCGAAGGAGTATTAGTCTTCTTCGTACAATTCAGGGAAGGCTTTACGCGCTTGAAAGCTTGTTTGGGAGAATGGATTTAAGAGAGGAACCTTCCTTGGTTCCTTATGATAAAGGGTTAGGCTATCCCAGTTAACCGCTCCCCTCAATCCCTTTTTTACCAAAAGGGTGATAAATTCTCCTCGGATGTGAGCCCTGGTATCTTTAGGAGGAGAGGAGAGGGCTTCCTTTATCTTTTTCCCCAGTCCTGGGAAGGAATTCCCCACTCCTTTCTCCCGAAGGAGGTAGAAAAGTCCCCGTTCCCGGTCGATGAGGTGAAACTTCAGATCTCGCTCGATTAATCCATGATAGCTTCGGTTTACCTTGAAATATTCGGAAAGAGCGAGCTGGGCATATTTAGCATGTCGTTTCAAGGCGAGGTAGTCTCCCTGCCTCAATCGGGAGCGAAGAAAGCCATCTAAATCAAACCGCCGGGGGTCCTTATTACGGTGATAAAAAAGTGCTCCTTCGAGCCCCCAGCTCTTCATTTTTCTAATGAAGTATTGCCACCGGTTTAGCTCAGAGAGGGTAATCCCCTCCCTTTTTAAGTAGCGTTCCAGGAGCCACTTTTTGGTGATCCAGTCTATCTCTCCTACCATAGCCTCTGGCTTTGTCTCAAGTTTTGACAGAACCTCCTCCCACCTTTCCAGAACCTCTTTTTGGTAAGGTAAGATGTTGACATCGTTTCGGGCGAAATAGTCCTTTACCGCTTTTAAATACCACCATTGGAGCTCAAGAGCGGTTATAAACCGCCCATTCTCCAATCTTACCTTCGTCTTCAGGGAGGGATCACGAGATATTTCTCGTAGGGCTTGGATGGGATCGTCGAGATCGAAGTGCTCGTTCAGCGCTCCTCCCTCGATTGCCTGAAGGACAAGGCCCGTGGTGCCCAATTTGAGATAGGTGGCGAGTTCGCTCATATTGGAATCGCCGAGGAGTATGTGAAGACGCCGGAACCGTTCCACTGAGGAAAGGGGTTCGTCCCGAGAATTTATTATCCCTCGACGGAAAGTGGTGTCAGAGGAAAGCTCGGAGTCAATGAAGTCCGCTCGCTGAGAGAGCTGGAAGTAGAAGCCCTCGGGTGTGAAGATTTTGCCCGCTCCGGTTATTATCGTCCGGCTTATCAAAAAGGGGATGAGCCGTCTTATGATAAGCTTAAAAAAGGAGCTCTCGTTCAAGTTCCCTCCCCGACGAGCAACGAGATAGTTCTCATGGCAACCGAAGGTATTCCCTCTGATGTCGACATTATTCTTGAATACCATTATCTTTCCCCGGGTTGGTTTACTTGAGAGCTCCTTTTCAGCGGAGCGGGCGAGCTCCTCAAGCATCCTCTCTCCCGCCTTATCGTATATCACCACCTCGAGCGGGGTAAGACACTCTGGAGTGGCGAATTCGGGGTGATCACCGGTGTCGAGATAGAACCGCCCTCCATTACTCAAGAACATCCGGTTTTTCTTAACCGCATACCGTCTTCTCTCAGGGATGAAGCTTCCGTAATCCCCCCTTACCTCAGGGTAGAACTTCTCCTCGTAAAGGCGGATATAGCCCAACTTGTCCATCTCCTCGTTTAACAGCTCAAACATCTCGGTGCCGGTGAGAAGGCTGTGCTGTCCCCTCTTTTCGGGATAATGAATGATAGCGTATTCGGTTTCCAGTCCAAATATACGGTTGATCATTTACTGGACCTTATGAGGAAAGCAGATTCTTTATCTCCTCACGGGAAAAGCGGTGGAGCTTCCGCTCCCGATTGAGGGTGCCATCAAGTATGGCAAGCTCGAGGTGGTTAGGGGAGAGGGGGATACTTCTCGGTGCGGAAGCAAGGGCACGATGAGCGAGCCGTAGTGCCTCCTTAAAGGGAAGTAGTTTTCCCTTAGGGAACTCCTTGGCGAGGAATTGTCGGATTACATTTTTCTTTAGCTCCTCTGTCTCCGGATGGCGGAAAATATCCCCAATTACCGCAAACCCCTTTTCCTCAATAAGTCCTCCGCTTGCTGGGATATAGTAGATGTGGTTCTCCTCGTCCTCCTCCCCAAGCTCAACAAGGAGAATCTCTACCTCGAGGGGAAAGAGACGAGAGCTGAAGATCTCGCCAAGGGTAGTGGAGAATTCCGAAGCAAGTGCTTTTGCCTTAACATCCTTTCTCGAGTAGGCAAACCCCTTGAGATCGGCATATTGCACCCCCGCCCTTCGCAGTTTCTCGTAATCGTTATAAACCCCAGTGCCAGCGAAGGCTATCCGATCGTAGATCTCAGCGATCTTGTTCAGGGTGCTACTCGGATTTTCGGCAAGGAGGAGAATACCTTTTTCGAATTCCAGGGCGACGATGGGGTTTGCCCGGGCAAGCGCTTCCTCCACGATGTCCCGTTTTATCTTCAAAAGCTCCTTTGGAGAGACGAATTGGCTAAACTCCATCATTTCTCTTCTCCGTATCCTGGGATGTCGGAGACCCCCCTTTCCGAAACATCCTTTATCAAGAAGAGTTTTCCTGAGGTGGCAGCATCCCTCTTAGCGGCAAAGGATAACGCCTTCACCATCAGCTCAACCGCTTCATCCCGGTTCATACCATCCCGGAAGAAGTGTTCGAAGGTGCTCTTCGCCCTTTCTCCGCCGGAGCCGGAAGCGGCATAGGGCTCCTGCTTGGATCGGGTAAATGTTCCACCGGTTATGTCGTATTCGAATATCTTCCCCCTCTTTTCCTTGAGGTCATATCCCACGAATATCGGCATTACTGGAAGTCCCATTACCGCTGCCGGAAAATTCTGCTCGATGAGCTGAGAGAGTTTGTTCGCCTTTCCCTCCAGGGTGAGGGGGATTCCTTCCATCTTCTCGTAGTGTTCGAGCTCTGTTTTGAACAGCTTTGCCATCTTTATGCTGGGACCAAATGTCCCCGCTATCGCCAAGGCGGAATAATCATCGGTTTTGAATACCTTTACCACATCCTCGCTCACTACCAGATGACCATCGATGGTCGCCCTGCGGTCGCCAGCGATCAACACTCCACCCTGATAGCAGAGGGCAGCGATGGTGGTTGAACGGACTACTTCTTTTGGAACCTCGAGCTTATTGAATGAGGGGATGAGCTCAGGATAATGAGTTTTGAGAAGGGCGGTGAAGCTCGGTCCCGTATATCGATGGAAAAGCATCGTTACTCTCCTCCTTCCTGCTTAAAGCTGTCAACAAACCTCTGTGCCTCCTCCTCCGGATTCTCCTCCGCCTCAGATAGAACATCGTCTATTATCTCATCGAGTTTCTTAAGCCTCTTCTCTATTTCCTCGCCCCGTTTTATTACCTCTTCCTTTGGGGTCGGACCCCCTTTTTCTTCTTTCTCTTTGCTTTTTCTTTTTTCCGGTTGTTTCTCTTTTGATCCCATTTTTCACCTTAAGCCGATATCTTTGAAAGAAGTTCCTTCGCTGTTTTTACCTTTTTAAAAATATCTCCTACCTCGGCTCTCGTCCCTTTGGTAGGATCGGGAAGAGGAACCTTTATTAGCTTCTCCCCGCCGAGGTCGAAGGTAAGGCTGTCCCAATTCGCCTCCACGATGTCTGAGGGAAAACGGCGGAAACACTCCCCTCGGAAATAAGCCCGGGTGTCCTCTGGGGAATGGGAGAGGAAGTGATTTATCCTCTCTTCGCTTACCACCCGTCTCACCTCACCTTCCTGCTCGAGGAGGAAATAGAGCCCCCGTTTCTCATCGATGAGGTGGTATAAAAGGTCCATCTTTCTCAGCCGGGGGTCCTCCCAACTTATCCCCTTCCTTCCTCGGTAACGGTCGAGGAGCCATAACTTTATCACCCAGTCTATCTCCGAACGGAGAGCTAAGGGATCGTCAGCCAATTTTTTGAGCACCTTGCCCCATTCAGCAACCACCTCCCGTTCTTCAAGGGTGGCTTTCCCCTTTCCCTTTATGTAATCCCGCGCCTGTTCGTAGTATACCTGTTGTATCTCGAGGGGGGTTAGCTTCCTCCCATCAGCGAGAGAAAGTTTAAGCTTGAGATCAGGGTGGTGGGAGATGGCGAGGTTGGCTTTAACTGGTTCCGCAAGCTCAAGGTCCTCAGAGAGAGCATCATCCTCCACCATTTTCAGGATAATGGCAGTAGTACCCAGTTTCAGAAAGTTGGTGTATTCGCTCATATTGGCGTCGCCGATTATCACATGGAGACGGCGGAACCTCTCTCTGTCAGCATGGGGTTCGTCTCGCGTGTTTATCAGGGGACGTTTGGTGGTGGTATGGGCACCAAGGATGGTTTCGAAGAAATCAGCCCGTTGAGATATCTGATACTTAACCGAACCCACCCCGTTTTCCGCCCCTACCTTTCCTGCTCCGGTAAATATCTGCCGGCTGATGAAGAAGGGGAGAAGATACTTCAATAGATAAACCGGCGGTGAGGATGAGGGGGGAAAGATTCGATGATATGCTTCTTTCGAGATAAGGTAATTTTCATGGGAACCATAACTATTGCCCTTTCTATCCGAATTGTTCTTGTAGATCTCTATCTTCGTTCCCGGCTCAAGCCGGTCCATTACTCGTTTCGCTGCTAAAGTGATAATCCTTTCCCCAGCCCTATCGAAGGCGACCGTATCCTTTATCTTCAAACACTCAGCGGTGGAGAACTCGGGATGGGCATGATCCACATAGAACCTCGCCCCATTCATCAGAAGGTTATTTATCTTCAGATTATCAGCCCGGGAAACCCGTACCGTTTCCCCCTCAGAGGTAAACCCTCGGGCGTCGAGGAATGGGGTTTCCGCCTTGTAATCCCAACCCACCTCAGCCACCCGATCGAAGGAGTTAACGATCAGGTAAGAGGCGCGGATAAGGTCAAGATTCGTCCCCGGAGTGGTAACGGCGTATTCCTGTTCTATTCCCATAACCTTTGGTATGCTCATTGCTTCCCTTAGAGGTAACGGCTATCCACCCTTATCTCCTCTACCTCCTTTTGCTCTTTCCTTAGCCTGTCCGGAAGTAAGCTTTCTACCGCAATTATCCGCTCTCCCTTTCTACCCGCGATCTTGGTCCAATCGTCGGGATTGGTGGTATTGGGAAGGTCTTCGTTCTCCTTATATTCATCCCGAATCGCTTGGAGAATATCCTCTTTCCTTATGCCCTTCTTCCCTGTCTGAATTAGTCGCTTCAGGGCGTATGTTTTTGCCCGGGAGACGATTGCTTCGATCATCGCCCCGGAGGAAAAATCCTTGAAATAGAGGATCTCCTGCTCCTTGTTCTGGTAGGTAACCCTGAGAAATTGATTCTCTTTCTTCATCGAATACATCTCCTCC
>Ga0190360_1000213_pt1 | contig 32733 bp, 44 predicted proteins | sample 48721834_MG_FD_161271 | JGI IMG/M metagenome (GOLD analysis project Ga0190360, IMG submission 161271) | Hydrothermal vent microbial mat bacterial communities from Southern Trench, Guaymas Basin, Mexico - 4872-18-3-4_MG | ecosystem: Environmental > Aquatic > Marine > Hydrothermal vents >...
GGAACTTCTCCAGGAGAAAGCAGATGCAGCAGCGCAATGAAACGCCTTTGCCATGTTGCCCCTGGTGCGGCAGGCGCAAATCAGTGAGTCAAGCAGGTGAAGGCCAATACTGGTGTTCACATTGCAAGCGCCTGTTCGATGACGACCCGGACGAGGGCGGCGACTACTCGGACCGCAACCCCGCAGCCCGGCTGGAACGCGAGGAATGGCTGAGACAGCGATTTGCAAGGAGACGATAGACAAGCCCCGGCGGCGTGGTGGGAACACGCAGGTTTTGCGAGTGCAGTACGACCGGCGACGAGCCACGGATGCGCGCGACCGTGACGCCGGAGGACCTGCCGGCAGGGGAGGAGGTCGGCCTACCGGGTTCAAATCCCGGCCGGGGCACTGGAAGAAACAACTATGCTCGATGAAATCATAAAAAGAAAACTCCTGATTGATGCGTTCAATCTTGTGTTCTGCGATGAATGCGCCTGCCTATTGGAGAAAGAAGGGAAGCGGCTGGTGCGCTACGTGTTGCTCGTCTTCTGGTGGAGCGGTCAGTGCGTAGAACGTCGCTTCTGCGATTCCTGTGCCGCCGAGCAGGCGGCATTCATACGCAGCATTGAGCGTATCGGCGGCCGGGTAGAATGGCGGGAAACCGAGGAGCGAATGAGAGGAAGTTGATCGACACGGAGGCAAGAACGGATGCCCAATCGCGTGATCCGCGATGGATTCCTGGATTCGGACAAAGTCAATCGCCTCGACTGGTTCGCCGAGTGCGTCTATCACCGTCTGCTGCTCGTCGTCGACGACGCAGGCCGAATAGACGGCCGGACCGATCTGCTGGTCTCCCGTCTATTCCCGCTCAAAGGTCGGGTGCGAGCCAACGACGTTGAATCGGCACTCCACGAACTCAAAGAGGCGGGGCTGATCGTTTCCTGGAAGGTCGACGGCCAGCCGGTCGTCCAGGTAACGAATTGGAGGCGTTGCGGACGCTCTCAATACTCGCGTTACCCGGATGTCGAAGGAAATTTCGCCATCCAGTACGTCGAGCGGGAGACCCGCGACGGCAAAGTCTGGTTCGTCTCCACGTCTTTGCCCAGGGGGCCGACCCCATCGGCACCCCATGCCGACCCCATGCCGACCCCATCGGCACCCCATAACGGCCAGCGCCATACGAAGACGAAGACGGGGACGAAGACGAAGACGACAACGACGACGACGACGGAGACGAAGACGGGATGCGATGGCCGGGCTCCGCCCGGCGTCGTCGAAGTCGTCGTCGCAAAAGATTTCTGGAGCAAGGAGAGGCTAGAGACGGCGAACCACGTGGGCCGCGTCATCGGCCTGAAATCGAAAACTGCCAGACGGCTCGCCTTGGTGATCGCCGCTCTGGTGGCCAAAGGCGTGCTGCCGCGGCACTTGGTCGAAGAGGCCCTCGAAGCGACCCGCAAGTGTGCCAAGCACGATCGCGTCTTGTACCTGCGGGGCTATCTTGCTCAAGCGCTGGCCCAGAGCAACGGGCAGACGGATCGGCAGACGGCCTATGCGCTCTGGGGCTCACTGGCCGACGAAGTGCGACCAGTGGTGGAGGACTACCTGGCTCAAGCAGAGCGGCGCAAAGCCCGGAAAGGCGGAGGATGAGTGGGATGCGATGCACCTGGCGGCTGAAAAAGTGGCTGCCCGAGCGCCACGGCCAGGCCTGCCGGATACTGGCCCGGGCCAGAGGTCCTGGGCCGAGAAACGTCCTGGTCGAGTTTGCAGACGGCCTGCGCGTGGTTACCACGCGGCTGGCAGTGAGGAGAAGTCCAAGCAGGGAGGTACGCAGATGAGCAGCACCAGGCTGGTCGGAGCAGCGGTACACGTCCGCTGGATGATCCGGCGGGACATGCCCGAGGTGCTGGAGATCGAGCGGGAATGTTTCGGCCAGGGGGCCTGGACGCGAGAGGATTTCATCCGCCACCTGCGCCAGCGCAATTGTATCGGCATGGTGGCCGAGCATGAGAACCTGTTGGTGGGCTACATGGTCTATGAGCTTTCGCGCCGCTGGATGTTGCTGGTCCGCCTGGCGGTCGATCCTGGCTGCCGTGGTCAAGGCGTGGGCACGACGCTGCTCGACAAACTGAAGCGCAAACTTTCGGCGCAAAGACGCCAATTGATCGTCTGTCCGGTGCAAGAGACGGCACTGGATACGCTGCGGTTCCTGCATCGGCGCGGGTTCAGGGCCATTGGACTGGCTAGGCAGGCCGAGTTGGATAGGCGAGATCGGATCGTGATGGTTTATCGACAAGCACCGGGATGCCAGGCATGAGTACGCAGGGCCAACGGCAGAGCGCATGCAGAGCGTCCACCCAGGCGCGTGTATGCCTGCGGTTCTTTTTGCCGGGACTGCCTGCGCCGGCTGGCAGCCACCGCGCGTTTCCTCTGCGGCGCAAGGACGGCAGCCTGGGCGTGGCCGTAGCACCGGACAGCCGCAGGCTGCGCGACTGGGTGAACCTGGTACGTCTGAAGGCTGCCCAGTGCTGGCGACATCCCCCGCTGCGCGGTGCAGTCTGTATCCGACTGCGTTTCCTGCTGCCCAGGCCCAAGGCACACTATCGCACCGGCAGGCACCAGGGACAGATCAAGGCCTCGGCCCCCAGGTGGCCGGTCAAGCGTCCCGACGTGGACAAGCTGGCCCGCGCAGTACTGGACGGCTTGACCGGGGTAGTCGTGGCCGACGATGCCCAGGTGGTGCGTCTGGACCTGGTCAAACGTTTTGCCGACGTGCGCTCGGGCGTACACGTGCGGGTGGCCTGCCTGGATGGGGATGAGGCTTGAGGCTGGAGGCCGGAGACAGAACAGCTATGGCTGCAGAACGACCGTTTGCCTGTATCAAGTGCGGCAAGACCACAGAAGCCAGGCGACTGCCGCCTGGCTGGCATCGCCTGCCTTCTGGCGAGACACTTTGCGGCCATTGCTGGAAGGAACGCTATGTGCTGCGCGCAATCACTATTCCCGTGGCGGGGCCGGCTGATTGCGAGTGGTCCGAACTGCGGGAATGGCTGCGTACTGCCTGGCAGGCAACTGTGCGGTTGAGCAACTGGGCAATCACAGAGCTTGCCAAGGCCGACGTGGTGCGCACGCCGGACATGGAAAAGCTGCCAAAAGCGCCGGCCGTGTATCTGTATCCCGAGGCCCGCAGGCTGTTCCCGGAGCTTGAATCAACCACCGTCTGTGCCATTCTCCATGCTGTCGAAGGACGCTGGCGCAAACGGCGGTACAACGTGATCTGGTTGGGCAACGAGTCGCTACCGAATTACCGCCTGGATCGGGCTGTGCTTCCTATCAGGGCAAAAGACTGGCGAGCGTTGGAAGACGAGCAAGGGCGTCCGATGGTGCGCGTTCGGCTGGCCGGGCGACAGGTTCATCTGCGATTGCGTGGCGGTTATGAATATCGGCGCCAATTGCGGGCCTTCGACCGACTGCTGGCTGGCGAGGCGTTGCGTGCTGAACTGGCGCTGTACGAGCAGAAAGGCTCCAACGGCGACCATCGGCCGGGTACCGGAAAGACCGGGTGGCTTCTGTGCAAGATGTGTTTGTGGCTGCCGCGCGGAGAGCAGCCGGACGGCGGCCGGGGGCTGTTGTTTGTAATGCCCGGCGAAGAATGCCTGTTGCAGGCACTGAACGCCAAACGCAACAGGCTATGGGTTATCAACGGTGACCATATCAAGCGGTGGCAGCGCGAGCACCAGCGGCGTCTGAACCGCTTGCGTGAAGACGCCAAGATGGAAGTGCGCGGCAAGCTGCGCGAGCGGTTCGCCGCTTTGAGAGACAAGCATCGGCGCCGTATGGATACGGCGGTGCATCAGCTATCGGCACAGGTAGTCAACTATGCCAAACGCAATCGCTTTGCCGGCATCGTATGGCTGGACGCCAGGCAGCGGGACAGCGATTTCCCGTGGTATAGGTTTGTGACTCAACTCGAATATAAAGCCCACGGACAAGGGCTTTCTTTCCAGGTAATGTAGGAGGACGAGAACAATGACAACAGCAACGCTGCCGAAACCGAAGTTGGCGCAGTTGCGATTGAGTGAACTGGTGCTGGACTGGGACTTGTACCCTCGGCAAAACGTTGATAGCCAGCACGTAGGCAATCTGTGCGATGCGATTCGCGGGGGCGCCAGCCTGCCGCCGATCATTGTCGATGCCAAGAGCAAGAGAGTTATTGATGGTTTCCACCGTTACCGTGCCTTTCGGCGGGAATTTGACGGCGACCCCGTCATAGGCGTGGAGTTGCGCGAATATGCCAGCGACCGCGAGATGCTCCTGGATGCGATACGGCTTAATGCCTCTCATGGTCGTGCACTTACCAAACAGGACAAAACGCGGTGCCTGTTGCTGGCAAAGAAATATCGCGTGGCAGTCAAAATGGTAGCGCAGGCATTGTGCATGCGGCCGAGTGATATCAAGGCGCTGGCCGAAGGCAGAGTGGCTTCCAGCAAAAGTGGCAGGCCGGTGCCGCTCAAACGCGGCCTGGACCACCTGGCTGGTGCTACTTTGACGGACGAACAGATAGATGTGCTGCCGAAGTTGTCGGGGATGCCGGCCACTTTTCATGCCAGGCAGTTGATTTTGTTGATCGAAACCGGGATGCTGAATACAAGCGACGCGGATACAATGGAAGTGTTGCGTGAACTGTACTGTAAACTTGAAACAGTTATTTGACGGCCACTGCCGGGCCGAAGCCGGACACGGCCGCAATGCCCAGCGCGGCGGCACGGTCCGGGAACGCTGTGAAGAGCCGGGGATATTCCCGCACGGGACAGCCCCCGGGCTCTTCGGGAATGCCGGTTTGTGGAGTACGAATCCTGCGCAATCCCAAGGATTGGAATGAGTTAAGGAGGTTCAGGTGTGCTCACCGCTGCATTCCCGAGGGAGCGCAGGCATCCCCGCTTGGGTCCAACGGTGGAGCGTGGTGTGCTCACCGCTGCATTCCCGAGGGAGCGCAGGGTGTTCACTGGTCACTTGCAGATAGTGTTCGGTGTGCTCACCGCTGCATTCCCGAGGGAGCGCAGGGGCTCAAGTTAACTCTTGGATGAAGCGGTGGTGTGCTCACCGCTGCATTCCCGAGGGAGCGCAGGGGCCACGAAAACAGGAGTAGAGCATGACCGGTGTGCTCACCGCTGCATTCCCGAGGGAGCGCAGGAGCGGCTTGCTCTTGATCGGAAGCGCGCGGTGTGCTCACCAGCGTATTCCCGAGGGAGCGCAGGACTTTCAAATGGGGTATCAAGTGCGCTTACTTGGGTATTCCCGAAGGAACGCAAGGAGCGCTGAGGAAGGGGGGCGAAAATTTGTAATCCGAGCGGGAAACCGCACGCTCCACCAATCTGCGCGCGAATTTCAAAATCGGGAGGGACCCACTGACTGCCACTGAGCGACTAAAGCTGCTTCTTTTGCAAGATCGGCGGCTGGCACGGATGGCCGGCGTCTCTAATTCAACTGTCTCCAGATTCTTGTCTGGCCGCTCGACGCTCAGGGTTTCGACTGCCGATCGTCTGTTCGTTGCCGCTGGGCTGCCGGCGATCTCGCAGGTCCTCTTTGAAATCGTAGGCAGTCGATCTGTTCGATCGCTCTCGCGCAGTACAGGCCTCAGCCGCAGTGTGTTGCGCCGCCTGCGGCGCAGGCCCTCAGCCTGCCTGCTGCGCACGGCAGATGCCCTGCTCTCGTGCGAGTTGCGCCCCGGGCGCAAGTCGCCTTGATTGACGGCAATCTGCCTTGACTCCTGGTAGATTGATAATAGCGACGCCAGCCGGAGCAGCCGGCCGGCCAGGCGTCGCGGCAAGGAGGCGGCCGGCCGGCCCCGGTATCTTCAGGAGGATGCGAACATGGAGGTTCGCAAAAGAGGCTCTGTTGCGTTGTTGATCTTGTCTTTCTGGTTGGCCCACTCTCAATTGCTCCTGGCCGACCTCGATCAATCGCTTGATGCCACCTGCCGCATTCGTTGTCCAGACGGCTCGACCGGCAGCGGGTGCGCATTTGCCGTGGCGCACAACTACGTGTGGGTGCTTACGGCCGCCCACGTGGTTGAAACCAGTTCGACGGTTCATTGCGAGTTTTGGCGGGCCGGCCACAAGTCCACGGCCTTGCCGGGCCACGTCCATCGGCGCAGTGCCGCCTATGATGTGGCCGTGGTGCTGGTGTCGGTTTCGCTGTTTCAGGGGGTGTTGCCGGAAGTGGTTCCCCTGGCGCCGCCGGATTTCGTGGTGCGCCCGGGCGAGACTATCACTTCAGCCGGCTGCGCCCACGGAGCCTGGGCCACGGGACTGAAAGGTCATGCCCTGGGCTACGAGGGCTTGCGGCTGAACTTCACGCCCCCGCCGGCTGACGGGCGCAGCGGTTCGGCACTGATGGATGCCGAGGGCCGATACATCGTCGGGGTCGTCAGTGCTCGCACGATATCCGGTGAAATCTACGGGATCGCCTCTTCCATCCAGGCCGTCTATGCGGCTTTTGGCCGACCGGAGCAGCGCCATACGGCCTTGGCCGCCTTGAAGGTCCAGCAGCCCGGGCGCCTGGTACCGGTACACGGAATGACCAATGACCAATTCGCAATGACCAATCGGTCTGAACGGCGCGATTCCCTTGGTCATTGGTCATTGGGGTTCGGGAATTCCGCCGACTTGCCCACCCAGTGCCCAGGCAGCATCTGTCCGGGCAGCAGCGATCAGTCCCGCTGGTACCTGCTGCCGTATCGCTACCGTCAGCAATTCCGCACCCAACCAGCGCCACAGCCGGCGCCTTCTCCTTCTCCGAGCCCGGACGGTGGGGGCGGGGGTCCCTGGCCTACGCTTCCGCCGGAGTCAGTGCCAGCGCCTTCGCCACCGCCATCTGCCGTCTCACCGCCCGAGCTGCGCGTGGAGCCGCAAGTGACCATCGACGTAAGCCCCTTGGCCGAGCCGCTCACTGGCCTGGCCGAGGCCCAAAAGGGTCTTTCGGACGCGGTGGCCGCCTACCTGGAGGCGGAAAGCCGTCGCAAGGCTGAAGCCGAAGCGGAACGAAAGCTGGGCGCCGTGGCCCCGGCCATCGGCCAGGCCGGCAGTGCGGCCTTGCAAGGCAACTTTGAGGGCGCAGCCGACACGCTCGGCGAGAGCGGCAGTATCTGGGCTATGTTGGCCGAACTGGCCTGGACCATATTGGCACCTCTGCTGGGGATTGGGGCAGTCGGTTATGGGTTCGGCCGGGTAATCGTGCGAGCGATTGCCCGGGCGCTGGGGCCGAACGCCTACAGTGCCGCCAAATCGGCCATTGTGGACTGGTGGAAAGACGACGCCGACAGTCCCGATGAGGCTCGGGCCAAGGAACGCATGGCCGAGAAGATCGCCGATCGGACGGCAAAGAAACTCAACGGCGGCGCGAAGACGCCTGCCGCAAACAGTGGAGCGACAGGTTGATGATCCAGTTGCTAGTATTGCTTGGCATGATCTGCCCGGTAGAAACGGACCGGCAACAGCAGCCCTTGCCGGTGCTGGTGCTCGTAGTGAGCGAAGGATGCTCGGCGTGCCGCGAGGTGGAACCACACGCTCATTTGTTGGCCCGCAAAGGTTTGTTGCGCGTGTTGGATTTTGAGCGATACCCCGAGTGGTGCCGCAATCAGGGCATCCGGGCGGTGCCCCACTTGATCGTCTGGCAGCAGCGCGGCGACCGGCGCCTGCGTGCGGACTTTATCGGCAGCGAGAGAATTTTGGAGTACGCGCGACGCCCATGACGGACCAGTCGTACAGCGAACAGATTCTGCAGCGACTAGCACGCATTGAGCAGCGCGTTGCCGATACCCAGCGTCAGATCACGGAACTGGCCCGGCAGCTTCACGGCAACGGCCAGCCGGGTCTGGTCCAACGGGTTTCAGCACTGGAGAGCAGCACCAGCATTTCCGGCCGGCTGTTGTGGCTGGTCATTGGCGCGGGCATGGCCGGCGGCGTGCAGCTCGTGCTGGCGTTGATGAAGGTGATTACATGAGAGGTTCGGCAAACGGCCTGCGGCAACTTTTGCGGCGGCTGATCGCCTGGATCGGCCGGCTGCTGTACCGGATGTGATGGGAGGCAGCCCCGTGAAAGAGCAGCGACTGTCGGGCGATGTTCCCGCCCCGATGCTCACCGTCGAGCAGCAGCAGGCGCTCGAGCGCATACAGGAGATACGCGAACTGCTTGCCGAGATCGACGCCCATGTAGATCACCTGCGATGCCTGCAGTTGCTCGACGAACTGGAGGGTTGTTTGAGCGGAGAGGCCAGGGATGGCCAGCGAGATCACGCTTAACGTTTCGTTGCGCGTGGCCAACGGGCTCATGGAAGAGCAATTCGGCCCCGTGCAGGACCAGATCGATCAAAGCGCCGTCGGCGCCGACGGTGGCGTGCGCGAGATCGGCACTACTGAAGAGACGATCTCGCTTACTGATGTGAGCACGCCTGGCTATGCCATCTTCCGCAATCTCGACTCGACCAACTTCGTGACTATCGGCCCGGACAGCGGCGGTTCGATGGTCGATTTTTTGAAGCTCAAGCCGGGGGAGATCGCGGTTCTGCGTCTGGCCCCTGACGTATCGATCAAAGCCAAGGCAGACACGGCAGCAGTCAAGCTGCTGGTGCGTGTGTACGCAGACTGATGAACGGCTGGCAATACTACAAGACAATCCAGGTGCGCGATACTTATGTGGACGCCGACCTGGCGGACTTTCCGCTTTTGGTGGCGTTCGACGCCGACCCCGACATCGGCAGGCACGCCCGGGCCGACGGCCTGGACGTACGTTTCACACTCGACGACGGCCAGACCGAACTTGACTTCGAGCGGGAGAGCTTCAGCGTACAAAACGGCAAGGCCAGCGGCCGCTTTTGGGTCCGCGTGCCGCAGCTTGTGGCCAGCGGACCTGGTGGCGCAGCGGCCACTATCCGCTGCTACTACGGCCGGCCCAACGCCAGCGACGCCAGCGACCCAGCCAGCGTGTGGACCAGCAACTTCGGCTGCGTGTTCCACTTTCGCGGCGGTGATCCAGATAGCGAATACGATTCGGTCGATCCGACCCGGCAACTTACACCAAAAAACTCGCCCACTTGGCACTCCGATGGCCCGCAGGGTGCAGCCTGCTATGAGTTCGGCCGTTCGGCCGCAAAGTCTTTTTACACCAGCGGCTGGACACCAGCCACGGGTTCACCGCTTACGCTGGAGGCGTTCGTCCAGCCGACTGCTGATGACATCTCGGCTCATAATACCTTTCTTCCTTTGCGAGAGACCCGCGACTACCATGCCCTGGGCACGGGCTCGGCAAATCGCCTGCGCGCTTTGAGCTATACGCCAGGTAGCGGCTCACCAGCCGCCTATGCCACGGTCAATGCCGACCAGTGGTATCATGTGGCTGGCACGTTCACGGGAACAAACCAGCGGGAAATCTGGATCGACGGCCAACAGATTGCCAGTAACTCCACGGACGTAGGGGCAATGGACCCGGCCACCCAACTTGTAATCGGCGACCGCACAGTAGGCGGCGGCTACGGCATTGACGGGCGCCTGGCCGAGGTACGGGTAAGCACGGTGGTGCGTTCAGCAGCCTGGCTTCGCTTCACCTGGGCCAATCTCTCCAGCAACGACCACGAGCTTATTTGGGGCGGAGAGTATCGCATACGGAAATTGATCCAACCAATCATCAGTCCACTTATTACGCCTCTGATAAGGTGACCAAATGGCGTACTGCATGGCAGAATACACGGATGGGGCGGCTAATCTCTACAGGCCGGCCCCAGATTACTACTGCAAGTATCTAGTGCCACCGTTTTTCAGCCATATGGCGCCTGCCAGCGGTCATCTATTACTACACCATCGAGTGTTGCTTCGGAATTTGGACCCAGCAGGCGGCACTATTCAAGTAGGTATGGCTATCACCGAAGACAATGGTCAAGGGTGGTGTCATGTCCGATTGCCACTTTTCGAGTCGGTGTCTCGTCCCGCCAATCAACAGGCAATCATAATCGAGCTTAGTCCGATACTCTGTAAGTCAGACGATCTGTTAGACATCTACCTTCGGAGCGACAATCCCAACGATGATGAGGTCGATTTGAAGGTTCAACAAATCTGCCTCTTGCAGGTAAATGCTGGGGCAGTTAGTGAAGACACGTCTGCCGCTGATGCGGTGGCAGATAACATTGACAATCTCGATGCTCCCGTTTCCAGTCGGGCCACACCGGCGGACGTGCAGGTAACTGTCCAGCCTTTGGCTGGCCAGGTGCTCGCCGGTCAAGCTACCTCTCCCATCACCGCCTACAAATATGCTCGCTTGCAGGCGCAGATCACCGTGCTTGACAACAATGGCAATCCTGTTGATCTGAGCGGGAAACAGATCGCCTTCGTCGCCTATTCGGACCGCGATCCGGACACCAAAGTACTGGAACTGAAAAACTACGATGGCGAAGACACCCTCAGCATTGGCGGGACAGACAACAACATCGTTACCCTGGACGGACCGGACAGCGTGATCCCCACGCCAGGCACGTATCGCTGGGTGCTCCGGAATCAGACGGACGATACGGTGCTATTGGCTGGCACGTTGCGAGTCAAGGCCGCGGCCGATGCCACGGCAACATGAGAATGAAGATATGCGTTTTACGGTGTGTGCGCAGTGTGGACAGATCAAACCGGTCGGCAGACCCTGCGTTTGCCGTGTGCGCAGGACAGATACCAGGCCCAGCGCGAAGCGGCGCGGATACGATCGTGCCTGGGCCAGAGTGAGAAAGCAATACCTGGCGGCACACCCGCGTTGCGAACTGTGCGGGGCAAAGGCCGAGATCGTGCATCACGTCCGGCCGCTGCGAGGCCCGCACGATCCGCAGCGCCTGTGCTGGAGCAACTTGAGAGCGTTGTGCCGGAGTTGCCATGCCCGAGAACATCGGACCGACGTTTCGTTACGCGCGACTGCACCAGTTGTTTATTGAGGCCGTGGACAAACTGCACCGTGACGGAGTGACCTACGAACATCCTCGCGGCCTGCGACTGAGACCGGAACTTTCGGCGGCGATTCGGCTCAGCGCCGAGTTGCGACACCTGGAAAAGGAAAATGGCTTCGGCGATCGTGCAGAGGAAGATGACCCGATCGCGCAGCTCGTCGATCCGGCGATTAGAGCAGCGAGTGGAAAGCTACCGGCGACGAGTTCTGGACGGCGGGCTTGCGGTCAACAGAGACGTAAGACTCGCAGTACAAAGAGCAAAACCAAGTGAATACGACTGGTCGGCGGTCGAGCGCGCCGCAAATTTCATCGAGAGCCTCTGTCACACGCGCGGCCCGCTGGCCGGCCAGCAATTCAAACTCCAGCCCTGGCAACTGTTCATCGTGGCCGAGTTGTTCGGGGCTACGAAAGACGGATTGAGACAGTACCGCAGGAGTTTCATCACCGTGCCGAGAAAGAACGGCAAAACCACGTTGGCGGCTGCCTTGGCCCTGTTCCTGCTTTTGGCCGACGGCGAAGCAGGCCCGGAAGTGCTGTGCGTGGCCACCGCCCGCGAACAGGCCTTGTTCGTGGTGCAGGAGGCTCAGCGCATGGTCCTGCGTAGCGGATACCTGCGCCGCAACGTAGAAGTTTATCGCCACGAGATCGTCTGCCGCGCCAATGACGGACGCCTGGTCGCCCTGGGAGCGGACAAGGACGTGATCTGGGGACGCAACCCCAGCGGTGCGGTGATCGACGAGCTGCACGCGCACCGCAACCGCGATTTGTGGGACGCGGTGAATACCGCGCCGGGGGCCCGGGCACAGCCGCTGTTGCTGGTGATTACCACGGCCGGCGAAGACCGCGCCGGACTGTACACGGAGCTGCGCGAGTATTCCCGCGACGTGCTGGAAGGGCGTGCGCACGATCCCGCCTGGTTCGCCTTCTGCGCGGGCATCGACGACGGGGACGATTGGACCAGCCAGCGGGCCTGGAAGAAGGCCAATCCCAATCTGGGCACGAGCATCGGCCTGGAACAACTGCGCGACGAATTCAGGCAGGCCACTACTCCGGCCGCCCAACTGGCGTTCCGGCGGATGCACCTGAACGAAGAAGTGACGGCCAGTGGTGCCTGGTTGCCGCTGGAAGTCTGGCGCGAACAAGAAGTGCCGCGCCTGCCGGATCTGCGCGGCCGAAGGTGCTTCGTGGGGTTGGACGTATCACGCACTACCGACCTGACGGCGGCGGTGTTCGCCTTTCCCGAACCCGATGGTCGCGTCTGGGTGGTGCCGTTCTGTTGGGCACCGCAGGCGGCCATCGAGCGAGGCAAGCGCAGCCGCTTGTATCGGCAGTGGCTGGCCACCAAGCAACTGTTCGCCGTACCCGGTGATATCGTCGATCAACAGGTGATCCGCCGCTTCCTGTTGGAAGCGCGAGTACAGAACTGCTGGAAGATCGAACGAGTGTACGCAGACCCCTTTGGCGCAGGCCAGTTGCTCAACGATTTGAAGGCGGACGGTCTGCCGGCTACCAGCGTGGTGGAACACTTGCAGTACGCTCGCTACATGGAGCCGGCCATCCAGGCCACAGAGCGCCTGGCATATCAGCGCAAGTTGTTGCACACGCGCAACGACGTGATGGATTTCTGCCTGGGCAACGTGGAGGTCAAGGCCGACATGTCCGGGCAAAGACGTTTCGACAAGCGCAAGTCCACCGGACCGATCGACCTGGCCGTGGCCCTGGTGATGGCCTGTGGACATCTTGAAGACCGGGAAGCAAAGCCACAAGTAGCCATACAGGTGATCTGATGGGTGTAGTAGCCAACACAATCCGCCGCATTCGGACTCTGCTCGGCTGGGAACAACTGGGCATGTCCATCGAGGACGTGGCCACCGGGTGGAGCACACCGGACTGGCAGCAGGCAATGGGTCTGCCGGCGGTGTGGCGGGCGGTGAGTCTTCTGAGCGCAGACGTGGCCAAGGTGCCGATCGGCGTGTATCGCACTTTGTCGAACGGCACGCGCGAAGAGCTACCGCACCATCAGATCGTGCGGCTGCTGAAGTACGAGCCCAATCCCGGAGTAACCGCCTTCACCTTCCGCCGGACGCTTACGGCGCACGCACTGTTGCACGGGCGCGGCGTGGCCTGGATCAAAAGAGGCGCGGGCCGGATCCGGTCGCTCGTGGTGCTCGATCCACAGCATACCTCACCAGACGAAAAGAACGGCCACATCGTCTGGAACACGCAGATCGACGGCGTGGAAGTCACCCTCGACGACCGCGACGTGTTCCACCTGCCGGGGCTGTCCTGGGACGGGCTGACCGGTTGCAATCCGCTGGAAGTGCTGTGCGATGCCTTGGCCCTGGAACTGGCCTTGCAGCAGCACGCTGCCGGGTTTTTCCAACGAGGCTATGCCCTGGCCGGCTTCGTGATTTCTCCTCACCCGCTGTCGCAGGAAGAACAAGAGGACCTGCGCAAACAGTTGCGCAGTCTGCACAGCGGCGCCAAACGACACCACAAGGTGGCCGTGCTCTCCGGAGGATTGGACTGGAAACAGTGGGTCGCCGATCCCCAGAAATCCCAATTGGTGGAGACCCGCCAGTTCGGCGTGCGCGAGGTGGCGAACATCTTTGGCCTGCCGCCCCACAAGCTCGGCGACCCGGAACGTACCAGCTACAACTCGCTGGAACAGGAAAATGCCGACTACCTGGCCAGCTCGCTCGATCCCTGGCTGGTGGCCTGGGAGGCGGAGTGTCACCGCAAGCTGCTCACCGACGCGGAGCGTGAGCGCGGAATCTACGTGGAGCACAAGCGCAATGCCCTGTTGCGCACCAATTACGTGGATCGGGTAAACGGTTATCGGCGGTTGATCGAGATCGGCGTGCTTTCGCCCAACGAGGTGCGCCGCTTGGAGAACCTGCCGCCGCGTCAAGGAGGAGATCAATACTATGCACCAGCGAACTGGGTTCCCGCAGATCATGGAGGTGATCGGCAGGGTCAAGCAAGTGGCCAATCGCCCGCTCAAGGTGCGGGTGGAAACGGACGGCCCGCAGATCACGTTATGGCTGTACGATGACGTTACCGAGGAATCGGCGACCGACCTGGCCAAGGCCATTGCCGGGCTGCCGCCCGGACGGAACGTGTTGCTGCGCATCAACAGCCACGGCGGCAGTGCTTTTCAGATGTCGGCGATACTCACGGCCATGCGCGAGTATGCCGGCGAGATCACCACTCGCATCGACGGTGTGGCCGCCAGTGCAGCAGCAATCATTGCCCTGCTAGGCAAGCGAGTGCAGATCGGGCGCGACGCCTGGCTGTTCGTGCACCGCTCCTGGGGCGGCGTGATCGGCAACGCCAAGGTGATGCGCGATACCGCCGCCTTCCTGGACAAGATCGACGAGACGCTCGTGCGCGTGATCCAGGAACGCACCGGCGCGGACAGACAGCAGGTGGAGCAATGGCTGGACGGCGAGATCGACGGCACGATCTTTACTGCACAGGATGCCTTCGACAACAAGCTGGTGGACGTGATCTTGCCGGAACAGGATCACCAGTCCGGCGACGCCCAGGACCACGGTTTACCGCCCGCACAGACCCGCAGCCGCAAGCCGCAGTGTTACGTGCCACCCGATCCGCCGGGCGGGAGCGGCGAGGCCGTGGAAGGCCGATGGGAGCGTCCGCGATTGTCGGACTTCACGGGCAAGAGCTGGGAGGAACTCGATCAGAACGAGCGGCGGGCGATCGCCAAGCATTTCGGCTTCGTGGTTTCACTCGACACCTACGGAGACCTGAAGCTGCCGCATCACTTTCCGCCCAACCACGCACAGGCACACAAGCCTTCGCTGGCCGGCGTGCGTGCCGCGCTGGCCCGCGTCAATCAGACCCAGGGGCTTTCAGACGAAGACCGCCGCAGAGTGCGCCAACATCTGCGAGCGCACCTGCCGCAGTCTTCCGATTCGCAGGGTGCCGGCCAGGCAGGCAAAAACCGCAATAAGGACGTTGCGGACCTGGCCGTGTTGATCCTGCAAAACGTATAAGCGCAGGCATTCTGGATGCACGCCTGCGCAACCCAGAAGTCAAGGAGGACGTTATGGGTAACGACGCTGTTCTCGACAAGGAAGGAAAGGTCGAGCCCCAGGACAAGCTCGACCAGGCGGCCAAGCAGGCAGCCGCCCGGCTGAAAAGCGAAGTGGGCGACGCTCTGAGAGAGGACCTGATCGAGGCACTCAAGGCCGAATGGCGGTCCTCGTTGCGCGATGAGATGCTGGCAGCGCTGCGCGACGAGCTGGCCGCCGGGACCGGTCCCGTGGCCACCGCCGTAAAGCGCTCGCCTCGCAACGAGCGCAAGCCCAGTGCGGTGCGTGCCTGGTTCAAGCAGCACGCCGGCCTGGCGCTGGACGACGGCGAAAAGGAAATCCTGGTCAAGGCCGGCTGGGACGGGCGATTCGAGATCGACCTGCCTGTCGATCCGCAGGCCAACCTGGAGCGCAGCACTGAGGCCGACGATGTGATCCCCAAGCGGATCGCTGGCACGTTCATCGAGGAGCTGGACACGTTCGCGCCGGTGCGCACCGTGGCGCAGGTGCTCAGCACTACCTCGATGGACAAGCTGCGCATCCCCATTGGCGACGACCTTTCCAACGAAGGTGAGCTGCTCTCCGGCAGCGTGACCATGACCTCGGTTGATCCCACGCTCGCCAGCGTGGAGCTGGACCATTACACGATCCATTCCAAGCCGGTGGTGGTGGAATATCCGCTGCTGCGTGACAGCGCAGTGGATATCGAGGCCTGGCTGGGGCGCATCCTGGCCGAGCGTTGCGGGCGCAAGGCCAACGAATATTTCACCACTGGAACCGGCTCTTCGCAGCCGCAGGGTCTGGTGCCCACCGGCAGCGATCCGGTGCCCGTGGGGGTGACCGCCGCAGCCACTAACGCGGTGACCTGGCAGGAGATCCTGGACCTGATCCAGTCGGTCGATCAGCGCTACCGCAAGAACGCGGTGTTCATGATGGCGCCTGCCACCAAGACGGCCGTGATGAAGCTCACTGACGACAACAGCCGGCCGCTCTTCTGGCCGTCGCTCGACAAAAAGCAGCCGGACACGATCCTGGGCTATCCAGTGGTAGAGAATCCGGACATGCCCACGATGGCCGCCGGCAAGAAGACGATCGTCTTCGGCGACTTCAAGCGGTTCGTAATCCGCGAAGTGCGCAAGGTGCGTCTGGCCGTGCTGAAGGAACGGTTCGTCGAGTACGACGCCCTGGGATTCCTGGCGTTCTATTACGTGGATTCCAAGGTGGCGGCCACCAGCAACACCGTGGCCATCAAGTGCCTGAAGCAGGCAGCGTCCTGATGAATCGGCAAATCCGGCAGGGTGAAGAGGCGCAGGACGCCTCTTCACCCGAATCCGCCCAGGTGGAGGACCTGCAATGAAGATCAGAATTCTTGTTCCAGTTGCCCTGGGATCGGGCCAGGCACTCAAGGGCGACGAGGTGTACGATGTGCCGGACGGGTTGAGCGCAGAGGATGCCGCCCAGCTTGTCAAGGCCGGCTTCGCGGAAGAAGTGGAAGCGCATCACAAGCGCCGCACACGCAAGCGGCACAAGAAAACCAAGGAGTCCGACGAGTGATCGTCAGTGAGGTTACAGCCCGCAGCGTATGGCCGGTTTCGACCGGCGAGGCCGCCGAATATCTCGGCCTGCCCGGCGACTGGACCTCCAGTACGCTGGAGATGCTTGTTCGTCAGGCGACCGAGGCCGTGGAACGGGCCACACTGCGGGCTACCACCCAGCGCACACTCGACGTGTACCTTGCACCGCCGTTCGGCCCGCGCATCGCATTGCCGTACCCGCCGGTCCAGTCGATCGACGGATTGTATGCGATCAACGACGACACGGGCGAAACGCAACTTGACCTTAACGACTGGAATCAACTGGGCGAAGAGCCTCGCAAGTTGTGGCCTAAAAGCGGCGTGTGGCCGTACTGTGATCGGCTGCGCATCCGCTGCGTGTGCGGCTATACCTCGGCCGACGATGTGCCGGAGCAGCTCAAGCTGGACATCCTGCGTGTGGTGGCCGCACAGTGGGAATCGCGCAGCCAGCGCATCCATGTTGATGCCAGACCATTGATCGACGAAGACCTATGCCGCCAGCTCGAACGCAACGATTGATCGATCGTTTTACCCAGCCGCTCACTTTCCGGCTGTATACGGCGGCCACTGACGATGCCGGCCAGCCGCAACGTGCGCTGCAGGCGATCGTCGATGCACTGGCGGCGGCAGAACCGATCGGCGAAGCGCTCCCGGACGCGAACGATCAGTTGCGGCCGGCAGTGCGCTGGCGATTGATAGTCTGGCGCACAGGCATACTGGAGCAATTGCAGACCGGCGACGAGGTGGCCTGGCCTGATGGACGTACGGCCGAAGTGGCCACCGTGGTCAAACAGCCTTACACCCTGATCGTCGAAGCGGTGGAACGCACGGCATGACGCCTTACGAAGCACTCCGGGAGATACTGCTTTCCAGCCAGCAGGTAAGCTCGCTGGTCGGCCAGCGTGTGCGTCCCGACCGTCTGGACGCGGAAGACACTCTGCCGGCAATCGTAATGCGTTGCCAGGTGGCGGCCGGCGTGGAATTCCTGGCCGCCGCTTCCACCAGGCAATGGAGTTGCACGATCGACTGCCGGGCGGAGGACCGCATCGTCGCCGACCAACTGGCGGCTGCCGTCCAGTCGCTGGACGGCACGACCTACGACGACGGCACCTACACCTGGACGCTGCTCGTTTCGGGGACCGACGATCAGGCCGTGCTGGCAGAGCGTGAAAGCGATCAGCCGGAATACCTGTCCACTGTAGGAGCCGACCTTTGGAGGCTGTAACGTGCTCAGGTTGCAATTCGTGGTTGATTCGCGTCGCCTGCAACGCCTGGTCGAAAAGGCCAAGCGCGAACTGAGCGCCGCCAAGGCCCGACGCATCGTGCGTCCTGCCCTGCGCGTGCTCAGGGACGAAGGCAGGCGACTTACCCGCAGTCAGGCCGGTGCCTCTTCGCGGCTGCGTCGCGCCGCTGCCCGCACTATAGCCTACAGCACACGGGCACGCAGGCGCAACGTCGTGCAGGCCAAGGTCGGCTATGGCGTGGGCCGGCGCAGAGGGCGCTCTCACAGCGGGCCTGGCGTAGGGATCAGCAAGCAGAACGTGCACTGGGCAGTGCTAGGTACCGACGAGCGTTATACCACCAACATTGCCTATCGCGGATACATGAAAACCTATTTCCTAGGAATAATGGAGCGCGCGCTGCGCAGCGCAGCATCGCGGGCCTTGCGCGCTGCCCAGGAAGAGTTCCGCAAGATCGTGCGTGAGGTGCGCACAAAAACACGTTAACCAGAGACAAGGAGGTCATCATGGCTGTTCTTCTGGGAAAAGAGGTCACCGTGGAGACGAACCTTGGTGGCAGCTACGCGGCAATCGAGCAAGTCGAAAGTGTACGCTTGCCGGAGCTGACTACCGAGGTGGTCGAGCTTGATCTGCTGGGCAACAGTGATGACTGGCCCAGCAAGTATGCGGCGGGTATCAACGTGGGCGATCTGGAAGTGACCGTGGCCTACGATCCGTCGCTTACCAATCAAGGCGCCCTCGACAATGCCGCCGAATCGCTGCAGTCCGATCCGTTCTATGTGAAGGTCACCAAAGATTCGGAGACCTGGGAGTACAAATGCGTAGGCGTCAATGCCGGCGACGTACAGGTCGCCCGGCGCGACGTGTTCAAGCGGACCTACACCTTCCGCGTGGAAGGTCCGGGCACAGCATCTGCGTGATAAAGGGAGAACCAGGACTTGCGAGTGCGATTGATCCACGTCTCCCCGTATGAGACCAGACACAAAGTCGGCGACGTGATCGACCACCCCAACGCGATCCTGCTGGTCAAGCACGGCTGGGCGGAACCACTCGACGAGCAGGTAGAGATCGACCCGGCCGAACAGGCCCGTTGTTTCGAGGCGGTGATGGCCGCCTATCCTTCCTCTCAGGAGAGCGACGAAGCAGAGGACTTCCTGGAAGCAGAAAACGAGGTCGAACAATGAACGGCAAGGACCTGCTGAAGAAATTCAGTCAGCGACGGTTCCGCGAAGTGGAGATCCCTTACGGCCAGGAAACAGTGCGCTTCCGCATTCGTTCGCTTACCGAGCAGGAATTGCAGGACTACCTGGCCGCTGTCACCGCCACTGACGGCAAGATGCTGCCTCGCCGTCGGCAGGAACAGAACGCGCGCTTGATCGTGCTCTGCGTGGTGGGAGAAGACGGCAAGCCGCTGTTCGGCATGGCCGATCTGCCCGAGATCATGCAGTGGGACGTGGCGGTGACCACCCGCTTGGTACGCGAGTGCAACGCGCACCTGGGCCTGGTGACGGTGGAGGACGCGGAAAAAAACTCCGTACAAACCAGCGGCGCTACCTGAGCTATCTGCTGGCGGAAAAACTCGGATACGTCAACGTGGACGAAATGCTCGGCCAGATCGAGCCTCGCCAGTTCAGCGAATGGCTGGCCTACCTGAAGCTCAAGGCCGAGTACGAGCGAGAGGCGATACGCAGAAATGACCGGTGATCTGGTATTGCGCGTGATAGCCGACACCAACAAGGCCGTGGGCCAGCTCTCCGCGCTTACGCGCAGCGTGACCCGCCTGGCAGCGGCCTACGTGTCGCTCAACAGCATCCAGCGCGTAAGCATGATGGCCGAGGAGTTCAATCAGCAGATGAACAACGCCTTGGCCATCATTCCCAAGGTGAGCGCAGAGACCCGCAAGATGATGGAAGCGGGCGTGCTGGCTGCCGCGCGACAAAGCCGGTTCAGTGCCGCAGAGGCGGCACAAGCGCTGTATCAGCTCCACTCGGCCGGCTTCGACGCCAGCCAGGCCATGAAGCTGCTGAGCCCTTCCCTGCAGCTTGCCCAGGCCGGCGCCATGGACGCCGGCGATGCGGTGCGCATCATGGGCACCGTGCTGACCACACTTGGTCTGAAGAGCAAGGACGCCACGCAGACCATGCAGAATGCGGTGCGCGTAAGCGACATGCTCACGGTGGCAGTGAGCAAGTCGAACATGACCATGCCCGAGCTGGGCGAGGCCATCGGCAACGCGGCCCAGGCTGCGGCCGGCTTCTCCCAGACCGCCGACAGCATGATTGCGGTCCTGGCCACTTTTCACGATCTGGGCATTCGCGGCGCGGAGTCCGGTACGCGCTACCGCATGGTGGTGCAGCAGCTCAGTGATTCTGCACTGAAGCATGCAGAGGCGTGGCGGCAGCTCGGCGTAAGCGTTTACGACGTGCAGGGCACAATGCGTGCCTTGCCGGACATAATCCGCGACATGGCCCGGGCTATGGAGGGAATGAGCGACGCCGAGCGCCAGGCAGTGCTTATGGGCCTGGGCATCGAAAAACGAGTGGCACCTGCGATCACCGGTCTGATACAGCGCGTGGACGAGCTGGCGGAGAAATGGAAGCAGGTGCTCGAATCCCAGGGCGCTACCGCGGACGTGGCCAAGCGGCAGATCACGCCCTGGCAACAGACCATGAGTGATTTGAATGCCACACTTACCGAGCTGGGAGAATTTACACTGCCCGCAGTGACGGAAGCCGTAAAACTTGCGGTTGATGCTCTCAAGCTGCTCAAAGAAATTGCTGGTGAAACAGAAGATTATCTCCAGACTCCGCCTCCGGTGATTCCCGGACGGACGAGGCCAGCTTGGTACAACGTCCCGGGTTGGATTGGCTGGATTTGGGGAGAAGGCGAGTATTATCCAGGTGGGCGCGCTGGACAACGACAACTCAAATGGCTGCAAAGCGAAGAATATCGACAACTCGTAGAAAAAACCCAAGTTTGGCTGCGAGCGGACATTGCACGGCATAGCCGTTTGCCAACGGTCGTATCACTCCAGGAAAGCGGCTTGATTTCTCCTACCAGATCAGGCATGGGCGGCGCCCTCTGGGGAGCCTGGGAACGGATCAATACTCCTGGCCGACGGGCACAAGTCGCTGCGCAAGACATGCTTGCAGCGCAACAACAGGCCATGCGCGAGGCCAAGGAAGCGGCCCGCGAATGGCGCGAAGCCCACAAGGAACAATTCGCCCGTGCTGCTGAACTGCGACGGCTCTACATGACGCCGGCTGAACGAGCCGCTGAGCGACTTGTCGAGTTGCAAAAGCTGCGTGAAATCGGCGCACTGGACACGGTTACTTATGTGAGGGCCTTGCGCAGCCTGCGGGCCGAGTTGTCGCCAGAGCATGGACCGCTCGGGCGTTTCGCTGGCGCCACACTCTATGGTGGCCCTGGCGCTTATCAGGCAGTGTTGCAGGCCATTCGTACGCGCACTCAATCGCAGGCAGCCGCCGACAAACGCACAGCCGACAATACCGCCAAACTGGTGCAACGGATCGATCGTCTGCTAGAAATGGTGGGAGAGCTGGAAGACAAGGTAAAGGTGGAGTGACAGGGATGTCACTGGTGTGGACGGAACTACACCCGCGCAATTGTTCGCGCCGCGACACCGACAAGGGTGAAGTGCGCACGCGACAGCGCCGTTGGCGTGTGAGTGCCACGGTCGCCATCACTCCCGACCAGGCACTCTACGACGCCCAGGCGCCACGTCTGCGGAGCCGTCATCCCAGCGACAGCAGTCTGGTGTGCCAGTCGATCAGCGCCACCCAGAACGACCAGGACCGCCACAGCGTATTCATCACCGCCGAATATGCCACGCTGGCCGGCGCACGCCCGGAAGAACCGCCCCCGCAGAGCATCCTCTACAATCCTGCCGTGATCTCGTGGCAGACGCAGCAATATACTGCCGAGATTCAACGTGACGTGAACGGCAACGCCGTGCTCAATTCCGCCGGCGATCCGTTCTATCCGCCCGTGCAGATACAAAAGAGCCGGCTGGTGGCCCAGGTACGCAAGGCACTGAGCATGGTGCCGGCCTGGCTGCTGGAATACCGTGACGCGGTCAACAACGCGCCCTTCACCCTGGATGGTCTGCAAATCAAAAAAGGAGCCGCCAGGATTCTGGACATCAGCATATCCGAATGGCGGCACGAGGGCGAATTGTCTTATCGTGAAGTATCCATCACCATTGCCGTCAACGACGAGGCCGACTCCTGGCAACCCAAGGTGTTGGACCAGGGCTTCTTCGAGAAAATACAGGTCAACGGCAATACGGTGCGCCGGCGAATCCGCGTGGCTGGCGAACCGGTCTGTTCGCCTGTGCTGCTCGATGGACAAGGCCACGCGCTACCCAATCCCGTGCCGGCGCAGGCGCAGTGGATTACCGTAAACGCCTATCCAGAGAAGGATTTTTCGATCCTGCCTTTGACGTAACTCATGGCCGTTCTACTTAAAGACGAAACTGCCCGCCGCCTGTTGCGTGCCCTCGACCAGTGGGAGGGCTCGCCCGGAGATATGCTGCCAGCGCTGATACCGCGCGGCGGGGCCATCGAGCCGATCCCCGTAGAACTGAGCGATAATCTCACTGAAGGCGGCCAGGCCCAAGCATATCTGCTCGGCTGGGACGGCAGCCAATGGCAACTCACAGGCGAAGAGGTGACGCTCGCCGATCGACTCTCGATCAGCGGAGGATTGAAAAGCGGACAAAAGGTCCTCTGTTTGCCGCTAGGCGACCAATTGCAACCTTTAGGCCGCGGCTCGCTGTTGCGCCACGGCAAAGTACAGGCAGGCTGGACGCAAAACTACCAGGCGGACGTGCGGCTCTCTGTGCCAGTGCGCGAATGCGATGCCGACGGCTCAAATGAAAGAGGCGACGAGATTGTAGTATTCACTGCCCGGCACCCGGGCTGGGACACGTATCTCTTTGCAGGCGACGTAGTGGACTGGTTGCCTACTGCTAGCGGAGATCGTGTGATAGTCAGCCCGCATCTTGACCGACCCATCGGCACAGTGATGCCTTGGAGCGGCGCTACGGAGAATCCTGAAGTTCGTCCCGGCTGGTTCCTGTGTACGGGTGAGAACGGCACCATCGACCTGCGGGGCCGATTCGTGGTCGGCTACTGGCCGGACGGCAATCCGCAGCGGAACGAGCAAGGCGACGCGGGCGACTACGGCGACGTTGGCGCCACCGGCGGGTATGCCTGGCATGGCAAGACGTTCAACGGCCACCCCGACCATCCCGAACATCGGCATACGGTTGACGATAGCGTCTACCAGCGAGTGAATGTTGCAGCCGGGACCGATCTGGAGAATGTGCTGCAAGAACATTGGACCGGTACGCCGCCCAAAACGGGAACTTCGGAGCCAGCAAGTGAACCTGGCCCAGACCCGGATTGGACCCATCCCGGGGAATATCAGCAAGACGACACCGACAACCGGCCGCCTTATTACGTGCTAGCATTTATCCAGCGCGTGGCGTAAGACAGGGTAGGCAACCATGACAAGACTAGTAAGCCTTGAGATCGAAGCCTTCTAATTGATCTTCAGCCATCAGCATCAGCACTCCCCTGGCAACGTCTTCGATGGACATGTTTGCCATTTCCGGTTTGTCTTCTGTGATCCGGGCCGCTTCTGTCAAGGCAATCACCAGTTCGCCGGCCAGGTAGCCCATCTCCCCTTCGGTACGGAACCGTTCTGCCAGCGGACGAGGTAACTGGCCGCGCGATCTGAGCCGCCGCACGATTTCCGAAGCCGTCTGCATGCGCTGTCTGGTACTCGCAGAATTCCACTGGCCGAGCGTTTCGATCGGCGGCATCTTCTTCGAGGGATTGCTGACGGGACGCCTGAATCTGGTTTCGCCGAAGTTGCGCTTGTCGTGCTTCAGGCTCTGGAATTGCCAGAGTGTGATCACCAGGATTACGGTCACCAGCACCAGTGAAAAGATCAACAGCAGCAATGGCCAGTCCGCAGGTCTCTTCGCTTTTGTCTTGACAGAACGATTTTGAAGTAGCGTTGTGCTGCGCAGCGGCGAGTGAACCACAGCAGCGGGCCGGCGCACCGGTGGCCGTCGTCTGGGAGGTGGCGGACTTTTCATCTTCTGTCTCCTGATTCCCGGGCCGTTACCACTATGCAGAGTGCCGGACGGCCGGTCAACCGCCGTTATTGGTCTTTGCCGAAGTGGCCAGATTCCCGCCGTTCGCCGATTTTGCAGCTTGTCCCGTCAAAAATCCCCGTCCCTTGCGCTTCTGTTCACTGGCCCTGTGTAAGGGAAAAAATCTCGGAAAACTCCGGAATTCTCGCCAGTCCATCGGATTTCCTCTTGACTTTTCCGCTCTATCTGATAGATTATCAGATAGATAGTGGAGCGCGGGAGGGACGGGCCCTCCCGGCTCCGAGGCCCGGACTGATAAGGAGTCCAGACCATGACCACATCTACCCTCTGTTGTGAGCCGCGCCAAGCGGCTCGATCTGTAGAGGCGCAGGCCCGCCAGGCCCTGCGCGATAGGCTGTTTCGGCTGGAATGTTGGCGTGCTGCGGGCGATGGGCGCAAGTATCTGCGATGGCATGGCGTGCCACAAGCAGTCAGCGCTGAGGCCATCCGCATTCTGCGGGCCCGTGCCGAGCGCCGCAAAGCACGCGACGTGGCCGAGGCCGCCCGGCGCGGCCCGAGCAAGGGGCGCATCGTGCGCGAGGCCCAGAGCCGCCGGCTGACACGCGAACAGGCCCGGCGGCAGCGCATCAGCGACCGCCTGGCCGCTGGCCGCTTGGGGCGCAGTACACTTCGCAAATTGCTGCTCGATCAGGATTGGGGTAGCGGCTACCGCCACTTCGCCAGCGCTGGCTACGGCCGGACGCGCGAAGAGAACACCGCCGCGCTGGTCCGCGCGGCCGTGAGTCTGGTTGGACGTATCGGTGACCAGTGCGAGCGCGATCTAACCGAATTCGCCGCAGGCGAATCGTTCCGCGGCAAGCGCGGTCAATACCACGTGCTGGAAGGCTCGGAGCTGGAGTGGATCGGTATCCGCCGTGACTGCTCGGCGATGCTGATCACGATGTGCGATTACTGCTCGTTTGGCCGTCATAATGGTCAAAGGTACGAGTCGCGCGGTGGCCCCTCTTATCGCTGCTACCTGGTCGTCCGTGATGCAACCAGCGGCGAGGCGCACATCCTGCGCGTGCCGCCGCGCTTCGGTACGGATTCGCAGTTTGCTTGGCGGGTGGAGCACGATCTTGAGAGCCCCGAATGGCGGCCCGCTAATCCATCATTAGCGGGCCGCATGCGCCGCGCTACGCCAACCGAGCGTCTAATCCACGCAGCCATCGCTTGGACGTTCGGCCTGCGCGCGGGTGAGTATGATCCGCAGCTCGAAGCCTGACCCGGACTGGCCCGTCTCGCTTCGTTGCGAGGCGGGCAAGCCCGGGCCATGCCGGCCTTGGGGCGCAGGCCGTCCGCGCGCAGTGATGGCAGAAGGAGGTGTGTCATGCGTCAGATTCGTCAAGGTGATGTGTTACTGGTCGCGGTTGATCCGCCGCGCAAGCTGCGACGGGTGACCGACGGCGAGGGCCGGCCGCTGGCCGGCCTGCGGGTGGAGGGCGAGCGCACGGGCCACGCGCACGTGTTGCCCGCCCGTGTATACGACTCTGAGATTGGCCGCGTATTGTTTGTTGAGCGGCCCACGCCGATGCAGCATGAACAGCATCGGCCCGTCGAGGTGCCTGCGGGCTGGTGGCAACCGATCCAGCAGCGCGAATACGTGCCGGCTAGCCGCTCCCGCTGGCGATCATATGTGGACTAAGGAGAGAAAAATGAGGAAACGAATCACGATTGAAATCGAGGATACTGATCGGTTCATACTCGGTGGTGCTATCGGTCAGAGCCGCTCGGCCGGCACCCAGTTGCCTGCGCTTTCACGTGCGGCCACCTGCTGGGCCCGGCTGATGCGCGAGAGCCAACCAAACTTGACTCGCGCAGAATGGAATCTGCTGGCCGATGTGCTCAACGGCTCGTTCGAGGGAGATTGGGCGCTGGGCCTCTACCAGCATGGCGCATCAGCGCTATGTTTGGAGGTTCACGACGCTCAGCGTCTGAATGGGGTCGGCGACAAGTGGCTGGGTGACCCAGACCGCCCCGGTTCGGGCCAGGCCGCCACGGAAACCCTGCTGGGCAAACTCGAAAAACTGAGTTGGCCCGAGGTGCAGTATATCCGCACCGCCTGCGACTTCTTCTGGAGTGAGCCGGGCCTGGCGGCCATCGACCCCCAGCGGGATGACTGGTGGACCCTGGAGTTCCGCGTGCGCACGCTCCGGCAGTGGGAAGCCCAGCAGGCACAATAGGCCCTTGATATGCGGACCGTTGTCCCATGCCCGGCTTCGGCCGGGCTTTTTCTTTGCGCCGCGTTCTGCGGTTAGAGCGCGTCCCTGATAAGGACGAGGTCCGAGGTTCGAGTCCTCGTGCGCCCACCTTGGCAGGTGCCCGGTCGCCGCGAGGCCCGGGGGGCTTTCGTGCTCGGGAGCCTCAGCACACCTGCCTCTTGACAAAAAACTAAGCCGTGGCTTATCTTGGGAGGCATGAGCGTGACGATTCAACCAACGGAACCGCTGTTTTCTGTGCGTGAGGCCGCTGCTGCGCTTGGAGTTACCCCCGGAAGGATTCACCAATTGGTGCTTGCGGGCCGCATTTCTGCCATTAAACCAGCACGCGACTTGCTTATCCCGAAATCGGAAGTCGAACGCTATCGGCGAGATAGACGGCCATATCGTAAGTCTAATCGCTGACGGGATTTAGCAAAAAAATCAAAAATCGCCAGATTCCTCATTGACAAAAACTAGGCCACGACTTAGAATCTCTCCTTGCTGAAATCCCGAGCACTCTGGCCGGCTGGCGGCCCGGGTGCTCTCACCGGCAGGTTCCCGAGAGAGCGCAGAAGACGGACCGACGGCTATGGCGGGCCGGCGAAGAATAATGGATGGTGCCCACGGAGCGGTGCGGGCTGTACGTCAGGGGCCGCTCCCACAGCAGCAGGAGGCCGCCAAGGGGCGGCCACACTCTGATGCTGCTGTGAGGTGGCACCATGAGACTTTCGGAGCTTCTCGAACTCTATCTGCGCACCCGCCAGCTTGCTCCGGGCACGATCTCGGCGATCCGGCGGGCGGTGCGCAAAATCGGCGAAGTGCTGGGCGATCCGTCATTGACCTCGCTGAACGAGGTGCAAATCTACAGGCTCTACGCTGTTTTGTGCGACCAGGGCCAGGGGCAGGCAGCCACACAGGCCGTGCTCAAGTGGCTGCGCGCGCTGCTCAACGAGGCCTGGAGACTGCGGCTGATCGACGAACTGCCGAGGACTTGGCCAAAAGTGGTACAGCCGCGGCGCATGCCCGATGCGTGGACGCCGCAGCAGGTCGGTCGACTGTATCATGTGGCCGTGGAACAGCCCGGGCGGATCGGCCCGCACAGGGCCGGCGACTGGTGGCGGGCGTTCTTGTGCGTCTCCTGGGATACAGGCCTGCGGGTCTCACAGACCATGAGCCTGCGCCTGGAGGATGTGGACTTCGACCGGCGCTTCTTGCTGGTGCGCTATCGGCCGAACAGCAAGAGCATCAACGACCAGATCAAACCGCTTTCCACGCCAACGGTCGAAGCGGTGCGGACGATCGCCAGGCCGCGGCGCGAGCGACTTTTCGAGTGGCCCGAGTGGCCGCGCTCGCGCCGGGATTTCTTCTCCACGTTTCGCTACCTGTGCCTGCTGGCCGGCATCCCCTGTCCGCGAAACCAGCACGGCGAACTTACACACAAGCTCAGGCGCAGCAGCACCACGATGGCTGCACTAAAAAGCCTGGAAGAGGCACGCCGGCACGCCGGGCACACGCGTGTGGAAACCACGCTGCGCCACTACGTGGACCCGCGCGTGGCGGCGCCTGGTTCACCGGCAGTGCCGCCGCTGGAAAAGCTCAACGGCAGGCAAAAAACACTGTTCTGAAAACTATCGGCGCGGCGGATAGTTTGTCCGGTCCAAGTGTACCTCCAGAAAGTCCTCTCTTTCCCGGGGCGGTCCCGGGGCCGCCGCGCCGAAAATGCCGCTCAGGAAGGCGTGCCACGCCCGGCCTGCGCCAGCCGGTTCGAGTCCGGCGGGCGGCACTGCTCCACACGTACCCGTGTTTCCGGCGGGCGGTCCGCCGGCGGATTTGGCGACAGTCCCCATGCCTCGCCCGGCCAACCAAAGCCTGGTGCCGGGTGACGCTGCCCCTGGCGCCCGGGCCGGTGATGCAGGATGCCCTCCAGGATGCGCCGGCCCGGGCGCTTTTCAAGGTGAACAACGTGAACATCTTCGAGCATATCCTCCTGCATGGAGATACTGTTGGATTTCATCCTCAACCTGCCAGCGCGCCGACCACTGCTCGGCCTGGCACACCGGAGAAGATTGCGGTCCTGGCTGCCAGGGCGCAGGCCGGTGAAGAACTCTGGCACCCAGATGATCCGGTGATCGAATGGGAGCCTGCCAGCTCGGAATCAATATCGTGGTTGCACTGGTTTCGCATGCACAGGAGAGTGCCTCAAGCACGAAGATAGCTGCTGCGCAGCCCAGGCAGCAACAACCTGAAAGCCAAACCAATGGATACTATTCAAACCGAAAGCCGAAACCTGTCTGCGTGCAACGCACAGGCAGAGCGGAAAGCCGAAAGCCGAAAGCCGAAAAACGCTCTTCCCACTCCAGCCTCCAGCCTCCAGCCTCAAGCCTGTGAGAATCTGAATCTGCCCGAGACTTCTGAGGGTCGGGTCCACTTGCTGGCAAAGTTCTGGCGGCTGGGAAGCATCCTGGGATGCCACGGCGCTGGGCCGCTGGGGGTGCTCGACGAGGCGATTCGCCAACTGGAGCAGGCCCGGCGGTTGTTCGGACCGCCCGAGCACTGGGACTATTTCAGTGAACTGCTGGAGCACACCTGGTGCCTGTACGACGACATGCAGAGCGGGCACCTGCGCGTAAAACCGCGAAGCTACGGCGCTCGGCAAACACTAAACAACTTCCGCGCCTGGGCCCAGGCGTGGATGGACGACTGGGAGCAAACGCCCTGGGACAAGAGTGACGAGGAGCCCGAGTGATCCTTTTTTCGGGCGTCGCGCATGCGGGCTCCGTGCGCGGCGCCCACCAAAGGAGCCCAAGCAATGGCGGAGAATACTCTCGAACAACTGGCCACGCTGGTGGCCCAGCAAATGCAACAAGCCGGTCAATCCACTGCTCAAACTGCTCAAAACATGCAGCCGACGGGCCTAGCGGGTGGACTGCCGGCGATGCAGCCCTTTGGCGCGCCGGCTGGATTGGGTGCGGGGACCATGCCTCAACCTACGGGCGTCAGTGTGCCCGTGACCGTGCCCATGCCTGACGGGCGTGAGCTGTCGGTGCGCGTGCACTTCGGCCCGGAGGCGGCGCAAAATCTCCAGCAATTGGCTGCGGCGTGCATGCAGCTTTTCGGGCCATATTTGCAGGCCCGCAACCCGTGGAATCGCAGCAGCAGAAATACCTGGAATGGTTCTCGCAGCGGTTTCTGGGGGCGACGCTGGTAGTTCGAACAGCACAATTTCTGACAGGAGCAATCCAATGAGTTGGATGGTACCACCGCAGTTCCTGGCGATCGATATCGAAACGATCGCCGGCGAGCCGACCGAGGCCGAAGAATGGATGCGAAAGAGCTGGTCGCCCAGTCCGAAATGGAAACCGGCCACGATCGGCAACCGCTTCCTGGAAGCCTACGAGAAAAAACAGGAACAACTCGCTTTGCTCGACACGGCGCCGATCATCACCGTGGCCATGCGCACCGAGGCCGATTGCCGGGTGATTCACCATTTGCCGGTCGGCGATCAGCAAGTTGTGGGGGCGAGGCTGGAACAGACGGCCGACCAGGCTGCAATGCTCCGCCGCGTGCGAGACTACCTGGATCAGTGCACGCCGGAGACGGTGCTTGTCGGGCACAACATCCGGCACTTCGACCTGCCGAAACTCCGCCATGCCATGATCCGTCACGACGTGCGCCTGCCGCAGTGCCTGGTGTGGCACGACCAGCCGCTGTTCGACACGATGATCGAGTGGAACCGCTACACGCTTGATGAGCGGCCGATGATCTCGCTCAGCGATGTGCTGGATGCCTGCGGGCTACCGAATCACAAGCGGGTGATCGAAGGCGCCTTCGTGCCTGAATTGTATCAGCAAGGCCAATACCAGACGATTCTCACCTATGCGGTGGCCGACGTAGTGGCCGAATGGAACCTGTTTTTGCGAATGACAGGTCAGGCTGGCGACACATCGCTTGATTCCGGCCGGAAACAGCCGCCCAAGGTGATGGACAACTCTCCGGGCAATCCCACGCCCATCTGTCCGGCGGCCAGGGTGGTCGGTCCGCCCATTCGCCTGCCGGACGATGCGCAGGCCGCCGATGGCAATATTGACGCTCTTGTCAAGGAGTTCGAGCAATGAACCAACAAAGAACCATCCGGCTCGAAAACGTCGGGCCTATCGACAGGCTTTCCATCCCGCTGCCTGACGCCGGCGTGGTGGTGCTTCGCGGGCGCAACGGCGCTGGCAAATCGCACGCCCTGGCGGCCGTGGATTCTCTCATTGGCGGCCGGGGCAGGCCGCCATGCAAAGACGGGGCCCGCAAGGGGCTGGTCGAGGGTGTAGGGGCAAAGATCACGATCGGACGAAGCACCAGACGGACCGGTGAAGCTGAAGTCGTAACCTTGGAAGGTCGGCTTGATATTTCGCAACTGGTGCAACCGCCCATCAAAGACGAAGAAGCGGCCGACCGCCAGAGAATCAAGGCCTTGATACAGCTCTCTGGACAGCCGGCCGACGCAGAAACATTCAAGCCCATCTTACCGCCCGAGGTCGAAATTGGCGAGCTGGTCTCAGTAACCGACCTGAAGCGTGACGATCCGGTCACCCTGGCCGGCAAGATCAAGCGGGCTCTGGAGGCCGAGGCCCGCCGGCACGAGAAGGCGGCCGAGAACCTCAATTCCAAAGCGGCTGGCCTGCAAGCGGAGATAGACGAACATTCGATATCGCTGAACCTCGATCGAAAAACGACCGAGGCGGAACTGCAGGCCGCTTTGGTGGCCTTGAAGGAACTGGAAACTCGGGCCGAAGAGTCCCAAAGGCGACGCTCGCAGGCGGAAAAGGCCAGACAAACTTTGGAACAGCTTCGTTCCAAGCAACCGGCCGATCAATCGATCGAGGCCTTGGAGGCCGAAGAAACGAATCTGGACGAGAAGATCGAAAAGCTGCAACGGGCCCTGGCCGTGGCCCAAGAGCGGCGTCATCAGGTACGTCGGCAATTGGACCAGGCCCGACTTGTGCAGTCGCAGATCAAGCAGCTTGAAGAAATCCTTGCCGAAGTGCCCGAGGCCGTGCCTCCTGACCAGATTCTTGCAGCCCAGGATGCCGTAGCCGAGGCCCAGCTACGGCACAATCAGGCGATCGAGGCTGAACGATTGCGAGACCTGAAAGCGCAGGCGGATCAATACCGCGAGTCGGCCGATAAGGCAGCGGCGGAGGCCGAGAGATTCCGAAATGCGGCCCATGCAACCGATGAAGTTCTGAACGAACTGGTAAGCCACGTGACCAGCAAGCTGCATGTGGAAGGCGGCCGGTTGGTCTGCCATACGGATCGTGGCATCGAACCATTCTCGGAACTCAGTCCCGGCGAGCGGTGGCGGGTGGCTTTGGAAATTGCCCTTGAGCAGGTGGGCCACGGCGGATTGGTCACCGTGCCCCAGGAGTGCTGGGAAGGTCTTGATCCGGTCAATCGCGCGGAAGTGGCGGAGATCGCCCGCAGTGTGGGCGTGGTGATTCTCACAGCAGAGGCAGACGAGAAGGAACACATCGAGGCGATTCCCTTCGATCCTCACCATCGTGAGGCTCGGGCAGCGGCGGAGGCCGTAAAGGAGGGGCCGAGATGAAAACGATCAACATGCCGCGTCGCCATTGCGGACGCTGCCATAGCTGCGGACAGCCGCTGAAACGCTGCCTGGACGGCGAAGAGTGGTGCAGCGTCTGTCAAACTTACAGGCGCTACCCGTCGCACGGCTGGTCGAAAGGTGCCTGCACGGAATCAGAACGCCAAGAAATCGAATGTCCTGTTCAAGCGAAAGGGCAGCAAAATGGTCAAATCGAAGAAAAGCAAGACTGAAGTGAAGATCGAAACATTTCCGCAAGTATTCCGTGAACGCTTCGGAATATTGATTGAGCGGATCGATTATCACCAACTAAGAGTCGAGGATCTGAAAGCGGAATTGAAAAAGGAACGAGAAGCACTTGCTGCGGCTCAAGCAGAACTCGTGGCAATCGCCAGGAAAGCGGCGGAGGGGTTGCCTCTGTTCGAGCAAGCGAGTCAAACCGATCGAAGAACCGGACCGTCAAGTGAAACTGCTCGAAATGGAGGGTGACGGATGATCGCGTCCAATGTGGAGAATCGGATTCGCCATCAATTCAAAGGAGAATTTCCATGCCTGCAATTCAACGAGTCTGGCTGACCAAGCTGGAAGCTGATATCCTTCTGCATCGTCTGGAAGTGCCGGACGCCATTGCCGATGCGATGGACAGGCTGGAACCTGAAACCGAATATGAAGCTGTCGCCTTGGCCTGCGAACGGTTGGCCAAACAACTTCGCTCCGGCTACGTGGAACCGCACGACAAACTGGAACGAGCAGTACTTGAAGACGCCTTTGTCGGCTCGACTTATGTGGCCTGCATGGAGGAAGCTTATCACGACGGACAGCTCAGCGCTCAAAAGCTCGGCAAGATCAAGCGGGCTTACGAGCGGCTGGGAGATAAGCTTGCGGCCGAAGTTGGATTAAATACCGCTTGGCAGACCTATTAAAGAATGGCG
>Ga0190360_1000214_pt1 | contig 32693 bp, 39 predicted proteins | sample 48721834_MG_FD_161271 | JGI IMG/M metagenome (GOLD analysis project Ga0190360, IMG submission 161271) | Hydrothermal vent microbial mat bacterial communities from Southern Trench, Guaymas Basin, Mexico - 4872-18-3-4_MG | ecosystem: Environmental > Aquatic > Marine > Hydrothermal vents >...
TCAAGACCATACTTCTTCCAGAACCTCAAGACCCTCAGGCGATGTTGGGCTTCTTCGGGAATCATGTCCCAAAATTGCCCCAATTTGGCCAATTTGTAAAACCCCTTGATCCCATAACCCATGTGATCCCATAACCCATGTGATGGATCTGCATCCCAGCACCCCCTACTCAGAGTGCCAAAGGTTTCTGAACTTATGCAGCCGTGGTACTGGCCCCGCAAGTCCCTCCCGTGGGACACGGCTACCCCTGGCGCGTCACCTGAAGGGGTTTACGATCTCCACGCCCTCGATCCTCATCCCGTGAGAGAGGTCCTCGGTGAAGAGATACCTGCACCTCCCCTCGCTCGCTGCAGCCACTATCAGCGCATCCCAGAAGGAAAGCCGATGTCCCCTCCTGATCCGTATGCCTTCAACAATAAGGTCGGGGTCAACGATGACGACGTCAAGGCCCGAGTACTGTCGGATGAGCCTTTCGGCCTCTTCCTCCTCAAGCTGGGGCCTCAACTTCATAGTGAGCACTACGTAGAGCTCCTGAAGCACCTGCGTGGAGATGACCATGCGCCCGGAGGGCCTCCATTCGTCGAGGAGCCTTTCGGCTGTGGTCTGCCTTCGTGGATCGCTGCGGTCGAACTCGTAGGCCAGCACATTCGTGTCGAAAAAGGCCCTATACGCCATACAGATCCCCCCTGCTCCACGCCTTCAGCTCACCGGCGGCTCTCCGGGCCATTTTGCGAATCTCATGGTGAATTTCCTCGTAGGGGTCCCTTTTCTTGCCGAGCTCCCTCTCGATCTGGTCCCTCACAAAGGCCGAGATGCTCTTTCCGTACAGCCTTGCCGCCTTCTTCAGTTCCCTCCAGGTCTCTTCGGGCAGGGTTATCGTAATCACCTTCCCTCTGGACATCTGGTTCCTCCTTTTTATTGGTAAATAAAATTTTAATTGAAAAATAGATCATCTTCAAGGCCTTGGTCCTCCTCCGGCCAGGGGTTATAATCGCCCGTCGTGGAGGACCTTCTCCCCCTCATACGTCGCCGAAGGAGCATTCGGAGGTTCCAGCGGAGGCCCCTGCCGAAGGAGATCCTGGAGCGTCTGATAGAGGCAGCCCGATGGGCCCCTTCGGCCTCAAACGTGCAGCCGTGGCAGTTCATCGTGGTCACGGACGAAGAGGTCCGCAGGGCGGTGGGGAGGGAGGCCCGTTTTCTCTTCGTCAAGTCCTACCACGTGGCCGAGGCCCCGGCCATCATCGTCATCTGCGGCGATCCTCGCTCTCCCTTTTACCTCCATGACTGCTGCATCGCCGGGGCGCATATACTCCTTGAGGCGGCTGCCCTTGGCCTCGGCACCTGTTGGATAGGGCTCTTCAAGGAAGAGAGGATAAAGGAGATCCTCCGCATCCCGGAGAGGTGGAAGGTGGTGGCGCTGATCGCCGTGGGCTATCCTGCAGAGGACCCCACCCCTCCTCCCAGGCTCAAGCTTGAGGAGGTGCTGCATTGGGAGGGCTTCGGAGGCAAGGGACCTCCTTTGAGGAGGCGTCTCTTCGGCGTGGGGCCCCTGACGGTGCTGCCCCGCTACTTCAAGATGCTTTTGAGGAGAGGGAGGTGAGGTGTGAGGTTCAGCGGTTGATGAGGCTCGCAATGTAGCCGGCGCCGAAGCCGTTATCGATGTTGACCACCGCCACGTTGGAGGCGCAACTGTTGAGCATCGCCAAGAGGGCAGCCAGTCCCCCGAAGGAGGCCCCGTAGCCCACACTGGTGGGTACAGCTATCACGGGCCTGGAGACCAGTCCTGCCACAACGCTCGGCAGGGCCCCTTCCATTCCCGCTACCACCACCAGCACGTTGGCCTTCATGAGGCGCTCCGCGTGATGGAGCACGCGGTGGATCCCCGAGACCCCTACATCGTAGAGCTTCCCCACGCGGTTGCCCATCATCTCCGCGGTGACCGCTGCCTCTTCAGCCACGGGGAGGTCGCTGGTCCCGGCGCTGACCACCAGGATCTCCCCCTTGCCCTGTTCCTTCACCTCGTGGACCTTCAGGGTGAGGGTGCGGGCCGTGGGGTTGTATTCGGCCTCGGGGAACCTCCGAAGGAGCTCGGCGGCCTTGTCCTCGCCGAGCCTGGTGACCAGGACGTTCTCTCCTGCTGCCACCATCCTCTCCACGATGCGCGATATCTGTTCGGGGCTCTTCCCCTCTCCGAAGATCACCTCGGGGATCCCCTTACGGAGGGCACGATGGTGGTCGATCATCGCCTCCTCCAACACCTCAAAGGGCAGCAGCCGGAGCCTCCGGAGGACCTCCTCCAGGGAGATCTCCCCCCTCTTGAAGTCGCGGAGGAGCTCTCTGATCTGATCTTCGTACATCCCTTCCCGCAAGCAGTGATAACATGACCCCTTCCTCGACTCAAGACCCCTTTATGCGTCAAGTATGTTGAAGGAAAGGGGTGGGGATGTTATCATGTGCGGAGAAAGGAGCTAAGGGATGCACAGGAGCCTTGTCCTTTGGTTCTTCATCGCTGCTTTGGCGATCCTTCTGTTCAACAGCCTTACCCCTCCGGCGAAGCAGAAAGAGATCGTCTACTCCGACTTCCTCGAAGCGGTGGAGGACGGCAGGGTCGTCTCTGTCACCATAAAAGGACACAAGGTGACGGGGCAGCTCTCCGACGGCAGCGCCTTCCGCACCATCTTGCCCCCCGATCCCCAGGTGGTGCCGCTGCTCAGGGCCAAGGGGGTTAGGATCGCCGCCAAGTCCGAAGAGACGCCCTTCCTCCACTCCTTCCTCATCTCATGGGTCCCCATCCTGGTGCTGATAGGCCTCTGGATCTTCTTCATGCGCCAGATGCAGGTCGGGGGTGGTAAGGCCTTTTCCTTCGGCCGGAGCCGCGCCCGGATGTTCACCAAGGATCAGGGGAAGCGGGTGACCTTCAAGGACGTGGCGGGGATCGAGGAATCGAAGGAGGAGGTCAGGGAGATCATCGAGTTCCTGAAGGACCCCCAGAAGTTCACCAAGCTCGGCGGCAGGATCCCCAAAGGAATACTGCTGGTCGGCCCCCCGGGAACGGGGAAGACCCTTTTGGCCAAGGCCATAGCTGGGGAGGCGGATGTGCCCTTCCTGAGCATCAGCGGCTCCGATTTCGTGGAGATGTTCGTGGGGGTGGGGGCCTCAAGGGTCCGCGACCTCTTCGCCCAGGCCAAGAAGAACGCCCCCTGCATCGTCTTCATCGATGAGATAGATGCCGTGGGCAGGTACAGGGGCGCAGGGCTGGGCGGAGGGCACGACGAACGGGAGCAGACCTTGAACCAGCTCCTGGTGGAGATGGACGGCTTCGAGTCCAACGAGGGGATCATCGTCATCGCCGCCACCAACAGGCCCGACATCCTGGACCCGGCCCTGTTGAGGCCCGGGCGCTTCGACAGACAGGTGGTGGTCCCCATCCCCGATGTCAAGGGGAGGGAGGAAATCCTCAAGGTCCACACCCGCAACACCCCCCTGGCCGATGACGTGGACCTGGGGGTGATCGCCCGTTCCACCCCGGGCTTCACCGGGGCAGATCTCGAGAACCTGGTCAACGAGGCGGCGCTCTTGGCCGCCCGCAAGAACAAGAATCGGGTAGGGATGGAGGAGCTCGAGGCGGCCAAGGACAAGGTCCTGATGGGCACGGAGCGCAAGAGCATGATCATAAGCGAGGAGGAGCGGAGGGATACCGCCTATCACGAGGCCGGGCATGCCCTCGTGGCCAAATTGACCCCCGGCTCTGACCCCATACACAAGGTGAGCATCATCCCTCGGGGGCAGGCCCTGGGGGTGACCCAGCAGTTGCCCACGGACGACAGGCACATCTACTCCAAGGAGTACCTCCTGGCCAACATCACCACGCTGATGGGCGGCAGGGCCGCCGAGGAGGTGGTCCTCGGTCACTTCACCACAGGGGCCGGCAACGACATCGAGAGGGCCACCGAGATAGCTCGGAAGATGGTGTGTGAGTGGGGGATGAGCGAGAGGCTCGGTCCCTTGTCCTTCGGCCGCAGAGAAGAGCAGGTCTTCCTCGGCAAGGAATTGGTCATGCACAAGGACTACAGCGAGAAGACCGCCCAGGAGATAGACGAAGAGGTGAGGCGGATCGTCAACGAGTGCTACGAGAGGGCCAAGGGGCTCATAGAGCAGAACATCGAGGTCCTGCACCGCTTGGCCGGAGCGCTCCTCGAGCGGGAGTCCCTCACCGGGGATGAGATCGAGGAGGTCCTGAAGGAGGCGGCTTGAAGGCTCGGAGGGAGTTCGTCCTCGATTGCCGGGGCAGGAAGCTCGAGCTCGGCCGCAGGACGGCCGTAATGGGGGTCCTCAACGTGACCCCCGATTCCTTCTCCGATGGCGGGGTCTTCTTCGACCCCTCGAGGGCGGTGGAGCGTGCCCTGGAGATGGTGGAGGAGGGGGCGGACATCATCGACGTGGGGGGTGAGTCCACCCGCCCAGGGGCCGACCCAGTGCCCTTGGAGGAGGAGCTGCGCAGGGTTTTGCCGGTCATCGAGGCCTTGGTCGATAAGGTAGAGGTCCCCATCTCGGTGGATACCTACAAGTCGCAGGTGGCGAAGAGGGCCCTTGAGGCCGGGGCCTCCATCGTCAACGATATAAGCGGTCTGCACTACGACCCCGAGCTGGCGGAGGTCGCCGCCGAGTGCGGGGCTGCGGTGGTGCTGATGCACATCAAGGGCACCTCCAAGACCATGCAGCAGAACCCCCAATATCAGGACTTGATGGGGGAGATCACTGCCTACCTCGATGAGGGGATAAGGAGGGCCGAGTCAGCGGGGGTCCCCCCTGAGAGGATCGTCGTCGATCCGGGCATCGGCTTCGGGAAGCTGCTCGAGCACAACCTGGCGATCTTCAGGAACCTGGACGAGCTCGCCGCCTTGGGGAAACCCATCCTGGTGGGGCCTTCTCGGAAGCGCTTCATCGGGGAGGTCTTGGGGGTGGATGTAGGGGAGAGGCTCTTCGGCACCCTGGCCGCGGTGGCTGCCTCGGTGCTCAACGGAGCCCATATCGTAAGGGTCCACGATGTGAGACCATCGAGACACGTGGTGGACATCGTGGACGCCATCCTGCAGGTAGAGTCGTAGCGACGAATGGGGATATGGGAGCTGATAGCGCAGATACGTTGGTCGGATCTGCTGGACATCTTTATAGTGTCCTTCTTCATATATTGGGTGCTGCTGCTACTGAGGGGGACCCGTTCCCTGGAGATGCTCCTGGGCCTGGCCTTTCTCATCCTCACCTTTGCGGTGGCCCAGAGGTGGGGCCTCATCACCATCCATTGGATCCTCAGTAACTTCATCGAATCGATCATCATCTTCATCATCGTCATCTTTCAGGACGACATCCGCCGTGCCCTCTCCACCATGGGGAAGAACCCCTTCCTGGCGGCCAGGTTCCCCCCTTACAGCCCATCGCTACTCGAAGAGGTGGCAGAGGCCTCCGCGGCCCTTGCGAGAAACCGCTGGGGGGCGTTGATCGTGCTCGAGCGGGAGGCCGACGTGAAGGAACACGTAGAGGTGGGGGTGGAGCTGGATGCCAGGGTCTCGAGGGAACTGCTCATGTCCATCTTCCACCGCGGCTCCCCCCTCCACGACGGGGCGGTCTTGATCCAGAGGGGGAGGGTCTCTGCGGCCCGCTGTTTCCTGCCCTTAAGCGAGAACCCCAGGGTGAGTCGCCTCCTGGGTACGAGACACCGTGCAGCCCTTGGGATCTCAGAGGAGACCGACGCCGTGGTCATCGTCATATCGGAGGAACGGGGGACCATATCGCTGGCCATAAAGGGGAAGCTCACCAGGAACCTGGAGATGGGGAGGCTACGCAAGGTCCTGGGCAACCTCCTGGTCCCCTCCAAGAGGAATAGATGGAGAGGATAAGGGCCTTCTTCACCGAGAACCTGGGACTAAAGCTCCTCTCCCTGATCCTGGCCTTCTTCCTGTGGCTCTTCGTGAAGGGGAGCATGAGGGAGGAGGTAGCGGTGATGGTCCCGGTGGAGCTGGAGAAGGTGCCCTCTGCCCTCTGCGTCAGGGGCATAGATCCGCCGTCTGTGACCGTCAGGTTACGGGGCGTCCTCAATCAGCTCAACAGGTTGCGCCTCGAGGAGATGAGCGCGAGGCTCGACCTGAGCGGTGCCCAGTCCGGGACCAATACCTTTTTGCTAAGGCCGGATGACTTCTCCCTCCCTCCCGGCATCGAGGTCTTGCGGATAAGCCCTTCGGAGGTGAAGGTCCGCCTCTCCCCCCTGACCACCAAGAGGGTGAGGGTGCGGGTGGCCCTACGGGGGACCCCGGCCGAGGGGTTCTCCGTGAGGGAGGTGAGGGTGGAGCCTCCCTTCGTGCTGCTGAAGGGGCCCTTGGAAGAGCTGAAGGGGCTCGAGGAGGTCGAGACGGAGGAGGTAGACGTAGGGGGCATCCAGGAGGATCTGGAGGTGGAGGTACCCCTTCGCCTCGGAGGCCTACCCGTTAGGTGCGAGCCGAAGAAGGTCAAGGTGAAGGTAGAGCTGGAGGCCAAGTCATGAAGCTCTTCGGCACCGACGGTATAAGGGGGGTCGCCAATCGCTACCCCATGACTGCAGAGATCGCCCTGAAGGTCGGTCGGGCCACCGCGTGGCTCTTCCAGAGGGAGCGGGGCCGCTGTAAGGTGGTGGTGGGAAAGGACACGCGGCTCTCCGGCTACATGTTTGAGAACGCCCTCGTCTCCGGGATCTGCTCCATGGGGGGTGAGGCCCTCCTGGTGGGGCCCCTGCCGACCCCCGGCATCGCCTTCATCACCGCCGATATGCGGGCTGACGCCGGCATGGTGATCTCCGCCTCCCACAACCCCTTCTACGACAACGGCATAAAGATCTTCGGCTCCGATGGCTTCAAGCTCCCCGATGAGCTCGAGGGGGAGATAGAGGAGCTGGTGCTGTCGGACCGCCTTCACAACTCAGGGCCCACCGGTTACGACATAGGTAAGGCCTTCAGGATAGAGGACGCGGTGGGTCGCTATCTGGTCTTCCTCAAGAAGACGTTGCCTGCGGATCTGACCCTGGACGGCCTCAAGGTGGTGGTGGACTGCGCCAATGGGGCCGCCTACCGCGTGGCCCCTACGGTCCTGGAGGAGCTGGGGGCAGAGGTGATCCCCCTGGGGGTTGAGCCCGACGGGACCAACATCAATGAGGGATGCGGGTCGCTCCACCCCGAGACCATGGCCAGGGTGGTCCTCGAGAGGGGGGCCGATGTGGGGTTCGCCCTGGACGGGGACGGTGACAGGGCCATCTTCGCCGACGAGGAAGGCAGGATAGTGGACGGCGACGGCATCATGGCCCTATGTGCCCTCGAGATGGCCGAAGAGGGGAGGCTGGCCAAGGAGACGGTGGTGGCCACCGTGATGAGCAACATGGGCCTCGAGGTGGCCTTGAAGAGGGCGGGCTTGAGGCTGGTCCGTACCAAGGTGGGAGACCGCTACGTGGTGGAGGAGATGCGATCCGGTGGTTACAACCTGGGTGGGGAGCAGTCGGGTCACATCGTCTTCCTCGACCACAACACCACGGGCGATGGGATCTTGACCGCTCTACAGGTCTTGGCGATCATGAAGAAGAAGGAGGCCTCCTTAGGGGAGCTCGCCCAGGTCATGGAGCCCTTTCCCCAGGTACGCCGGAACGTCCGGGTCCGGGAACGGCGGGCCTTGGAGGAGATCGGGGGCCTCGGGGAGGCGATGAGGGAGGCCGAAGAGCGGCTGAAGGGCAGGGGGAGGCTCTTGGTGAGGTACTCGGGTACCGAGCCGGTGTTGAGGATCATGGTCGAGGGCGAGGACCAAAGGGAGATCGAGGGGATAGCAGAGACTCTCGTCCAGATCGTAAGGGATGAAATTGGTGAAGGAGGTGGACGGTGAAGAAGCTCGCGGTAAACGTAGATCATGTGGCCACCTTGAGGGAGGCGAGGCGCAGCTCCTATCCGGATCCCGTAGAGGCCGCGGTCCTGGCGGAACTGGCCGGGGCCGAAGGGATAGTGGTCCACCTGAGGGAGGACCGACGCCACATCAAGGAGCGGGATCTGAGGCTGCTGCGGGAGGTGGTCAAGACGTGTCTCAACCTCGAGATGGCCGCCGTCGAGGAGATGGTCCAGATCGCCCGGGAGGTGAAACCCGACATGGTCACCCTGGTGCCGGAACGGCGAGAGGAACTGACCACGGAGGGAGGGCTCGACGTGATGGGCAATAAGGAGAGGCTCCTCGAGGTGGTCCCTCGGCTCAAGGAGTCGGGCATCATCGTGAGCCTCTTCGTGGACCCAGACATGAACCAGATCAAGGCGGCCAAGGAGGTGGGGGCTGACGCCGTAGAGATCCACACCGGGCTTTACAGCGAGGCCAAGACCCCCGCGGAAAGGGAGGAGGAGTTGAAGAAGGTCGAGATGGCCGCCAAGGAGTCTCGGGCCCTTTACCTCAGCACAAGGGCAGGCCACGGCTTAAACTACTGGAACGTCAAGCCCATCGCCGCCATTCCAGAGATAGAGGAGTTGAGCATCGGCCACAGCATCGTAGCGAGGGCCGTCTTGGTGGGGATGGAGCGGGCGGTCAAGGAGATGTTAGAACTCCTCAGGTAGCCACCTCCAGGATCAAATCGAAGAGGAATTGGACCGCGAAGAGGAGGTTGCCCACCGACAGCCTCTCGTTGTGGTTGTGTATCAGGTTGACCTCCTCTTGGGTGAGGCGGAAGGGGGTGAAGTCGTAGCAGGGTATCCTCAAGGCCCTGAAGAAACGGCTATCAGTGGCCCCCGTTATCAGGAAGGGGGTGACTACACAGTTCGGGTCCTTGCGACGGGCGACCCGCCTGATGGCCTGAAAGAGCTCCCCGTCGGCTGGAGACGGAGGAGAGGCCGTCCCCTCGAACTCCTCCAAGGGCATGAGCTCCACCTCCTCGCCCTTTATCACCTCCTTCACAGTCCTGAAGAACTCCTCCTTCTGGGTCCCCGGCAGCAATCGACAGTCGAAGATGGCCTCCGCCTCCGAAGGGATCACGTTCACCTTGGTCCCTGAGCGGAGCACGGTGAGGGTGTGGGTGTTTCGCACCATGGCGTTGTAATGGTGCTGGGCGAGGAAGCGTTGGGCGAAGGCCTCGTCCTTCAGCCCCTTCTCTATGTCTTCGTAGTAAGGGGCGTCTTCGGGGGGCTGAAGGGGTGCCAGGTTCCTGAAGTAATCCCTCACCAGGGGTATGACCTTGGTCGGGGCCTTCCAGTGGACAAGCTTCGACAGGGCCCGGACCAGCTTATCATTGGCGTTGTCCTCATGGGGGATGGAACCATGGCCCGTCCGCCCCTTGGCCTTCAGGCGGAACTGTGCCACCGTCTTCTGCGCGGTGGATATCTCGTAATGGTGAAGGGTCCCGTCGGGGTTGAGCCTGATGGTCCCCCCTTCGTTGAGCACGAAGGCCACCCTTTTGAGTTCCGGCACCTCCTTGAGCATCCATTGAACGCCCCATCTGCCACCGGCCTCCTCATCGGCAGCGGCCATGAGCCAAAGAGGCCTCTTCAAGGGGATACGGTGCCTCTTGATCAACAGCAGGGCCATGAGTTGGGCCACGCCGAAGCCCTTGGTGTCGAGGGACCCCCGTCCCCAGATGTAGCCATCCCTGACCTCGGCCGAGAAGGGATCGACGCTCCATTTGTCGCGCTCGGCGGGGACCACGTCCATGTGGTGCATGAGCAGAAAGGGTGCCTCCCCTCCGGACCCCTCCATCCTCACGAGGAGGTTCGCCCTCTCGGGGGCCGAGGGGTAGAGCTCGGGCTTCAGCCCCTCTCGTTCAAGCAACCCCATGACGTAGCGGGCCGCTGCCTCCTCCCTACCCGGGGGGTTGGTGGTATCGATGCGGATGTAACCGCGAAGGACCTCTAAGGCTTCCTCCTTGACCCCCTGCCAATCTATAGACCATTTCGCCATCTCAGGACCCCCTCCTGATCAAGTTCATCACCCCGCCGGCCCTCAGGATCTCCCTCTCCCTTGGGCTCAGGTCGTGCCTCAAGGGGATGGATAGACCGCGGGTCAAGTCCCTCAGGACGATCGCTCTCTCCAGGTCCCCCACCTCCAGGGATATCTCGTCCCCCTTTTGCACCCTCTCGTAGTCCGTCGGGTCGAGGAAGGTGAGGGGCAGGACGCCGAAGTTTATGAGGTTTGTCCGATGGATCCTGGCGAAGCCCTTGGCCACCACCGCCCCCACCCCCAGCCACCTCGGCACAAGGGCGGCGTGCTCTCTGCTTGAGCCCTGGCCGTAGTTTGCCCCGGCGATGATGATCCCCCCCTCTCCCTTGGCCTGTTGGGCGAAGGAGGGGTCGATCCGGGCGAAGGCGAAACGGGAGATGGCGGGGATATTGGACCTCAAGGGGAGGGCCTCGGCCCCAGCGGGCAGGATGTCGTCCGTGGATATGTCGTCCCCCAACTTCAGGAGCACCTTGCCCTCTATCCTCTCCGGGAGGGGTTCAAAGGGGGGCAACGGCTTGATGTTGGGACCCCTGATCACCTCTACCCGAGAGGGGTCCTCCGCAGGCCGAAGCATCAGGTCCTCCCCGCTCCAGTCTAAGGGAGGCCTTCGTACCTCCGGAGGGTCCCCCAGGGAACGGGGATCGGCGATCTCCCCCTTGACGGCTGAGGCTGCAGCGGTCTCCGGGCTCACGAGGTAGACCTCCGCATCCGGGGTCCCGCTTCGGCCCTTGAAATTGCGATTGAAGGTCCTGAGGCTCACCCCTCCCGAGGGGGGTGCCTGCCCCATCCCTATGCAGGGTCCACAGGCCGGCTCCAGCACCCTCGCCCCGGCCTGGATCAACTTGTCGAGGTAGCCGCCTTTGGCCAGCAGGTGCAGCACCTGCCTCGATCCGGGGACGATCACCACGCTGACCTTGGGGTGGATGCCCTTGGAGGCCATGACCTCTGCCGCCAAGGCGAGGTCGTGAAAGGAGGAGTTGGTGCAGGACCCTATGATCACTTGATCGACCCTCTTGCCCGCGGCCTCCCTCACGGGGACTACCCGATCGGGGCTGTGGGGCAGGGCTACCATCGGCTCGAGGGTGCTGAGCTCCACCACTATCTCCCCATCGTAAGGGGCTCGAGGGTCGGCCTCTAAGGGGGTCCATTCATGGGCTCTCCCTTGGGAGGCGAGGAAGCGGCGGGTCTCCTCATCGCTCCCGAAGAGGGACGAAGTGGCCCCGAGCTCAGCCCCCATGTTGGCGATGGTGGCCCTCTCCGGCACCGTGAGGGCCTTCGCCCCATCGCCCACGTACTCCAGGACCTTGCCGTACCCCCCCTTGACCGTGAGTCTCCTCAAGAGCTCAAGGATCACGTCCTTGCCGGAGACCCAAGGGCTCAACCTCCCCCAGAGCTCCACCTTCAAGACCTCGGGCATGGGGAGGTAAAAGGGCCTGCCCGCCATGGCCATGGCCACGTCGAGCCCTCCAGCTCCGATGGCCAACATCCCCACCGCCCCTGCCGTGGGGGTGTGGCTGTCTGAGCCGAGGAGGGTTCCCCCGGGGCGGGCGAACCTCTCCAGGTGGAGGCGATGGCAGATCCCGTTTCCCGCGGGGGAGAAATGGGCACCGAGCTTGCGGCAGACGGTCATGAGGTAGAGGTGGTCGTCGGCGTTTTCGGGTCCGGTCTGCAGCGTGTTGTGGTCCACGTAGCTCACCGCAAGGGGCACGATGCGCTCCACCCTCATGGCCTCCAGCTCGAGGTAGACCAAGGTCCCCGTAGCGTCCTGGGTCAGGACCTGGTCGATCCTCAGGGCGACCTCCGAGCCCGCACGAGGTTCTCCCTCCACGAGGTGGGCCTTCAAGATCTTCTGTAGGAGGTTCTCGGCCATGTCTGAGAAGAGGCCCAAATTATGTCATATCGAAGGTGGGAAGGGAAGTTAAAGGATGGCCTCCCGCATCCTGCGCAAGGCCTCTTTGCGGTCCTTCAGGCCGAAGATGCCGGAGCCGGAGACCAAGATATCGGCCCCAGCCTTGGCCACCTCGGCGGCGTTCTCGATCTTTATGCCCCCGTCCACCTCGATCTCCACCGCCTCCAACCCCCTCTCCTTGAGCCAATCCTTCAGGCGCTTGATCTTCTGGAGGCTGCCGGGGATGAACTCCTGACCCCCAAAACCCGGATTTACGCTCATCACCAGCACCAGGTCCACCTCGTCCAGTATCTCCTCGAGGCTCCCCAGGGGGGTGGCGGGGTTTATGGCGACCCCGGCTTTGATCCCTCTTTCTTTTATCTGGGCTATGACCCTGTGCAGGTGGTGAGAGACTTCCACGTGGACCGTCAGCACGTCAGCTCCCCCTCGGGCGAAGGGCTCGATGAACTCCTCGGGCCGTTCTATCATCAGGTGTACGTCCAGGGGCAGGGGCGATACCTCCTTTAAGCACTCCACCACCGGCACCCCTATGGTGATGTTGGGGACGAAATGGCCGTCCATCACGTCCACATGGATCCAATCTGCTCCCCCTTCGGCTACCTCTTTTACCTCAGAGGCCAGGTTGGCGAGATCTGCTGAGAGGATGGAGGGGGCTATCTTCTTCACGATCCTTCGACGGCTAAGCGGGCGGCCCTTCGGCTCAGCTTCTTCAACCTGCTGATCTTGCGGCGGAGCAGGGCTGCGGCTTCCTTTTCCCCCTTCTGGAGGAGTTCCTCCCTCTTGGCCTTCAGTTCCTTGATCTTCGCCTTGATCTCCTTGACGTTCAGGACCTTCTTGGCCTTCTTGACTACCTTCTTTCTCTCAGCGGGGAGGCCCTTGGCCTTCCTGATGAACTCGATCAACGCCTCCTTCTGCATGGCGCTCACCGCCTCGGCCCCCAGCTCTTTGGCGAGCACCCGCAATTCCTTCACGGTCATCTTCTCTATGGGCTTCTCCCTCTCCTTTTCCTCAGCCATAAGGAGCCCTCCCAGAGGCCTTTTTCCGTCCAGATAGCAGAGAAGGGTGGAAAAATCAAGTAGGGGTTGATAACCTTGGAGAAAAAGCGAGGAGCCTGTGAGTGGCCAAAAAGATCCTGATAAACGCCTTCTATCCCGAGGAGGTAAGGGTTGCGGTGGTCAAGGAAGGGGTGCTCGTCGACTTCTTCATGGAGGCCTCCTCGCGGAAGACCATCTTGGGCAACATCTACAAGGGGGTCGTCACCCATGTGGAGCCGGGCCTTCAGGCCGCCTTTGTGGACTTCGGCGAGGGAAAGAACGGCTTCCTCCCCATAGACGAGGTCCACTCCAAGTGGTGGTCCTCTAAGCCAAAGGGGAGGCGCCCGAGGATAGAGCGGGTCTTGAGAAGGGGACAGGAGGTGATCGTCCAGGTCACCCGTGAGGAGATGGGCGAGAAGGGCGCTGCCCTCACCACCTATCTATCCCTGCCCGGGAGGTATCTGGTGCTTCTGCCCGACCGGGGGGAGGTCCAGGGGGTCTCCCTCAAGATAGAGAAGGAGAGCCAGCGGCGGAGGTTGAGGGATATAGTGTCCAAGTTCGACCTCCCCGAGGGAATGGGCTTCATCGTGCGCACTGCAGCCCAAGGGCGCACCAGGAAGGAGCTCTTGGCCGACTTCAGTTACCTGTTGCGCCTCTGGGAGATGATCCAGTTGCGTGGCAAAGAACTGCCGGCCCCCGCCCTCCTTTACCAGGAGGGGGACATAGCGGTCAAGGTGGTGCGCGATTACTTCTCCCCAGAGGTGAAGGAGGTGATCGTGGATCAGGAGGAGACCTACCAGAGGGTCCTTGAGTTCTTCCAGGAACTGATGCCCAGGTATCGCAAACGGGTGAAGTTCTACCGCGAGGACCTGCCGCTCTTTGCTCGGTATCACGTAGAGGAGCAGGTCGAAGGGATCTTCTCCCGAGAGGTGCCTCTGCCGTCGGGGGGAAGCCTCTGGGTGGATGTGACCGAGGCCCTGGTGGCCATAGATGTCAACTCCGGCAGGGCGCAACAGGCCAGAGGGGTGGAGGAGATGGCCTTCATCACCAACCTGGAGGCCGCTGAAGAGATAGCGAGACAGTTGAGGCTGAGGGACCTCGGAGGGATCATCGTCATCGACTTCATAGATATGAGGGACCCCTCCCACAAGAGGGAACTGGAGCGGAGGATGAAACGGGCCCTCAAGGAGGACCGGGCCAAGGTCGACGTCTTCCCCATCTCCAAGCTCGGCCTCATGGAGATCTCCAGGCAACGGCTGAGGGCCTCCCTGCTCGAAGAGGCCCACCAGGTCTGCCCCCATTGCAAGGGGATGGGTTGGGTGCGAACCCCTCAGTCGGTGGCGGTCTCGGTCCTCCGGAAGATCAAGGAGCGGGTGATAACCGGGGGGTTCCAAGAGGTGCAATTGCAGCTCTCCCCCGAGGTGGCCGATTACCTGCTGAACAGCAAGAGGGAGGAGCTGACCTCCATCGAATCACGTTTTAAGGTCAAGATAACAGTAAAGCCCACCTCTGATCTTTCCTACGGGGAGTACTCCTTGGAGTTCTCCAAGGCTCCCCTTCCGTGGTACAAACGCATCTTCAACCGGTCCCTTTAGCCCCTTGGACCGACGAAGAGTTGGGGTTGACAAAGGGATAGGCCTCATCTATCGTTTAATTTTTGGATAGTTTTCTAAAAAAGGGAAAAGGTGTTCGAGGCGCTTAGTGAGAGGTTAGAGGGGGTCTTCCGAAAGCTGCGGGGCAAGGGCAAGCTGAGGGAGACCGACGTGAGGGAGGCGCTGAAGGGGGTGCGCCTCGCCCTGCTGGAGGCGGACGTAAACTACAAGGTGGTAAAGGAGTTCCTGAAGACCGTGGAGGAACGGGCGGTGGGGGAGGAGGTGATGAGGAGCCTTACCCCGGCCCAGCAGGTGATAAAGATCGTGAGGGACGAGCTGATAAGGCTGATGGGAGGGGAAGATCATCGCGAATTGGACCTCAAGGGCTCCACCCCCGTGGTGATGTTGGTGGGTTTGCAGGGCTCTGGGAAGACCACCACGGCTGCCAAGTTGGCCCTCTGGTTGAAGAGAAGGGGGAAAAAGCCCTACCTAGTCCCTGCCGATCCCTACAGGCCAGCGGCAGGGGAGCAGTTACAGAGACTCGCCTCCCAGATAGGGGTCCCCTGTTATCTGCCGAAGGAAGGGGAGGCTGTGCTAGAGACGGCCCGGAGGGCCAGAGAGGAGGCTTCAAGGCAGTCCCTGAGCCCTGTGATCCTCGACACCGCGGGGAGACTCCACATCGACGAGGCCCTGATGGAGGAGTTGGTTCGGCTAAAAGAGGAGGTCGGGCCGAGGGAGGTACTCCTGGTGGCTGATGCCATGACCGGCCAGGATGCGGTGAAGGTAGCGAAGGGCTTTGAGGAGGCCCTTGGCCTCACAGGGGTGATCCTGACCAAGCTCGACGGGGATGCGCGAGGGGGGGCAGCCCTCTCCATAAAGGCGGTCATCGGAAAGCCCATAAAGTTCGCAGGGGTGGGGGAGAGACTGGACGCCTTGGAGCCCTTTCACCCCTCCAGCATCGCCTCCCGGATCCTGGGGATGGGCGATGTGCTCACGTTGATAGAGAGGGCCCAGGCCGCCGTGGAGGAGGAAAAGGCCAGGCGCCTCGAGGAGAAGCTCCGGCGGGATGAGTTCGATCTGGAGGACTTCAGGGAGCAGTTGAGGCAACTGCGCAAGATGGGGCCCTTGGAGGAGCTGCTGAAGTTGATCCCCGGGGTTCAAGGGTTGAAGGGGTTGCGGGGCCTTCAGATGGACGAACGTCAACTGGTGCGTATGGAGGCCATCATCAACTCCATGACCAAGGAGGAGAGGCGGCGCCCTCAGATCATAAACGGCAGCAGACGTTTGAGGATAGCCAGAGGGAGCGGTACCAGTGTTCAGGAGGTAAACAGGTTGCTCAAGCAGTTCCAGATGGCCAGGAAGATGATCAAGGGGTTGAGGCGAGGCAGAGGTAGGGCCTTGATGGGTATGTTGCAATAAATCCTTAAGGAGGTGGGAGAGGCAGATGGCTGTGAAGATCAGGCTGGCGAGATATGGAGCGAGGCATCGACCTTTCTACCGCATCGTGGTGAGCGACTCACGTTCCCCGCGCGACGGAAGGTTCATCGAGAAGCTGGGCATCTATGATCCCCTGCAGGACCCTCCCCTCATTCAGGTGGACAGGGATAAGGTCGAGGAGTGGGTCCGAAAGGGGGCGCAACTTACGGGTGCGGTGGCGGGCCTTCTAAAGAAGGCCGGGATACAGGACCTTAAACACAAGTCCTGAAAAAGGAGGAGATGGCGATGCAGATGAGGGAGCTGATCGAGTTCATCGCGAAGGCCTTGGTGGACAACCCCGATCAGGTAAAGGTCACGGAGATCGAGGGGGAGAAGACCTCGGTCATCGAGCTCTCTGTGGCCAAGGAGGACTTGGGCAAGATCATCGGCAAGCAGGGCAGGACCGCTCGCGCCATGAGGACTATCCTGAGCGCTGCCTCCACCAAGAACAACAAACGCGCTGTGTTGGAGATCATTGAGTAAAAAAGAGGACCCCCGGGGTGAAGAATACCTCGTCATCGGCAAGGTCCTCAAACCACATGGAGTAAAGGGGGATCTACGGGTCAGGTATTACAACCCGGAAGATCCCCTCTTTCTTTCTCGATATAAAAGGCTTTATCTGAAGGACGAACGGAGGGGTCTTTTACGCCCCTTCAAGGTGTTGAAGGTCCGCCCCCACAAGGACCTCCTGATCGTATCCCTTGAGGGCCTCCGAGACAGGGAAGACGCCGAGAGGTGGAGGGGAAGCGAGGTCTTGGTGCGGAGGGAAGACCTCCCTCCCTTGGAGGAGGACGAGTACTACTGGGAGGAGATCATAGGACTTGAGGTCTTCACCAAGGAGGGGGAGCCCCTGGGGCGGGTCACCTCCATCTTGAGGACCGGGGGAAGCGACGTCTATGTGGTGGAGGGGGAGAAGGGGGAGATAATGTTGCCGGCCATAAAACAGGTGGTGTTGGAGGTGGACCGAGAAGGGGGAAGGATGGTGGTGGAGCTTCTGGAGGGGCTGCTGGAGGAAGGATGACCTTTCACGTCTTGACCCTCTTCCCCGAGATCATCTCATCCCCCCTCAAGGGCAGCATCCTCGGCAAGGCCCAGGAGAGGGGCCTGGTGGAGGTGAGGGTGATCAACATCAGGGATTACGCCGAGGGGAGACACAGGGTCGCAGATGATTACCCCTACGGCGGGGGGAAGGGGATGATCATGAAGCCCGAGCCCATCGTCAGGGCCATCAGGGCCCTCCTCGAGGGAGACCCCAAGACCTGGGTGGTGCTCATGACCCCTCAGGGGGTTCCCTTCGATCAGAGGGTGGCCAGGAGGCTCGCGGCCTTCGGCCACATAGCCCTGGTCTGCGGCAGGTACGAAGGGGTGGATGAGCGGGTTCGGTCCTTCGTCAACGAGGAGCTCTCCATCGGGGACTACGTACTCAGCGGGGGGGAGTTCGCAGCCCTGGTGGTGATAGATGCGGTGAGCCGTCTGGTACCAGGGGTCCTGGGGGATGCAGAGGCCCCTGAGGAGGACTCCTTCTCGGGAGGGCTCCTGGAGTACCCCCAGTACACGAGGCCGCCCGAGTTCGAGGGCAAAAGGGTCCCGGAGGTCCTCCTCTCCGGAGACCACGGCAGGATCAGACAATGGAGGAGACGGCAGGCCCTCCTGCGGACCTGGCAGAGGAGGCCCGATCTCCTGGAAGAGGCGGCCCTTGAGGAGGACGAGAGGCGCTACCTCGAAGGGCTGAGGGGAGAAGGGGATGGGCTTTGAGCACGTCTCCCTCGCCCTCCTTCACTATCCGGTCTACGACAGGGAGGGAAGGGTGGTGGCCACCGCCCTGACCACCATAGATGTGCACGATCTGGCCAGGTTGGCCAGGACCTATGCCATGGGTCCCTTCTTCGTGATCACCCCCTTGCGCTCCCAACAGGAGCTCGGGTTGAGGATGGTGAGATACTGGACCGAAGGGCCGGGGGCGAACTATAACCCTACGAGGAAGGAGGCCCTACGACTGGTCCACTTCGTCGATTCCCTGGAGGATGCCGTGGGGGTCCTCAAGGAGAGGTGGGGCCAGGTGCCGAGGACAGTGGCCACCAGCGCCAAGAGATGGCCTCAGAGCACCGACTACGGGGAGATGGCGCGGAGGATCGCTGAGGAGGAGGTTCCCTTCCTCATCCTCTTGGGGACCGGTTGGGGGTTGAGTGAGGAGGTGGTGCTCAAGGCCGATTTCCGGCTGGAACGCATCGAAGGATGGGGGTATAATCATCTCTCGGTCCGCACGGCTGCGGCCATCATCGTCGACAGGCTTTTGGGGAGGTATGGAAGATGAATCCGGTGGATGTGGTAGAGAGGGAATATCTACGTACCGACCACCCAGAGTTCCGCCCCGGCGACACCGTAAGGGTCCATTACCGGATCCAAGAGGGGGACAAGGAGCGGGTCCAGGTCTTTGAAGGGGTGGTGATCAGGAAAAGGGGAGGGGGCACCAAGTCCACCTTTACAGTGAGGAAGGTCTCCTACGGTGTGGGGGTAGAGAGGATCTTCCCCCTCCATTCCCCCTTCATCGAGAAGATCGAGGTGGTCAGCCGCGGAAAGGTCCGCCGCTCGAGGCTCTATTACCTCCGGGAGCGCAGCGGCAAGAGCGCCCGCATCAAAGAGAGGAGGTAATGGCCTTGCCCTCGTGGCAGTGCCCTTGGGGATGCGAAGGGAGGGCGCTGTGCGGGCAGGGTCTGACAGCGGGGGTCGATGAGGCGGGAAGGGGGCCCCTGGCGGGTCCAGTGGTGGCTGCAGCGATCATCTTCCCCCCTGGAGAGGAGATCCCGGAGGTCGGTGATTCCAAGAGGTTTTCCCCTCGCAGGAGAGAGGAGCTTTACGAGATCATCCTCTCTCGGGCCCTCTCCTGGTCGGTGGCGGTGGTGGGCCCTCGGGAGATAGATGAGCTCAACATCCTTAGGGCTTCCCTTCGGGCTATGGCCGAGGCGGTAAGAGGTCTCGATCCCCCGCCCTCGGCCCTTGTGATAGACGGTCCCCATACCGTGGAGGGGCTGGAGATCCCCCAGAGGGCCCTCGTCAAGGGCGACGGCTTCTGTCCTTTGATAGGGGCGGCCTCCATAGTGGCCAAGGTCACCCGCGACAGGATCATGTCCCATTATCACCGCCTTTACCCCCAGTACGGTTTCGCCCAACACAAAGGTTATCCCACCCAGAGCCATCGGGAGGCCCTGAAGAAGTACGGTCCATCTCCCATCCATCGGAGGAGCTTCAGGCTTCTGCCAGAGGCAGATGGGGAAAGGGGTTAAGTTAGTGCCTCTGGGTGAGGAGCTGGCTGCTCGCTTCCTAAAGCGGAAGGGTTACAAGATCCTGGAGCGCAACTACCGTTGTCCCTTCGGGGAGGTGGACATCGTAGCCCTCCATAGGGGGACCCTGGTCTTCGTAGAGGTGAAGACGAGGAAGAGCTTCGCCTTTGGCCACCCGGCCGAGGCCGTGGACCTGCACAAGCAGAGGAGGCTTCAACGGATAGCCTCCTGTTACCTCGGGCAACGGAGGCTTGGGGATATCCCCGTACGGTTCGACGTCGTCGCCCTCTCCCTGGGTGAGGGCGGGGAGTTCGACCTCATCCAGAACGCCTTCAGTCCAGAGCCCCTTTGAGTTCTTGAAGCAGCTCGGGCAGGACCTCCCCGGCCTTTCCGCGCAGGGAGAGGTCCACCAGAGGGGACAGGGGAGTCGGTTCGGGGTTCACCTCTATCAAGAAGGCCCCCTTTTCCCTTGCCATCCATGGAAAGGAGGCCACGGGCTGGACCACTGCCGAGGTCCCCACGACCAGCAGCACCTCACAACGCTCAAGGAGCGCGAGGGACCGCTTCAGGTCTTCGGGGTTCAGCGACTCCCCGAACCAGACCACGTGGGGCCGCAGCAAGGCCCCACACTGGCATCGTGGCGGTATCTCCTTAAGGGGCACCTCGTAGTTTTCCCTGACCGTCCCCTCGCGGGTGCATCGAAGCATCCACAGGTTGCCGTGGATTTCGATGACCTTCTGGTTGCCAGCCCTCCTGTGCAGACCGTCCACGTTCTGGGTGATAAGGTGGAAGTTGGGAAAGACCCTCTCCATCTCGGCGATGGCGAGGTGTCCGGGGTTGGGCTCGGTGCGGGCTATGATCCCCCTTCGCCAGTCGTACCACTCCCACACGAGCTTGGGGTCCCTTTTGAAGGCGTAAGGGGTTGCCAGTTCCTCCGCCCTGAAGCGCCTCCACAGGCCGTCCTTTCCCCTGAAGGTGGGTACGCCGCTTTCGGCGGAGATGCCCGCCCCGGTGATGACCACTATCCTGGTTTCCCTATCGATGCGGTCTCTCAGGTCCTTTGGAATCTCCATCCCTGAAGAGGATATCATGGCTCGATGGGGTCCTCAACCTCGAAGTTGTTGTAATTTGCCCCTTGTCACAGGGTTTTCCGTGTGCTATAAGAGTTGCGCCTTTTGGGGGAAGGACCATATAGAATTTAACAAAATAAAATTGAAGGAGGGGTGTCCATGAAGAAGGCCGAATTGATAGCCAAGATTGCGGATGAGGCCAAGATTCCAAGGGCAGCGGCCGAGAGGGCCATCAACTCCTTCATGAAGGTAGTGGTTGAGGCCTTGAAGGCAGGGGATAAGGTCTCCCTGCCGGGTTTTGGCACCTTCATGGTGGCGGAGAGGGCGGCCCGCAAAGGCAGAAACCCGCGTACAGGTGAGGAGATCCAGATCCCTGCCGTCAAGGTCCCCAAGTTCAAGATCGGGAAGAACCTGAAGGAGGCTGTGAGGTCTTAAGGTCCTTCCCCCCCATTGGCAGGAAGGAAGGGGTTCGAAGGACGGTGTGGAGGAGGAAGTCCCGGAGGCAGAGGAGGAAGTTCTCGAGGATCCGCTTCTTGCTGTTGATCACGTAGAGACGGTGTTCCAGGTGGAAGAGCTCCCCCGTCAAGCGGGTGAAGGTCACGGGGGCTGAGAGGTGGGAGATCTCCTCTTCGAGAAAGGGAATGATCTTATCCTTCATCCTTAGGTGGGTATCGTTGAAGAGGAAGGCGCAGTCGGGCAGCAGCGCCCCGAGGCGAAGTAAGAAAGACCTTATCTCCTCCCTCTCCACCCCGCGAGGGGGAGAGGACTTTACCTCCACGTAAATCAGGTTGCCCCCCCAGAGGGAGATTACATCGTAATCGCCCCCTGGGGGGGCAGTATGCAATTTGACCCCGTAATAGGCAGGGGAGGCCAGCTCCCTGCGGAACATCTCGGCGATGAACCACTCCAGCGTCGGTCCGAAGCTGCGGATCTGAGGGTTGCTGAGGACGAAGGCCTCGCCCTCCCCCTTGGCGATGCCGAGATCGAGCAACAGCGAGAGGTACTTCTCGGCCACCTCCCTCGAGCAGTACCTGAGGAGGTCATCCAAGGCGAATCCCCTCCCTTTGGCGATGACGTCCCTCAAGAAGAGGCGGAAGGAGTAGCGCTTCAGATGTTGATAAAAGAGGTCCCTTTGGTCTGGGGATGCATCGGAGGGGAGGAGAATCTCCTCCTGAGGGTCCTTTCTGTGGAGCTCCATCCCCCGGCTGACGAGGGCCTGCATGAGGTCAGCCTCTCCCGAGATCAGGGCGTCGAGCTGCCGCCTGATCTCCAGTAGGGCTTCCTCTATCCTCCTTAGCCGTTCCTCTAACTCAATGGCGGAACCCCCTGTAAAGGCCATGCCTCTTGGCCGCCTCGACGGCCCCTTTGTACTCCTTGAAGGTGATCCTCCTGCTGATCTCCGGAAAGCGGTGGGCGAGGTAAAGAGGACGGTATTGATCCATCACGTTCACGTAAGAATGGATGGATAACTCCTGAGCGATGAAGGCCATGACCTCCTCGGTGTCTGATACCCCGTTGGGCATCACCAGATGGCGTATGAGCAATCCACGGATGGCTATGCCTCTGTCGGCGATCTCCAGGTCCCCCACCTGCCTGTGCATCTCCTTCAAGACCGCCTTTACCACCTCCGGATAATCGGGGGCATTGCAGTAACGCTCTGCGTGCTCCCTCTTCATGAACTTCACATCGGGCATGTATATGTCGAAGATCCCCTCCAGTAGCCTTATCACCTCGATTTCTTCGTACCCCCCACAGTTGTAAACGAGGGGCACCGCCAGCCCTCCCTCAATGGCCCGAGGTAGGGCCTCCACTATCTGGGGGACGTAATGGGTGGGGGTGACGAAGTTGATGTTATGACAGCCCTGCCTCTGCAGCCTCAGCATCATGCGGGCGAGCACCTCTGCATCCACCCGCTCCCCCTCCCCGAGGTGGCTTATGTCGTAGTTCTGACAGAAGATGCAGCGGAGATTGCAGTGGGTGAGGAAGATGGTGCCCGAGCCAAAATAGCCCACAAGGGGCGGTTCTTCCCCGAAATGGGGGAAGGCGCTGGAGACCATAAGCTCAGCCGGGGCCCGACAGTATCCCAACTCCCCATCTATGCGATTTACCCCACATTTACGAGGGCATAGATGACAATTCTTAAGAATTTCCTTGAGGATTTCTATACGCCTCTGGAGTTCTCCTTTCTGGTGGAGGGCTATATAAGAAGGTTCTCTTTTTTCCGCAGTCATGCTTTACTCTGCCTAAGCTTATAGAAAGCGACCGAGGGGATCAAGTTCCCTTAAGGTCGCATGAGGGCTATAATTAGTTCGCCATGATCCTAAGGCGTGAGACCCACGAACTGTTGTTGAGGGGCTACGGTAAGGAGATAGAGAGGGAGGTGCGCAAGCTCCTCTATTTCGAGGACGCGGAGGTGGTCTTCCTCTGGCATGAGGTCCTCGGCGCCATAGAGCGACTGAGGAGGGAGAGGGTGGTGGACCTCGCACAGATGCGGCGTCTCCTGCTCAGCCTTGTGGCCATCGAGAGGAGGATAAAGGAGAGGAGCGGCAATGGCCGATGACCGTGCGGCCCTGTTGAGGAAGATTCCGAAGGTGGACGACCTCTTGGAGGAGGAGAGGGTCAAGGGGCTCTTGCGCCTCTTCCCGAGGCGTGTGGTCCTCGAAGGGATAAGGAGGGCCCTTGACCGCTTGCGAGAGGGTATTCAAGGGGGGACGTTGACGGCTGTGGAACGCGCGTCCCTCCTCGACAGGGTCGCCGCAGAGGTCAAGGGGCTTGGCTCTCCCAAGTTGAGGAGGGTGATAAACGCCACCGGCGTGGTGCTCCACACCAATCTCGGGCGCGCTCCCCTTTCGGAGGCGGCCCTTCAGAGGTTGAAGGATGTGGGGGGGCGCTATTCCAACCTGGAGTACGACCTCTCGAAGGGGCGGAGAGGGCTGAGATACGTCCATGTGGAGGACCTCCTCTGCCGACTCAGCGGGGCAGAGGCCGCCATGGTGGTCAACAACAACGCAGGGGCGGTCCTCTTGGTGCTCAACACCCTGGCCGAGGGCAGGGAGGTGGTGGTCTCCCGAGGGGAGCTCGTGGAGATCGGAGGGGCCTTCAGGATCCCGGACGTCATGGCCAAAAGCGGCGCCATCCTCCGGGAGGTGGGCACGACCAACAGGACCCACCCCCGGGACTACGAAGGGGCCATCAACGACCGGACCGCCCTGCTCCTGAAGGTTCACACCAGCAACTATCGCATAGTGGGCTTCACCAGCGAGGTCCCCCTGGAAGGGCTGGTGGAGATAGGGAGGCGATACAGGCTGCCGGTGATGGAGGACTTGGGCAGCGGCCTCCTGCTCGACCTCTCCCGGTACGGCTTGAAGGGGGAGCCCACCGTCCAAGGGGCCTTGGCCCGTGGGGCCGATGTCGTCACCTTCTCAGGGGACAAGCTCCTGGGGGGACCACAGGCGGGCATCATCCTGGGCAAGCGCGAGATTGTAGAAGAGGTGCGGAAGAACCCCCTCACCAGGGCCCTCCGCATAGACAAACTCACCTTGGCGGCCCTGGAGGCCACCCTCTTTGCATATCTGGACGAGGAAGTTGCCCTGGAGGAGGTCCCCGCCCTCAGGATGCTCACTACTCCCCTTGAGGTGCTGAAGAAGAGGGCCAGGAGGCTCCAGAGGTTGATCCGCAAGGCCTCTTTGCGGGTCGATGCGGAGCTGGTGAGGGAGGCCTCCCAGGTGGGAGGAGGGGCCTTCCCCTTTCAGGATCTGCCTACGTGGGCAGTGGCGGTCAGGCCCCTGGACATCAGCCTTGAGGCCTTCGAGGAGGGGCTGAGGCTGGGTGATCCCCCCGTGGTGGTCAGGATCTCCGGTGACAGGGTCCTCTTTGACGCAAGGACCATTGCAGACGATGAGCTGCCCCTGGTGGCTGAGGCTGTAACCAGGGTCCTCTCTCGCTAAATGGAGGAGATCGTCCTCGAGGTAAGGGAAGGGGGGAAGAGGCTTGACCTCTTCCTATCGGAGGAGTTGTCCGACCTCAGCCGCTCTCGACTTCAGAGGTTGATCCGTGAGGGCTATGTGCTCCTCAACGGCCGTCCTTCTAAGCCGGCGGTGAGGCTCAAAGAGGGCGATCTGGTCCGCCTCCTTCTGCCTGAGCCAGAGCCTCTGGAGCTCGAAGCTGAAGCCCTTCCCCTGAAGGTCCTCTACGAGGACGAGGAGATCGTGGTGGTGGACAAACCCCCAGGGATGTTGGTCCATCCGACCAGCAGGGTGAGAAGAGGGACCCTGGTCAACGCCCTCCTTTACCACTGCCGCGACCTGAAGGGGATAGGGGGGAGCTTGAGGCCCGGCATCGTCCACCGGCTGGACAAGGGGACATCAGGGGTCATGGTGGTGGCCAAGACGGAGAGGGCCCATGAGTCGTTGATGGAGCAGTTCAGGAAGAGGAGGGTCGATAAGGGCTATTTGACCCTGGTGTACGGAGAGGTGACGAGGGAGGAGGGGCAGATCTCCCTGTCCCTCGGTTTTCACCCCCAGGAGGGGTTGAGGATGTCGGTGAGGACGAAGAAGCCCAGGGAGGCCCTCACCCTCTGGAGGGTGAGGGAGCGATTTCGGGGCTTCACCCTCCTTGAGGTGATGCCCAAGACGGGCAGGACCCATCAGATAAGGGTCCACCTGAGCGCCATGGGTCATCCCATCGTAGGTGATCCCCTCTACGGGCGGAGGCGCAGGCTCGAGACTGTAAAGGAAGAGGAACTTAGAGAGCGGTTGAAGGGGCTGAGGCGTCAGGCCCTTCATGCCCACCGCCTAAGGTTCAACCACCCTGAGACGGGTCAAGCCATGGAGTTCCTGGCCCCTCTGGCCCCCGATATGGCAGAGGTCCTGGAGGCCCTCCGTGCTCTGGCTCCAGTTGCCCCTTCTTGAAGGGTTCTTACACGGCTTCGGCACTCGGGCGACGGCGCAAGGGGATCTGCATCGTCTCCTCCGGCGCCGGCCCCTGGAGCTTGAACAGGTCCACGGCGCAGAGGTCCTCTTGGCCAAGAGGGAAGAGCCCCTCCCCGAGCCCCCCTATCTCTGTGATGCCTCGGTCACAGACAGGGAGGATTTGGCCCTCGTGGTCAGAACGGCCGACTGCTTCCCCGTCCTTTTGGCCGACCGGCGACGGGGGGTGATTGCGGCTGTACACGCGGGCTGGCAGGGGCTCCTCAAGGGGGTGCTGAGGAGGGCGGTGGAGGAAATGGAGGGGGCCTTCGGCTGCAGGAGGGGGGAGATGGTGGTGGGGATAGGACCGGGTATCAGGGCCTGCTGCTACCGGGTGGATGAAGGGGTAGGGGAGGCCTTCGCCGAGTCCTTCGGCGAGGAGGTCATAGAGCTGAAAGGAGGTGGTCTTTTCCTTGACCTACCGCGGGCAATCCACTTAGAATTGGGGCGGTTGGGGATAAGGAAAGAGGGGGTGGCGGAGGTTCCCCTGTGTACGAGTTGTCATCCCCTTCTCTTTCACTCCTTCAGGAGGGATGGCACCGAGCTTAGACAGATGAACTTCATCGCCAAGGGGGAGGAAGGATAAGGTATGTTCATCTTGGGGAATTTTCTCTACGCCTTAGCCGTAGTGCTCAACATCTTTCTGACCCTTTACATGATCCTCGTGATCGCCAGGGCGGTCATATCTTGGGTGAACCCCGATCCCTACAACCCCATCGTCCAGTTCCTGTACCGCTCCACCGAGCCGGTGCTTCGCCGGGTGAGGGCGGTGCTCCCCTTCGGGGCCGTGGGGATAGACTTCTCCCCCCTCATTGTCATCCTTGGCATCTACTTCCTCAAGATCTTCCTGGTACAAAGCCTCTTGCAGATCTCCTACAGGTTGCGCTTTTGAAGGGGAGGGTCCTCATCACCGTGAAGCTTCAGCCTGGGGCCTCGCAGGATGAGATCGTGGGGTTCAACGAAGGGGTGCTTCGGGTCAAGGTGAAGGCCCCTCCCGAGAGGGGAAGGGCCAATGAGGCCCTGGTGGCGCTCCTTGCGAGTTGCCTTGACCTTTCCCCCACACAGGTGAAGATCCTGAGGGGCCATAAACAGCGGAGAAAACTGGTGGGGTTATGGGGGATAGACCCTGAGACCTTAAAGCTGAGGCTCAGGGGATGACAAGAGCTTGAGGTCCCTTCAGTTGATCCCTTCAAGTTCCGCATTATATTTTCTGTAGAAGCTTCGTCTTTCCTTCGTTTTTTCCTTTTCCAATCTACAAGGAGGGGGGTCTTGAAGTTCGTCCTTTTTCATCCTCATCTGGATGTAAAGGGAGGTTCTGAGCGCCTCATCAAGATCCTCTACGAGGGGCTGAAGGAGTTGGGCCACGAGGCCCTTCTGGTCTCCTTCAGGGCCGATCCCGACTGGTTCGAGGACGTCATCGAGATAGGCGATCCGGAGGACCTCCGCCCCTTGGTGGCGAAGGAGGCACCGGATTATGTGTTCTTGGGGATCTCCGAGACCCATTATGCCGCCCTCCTCAAGGGGATGGCCAAGATCGCCATGTACGTCCACTTCCCCCTGGAGGAGGAGGTGGAGGAGGAGAACTTGGGGGATTACGAGAGGAGGGGACGGTTCCTCTTCACCTCCTTGGACGAGCTGGCCTTGGTGGATCGGCTCTTCGTCAACTCGAGGCGCACCGCCATGGCGGTGAAGCTGGTCTGGGGCAGGGACGCCGTTGTGGCCCATCCGCCCCTTGAGCCCTGGTTCCTCGGGGACGGGGTGAAGGTGGAGGAGCCGCCTCCCCCTCACATCATCTGTACGGGGCGCTTTACCCCCTTGAAGAGGCAGGACTTCCTCATCTTCATCATGGAGTTCTTGAGGAGGGAGGTACCTGAGGCGCGCCTCACCCTGGCGGGCTTTCCCGATCCACGCCATCGGGCCTACTTTGAGGAGATCAAAGGCTTGGCCAAAAGGGTAGGGGGGGTGGAGATCGTGGAGTCCCCGTCGGACCAGGAGCTCTTCGACCTCTACGGCACGGCCAGGGTCTACGCCCATCCGCGCATCGGAGAGCACTTCGGCATCTCCCCCTGCGAGGCCATGGCCCGGGGGATACCCGTCGTGATGAGGGGGCCCACCGGGCTCTCGGACGTCACGGAGAGGTTCATCGCCAAGAGCGATTGGGAGTTCGTGGAACAGGTGGGACAGCTCCTGACCATGTCTGATAGGGATTGGCTCGCCCTGAGCGAGGAGTTCCATCGGAAGGTTCAAGGGCTCACGCCCAAGAACTTCGCCTCCGCGATCCTAGGAGGGTTGAAATGAAGGTGGCCTTCGTCTCCACCTTCCCACCCCTTCACTGCGGGATAGGGGAGTACACCCACTTCTTGGTGGAGAAGATGTCAAGGCAGGAGGCTCCTATCTACGTCTTTTCAGCCCATGGGACCAAGGCCAAGGAAAGGGGCAGGGTCATCTCCCTACCCTCCTTTCAGCCAAGGGCCGAGGATTTCTCAGGTCTCCTGGAGAAGATTGCGGAAGAGGGCCCCTTTGACGTGGTCCACATCCAGCACGAATACGGGATCTTCGGCAAGGGGGAACCCTTCATGGAGTTCCTCGAGGGGCTGAGGGATCATGTCTCCCACATCGTCCTGACCCTTCACACCGTCATCCACTCCCGCAACAGCGAACTGGCTCGCTATCAGCAGCGGATGATAGACCTGTCCGATGCCGTCTTCGTCCACAGCACCTTGGGCGAGTACGAGCTGTGGATGCAGGAGGTCGACCTGCGGAAGGTCTATCTCGTCCCCCATGGCACCTACGTGAACCGCATGAGGGCCACGAAGGGGGATCTCGCCGAGGTGCTCGGGATGGAGGCAGAGGCCGACGGCAGGTTCGTCATCACCGTCCCCGGGTTCCTGCGTTGGGACAAGGGGATCATGCTTCTGCAGGTGGTCTCGGAGCGGATCACCGAGGAGTTTCCCGATACCACCATCATCGTGGCCGGGGGCTTCCAGGCCGAGGGCAAGGAGCTCTCCATGCTGAGGGAGGCCGTTGCTGAAGTGGACGCTGGCTTCAAGCAGGTGCTCTTCACTCGGGGGTTCCTCGCCAGGCGGGACCTCTTCCGGCTCCTGGCCGCCTCCGATGCCATCCTGCTGCCCTACAGGGAGTGGCCGGGACACCTCGGGGTGAGCGGCATCCTCCACTTGGCCATGGGGGCCCGCAAACCCATCCTCGCCTCCCGGGTGCCCCGTCTGGTGGAGTACACCGAGATCTTTCCCGAGCTGTCCTTTGTGGAGGAGGACGTAAAGGGGTTGCTCGGGGCCCTACGATTCCTCAGGAAGAATTATCGGGAGGTGGCCCACGAGGTGAGGCGCAGACTTCACGCCTTCCTCCGGAGGACCAACTGGGACAGCACGGCTAAGAGACACCTGGAGATCTACTCGAGCCTCTCCTGAGTCCTCATCCCTTCTGGGAGTGAAAGAGCCCCAATTGGCACTCCACCACCTTGATCCCCAACTCGTCCAGGACCTTCCCCACCTCGCGGGGGGATACCCCTAGCTCCGAGGCGGTCCGCAGGGCCACGGGACAGGGGATCTTGCCCTCTCGTGAGCGTTGCTTGAGGACCTCTACAATCTTTTCACGGTCCGCCTTCGTCTTCCCTCGCTCCTTCTTCTACGTCCATTAATGGTTGGATTCTGCATCCTTCGGCGTCCTCTCTTCGTTTTTCCAACGATTTCAATCGATGTCAAGACCGCCCTCCGAAAAGAAGGTCTTTGGGTCCATTAGGCCTCTGGGGGTGACGAAGGAGGTGATCAGTTCCAGAGGGGTGAGGTCGAAGTAGACGTTCTCCACCTTCACCTCTTCTACCCTCGCCACCTCATCAGGGGGTCTCCCCTCGATGCGAAAGGCCCCTTGGAGCTCCGGGGGGAGGAGCTTCTCGAACCCGGCCAGGACGTAAAAGGGACGTCCCTCGCTGCGGGCCATGACGGCCAAGGGATAGGTCCCCACCTTGTTGACCACCCCCTGGGCCGTAACGGCATCGGCGCCTGTCATCACCAGATCCGCCTCCTTCACTCGCCCGAAGACGAGGGCGTCCACCCCCAGTCGCACCGTGAAGCCCTCCTGGGCCAGGGCTTGGGCCGTCTGGACCCCTTCGCAGAGGGGGCGGGACTCAGCGCAGAGGACCTCGCGGGGATCTCCCCTCCTCAAGGCCTCGATCACCGTTGAGCTGAAGGAGAGGACGATGACCTTTCTGTCCCGCAGGAGTGGGGCAGCCCTCTGGGCGATGAGCCGTGGGACCTCCCTTGCCTCGCGGAGGAACCTCCTCAGGCGCTCTGTCAGTTCTCCGGCCTCAAGGCCGCCCCCTGTGGCCTTCAGGGCGATCCATCCCACCTTGAGCAGGGGTGCCATGGAGGGTTGGGCCTCCATGACGCGCCGAGCGGCCCTTTCCAGGACCTCCCCTGCGGCCCGTCTTTCGATGAGTTCGAGGAGGACCCCAGTCCCCCGCTCCAGGAGCTCAAGGGCGCCGGAGCGGTTGTCAGCGGAGAGCTCCTTCAGTTTCCCCTCGAGGTCGAAGGGGAGGGTCATCCCCCGGTGAGCTCCCGCCTGGTGAAGAGGACCTCAAGGTCATAGCCTGCTGCCTTGAGGTTCTCCCTGCCCCCCTCCTCCCTGTCCACCAGGGCCAGGACTTGTACCACTTGAAGGCCGTGTTCCTCAGCCACGCGAATGGCCTTAAGGAGCGAAGCCCCAGTGGTCACGACGTCCTCCACCAGGGCCACCTTCATCCCGGGCCTCAGGGCCTTGTCCCCCTCTATCCAGAGGCCTTTGCCGTGCCCTTTGGGCTCTTTGCGGATGATGAAGGCCGGCAGCGGTTTCCCCTCGAGGAAGCTCACCACGGCGACGGCCGTGACCATGGGATCGGCCCCAAGGGTCGGTCCCCCCACGGCCTCTACCCCCTTTTGGCCCTCCTCGATGCTCCTCCAGAGGAGCTTTCCCACCAGATAGGCCCCTTCGGGGTCCAGGGTCGTCTGTTTGCCATCGATGTAGAAGTTGCTCCTACGACCGGAGGAGAGGACCACCTCCCGTTCCTCGTAGGAGCGCCCCTTCAGGATCTCCAGGAGCCTTTGCCTCTCGTCCATCTCATACCTCTTTTATGAAGAACTCCAGTTGCATCCTCTCCGCCGGGGGGCTCACCGGATAGTCCCCCGTGAAGCAGGCGTAGCAGAACTTGTCCTCGTGCCCGGCCACGCACTTCTTGAGCCCTTCGAGGCTCAAGTAGCCGAGGGAGTTCACCTGCAGGAACTCCCTTATCTCCTCGATGGAGAGGTTGGCCGCGATCAGCTCCTCCTTGGTGGGGGTGTCTATCCCGTAGAAACAGGGGCTTATAATGGGGGGCGAGCTTATGCGGACGTGGATCTCGCGAGCCCCGGCCGAGCGGATCATGTGCATGTTCTTCTTCACGGTGGTCCCGCGGACGATGGAGTCGTCCACTACCACCGCCCTCTTGCCCTCGATCACCTCCCTGACCGCGTTGAGCTTTATCCTCACCCCGAAGTGGCGGATGGAATCCCGAGGCTCGATGAAGGTCCGGCCCACGTAGTGGTTGCGGATGATGCCGAGCTCAAGGGGCAGCCCCGAACTGTGGGCGAAGCCGACAGCCGCCGGGAAGCCGGAGTCGGGGGTGGGAAGGACCAGATCCGCCTCAGCGGGGTGCTCCTCTGCCAATTGGACCCCCAACTGACGCCTCACCTGATAGACGGTGTGGCCGAAGATGAAGCTGTCGGGCCGGGCGAAGTAGATGAACTCGAAGATGCAGAACTTGGGCTTCACCCGGGGGAAGGGGAAGAAGGAGTGGGGCCCGTCGCCCGAGAGGAGCAGCACCTCCCCCGGTTCGATCTCCCTGATGAAATCGGCCCCGATGAGGTCGAGGGCGCAGGTCTCAGAGCTCACCACATAGCCCTTCTTGAGCTTCCCCAGCACCAGGGGACGGAAGCCGTAGGGATCTCGGGCTGCGATCAGTTCCTTCTCGGTAAGCAGCAGCAGCGAGTAAGACCCCTCCACCTCGCTCAAGGCGGCTATGAGCCTGTCCACCGTGTGCAGCCCCTCGGAGACCCTGGCGAAGAGGTGGATGATCACCTCCGTGTCCATGGTGGACTGGAAGATGGCTCCCTCCCTCTCGAGCTGCCTCCGGAGGAGGCCGGCGTTGGTGAGGTTGCCGTTGTGGGCGATGGCCACCCCCCCGCGGGAGTAGTCGAAGACGAAGGGCTGGGCGTTCTTCAAGTGGCTGGACCCCGTAGTGGAGTAGCGGACATGTCCTATGGCACTGGAACCCGGTAGCCTCTTCAGGACCTCCTGGTCGAAGATCTCCGCCACAAGGCCCATCTCCTTGTGGCAGTAAAGCCCTTTGCCGTCGGATGACACTATCCCGGCGCTCTCCTGACCTCGATGCTGCAAGGCGTACAGCCCCAGATAGGTCAGGTTGGCCGCCTCCGGATGGCCATAGACACCGAAGAGCCCACAGTCCATCTCAGAAGAGTTCCTTCTGTTCGGCCCCTTGAGGGCTTATTCCGAGGTATTCGTAAGCCCTTCTGGTGGCCACCCTGCCCCGGGGGGTCCGGTGGATGTAGCCCATCTGGATGAGGAAGGGCTCGTAGACGTCCTCTATGGTGTCCCTCTCTTCGCTGAGGGCTGCAGACAGCGTATCGATCCCCACGGGTCCTCCGCCGAACTTCTCAACGATGGTCCTGAGGATGGCCCTGTCCATCCTGTCCAGCCCAAAGGAGTCTATCTCCATGAAGGAGAGGGCCTCCCGGGCTATCTCTCCGGTGACTACGCCGTCTCCCTTTACCTGGGCGTAATCCCTCACCCTCTTGAGCAGCCTTAGGGCCACCCTGGGGGTCCCTCGGGAACAGAGGGCGATCTCTCGAGCCCCTTCCTCCTCCAGCCTGATGTCCAACAGGGCAGCGGCCCGCTGGACGATCTTCTCGAGCTCTTCTGGGGAGTAATAATCGACCCTTATCAGGACCCCGAACCTGGCCCTCAGGGGAGAGGAGAGGAGCCCCACCCTGGTGGTAGCGCCGATGAGGGTGAAGCGGGGCAACTCCAGCCTTATGGCCCTGGCGCCAGGGCCCTGGCCGATGACGATGTCGAACCTGAACTCCTCAAGGGCTGGGTAGAGGGCCTCCTCCACCGGTTTGCTCAGGCGGTGGATCTCGTCGATGAAGAGGACGTCCCGCTCCTGCAGGTTGGTGAGGATGGCCGCCAGGTCCCCCGGCCTCTCGATGGCCGGTCCTGAGGTGGCCCTGATCCCCACCCCCATTTCGTGGGCGATGACGTAGGCGAGGGTGGTCTTGCCGAGGCCGGGGGGGCCGAAGAATAGCACGTGGTCTAAGGCCTCCCCCCGCCTCTTGGCCG